>JADGMW010000397.1_pt1 | contig 19165 bp, 16 predicted proteins | sample 8641801 | NCBI WGS metagenome assembly JADGMW01 (sample SAMN16272018, study PRJNA661076) | feces metagenome | isolation source: fecal sample from diarrhoea affected cattle A | host: Bos taurus | place: South Africa: Lokaleng Village, Mahikeng | collected 2019-09
GCTCGGCGAGGTCTTCCAGGCCGCCCTCGTCGAGCATCGTCACGGCGATGCCGCGGCGGCGGGCGGCCTCCAGCTGCTCGCGCACGACGTCATCGAGCAGGCGCGGACCGCGCAGCTCATCGCGCAGGCGTCCCTCGGCCAGGCGCGCCTCCAGGCGCTCGGCGGGCCGCAGGTTGCCGCCGGTCTCGATCGTGCGCCCGAGGATCGGCCCCGCCGTCTGCAGGGCGCGCTGCACCTGCACGCGTCGCTCGCGCTGCCGCCCCGACTGCGAGGCCTGCCATGCGGATGCCGTCTGCTGCAGCTCCGCCAGACGCACCGTGTCGCGCGCGGCGTTGTCCAGCGCGAACATCAGCAGCTGGGCTGCGGCGACCCACACGATGGAGCCGACGAGCCCGAGAGCGAGGGCGGGGAGAGGGCCGATCCACAGGGAGATCGACACCCCGGCGAGGATGAGGCCCGCCCACGCGAACAACGGCCGGCGGCGCACCATGATGATGGTCATGAGCGCCCCGATGCCACCGATCACCCACGTCGCGAACGGCTGCGTGCGCGAGCCGGGGGCCACGGCGAAGAGGATCGCGTTGGGGACGAGCACGGCCACGGCCAGCGCCAGTGCGCACGCCCACAGGGGCAGCCCGCCTTTGCGGGTGGACGGGGTGGCCGCCGGTGCCGCCGAGCTCGATCCCACGCCCCAGAACACCGTCAGCCACGTCACGACCAGGTACAGCGGGAGCGCGAGGTAGATGACCACCGGATGGTCCACGTCGCCGGTGCCCCACCAGAACCCCCGCGCGGCGAGGTAGGCGGTGAAGGCCACGGCCAGGACGGAGACGATCGTGCGAACGCTCACCAGCGGTCCCCGCTGTCCCACTCGAGGGTGATGGTCGTCCCGTTCGAGCCGGACTCGATCTCGGTGCGTCCGCCCACGGCGGTCACGCGCGCGAGGATCGAGCCGCGGATGCCGAGGCGATCCTCCGGGATCTGGTCGACGTCGAATCCGTCACCCGCATCGCGCACGCGCACGACGACGCCACCCGGCTCGGCGCGTCCGCGCAGCTGCACGGCCAGGCCCTGCGCGTTGGCGTGCTGGACGGCGTTGGCCACGGCCTGCAGCGCCGCCAGGACGAGCGCGCGCGCCACCCGCCCGGGGACGCGGGGCGTCTCGGCATCGATCGACCGGGCCACCTGCAGCTGCACGCCCATCTCCCGCGCACCGCTTTCCAGGTCATCGGCCAGCCGGTCGGCGTCGACCGGCTCGTCGCTGCCCTCCCAGGGGTCTTTCTCGGCATTGGCGAGTCGGGTGAGCGCCTCCCGCGCCATGCTGACGGCAAGGGTCCGCTCGCGGGGCGTCGCGGCCCGCTCGGCGGCGAGGAGCGCCCCCAGGACGCTGTCGTGCATGAGGGCGGCCACGGCCACCCGCTCCCCCTCGGTCGCCGCCGCCGCCGCGGCCGCGGCGTAGCTGGCCACCGCGCGCGCCCGCGTCTCGTCGACGTTGGCCGCCACGGAGCGGTAGGTCCACCCCAGCACCACCACGACGCTGCCGAGGATCAGCGCGAACGAGACGTCCAGGCCCACCGGCAGGAAGAACCGCTCGTCGAAGCCCGCCTGCACCAGACGCACGAAGCCGAACAGCAGCGGCGTGAACACGGTCCAGACGATCTGCAGCGCGAGGGGGAACGCGACGATCGTGGCGACGGTGGCGACGTTGATGAGGTAGAAGATCCACGGTTCCTCGGTGGGAACCGGTCGCGCGCCACCGGCGGTCGCGAAGGGCCACACCGCGAGGGCGATGACGTAGATGACCGCGAACAGGCCGCTGAACAGGCGCGGGAACCGGCCTGCCACGCACGCGATGACCATGGCCGTCAGCGGCACGAAGACGGCGAGCACCATGGGCAGATGCCAGCCGGGGCGCTCGTCGCCGGGGCCGAACGAGGCGAAGACGGCCTGCGCCCCCAGGATCAGGGAGCCCGGGCCGACCAGCAGCGTGATGACGCGCTCGATGCGGGCGCGGGTGAACGAGCCGAGGTTCTCGGTGGCCTCCCGCGAGTTCGGCAGGCGCCCCCAGGCCGCTTCCAGGACCGACCTGCCGGCCTCAACCATCGAGTTCGCCCTCGGGGCGCTGCAGGATGCCGTCCTCCATCGCGCGGCGCAGCAGGTCGATCTTCGTGGGGGCCGGGCGGCCGACCTCGACGTACTTCACGCGCACGCGGGTGATGTTCTCCTTGGCCGTGGAATAGGCCACGCCGAGCCGGTCGGCCACGGCTTTCAGCGGCAGGCCCGCGGCGTACAGGCGCAGGACCTCGCGTTCGCGCGCCGACAGCTGCGCGTCGGCGAACTCCCGGTCCGCCTCCACGGCGCTGGCCCACTCGACGTTGTTGAGCAGCTCGCCCTGCGCGACGGTGCGGATGGCCCCGAGTACCTCGTTGATGGGGGAGGCTTTGCTCACGATGCCCGCTGCCCCCGCCGACAGCGCCTCCCGCACGGCCGCGGGCCGGTCGGCGACGCTGTGGATGATGACGCTGGAGCCGTCGGCGAACAGGCGGGTGACGTTCTCGGACACCGTGGTGCCATCGCCGAGCGTGAGATCCAGCACGACGACGTCGGCCGGCGCCTGGGCGCGCGTGGACTCACCACGCCACACGAGGTACTCGGTCACGGTGCTGCCGGAGAAGGCGACCACCATGCTCTCCTCGCGGGCGATCGCGGCTTCGAGCCCGAGCCGCACCGACTCGTGATCATCGATCAGGGCGACTCGCGTCATAGTCGTCATGGTATCGGTGTCACGGGGTCAGCACCGCGACCGCCTCGACGTGGTGCGAATGCGGGAAGAGGTCGACCGCCCGCACGGGTCGGGGTGCGCGGTATCCGGCGTCGCGGAAGATCCCCAGATCCCGCGCCAGGGCGACCGGATCGCACGCGACGTACACGACCGCGGCCGGCGCGAGGGCGAGGATCCCCTCGACAACGTCGCGTCCGGCTCCCGCCCGCGGCGGGTCGAGCAGGACGATTCCGCGCGAGAGCCGCTCGCGCTCCAGCGGCGAGGACTCCGCCGCCAGCTGCCGCACGAAGCGGTCCACGCGGGCGGTCACCGCGCGCGCGCCCACCCACTCGGCGAGGTTCTCCCCGGCGTGCTCGGTGGCGCGCGGATCGGATTCGACCGACGTCACGCGCGTCCCCGGTCCGCCCAGGTCGCCGAGCGTCGCGGCGAACAGGCCGACGCCGCCGTACAGGTCCAGGTGCGCGGCGTCGGGGTCCACCGCCGCCACGGCCCGCAGCTCCTCGGCGACGATCGTGGTGAGGCTGTGCGCGGCGAGCCGGTGCACCTGCCAGAATCCGCCGGCGTCCACGCGGAACTCCCGCCCGCCGGCCTGCTCGAGGATCACCTCCGGCGCGGGGGCAGCTGCCCCGTCGGGGCGCGGGAGGATCCGCACGCGGCCATCCGCGGGCTGGACGAGGTCGACGCGTCCTGGCAGCTGGCCGCGCAGCCCGGCCGCGGCCCGCGCAACGGCGGGCGTGGCCAGCGGCAGGTCGTCGACCTCGATCACGCGGTGGCTGCGCGCGGCGAACGGACCGATGCGGCCGTCCTCGTCCACGTGCAGGCTCACGCGCGTGCGCCACTGCGTGGCATCCGGGCTCTCCTGCGCGAGCACGGCACCGGATGCGTCGACGATCGGCACCGCCTCCTGCATCGTGACCGGCACGTCGACCTTGCCGATGCGCTCCAGCGCGTCGCGGAACACCTTCAGCTTCAGTTCGCGCTGATGCGGCAGATCGATGTGTCCGAAGTCCGCCCCGCCGGGGCGCTGCTCCGGCGGCGTGGTCACATCGGCTGCGGCCCACACGTGCGGCCTGCGGTGGGGCGAGGGCGTCAGCACCTCGACCGTCTCGGCGCGCCAGAAGGACTTCTTGCGCGTGTCGCTCAGGCGTGCGCGGACGCGCTCGCCCGGGATCGCGTCGGCGACGAAGACGACACGACCCTCCAGGCGCGACACGAACACGCCGCCGTGGGCGACATCGGTGATCTCCAGCTCGACGAGGTCTCCGGTTTCCATCCCGCCAGCCTTTCACGCGACAGCTACCGTGTGAGCATGCGCGTGTGCCTGGCCTCCACCTCCCCCGCCCGCCTCCAGCTTCTGCGGCAGGCCGGGATCGAGCCGCGGACGCTCGCGCCCGACGTGGACGAGGATGCCGTGATCGCCGACACCGAGCGGACCGAAGGGCGGCGTCTGCCCCCGGCCGAGCACGTGCTGCTGCTCGCCCGGCGCAAGGCGGCCGACGTGGCCGCACGACTGGCCGAGACCGAACCCGACTTCGCCGGTTTCGTCGTCGGGGGCGACTCGATGTTCGAGCTCGACGGCGAGATCCTGGGCAAGCCCTACACGGCGGATGCGGCGGCCGCGCGGTGGCGGGCGATGCGGGGCCGCACGGGCGTGCTGCACTCCGGGCACAGCGTCATCCGCGTCTCCCCCGGCGCGCCGGCGGCGGAGGCGCACGCGGTGGCCGAGGCCTCCGTGAGCTTCCGCGCCGACGTCACCGACGACGAGATCGCGGCGTACGTGGCCACCGGCGAGCCCCTGCACGTCGCGGGCGCCTTCACCGTCGACAGCCTCGGCGGGGCGTTCATCGAGCGGGTCGAGGGCGACCCTTCGACGGTCGTCGGGATGTCGCTGTCCACGGTGCGCGGGCTCATCCGCGACCTCGGCGGGGAGTGGACAGCGCTGTGGAACCGTGCGACCCCTTCGTAGACTCCCCCACACGTTCTGCGCCGTTTCTTGTGCAGGTGGCGCAAAAGCGCACTCCGGGGCGTGAGTAGGCTGACACCCATGCCGGAAATCGCCAAGGTGCTGGTCGCGAACCGCGGCGAGATCGCAGTCCGAGTTATCCGCGCCGCGCGCGACTCCGGTCGCGCCAGCGTGGCGGTGTACGCCGACCAGGACCGCGACGCCCTCCACGCCCGCCTCGCCGACGAGGCGTACGCCCTGTCCGGTGCCACGAGCGCCGAGACCTATCTGTCCATCGAGAAGATCCTCTCGATCGCGCGGCGCTCCGGCGCCGACGCCGTGCACCCCGGTTACGGATTCCTCGCCGAGAACGCCGGCTTCGCCCGCGCCGTCATCGCGGCGGGGCTGACCTGGATCGGCCCGTCGCCGGAGGCCATCGAGGCGCTCGGCGACAAGGTCACCGCGCGCCATGTCGCCGAGAAGGTCGGTGCTCCGCTCGCCCCGGGTACGCCCGGTCCCGTCGCCGGCGCCGACGAGGTCGTCGCCTTCGCCGAGCGGGTCGGACTGCCCATCGCCATCAAGGCCGCCTTCGGCGGCGGCGGACGGGGCCTGAAGGTCGCCCGCACGCTGGAAGAAGTGCCCGAGCAGTTCGAGTCGGCCACCCGCGAGGCGGTCACCGCCTTCGGGCGCGGCGAGTGCTTCGTGGAGAAGTACCTCGACCGCCCACGGCACGTGGAGACCCAGTGCCTCGCGGATGCGGCGGGCAACGTCGTGGTCGTCTCCACGCGCGACTGCTCGCTGCAGCGCCGGCACCAGAAGCTCGTCGAGGAGGCCCCCGCGCCGTTCCTCACCGCGGAGCAGAACGAGATCCTCTACAGCGCGTCCAAGGCGATCCTGCGCGAAGTGGGCTACGTCGGCGCCGGCACGTGCGAATTCCTCATCGGCGCCGACGGCACGATCTCCTTCCTCGAGGTGAACACGCGGCTGCAGGTCGAGCACCCCGTGTCGGAGGAGGTCACCGGCATCGACCTCGTGCGCGAGCAGTTCCGCCTCGCCGAGGGCGCGGAGCTGGGCTACGGCGACCCCGAGCCGGTCGGCCACTCGATCGAGTTCCGCATCAACGGCGAAGACCCCGGGCGCGGCTTCCTCCCCCAGGCCGGCCCCATCCACGTCTTCAAGACCTTCGGCGGACCCGGCATCCGCCTGGACTCCGGGGTGACCGCCGGTGACACCGTGTCGGGGTCGTTCGACTCCCTGCTGGCGAAGATCATCGTCACCGGCCGCGACCGCGCGCAGGCGCTGGAGCGCGCGCGCCGGGCGCTGGACGAGTTCGAAGTCGCGGGGCTCCCCACCGTGCTCCCCTTCCACCGCCGTGTCGTGCGCGACCCCGCCTTCACCGCCGAGGACGGCCGGTTCGGCGTGTTCACGCGCTGGATCGAGACCGAGTTCGACAACGACATCCCGCCGTGGGACGGCGAGCCCGAGCCCGTCGCCGCCCCGCCGGCGCGTCATACGGTCGTCGTGGAGGTGGGGGGCAAGCGCCTCGAGGTCAACCTCCCCGAGCGCATCGCGACCGCCCCGCACGCTCCGGGCCGCCCCGCGGCGGTGCCGCCGTCACGACGTTCGCACGCCGCATCCGCCGTCACGGGAGCCACCGGCGACGCGGTGAAGGCCCCGATGCAGGCCACGATCGTCAAGGTCGCCGTCGAAGAGGGCCAGTCCGTCGTGCAGGGCGACCTGGTGGTGGTGCTGGAGGCGATGAAGATGGAGCAGCCGATCCAGGCGCACAAGGACGGCATCGTCGGCCTGATCGACGCCGCTCCCGGCACGACGGTGGCCGCCGGTCACCTCCTGCTGACGATCGCCTGACATCCGCCTCACGACGCCCGCGGATGCGGCCGCTCAGACCCCTTCGGCGTCCTGACGGTCGACGATGTGCATGGCACGCGTGGCGTCGGTGATGCTCCCCGACAGCGACGGGTAGACCGCGAACACGCGGGAGACCTGGTCGACCGTGAGGCGCCGCTCGACGGCGATGGCCAGCGGATAGATCAGCTCGGACGCGCGCGGGGCGACGATGACGCCGCCGATGACCGTTCCGCTGCCCTGCCGGGCGATGACCTTGACGAAACCGTCGGTGATGCGCTGCATCTTCGCGCGCGGGTTGGCCGAGAGCGGCAGCTTGCGCACGACCCCGTTGATGCGGCCGTCGGCGATGTCCTGCTCGGTCCACCCGACGGTGGCGATCTCGGGGGCGGTGAAGATGTTCGCCGCGATCCGGCGGCGCTCCAGCGGGATCACGACATCCCCCAGCGCGTGGAAGACGGCCGTGCGCCCCTGCATCGAGGCCACCGAGGCCAGCGGCACGAAGGTCGTGCAGTCGCCGGCGGCGTAGATGTTGGGCACCGAGGTGCGGGCGACGCGGTTGACCTGGATGTGCCCCGAATCGGTCAGCTGCACGCCGGCCTCCTCCAGGCCGATGCCGGCGGTGTTGGGCACGGCGCCCACGGCCAGGAGGCAGTGACTGCCCTCCACCGTGCGGCCGTCCGAGAGGGTCACCACGACGCCGTCGCCGGTGTTCACGACGCTCTGCGCACGCGATTTGGACAGCACCGTCATGCCACCGCGGCGGAAGACGTTCTCCAGCACGGCCGCGGCGTCCGGATCCTCCCCCGGCAGCACCTGGTCGCGGCTGGAGACCAGCGTCACCTGCGAGCCGAGGTTCATGTACGCCGACGCGAACTCCGCTCCCGTGACGCCCGATCCCACGACGATGAGGTGCTTGGGGAGCGCCCGCATGTCGTACAGCTGCGTCCATGTCAGGATGCGTTCGCCGTCCGGGCGCGCGGAGGGCAGCTCGCGCGGCGACGCCCCCACCGACACCACCAGGGTGTCGGCTTCGACGCGGTCGAAGTCGGTGCCGCCGGCCTCGTTGGAGACGATCACCGCCGAATCGCCGTCCAGGCGCCCGTGCCCGGAGATGACACGCACGCCGGCCTCCACGAGCGCCGCCCGCATGTCCTCGGACTGCTGCCGTGCCAGGGAGAGCACGCGCCGGTTGACGGCGGCCATGTTCACCGCCACCTGCGGCGTCAGCGGCCGGCCGTCGCCGTCCTTGGCGAACACCTGCACGCCCAGATCGCTCGCTCCCGCGATGGCGACGGCGGCATCCGCGGTCGCGATGAGGGTCTTGGACGGCACGACGTCGGTGATGACGGCGGCACCGCCGATCCCCTGCCGTTCGACGACGGTGACCTCCGCGCCGAGCTGCGCGGCTGCCAGCGCCGCCTCGTAGCCGCCGGGTCCGCCACCGAGGATGGCGACGCTCTGGGTGCGCTCGAAGCTGAGGGACATGGCATCCATTCTGTCTGGTCTGCGGCCCCGCCCCGTCCGTGTGGCACAGCGGTGCGCTCGTTCCTAGAGTGGGGGGATGCCACACACAGCGGGGAACCCCCTCGACGACCCCACCGCCGATCCGTTCGAGATCGCCGCACGCGCCGCCGCCGACATCGCCCGCCACACCGGCGTCGAGCGCCACGACATCGCCGTGACGCTCGGAAGCGGATGGGGCCGGGCCGCCGATCTGCTCGGCGAGACCGTCGCCACCGTCCCCGCCGACGAGGTCACCGGCTTCAGCAGGCCCGCCCTCGCCGGCCACGTCGGCACGCTGCGCAGCGTCCGCACGCCCGCGGGCCGCTCCGTGCTCGTGATCGGCGCCCGCACGCACTTCTACGAGGGCCACGGGGTCCGCCGCGTCGTGCACAGCGTCCGCACGGCGGCGGCCACCGGCGCCGGCACCATGGTGCTCACCAACGGCGCCGGCGGCATCCGCGAGACGTGGCGTCCCGGCCAGCCCGTGCTCATCAGCGACCACATCAACCTCACGGCCGCCTCGCCGCTGGAGGGCGCCACCTTCGTCGACCTCACCGACCTGTACTCGCCGCGCCTGCGCGAACTCGCCCGCACGATCGATCCGACCCTCGACGAGGGGGTGTACTGCCAGTTCCGCGGCCCGCACTACGAAACGCCCGCCGAGGTGCAGATGGCCAAGACCATCGGGGGTCACATCGTCGGCATGTCCACGGCGCTGGAGGCCATCGCCGCGCGCGAGGCCGGCATGGAGATCCTCGGCATGTCACTCGTGACGAACCTCGCCGCCGGCATCCAGTCCACGCCTCTCAGCCACGAAGAGGTGCTCGAGGCGGGCCGGGAGGCCGAGCCGGTGATCTCCGCCCTGCTCGCCCGCATCATCGAGGCGCTGTGAACGGCGTCCCGCAGGAGCCGCTCGCCGCCGCACGGGCGTGGCTCGCTCAGGATCCCGATCCGCAGACGCGCGCCGAGCTGAGCGACCTGCTCACCCGAGCGGAGGCGGAGGACGCCACTGCCGTCTCCGAGCTGGTGGACCGGTTCTCGCACCGGCTGGCATTCGGGACGGCGGGGCTTCGCGGAGCCCTCGGGGCCGGTCCCACCCGCATGAACCGGGTGCTCGTGGCGCAGGCCGCCGCGGGCCTGGCCTCCTACGTCCGCGAGCGGTCGGCGCCCGGCGAGACGCCCGTCGTGGTGGTCGGCTACGACGGCCGCCGCAACTCCGACGTGTTCGCCCGAGACTCCGCCGAGATCTTCGCCGGCGCGGGCCTGCACGCCGTGCTGCTGCCGCGGATGCTGCCCACCCCGGTGCTCGCCTTCGCCGTGCGCCACCTCGGCGCCGCCGCCGGCGTCATGGTGACCGCCAGCCACAACCCCCCGCAGGACAACGGGTACAAGGTGTACCTCGGCGGCGCCGACGACGGCGCGCAGATCGTCTCCCCCGCCGACGCCGAGATCGCCGCGCACATCCAGGCCGTCGCCGATCGCGGCGACATCGGGGCGATCCCGCGCTCGGTCGGGTACGCCAACGCGGCCGAGGAGGTCGTCGACGCCTACGTCGCCGCCACCGCCGCCGTCGCGCCGGCGCCCCCGGGGGCGGCCGGGCTGAACTGGGTCTACACGGCCATGCACGGTGTGGGGTGGGAGACCCTGCGGGCCATCCTCGCGGCAGCGGGCTACCCCGAGCCGACCGTCGTGGCCGAGCAGATCGAGCCCGACGGCTCCTTCCCCACCGTGGCCTTCCCCAACCCCGAGGAGCCGGGCGCGATGGACCTGGCGTTCGAGACGGCGCGGGCGGCGGGGGCCGAGCTCGTCCTGGCCAACGATCCCGACGCCGACCGGATGGCCGTCGCCATCCCCGACGCCTCCGCCGAGGGCGGCTGGCGCCGGCTGAGCGGCAACGAGGTGGGGCTGCTGCTCGGGCGCCGCGCCGCGCGGGCCGCGGCGGGCACGGCGGGCGCCTCGCTGGCGTGCTCGCTGGTGTCCTCCCCCGGCCTGCAGGCGATCGCCGAGCGCTACGGGCTGGATTTCCACGCGACGCTGACCGGTTTCAAGTGGATCTCCCGCGCGCCCGGCATGGTCTACGGCTTCGAGGAGGCCCTGGGCTACCTCGTCAACCCCGGGACGGTGCGCGACAAGGACGGGATCTCCGCCGTCGTGGCCCTGCTCGACCTCGCCGCCCGTGCTCGTGCCGAGGGGTCCGATCTGCAGGGGCAGCTGGACGACCTGCGCGAGGAGTTCGGCGCGTTCGCGAGCGATCAGATCTCCATCCGGGTCTCGGACGTATCGGAGATCGCCGCCATGATGGCGTCGCTCCGCGCCGACCCGCCCGCGCACGTCGGCGACAGCGCGGTCGCACGCATCGACGACCTGCTCACCGGCGTCGACGGACTGCCGCCGGGCGACGTGCTGCGCATGTGGCTCGACGACGGCGCGCGCCTGATCGTCCGCCCCAGCGGTACCGAGCCCAAGCTCAAGATGTACCTCGACGTGCACGGGTCGTCCGAGGAGGAGGCCGGTGCACGGCTGACCGCCCTCGCCGACGGCGCGCGGGCGCTGCTGGAGGAGCGCCGGCAGCGGCCGCCGTCGTAGGATCTGCGGCATGGATCTGGCCGACCCGGTGGTGCTGGAGAACGTGCACGTGCGGCTGGAGCCGCTCACCCCCGCCCACGCCGACGACCTCGCCGCCGCCGCGCGGGGCCTGGAGCACGCGTGGTACACCACGATCCCGGCACCGGATGCGGTCGCCGACGACATCGCGCGGCGCCTGCGGTGGCGGGACGAGGGCGTCATGAACCCGTGGGCGGTGGTGCACGAGGGCGTCGCCGTGGGCGAGACCACCTTCTGCAACATCGACCAGGCCAACCGGCACGTCGAGATCGGCCACACGTGGCTCGGCGTGCGCGCCCAGCGCACGGCCGTGAACACGGCCGCCAAGCTCCTGCTGCTGACGCATGCCTTCCAGGCGTGCGATGCGATCGCCGTGGAGTTCCGCACGCACTGGCACAACCGGCAGTCCCGCGCAGCGATCGAGCGTCTCGGCGCGAAGCAGGACGGCGTCCTGCGCAACCACCGTGTGGGCGCGGACGGGATCCTGCGCGACACGGTCGTGTACTCCATCCTCCCCGGGGAGTGGCCGGCCGTGCGCCGCGGGCTCCAGGCGCGCCTGGATCGGGGCGACGCGCCGGCCTGACGCCGCGCAGCGGGGCGCCGGCTCAGCCGTCGATGACGGCGACGAGCTCGTCCAGGAACGCCGTGAAATCCGTCGCGCGCCGCACGATGCGCTGCACGCTGTCACGCTCGGAGAACACCTCGACGAACTGCTCGAACACCGTCTGGAACGCCTCGCGATCGGCCTCGGAGAAGGCCACGAACGCCACCACCTGCACGCGCCCCTCCCCCCACGGGATCGAGGGGTCGGCGATGCCGATCGCGATCTGCGTGCGCGATGCGGTCATGCCGATGGCGTGCGGGACGGCGAGGGCATCGGTGAACGCCGTCGACGAGAGCCGCTCGCGCTCGATGGCGCGCTGGAGGTAGTCGTCGTCGATGACCCCCTGCCGCACGAGCATGCCCCCGAGCTGACGGATGACCCCGGCCTCTCCCCCGTCCGGCTCCAGGCCTCGCACGAAGGCGGAGGAGTCGAAGTAGCGCTCCAGCTCGCCGCGGAGCCGCCGCAGACGCCGGCCGCGACGGATGCGCGCGGCCGCGGCCTGCACGCGGTCGATGTCGGAGTCGGTGAGGAACGGCTGGATCCGCACGATGCGCTCCCCCGGCTCGGGCGGGTCGATCGTGGTGAGGATCAGGTCGGTGTCGATCGCCGACCAGTCCGGATCCACGCGCGTCTCCACCCCGACGACCTCGATCGCCTGACCCAGGGAGCGGTCGACGCTCGAGCGCAGCAGCTCGTGCAGCTCGTAGTACCCCGGGCACACGATGGTCGCCGTCAGGAGCGATTCCTCGCGCCGGCTGCGCTCCAGGCGACCGCCGACGTGCATCGCGATGTAGGCGATCTCGTCGTCGACGATGGGGATGCCCAGGCTCTCGTGCAGCTGGCTGGCGATGAACACGGCCACTTCGAAGATCATCGGATACGTCGATTTCAGCGACCGCGTCAGCGGATTGCGCGACCACGCCTGCGCGCGGGAGCGGTGCAGGAGGTTCTGCACGTGCAGGGCCAGGCGCAGGATGAACCCCTCATGCGCGATATCGACGAGGAATTCGGATGCCGCGCGCTCGACCACCGCGCGCACCGCGCTCTCCACGCGCGGGTCCAGCCGCGTGCGCGCGTCGTCGGCGGCGGGGGATCCGGGGGCCACGACGCGCGTGAGGACGAGCGTCGCGAGATGCTGCTGGTCCCCGGCGCCCAGGCGCACGCCCAGGTGCGTCTGGGCGAGCCGGTCCAGGAGCTCGGCGACCTGCGCGGCCGCGGGGGGCATCTCCCCCACCGTGCCGTCCATGGCGCGGTCGCGGGCGATGCGGTCGGCGGCGATGGCGATGTGCATCACGACGTCGCCGATGCCGTACTCGTTGACGTAGTAGCCCAGTGCCGTGAGTTCCGCGGCCAGGTCGGCCTTGAACGGCCCGAAGGCCTCCGCCCCCACCGACCCTTCGCCCAGCGTGCGGCGCAGCGCCTCCAGATCGAAGGAGCCGGCTTCCATCTCGTCGTGCGCCAGTCGGCTGAGCAGGCGTCGCTGGGCCATCTCGGTCCCGCGCAGCCGCGCGATCGAGGCCGAGCGCTCCAGCGTCAGTTCCGTCCCGCCCAGCAGGCCCCGCACGCGGGCGAGGTCGGCCTCCAGCGTGGCCGGGCTCACGTGCAGCGCGTCGGCGGTCTCGAACACGTCGATCCCCTCGGCGCGGCCCAGGAGGGCGCGCACGAGCGTGTGCAGCCGATCGCGCGGAGTACCCGCATCCGCGGCGGGCCCCGCACGCAGAGCCGCCGCCGCATCCGGCCCGGCCCGGTAGCCGAGAGGACCGGACTCCACCGCCGTCCCCCCGCCGACGCGCGCGTTCAGCGCCGTGACGTACGACCGGATGCTGCGCGGGGTGACCCCCAGCACATCGGCGAGCGCGGCGGCCGTCGCCCACCGGCCGTCGCGGATGAGCAGGCCCAGAAGCCGGTCCTGCCGGGCTCGCGTCATGGCGTCGCCGTCCTCGCTGCCGTCACGATCGTCCTCCACGGCCGGGTCCGGGGCCGCCCCCAGTCAATCATGGCGCCGGACGGGCCGAGCAGAGTCGGAGGCCCCGGCTGGATCCGTCGTTCCGGGGGGTGGGAAAGGGACCTGGTTGTCCGGTCCTCGCCGACGAAGAACAATGGCCGGGAGGAGGCTGGTCGATGAGGATCCTGGTGATCTGCGGAGCGGGTGCGTCGAGCACGTTCGTGGCGCAGCGCGTGCGCCGCGCCGCCCACGAGCAGGGACTGCCGTACTCGGCGGTGGCGGGGACCACCGGTTCGCTCGCGATCGACCTGGACTCCGCCGACATCGTCCTGGTGGGCCCGCACCTGGCAGCCGAACGGGAGCGGATCGAACGCAGCGCCGCCGCCCTCGACGTCGCCGTGGCCGTCCTGCCCGACGACGTCTTCAGCGACCTCACGGGCGAACGCACCCTCGACCTCGTGCGCGCGACCCTCGCCGACCGCCCCGACCCCCTCTCCACCACCGGAACGAACGCGTAAGCGCGAGAAAGCAGGAAGCATGCCCTCCCTCACCCGTACGGTGCGGATCGGATCGTCCCACGGACTGCACGCCCGCCCGGCGAAGATGTTCGCCCAGGCGGCCAAGGACTCCGGCATCCCCGTCACGATCGCCAAGGACTCTGGCGCCCCCGTGAACGCCGCGAGCATCCTGGGGGTCATCGCCCTGGGCATCGAACAGGGCGATTACGTCACCCTCACCGCCGACGGCGAGGGTGCCGAGGCCACGCTGGACACGCTGGCCGACCTGCTCAGCACCGACCATGACGCACAGTGAGGGGACGGCGGAGATGACCGAGCTTCGTGGTGTGGGCATCGGGCTGGGCGTCGCCCAGGGCCCGGTCGCACGCATGGCCGAGCCGTTCCCCCCGCCCGAGGACATCGCCAGCACGCGGTCGGCCGAGGAGGAGGGCGCGCGCGTCCGCGACGCGGTGGCGGCGGTGGCCCGAGAGCTCGAAGAGCGCGGCACGCAGGCCGGGGGCGCGGCGCGCGACGTGCTGGAGGCTCAGGCGATGATGGCCGAAGACCCCGCCCTCCTCACCGAGGTGGACACCCGGGTGGCCGACGGCAAGACCGGCGAGCGGGCGGTGTGGGAGGCGTTCGCGTCGTTCCGCGACCAGCTGACAGCGCTCGGCGGCTACCTCGGCGAGCGCGCCGCCGACCTGGACGACGTCGCCCAGCGCGTCATCGCGCGCCTGCGCGGCGTTCCCGCTCCCGGCATCCCCGACCCCGGGCACCCCTTCGTGCTCGTCGCGAAAGACCTCGCCCCCGCCGACACCGCGCTGCTGAACCTCGACATGGTGCTCGCCCTGGTGACCACGGAGGGCGGGCCGACCTCGCACACGGCGATCCTCGCGCGGGAGAAGAACATCGTCGCCGTCGTGGGGGCCGCCGAAGCGGGCTCCCTCGCCGACGGCACGGTCGTGATCGTCGACGCCGCCGCGGGTGTCGTCACGGTCGCCCCCAGCCAGGAGGAACTGGACCGCGCCGAGAACCGCGCCGCCGAGCGCGCGTCCGCGGCGACCGCCCCGGTCACCCCCGGAGCCCTCGCCGACGGCACCCCCGTGCCCCTGCTGGCCAACCTCGGCAAGCCGCAGGACGCCGTCCAGGCGGTCGAGCTGGGCGCGGAGGGCGTGGGCCTGTTCCGCACCGAGTTCCTCTTCCTCAGCGCCAACGCCGCCCCCACCGTCGCCGAGCAGCGCGACGCGTACACGCGCCTGCTCTCCGCGTTCCCCGGGAAGAAGGTCGTCGTGCGGGTGCTGGACGCCGGCGCCGACAAGCCGCTGCCCTTCCTCAACGACTCGCACGAGGAGAACCCCGCGCTGGGCCTACGGGGTCTGCGGGCGCTGCGGGCCAGCGAGGACATCCTCCGCGAGCAGCTGACCGCGCTGGCCGAGGCGGATGCCGCCACCCGGGCGACACCGGAAGGCCCCGCCGACCTGTGGGTCATGGCGCCGATGGTCTCCACGGTCGAGGAGACGGAGTACTTCGTCGCCCTGGCGCGGGAGTACGGGGTCAAGACGGCCGGGGTCATGGTGGAGGTGCCCTCCTCGGCGCTGCTGGCCGACCGCATCCTCGCCCACGCCGACTTCGCCTCCATCGGCACGAACGACCTCACCCAGTACACCCTCGCCGCCGACCGCCTCCTGGGCTCCGTCGCGGCGTTCCAGGACCCGTGGCATCCGGCCGTCCTGCGCCTCGTGCGCGAAGTGGGCGCCGCCGGCGCCGCCCTGGGAAAGCCCGTGGGGATCTGCGGCGAGGCGGCAGCCGATCCGCTCCTGGCCGTCGTCCTGGTGGGCCTGGGCGCGACCACGCTGTCCATGGCGCCCACGGCCCTCGCCGACGTGCGCGCCAGCCTGCTCTCCCACACCCTCGACGACGCCCGCCGCGTCGCCGAGGCCGCCTTGGCCGCAGACGGCGCGGCCTCCGCTCGCGAGGCGGCACGAGCCGCCTCCGCTTCACAGAAAGTGACACAGCCATGACAACGGCGTCCGCACCCGCGACGCGTTCGGGAGGCGGCGCGCGCGTCGCCGTCCAGCGCTTCGGCACCTTCCTCTCCGGCATGATCATGCCGCTGATCCCCGCGCTCATCGCGTGGGGCATCTTCACGGCCTTCTTCATCGAGAAGGGCTGGACGCCCAACGCCCAGCTCGCCACGATCGTGGGGCCCTTCATCCACTACCTGCTGCCGATCCTGATCGCCTACCTCGGCGGTCACATCGTGTACGGCGTGCGCGGCGGCGTGGTCGGCTCCATCGCGACCTTCGGCGTCATCGCCGGCTCGGACTACCTGATCGCCCAGATCAACGAGACCCTCCCCGCCGACAACCAGCTCGGCGAGATCAACATGTTCATCGGCGCGATGATCATGGCGCCCATCGCCGCGTGGACGATGAAGCAGCTCGACAAGCTGTGGGACGGCAAGATCCGTGCGGGCTTCGAGATGCTCGTCAACATGTTCTCGGCCGGGATCTGGGGCTTCGCGATGGCGATCCTCGGGTTCTACCCGCTGGCGTGGCTCATCAACGGCCTCATGGACGTGCTCGGCGCGGCGGTGGGCTGGCTCGTCGAGACCAACCTCCTGCCGCTGACGAGCGTGCTCATCGAGCCGGCGAAGGTGTTCTTCCTCAACAACGCGATCAACCACGGCGTGCTCACGCCGCTGGGCATCGAGCAGGCGTCGCAGGACGGATCGTCGATCCTGTTCCTCCTCGAGGCCAACCCCGGCCCCGGCGTGGGCCTCCTGCTGGCCTTCACGTTCTTCGGCATCGGCGCCGCGCGCGCGTCGGCACCCGGAGCCGCGATCATCCAGTTCTTCGGCGGCATCCACGAGGTGTACTTCCCGTACGCGCTCATGAAGCCGGTGCTCATCGTCGCCCTCATCGCCGGCGGCGCCACCGGCGTCACCACCAACATGCTGCTGGGCGGTGCGCTGCGCGCCCCCGCGGCGCCGGGCAGCATCGTCGCGGTGGTGGCACAGACCGCCAACGGGTCGTACTTCGCCGTCATCCTCTCGGTGGTGCTGTCGGCCGCGGTGACGTTCCTGATCGCGTCGGTGATCCTGCGGGCCTCGCGCAAGCGCGACCTGCTGGCCGAGGCGGACCAGTTCTCCGAGGCGGTGTCCAAGACCGCCGCGAACAAGGGCAAGTCCTCCGCCGCCCTGGACGCGCTGCGCGCCTCCGACGGCAAGGACCGCGCCACCGTGCGCAGCGCCGAGGACGCCGTGGACCGGCTCGAGACCGAGGAGGGCACAGGCGGACAGCTCGACGGCGGTCGCGTCGTGACCACCAAGCCGGTGCGCAACATCGTGTTCGCGTGCGACGCGGGCATGGGCTCCTCCGCGATGGGCGCGAGCGTGCTGCGCAACAAGATCAAGAAGGCCGGAGTGGCCGATGTCACGGTCGTGAACAAGGCGATCGCGAACCTCGACGACTCCGCAGATCTGGTGATCACGCAGAACCAGCTCACCGACCGGGCACGCCGGCAGAGCCCGGATGCGATCCACGTGTCGGTGGACAACTTCATGAACTCCCCGAAGTACGACGAGGTGGTCGAGCTCGTGCGCGACCAGCACGACGAGTCCCACTGACACGACAGCCGCGGGGCCGGGCCGGCGGAATGCCCCCGGCCCCACGGCCTTTCCGTCCGCGCTCCCGGCTGGGAGGGTGGGATCACGACGATCAATCGAAAGGCAGGACCATGACACGGGAAGTCCTCGGAATCGGGCAGGTGCGCATCCACTCCGGCAGTGCGACGCGGGAGGAGGCGATGAAGGAGGCCGCCGACATCCTCGAGGCCGCGGGCGCCGTCACCAGCGGGTACTTCGACGCCATGCAGCAGCGCGAGGAGACCGTCTCGACCTACATGGGCAACGAGCTGGCCATCCCCCACGGCACCAACGAGACCAAGCAGACCATCCTGGAGTCTGGACTGTCGGTCGTGCGCTACGACGGCGGCGTGGATTGGGGCGGCGAGCCGGTCACCTTCGTCGTGGGCATCGCCGGCAAGGGCGATGAGCACCTGGAGATCCTCTCCCAGATCGCCATCCTGTTCTCCGACGAGGACGAGGTGGAGCGGCTGAAGAACGCGCAGACCCCCGAGGAGCTGTACACGGCGCTCTCGGCGGTCAACCAGTGAGCACCGCCGTCCACTTCGGCGCCGGCAACATCGGGCGCGGATTCGTCGGGCTGCTGCTGCACCAGGGCGGATACGACCTCGTCTTCGCCGACGTGTCCGAGCCTCTCGTGGACGCCATCAACGCCGCATCCGAGTACACCGTCCACGAGGTGGGCGAGGGCGGTGTCGACACGGTCGTCACCGACTTCCGGGCCATCAACAGCGCCACGGATGCGCCGGCGCTCGTCGAGGCGATCGCTTCGGCCGACATCGTGACCACCGCCGTCGGACCGACGATCCTGAAGTTCGTCGCGCCGCACATCGTGGCAGGTCTGGGGCTCCGCGACCCCGCGGCGGCGCCGCTGAAGGTCATGGCGTGCGAGAACGCGATCGGGGCCACCGACACCCTGCGCGAGGAGATGGCCGAAGCCGCCGGCGACGCGTGGGACGCCGTCTCCGCACGCGCCGTGTTCGCCAACACGGCCGTGGACCGCATCGTCCCCGCCCAGGAGCCCGGCGGCGGCATCGACGTGACCGTCGAGCCGTTCTACGAGTGGGCGATCGAGCGCGGCCCCTTCGGCGACGAGCCGCCCCACATCCCCGGCGCGCACTTCGTCGACGACCTCGCGCCCTACATCGAGCGGAAGCTCTTCACCGTCAACACCGGGCACGCCGCGACGGCGTACTTCGGGGCGGCCGCCGGCATCGAGCGCATCTCCGACGCCCTCGCCGAGCCGGCGATCGCCGGCAAGGTCGACGCGGCGCTGCGGGAGACCTCCGAGCTGCTCATCCGCAAGCACGACCTCGATCCGGCCGCCCAGCACGCCTACCGGGAGACGATCCTGCGGCGTTTCCGCAACCCCGCGCTCCCCGACACCGTGTGGCGCGTCGGACGGCAGCCGCTGCGCAAGCTGTCCCGCCACGAGCGGTTCGTCGGGCCCGCCGCCGAGGCGATCGAACACGGGCTCCCCGTCGACGCCCTCGTCGCGGCGATGGCGGCGGCGCTCGCCTTCGACGACCCCGAGGACGCCCAGGCCGTGGACATGCAGCGGATGCTGCGCGAGCTGCCGGCGGCGGAGTTCACCGAGGCCGTCACGGGCCTCGAGCCGCAGCATCCGCTGTTCCCCCGCATCCAGCGCATCGTGGAATCCCGCCAGGCCGAGATCCCTTCGTGAGGGCGGGCGGCTCCCCCGCGCCCGGGCTGCGCCGGGGGGCGGCTCCTCGCCCTCCCGGTTTCCCGAACTCCTCCATTCCGGCGCCGATC
>JADGMW010000398.1_pt1 | contig 19118 bp, 17 predicted proteins | sample 8641801 | NCBI WGS metagenome assembly JADGMW01 (sample SAMN16272018, study PRJNA661076) | feces metagenome | isolation source: fecal sample from diarrhoea affected cattle A | host: Bos taurus | place: South Africa: Lokaleng Village, Mahikeng | collected 2019-09
CCCGCAAGGCCGCCTGCCCGACGGCAAGGACCCGGCCTTGCGGGCGTTCGCGGGCGTAGTTCAGGGAATAGAGGTAGCCGGCGTAGCCGAGCATGATCGCGCCCATGCCCACGCCGATGCGTGCCTCGTTCATCATCTGGAACATGTAGGCCAGGCCTTTGTGCGGCTCGCCTACCAGGTAGCCGACACAGTTGCCGTTGTCGCCGAAGTTCAGCGCCGTGCTGGTGGTGCCGCGCCAGCCCATCTTGTGGAACAGCCCGGCCAGGATCACGTCGTTACGCTCGCCCAGCGAGCCGTCGTCGTTCACCAGCACCTTGGGCACGATGAACAGGCTGATGCCCTTCACCCCGGCGGGGGCGTCCGGCAGCTTGGCCAGCACCATGTGCACGATGTTTTCCGACAGCCCGTGATCGCCACCGGAAATGAAGATCTTGTTGCCCTTGATCCGGTAGCTGCCGTCGCCGGCCGGTTCGGCGCGGGTGCGGATGTCCGACAGCGAGGAGCCGGCGTGCGGCTCGGTCAGGGCCATGGTGCCGAAGAAACGGCCCTCGATCATCGGCTGCAGGAAGCGTTGCTTCTGCTCCTCGGAACCGAAGGTTTCGATCAGGTGCGCGGCGCCCATGGTCAGCATCGGGTAGGAGCTGGTGGCGATGTTGGCCGACTGGAAGTGCGCGAAGCAGGCGCGTGACAGTAGGTTGGGCAACTGCATGCCGCCCTCGTCGAAGCTGCGCTGTGCATTGTGGAAGCCGGCTTCAAGGAAGGCATCGACTGCCGGCTTGACCTCGGGGATCAGCACCGCCTCGCCATTCTCGTATTGCGGCTCGTGCTCGTCGGACTTGCGGTTGTGCGGCGCGAAGTATTTCTCGGCGATGGTCCGGGCAGTGCCCAGCGCGGCGTCGAAGGTCTCGCGGTTGTGTTCGGCGAAGGGCTCGCGGCGGGTCAGCGCTTCGGCGTCCAGCACTTCGTAGAGTTCGAACGCCAGGTTGCGCGGGCAGAGTAGGGTCTCGGTCATGGTCGGCCTCCGTAATATGTGGCCGAGTCTAGGGAGGGCGGATCAGCGCTGCCTAGCTTTATCCATGGCACTGATGGAGCGCCAACACGAGGCGTTCAGCCGAGCAGTCGACGCACCAGTCCGGCGAGTTCCCCGTTGCCCAGGTCGATGGCGTCGAGATGGTCCAGTGCCGCCGAGCGGTGGATGGCCAGCTGCTGCTGAGCGGCCTGCGGACCCAGCAGTGAGATCACCGTGGTCTTGGCTCGATCCTGCTGGCAGTCCTTGCCGGTGTCCTGGGGCGTCAGGCCGTCGGCGATGTCGTCCAGCAACTGAAAGGCCAGCCCCAGCTCGCTGGCGAAGCCTCGCAAGTGACGCGATTGGGCCGCGTCGGCATCGGCCAGCAGGGCCGCAAGATCCAGCGCCGCGGTGAACAGCGAGCCGGTCTTCAACTGGTTGGTGGCGAGCAGCGTGTCGAGCTGGTGACCCTTGCCATCGCCCCGCAGGTCGCGGAACTGTCCGCGCACCAGGCCCTGCGCGCCGACCGCGCGGGCCAAGGTGGCGACTGCTGCGTTGCGCTGAGGCGGCGTCAGTCCGGGCGCGGTGGCCATGACGCCGTAGGCGTGGCTGAGCAGCGCGACCGAGGCAAGCACGGCGACGTCTTCGCCGAACCGCAGATGAATTGTCGGTTGCCCGCGGCGCAGCGTGGCGTTGTCCATGCAGGGCATGTCGTCGAGAAACAGCGAGGCGGCATGGACCATTTCCAGCGCACAGGCCGGATCCAGCGCAGCGTCCGTCTCGCGACCGAGATCGCCGAGGGCGAACAGCACCAGCAGCGGTCGGAGACGCTTGCCGGGGGCCAAAGTGCCTTCGCGCAAGGCGAGGGTGACGCTGTCCTGCTCCGATTCTGCAGCGGGCAGCAGCGTGGCCAGGCGCTCGTCGACGCGCTGACGCAGGCTCAGCCAGCTTTCACGCTGCGCAAGCGGAATCGGGGAGGTCTGCGTCTGCATGGCGGTGCCCTCGCGTGCGCCGGTGCATGGCGCAGTTATACATAAAGATGTACAAAGATAATGTATCCGACAGCTTCTTGTACAAGCTGTGCCATAGCACTTTCCGTCGATCCTCACGTCCAAGGTGTCTCCGGGGGAGCCCTACGCCATGAACAAGCAATCGCTGGTCAGCCGCAAGAACGATCACCTGGACATCGTCCTGGATCCAACCCGCGCAGCGGGAGCTACCGGAACGGGCTTCGATGCCTTTTTATTCGAGCACTGCGCGCTCCCCGAGTTGCATCTCGACGAAATCGATCTGCGCACGGCGCTGTTCGGACGTCGTCTGCAGGCGCCGCTGCTGATCAGTTCGATGACCGGCGGAGCGGCGCGCTCGGCGGCTATCAACGCGCACCTGGCCGAGGCGGCGCAGGAGCTGGGTATCGCCATGGCCGTGGGTTCGCAGCGTGTGGCGCTGGAAACCGCCGGCGACCAGGGGCTGACCGGGCAGCTGCGCCTGCTCGCCCCGGACATCCTGCTGCTGGCCAACTTCGGTGCCGCGCAACTGGTGCACGGCTATGGTGTGGACGAGGCGCAGCGGGCGGTGGACATGATTGGCGCCGATGCCCTGATCGTGCACCTCAATCCTCTGCAGGAGGCCGTCCAGCCCGGTGGCGACCGCGACTGGCGTGGCGTGCTGAAGGCACTCGAGCGACTCACCCTGAGCCTCGCCGTGCCGGTGGTGGTGAAGGAGGTGGGGGCGGGGATTTCTGCCAAGGTGGCGCGACAGCTGGTCGAGGCGGGCGTCGCCGCCATCGATGTCGCCGGTGCCGGGGGGACCAGCTGGGCCGCCGTGGAGGCCGAGCGCACCGGCGACGGTGCCGGGCGCGAAATTGCTCGCGCCTTCGCCGGCTGGGGCATCCCGACCGCACAGGCCTTACAGGCCGTGCGCGACATGTGTCCGGATACGCCGCTGATTGCCTCCGGCGGCATACGCGACGGCGTGGATGTGGCCAAGGCGCTGCGGCTGGGCGCCGACATGGTCGGCCAGGCCGCCGGCGTGCTGCAGGCCGCCCTGCACAGCAGCGACGCGGTGGTGGCGCATTTCCACATTCTGATCGAGCAGCTGCGCGTCGCCTGCTTCTGCACCGGATCGGCCGACCTTGCCGCGTTGCGCCGGGCCCCGCTGTTGCGGGCCGGATCGCCCTGAAGCCTGCCGGAGCCGTCGAATGACCCATTTCGCGGCCGTCATGCCGCCCTTGTACAGTCACCTGCGGGCATTCGAGGCCATTGCCTGGCAATTGATCAGTCGCGGCCACCGGGTGACCATTCTCCAGCAGGCGGATGTGCGTCCCATGTTGAGCCTGGCACAGGTCGGGTTTGACGCCATCGGCGCCGCCTCGCATCCACCGGGTAGCCTTGCTGCCGTGATTCGCCGCGCCGCCCGGCCGGGCGGGCTGTTCGGCCTGCGCCGGGTCATCGCCGACATGGCCTCCGCCACCGACATGTTCTGCCGCGAGGCACCGGCAAGGCTCCGCGAGCTGAAAGTGGACGCCGTGCTGGTGGATCAGATGGAACCGGGCGGGGCACTGGTGGCCGAGCAGCTGGGGCTGCCGTTCGTCTCGATTGCCTGCGCGCTGCCGTTCAACCGCGAGCCGCAGGTGCCATTGCCGGTGATGCCCTGGCGCTACCGGACCACGGCCTGGGGCTTGCAGCTCAATCGCCACAGCAGTGCAGTGCATGACCGCCTGATGCGCCCCCACGAGGAGATGATCAGGCACCACTGCCGGGCGTTCGGGCTCGAACCTCGCCAGGGTATCGGCGACTGCCTGTCGCCGCTGCTGCAGCTCAGCCAGACCGTTGCAGGCTTCGATTTTCCGCGCCGCGAACTGCCCAGGCATTTCCATGCGGTCGGCCCGTTGCGTCTGCAGGCGAATCCGGACGATGCGCTGGATCTATCCTTTGCTGCCGCGCGGCCATTCGTCTACGCCTCGCTCGGCACCCTGCAAGGCCATCGTTTCAGCCTGTTTCGGCGGATTGCGCTTGCCTGCAGGCGGCTGGATATGCCGCTGCTGATCAGCCACTGCGGCGGGCTGACGGCCCAGGAGGTCGCGCGGCTGACCCGTGACGGCGCCAGCCTGGTCACCGACTTTGTTCCTCAGCGCGAAGCGCTGGCTCAGGCTGCCGTGGTGATCACCCATGCGGGGCTCAATACCGTGCTCGATGCGCTGGAAGTCGGCACGCCGATGCTGGCCCTGCCCATCGCGTTCGACCAGCCGGGCGTCGCGGCGCGCATCGAGCACGCCGGTGTCGGCTTGCGAATGAACCACCGCCTGGCCAGCCCAGGCCGGATCGGCAACGCGCTCAAGCGTCTGCTCCGGGAACCGGCGTTCGGTCGCCGCGCGGCGCGGCTGGGCGAGGAAGTGCGTTGTGCCGGCGGCGCGGAACGGGCGGCGGTGCTGATCGAGGCCGCCATCCTGGGCAGGATGCCGGAGGTGGCCGTTGCCGAATGATGCCGATCTGATTCTGGTGGGCGGCGGGCTCGCCAACGGGCTGCTGGCCTGGCGCCTGAGCCAGTTGCGCCCGGCATTGCGCCTGCTGGTGCTCGAGCAGGGAGGGTCGCTCGGCGGCAATCACACCTGGTCATTCCACGCCGGTGATCTGGAGTCTGAACAGCACGACTGGCTGCAGCCGCTCGTCAGCCATCACTGGCACGCACAGGCCGTGCGCTTTCCCGCGCTCGAGCGGCAACTGGATTGCGGCTACCTCAGCCTGGCCTCGACGCGCTTTCACGCGGTCATCGGCGAAGCCCTGGGCGACGCAGTGTGGCTGAACGCCCCGGTGGCCGAGGTCACGCCACGGGAGGTCGTGCTCGCGGATGGCCGGCGCCTGCGTGCCGGCGCGGTGATCGACGGGCGCGGCCCGCGGCCCAGCCGGCATCTGGCCCTGGGCTATCAGAAATTCCTCGGCCAGGAGGTGCGCCTCGCCGCGCCGCACGGGCAGCGCACGCCGGTGATCATGGATGCCACGGTGGACCAGCATGAGGGTTACCGCTTCGTCTATGTGCTGCCGCTAGCGGCCGATCGCCTGCTGATCGAGGACACCTACTACGCCGACGCCGGCGAGCTGCCGGTGGAACTCTTGCGCGAGAACCTGCAGGACTATGCGCGCAATCACGGCTGGCAGATCGCCGAGGTGTTGCGCGAGGAGCAGGGCGTGCTACCTATCGTGCTTTCCGGCGATATCCAGGCGTTCTGGGACGAGGTCGGCCCTGTCCCGCGCTCGGGATTGGCCGCGGCGCTGTTCCACCCCACCACCGGCTATTCGCTGCCCGACGCGGTGCGCCTGGTCGATCACTTGATCGCCACCGATCTATGGGGCGCGGATGCGCTCTACGCCACCACCCGCGCCTACTCGTGCCGCCTCTGGCGGCAGCGGTGGTTCTTCCGCCTGCTCAACCGAATGCTGTTTCTGGCCGGGCCGGCAGATCGCCGATGGCAGGTGATGCAGCGCTTCTATCGCCTGCCCGGCCCGCTGGTCGAGCGCTTCTACGCGGCGCGGCTGACCCTGCTCGACCGCGCCCGTATCGTCAGCGGCAAGCCACCGGTTCCGCTCGGCGAGGCGCTGCGTGCGCTCGCTGCCCATGATCTGCATCGCAAGGAACATCGATGAGCCAAGGTAAACGTGCGGTGGTGATAGGCGCCGGTTTCGGCGGCCTGGCGCTGGCCATCCGGCTACAGTGCGCGGGCATCCAGACCACCCTGCTGGAAAAGCGCGACAAGCCGGGCGGCCGCGCCTATGTCTATCACGACCAGGGCTTTACCTTCGATGCTGGACCGACGGTGATCACCGATCCCGCCGCGCTGGAAGAGCTGTTCAGCGGCGCCGGCAGGCGCATGGCTGATTACGTCGAGCTGCTACCGGTTAGCCCCTTCTACCGGCTCTGCTGGGAAGACGGGTACAGCTTCGATTACGTCAACGACCAGGCCGCGCTGGACCGGCAGATTCATGCGCGCAACCCGCAGGATGTCGCCGGCTACCAGCGTTTTCTCGAGTATTCCAAAGCGGTATACCAGGCCGGTTACGTCGAGCTCGGCACCGTGCCCTTCCTGTCGATTCGCGACATGGTCGCGGTGGCGCCGCAGCTGGCCAAGCTTCAGGCCTGGCGCAGCGTCTACGCCATGGTGTCGCGCTTCATCGAGGACGAACGCCTGCGCCAGGCGCTGTCGTTTCACTCCCTGCTGGTGGGTGGCAATCCCTTCGAGACATCGTCGATCTATGCCCTGATCCACGCGCTCGAACGTCAGGGCGGCGTGTGGTTTCCCAGAGGCGGCACCAGCGCGCTGGTGCAGGGCATGGTCAGGCTGTTCGAGGACCTGGGCGGCCGGCTGGAGCTGAACGCCGAAGTGGCGCGGATCGAGCTGGAACAGGGACGTGCGAGCAGCGTTATCACCCGGGACGGGCGCCGTTTCGAGACCGATGCAGTGGCCTCCAACGCCGATGTGGTGAATACCTACAAGCAGTTGCTGGGTCACGAGAAGCGCGGCCGCGACGAAGGGCGACGGCTGGGCGGCAAGCGTTTCTCCATGTCCCTGTTCGTCATCCATTTCGGCCTCAGGCGCCGCCATCGGCATCTGCAGCATCACACCGTCTGTTTCGGTCCGCGCTACCGCGAGCTGATCGACGAGATCTTCAAGCGCGAAACCCTGGCCGACGACTTTTCGCTCTACCTGCACGCGCCCTGCGTAACCGATCCCTCCCTGGCGCCGGAGGGTTGCGCCAGCCACTACGTGCTGGCGCCGGTGCCGCACCTGGGCACCGCGGACATCGACTGGACGGTGGAGGGGCCGAAGTACCGCGACCGCATCTTCGAGTACCTCGAGCGGCACTACATTCCGGGGCTGCGCGCCGACCTGGTGACGCACCGGATCTTCACCCCGCTGGATTTTCGCGATGAGCTCAACGCCCATCTCGGCTCGGCCTTCTCGCTGGAGCCGATCCTCACCCAGAGCGCCTGGTTCCGCCCGCACAACCGCGACGACGTGATCCCCAACCTGTACATCGTGGGCGCAGGCACTCATCCGGGGGCGGGGGTGCCGGGCGTGGTCGGCTCGGCCAAGGCCACTGCCGGGCTGATGCTGGAGGACTTCAGCGGATGAACGACCAGGTCATCGATCACGCCACCCAGGCGATCAACGTCGGCTCCAAAAGCTTCGCCGCAGCGGCCAGGCTCTTTGATGAGCGCACCCGCCAGAGCGCCGTGATGCTCTATGCCTGGTGCCGCCATTGCGACGACGTGATCGACGGGCAGGTTCTTGGCCATGGCCAGGTGGCGGGCGACCGCTCCACCGGCGAAGCGCGCCTGGCCGAGCTGGTCGACCTGACCGAACGCGCCTACGCCGGCGAGCCGATGAGCGACCCGGCCTTTGCCGCCTTCCAGCAGGTCGTCCAGCGCCACCGGATACCCAAGGCGCACCCTCTGGAACACCTGGCCGGCTTTCGCATGGATGTGCAGGATTATTACTACCGGACGCTCGATGACACGCTGCTCTACTGCTACCGGGTCGCCGGAGTGGTGGGGCTGATGATGGCGCGGGTGATGGGCGCCACGGCGGAGGCGACGCTGGACCGGGCCTGTGATCTGGGGTTGGCGTTTCAGCTGACCAACATCGCCCGGGACATTGTCGAGGACGCGGAAATCGGACGGGCCTACCTGCCGGCCGAGTGGCTGCAGGAAGCCGGTATCCCGGCCGACGAGGTGAGCCTGCCGCAGCATCGCGAAGCCCTGGCGACGCTGGCGGCGCGCCTGGTGGATCTGGCCGAGCCCTACTACCAGTCCGCGGCCCAGGGGCTGCGCGATCTGCCGTTGCGTTCGGCCTGGTCGATCGCCACGGCGCACGGCGTCTACCGGCAGATCGGCGTCGAGGTGAAGGCGCGCGGCGCCAATGCCTGGGATTCTCGGGTGTCCACCAGCAATGCGCAAAAGCTGCAGTTTCTGCTGGGCGGCGGGGTGCTTGCGCTGGCCTCGCGGAGGATGCAGGTCAGGCCGCGTCCCGGCGGTCTCTGGACGCGGCCGCGCTAGCGGTGTCTTGGTCCTTGCGCAGCGGGCCGTCATGCAGCTCGCGCAATTGCCGCTTGAGCGCCGGCAGCGGGGGCGCGTAGAGAAATCCGAACGACACACAGCCTTCACGGCCCGCAACGGCATGGTGCATGCGGTGCGCCTGGTAAAGCCGTTTGAGATAGCCGCTGCGGGGGACGTAGCGCAGCGGCCAGCGGTGGTGCACCAGGCCATCATGGGCGACAAAGTAGAGCAAGCCATAGGCCGTCATCCCCGCGCCGATCCACTCCAGCGGGTGATAGCCCGCGCTGCCCAGGGCGATCAGCACAATGGCCACGCCGGCGAATACCACCGCGTAGAGGTCGTTCTTCTCGAACCAGCCCTGGCGCGGTTCGTGGTGGGACTTGTGCCAGCCCCAGCCCCAACCGTGCATCACGTACTTGTGCGCCCACCAGGCAAAGAGTTCCATCCCGGCGAGCGTGGCGAGAAAGACGAGCGTATTGGTCAGTGGGCTCATGGTGGGTGACCTGGCTGGCGACGTGTCGAGTTTACGCCCCGTCGCCAACCGCAAGGCTTTCGCGCGACGGGCTGCGGCCTTGGGTTAGGCTTGCCATCCGGCTGCCAGTTCGCGGGTCAGCTCGGCGGCCGGAATCTCGCGGCAGCCGCTGGCGTTCTGCCCGGCCCACAGTGGCGTGCAGTGATCCAGTTCGAGCCCTTCGGTTTTCGCACGCAAGGCGCTGATGGCATTGCCGGCCAGCGGAAAGGCGGGCACACCCTCGGGCAGCGGGCCGAGTTCACGCATGATCCGATTGAGAATGCCGCGCGCCGGCCGCCCGGTGAACAGCGTGGTGAGCGCGGTATGCCGGGCCCGCGGGCTTTTCAGCGCCGCTCGGTGCAGGGGGTTGGTGCGGCTTTCCGGACACAGCAGGTAGCCGGTGCCGACCTGCACGCCGGCGGCGCCCAATACCTGCGCTGCCGCCACACCCCTGGCATCGGCGATGCCGCCGGCGGCGATGACCGGGATGTCCAGCGCGGCGACCAGCTGTGGCAGCAGGGCGAAGGTGCCGACCTGGGTGGTCAGGTCTTCGCTGAGGAAGATGCCGCGATGGCCGCCCGCTTCCAGGCCCTGGGCGATCACCAGATCGACGCCATGCTCCTGCAGCCACAACCCTTCCTCGAGGGTGGTGGCGCTGGAGGCGATCTTCGCGCCGGTGGCGCGGGCGCGCTGTAGCAGGTCTGGCGTCGGCAGACCGAAGTGGAAGCTGACCAGCGCCGGGCGATGGCGCTCCAGCACCGTCGCCATCGCCGAGTCGAACGGCTGGCGTGTCGGGCCGCTGGGAATGCCCGCCGGATCGACACCGAACTCGCCGAGCAGCGGCGCCAGCATCTGGTTCCAGGCGGCGATGCGCGCCGGGTCGGCAGTAGGCGTCTCGTGGCAGAAGAAATTGACGTTGTAGGGTCGGTCGGTCAGCGCCTCGATGGCACTCAGCTCGGCTTCCAGCCCCGGGCCATCAAGCATGCCCGCCGGGACCGAGCCCAGCCCGCCGGCATCGCAAACCGCGGCGGCCAGCTGGTGGTTCTGCGCCCCGGCCATGGGCGCCTGGATAATGGGAAGCTCGATGCCAAGCAATTCGCGCAGGTCCATGGGTGGCTCCGTTTCGGGTTGGAGGAAGGATCACTGTAGCCCTCAGTATGCGCACCGCAAACGTCATTGGTCACGATGGTCCTGCAGCGAGCCAGGTGGTTCGGTAAACTGCGCGGCTCTTGAGGAGCGCCCATGAACTACCGTCACGCCTTCCATGCCGGCAACCATGCCGATGTGTTCAAGCATCTGGTGCTGAGCCGGATCTTCGCCCTTTTGTCGCGCAAGGAGGCGCCGTTCGCCTACCTCGACAGCCATGCCGGCGTCGGCCTTTATGACCTGGCCGGGGATCAGGCCAGCCGAACCGGCGAATGGCTGCGGGGCATCGAGCGCATCTGGCGGGCCGAGACGAAGCCGGCCCTGCTGGATGACTACCTCGGCGTGATCCGAACGCTCAACCCCGACGGTGTGCTGCGCTATTACCCGGGCTCGCCGGAGCTGGCGCGGCAATTGACGCGCGAACAGGATCGCCTGCAGCTCAACGAAAAGCACCCCGAAGATGGCCGCCTGCTCAAGGACAACATGGCCGACGAGCGCGTCGCCGTGCATCTGGGCGAAGGCTGGCACGTGCCGCGGGCGCTGATGCCGACCCGCGAAAAGCGCGTGGTGCTGCTGATCGATCCGCCGTTCGAGCAGGCCGACGAACTCAGCCGCTGCGTGACGGCGCTCAAGGAGGCGCTGGGTCGCATGCGCCAGACCATCGGCGTGATCTGGTATCCGATCAAGGACGAGCGCCAGCTCAAGCGCTTCTATCAGGACCTGTCACGCAGCGGCGCACCGAAGCTGTTGCGTGCCGAGCTCTTCGTCCATCCCGCCGACGAATCCCTGCGTCTCAACGGCTCCGGTCTGGCCATCAGCAATCCGCCCTGGGGGCTGGAAGAGGAGCTGCGCGAGCTGCTGCCCTGGCTGGCCGAACAACTGGCGCAGAGCGAAGGGGGCTGGCGGCTGGATTGGTTGATCGAGGAGGGCTGAGGCTGCCTGTTGACCGAGTAGGCTGGAGGTGACGCGTGGAAAAGGCGTTGCCGTTTTCCACCCTACTATGGTCGTGGGGTTGCGTGGGTGCGGTGAGGTAGGGTGGATCGCGCTTCATCGATCCACGCGGATGGCGTTCCATAGGGTGGCGGCTCCCGAGTCGCGCTACCACCGGGAATACGGACGGCAAAGGTGGATGTGAAAAGCGACATCCACCCTACGCAAGCCGACTTGTTCGGGGTCTAGAACAACTTCAACGGCTCTTCCTGCAGCGCCGACATCTGTTCGCGCAGGATCAGCACCTGGTCGCCCCAGTAGCGCTCGCTGCCGAACCAGGGGAAGCTCATGGGAAACGCCGGATCGTCCCAGCGTCGGGCCAGCCAGGCGCTGTAGTGCATCAGGCGCAATGCGCGCAGGGCTTCGATCAGCGGCAGCTCGCGTGGGGTGAAGTCGTGGAATTCGTTGTAGCCGTCGACCAGTTCCGACAGTTGCCCGAGGCGCTCGTGGCGCTCACCGGCGAGCATCATCCAGATATCCTGCACCGAAGGCCCCATGCGGCAGTCATCCAGATCGACCAGGTGGAAGGCGTCGTCGCGGGCGAGGATGTTGCCCGGATGGCAGTCGCCATGGAGCCGAATCGGCTCGAAGTCGGTCTTCGCGAAGACATCCTCGACCCGCTTCAGCAGGTCGCGCGCCACCGACTCGTAGGCCGGCAGCAGGCTTTTCGGAACGAAGTTGCCTTCGAGCAGGGTAGCCAGCGAGGCGTGGCCGAAATTCTCCACTCCCAGCGTTTCGCGATGCTCGAACGGACGGCTGGCGCTGACCGCATGCATGCGACCGAGCAGCTGGCCCAGGCGATAGAGCTGATCGAGATTGCCCGGCTCCGGGGCACGACCGCCGCGCCGCGGGAAGAGCGCAAAGCGAAAGCCGACGTGCGTGTGGAGCGTCTGCCCGTCGCGCTCCAGTGGCGCCACCACCGGGATTTCCCGCTCGGCCAGCTCCAGGCTGAAGCAGTGCTCTTCGAGAATGGCTGCGTCGCTCCAGCGGGCGGGACGGTAGAACTTCGCGATCAGCGGCGTTTCGTCCTCGATACCCACCTGATAGACGCGGTTCTCATAGCTGTTCAGCGCCAGCACTCTGGCATCGCTGAGATAGCCAAGGCTTTCCACCGCATCGAGCACCAGGTCCGGCGTAAGTGTGTCGAAGGGGTGGGACATGGGTCGGCTCCGATGGTGGGTCGGCCAGTGTATTGCAATGGGGCGTTTAAACAACCGCGGCCCAAGGCGCTCATTCGCCTGGCTTGGGGGTTCGCGCCAGGCAGTAGATATCGACCCGATCGGCCCCGGCACCTTTCAGCAGGCGCGCCAGCGCTTCAGCCGTGGCGCCGGTGGTAAAGACATCGTCGACGATCGCCAGATGCTGGCCAGGCAGCGGTTGGTCACCGTTCAAGGCGAACGCCTGGCGCAGGTTCCGCCGGCGTGCCGCGGCGTCCAGCTGCTGCTGGGACGGCGTGTCCTGGGGGCGCTGGAGCAGGTCCTCGCTAACCGGGATCCCCAGCGCAGGGCTCAGCCAGTCGGCCAGCATGTGCGCCTGGTTGAAGCCGCGCTGGCGCAGCCGTCGGCTCGCCAGGGGCACCGGTAAGAGAGCGTCGGGCCGCGGCAGGCCTTCATCGAAAGAATGTTGCAGATGGCGCGCCAGATGCTCGGCGAGCAGCCGCCCGAATGGCCAGCGCGACTGGTGCTTGAAACGGTTGATCAGGGTGTCGAGCGGAAAGGCAAAGCGCCAGGGTACCGCGACGTGATCGAACGACGGGGGGCGCTTGAGACATTCGCCGCAGGTCATCCCCAGCGTGGGCAGCGGCAGGGCGCAGATGCGGCATTGGCCGCCGAGCCAGGGCAGGTCAGCCTCGCAGCCGGCGCACAGGGTTTGGCCGGCTTCGCAACGGTCGTCGCAGAGCTGGCAGAATTGTTCAATCGTTAACCAGTTGTAAACCATGATTCCTTTCCTGGTTGACAGCGTCTTCGGCTTGGCTAACCATTTCGCACCTGTGCCAAGTCCAATTACAAGGAACACCCCATGAGCGCCACTGCCGCTTGCGTCACCCGCCACGACTGGACCCTCGCCGAGGTCAGGGCGCTCTTCGAACAACCCTTCAACGACCTGCTGTTCCAGGCGCAAAGCGTTCATCGTCAGCACTTCGATGCCAATCGCGTGCAGGTCTCCACGCTACTGTCGATCAAGACTGGCGCCTGCCCCGAAGACTGCAAGTATTGCCCGCAGTCCGGCCATTACAACACCGGGCTGGACAAGGAAAAGTTGATGGAAGTGCAGAAAGTGCTGAAAGCGGCGGCCGAAGCCAAGGCCATCGGCTCCACCCGCTTCTGCATGGGCGCGGCCTGGAAGCATCCCTCCGCCAAGGACATGCCCTACGTGCTGAAGATGGTCGAAGGAGTGAAGGCGCTTGGCCTGGAAACCTGCATGACCCTCGGCAAGCTCGATCAGGAACAGACCCGCGCCCTGGCTGCCGCCGGCCTGGATTACTACAACCACAACCTCGATACCTCGCCGGAGTTCTACGGCAACATCATCACCACCCGTACCTACGCCGATCGGCTGGAAACACTGAGCTACGTGCGCGATGCAGGGATGAAGATCTGCTCCGGCGGCATTCTCGGCATGGGCGAGTCGCTGGACGACCGCGCGGGACTGCTGATCCAGCTGGCCAATCTGCCGGAGCACCCGGAGTCGGTGCCGATCAACATGCTGGTCAAGGTCAAGGGTACGCCGCTGGCCGAGGAGCAGGACGTCGATCCGTTCGACTTCATCCGCATGCTCGCCGTGGCGCGGATCATGATGCCGAAATCCCACGTGCGGCTCTCGGCCGGTCGTGAACAGATGAACGAGCAGATGCAGGCACTGGCTTTTCTCGCCGGGGCCAACTCGATCTTCTACGGCGAGAAGCTGCTCACCACGGTGAACCCGCAGGCGGACAAGGACATGCAGCTGTTCAGGCGCCTGGGCATCCAGCCGGAAGCCCGCGAGGAGCATGACGATGACGTCCATCAGGCCGCCATCGAACAGGCGTTGGTGGAGCAGCGCGATTCGAAGCTGTTCTACAACGCCGCGTCGGCCTGACGGCTCGTCCGGTGGAAGAATGAAGCGCCTGTTGCGCGCTCCGGTCCGTCCTCTGCCATTCCAACCCATACATCGGGTGGCCAGCCCGCTTGCGGTTATCCACCTGTTTGCGGTGCTGCCATGAGTTTCGACCTCGCCTCCCGCCTCGCTGCTCGTCGTGCCGAGCACCTCTATCGCCAGCGCCCGCTGCTGCAGAGCCCGCAGCAGCCGGAGGTGGTGGTCGACGGCCAGCGCTTGCTGGCGTTCTGTTCCAACGATTATCTGGGGCTTGCCAGTCATCCCAAGGTGATCGCCGCGATGCGCGAAGGCGCGCAACGCTGGGGTGTGGGCGGCGGCTCCTCGCATCTGGTGATGGGCCACAGCACGCCGCACCATGCCCTGGAAGAGGCGCTGGCGGCATTCACCGGACGGCCTCGCGCCCTGCTGTTCTCGACCGGCTACATGGCCAACCTGGCCGCCGTTACCGCGCTAGTCGGGCGGGGCGATACGGTACTGGAGGATCGACTCAATCACGCATCCCTGCTGGATGCCGGCCTGCTCAGCGGCGCGCGTTTCTCCCGCTATCTGCATAACGATGCCGTGAGCCTGGCCAAGCGCCTGGACAAGGCCGCCGGCAATACCCTGGTCGTGACCGATGGCGTGTTCAGCATGGATGGCGACCTGGCCGATCTGCCGGCGCTATGTGCAGAAGCGAAGCGGCGGGGCGCCTGGATGATGGTCGATGACGCCCACGGCTTCGGCCCGCTGGGGGCAACCGGAGGCGGTATCGTCGAGCAGTTCGGGCTGGGGCTCGAGGAGGTGCCGGTGCTGGTCGGGACCCTGGGCAAGGCTTTCGGTACGGCCGGCGCCTTCGTTGCCGGCAGCGAGGAGCTGATCGAGACGCTGATCCAGTTTGCCCGTCCCTACATCTACACCACCAGCCAGCCACCGGCGGTGGCCTGCGCGACGCTGAAAAGCCTGGAGCTGCTGCGCAGCGAAGGATGGCGTCGCGAGCACCTGAACCGGTTGATTGCCCGCTTCCGCCAGGGCGCGGCCGAACTCGGCCTGACCCTGATGGACAGCCCGACGCCCATTCAGCCCATCCTGGTCGGCAACAGCGAACGGGCGTTGCGGCTGTCTGCGATGTTGCGCGAGCGCGGTCTGCTGGTCGGTGCGATTCGACCGCCAACAGTGCCCGCGGGCAGTGCGCGGCTGCGTGTCACTCTCAGCGCTGCGCACAGCGTGGCGCAGGTGGAACGACTGCTGGATATCCTGGCCGAAAGCTGGAACCGAATGGCCGAGGAGCCTGAACCGCATGCGTGATCAGCTGATTTTGTTGCCCGGTTGGGCGTTCGGTCCTGCCGCGCTGCAGCCGCTCTGCGAGGCCCTGGCCGAGTTGGTGCCGGAGCTCGAGGTGATGACCGAGCCGCTACCGGAACTGGCTGAGGCGGATGCCTGGCTCGACGAGCTCGACGACCGGCTGCCACGCAATGCCTGGCTCGCTGGCTGGTCGCTGGGCGGGATGCTCGCCACGCAGCTGGCGGCTCGCCGCGGCGATGCCTGTCAGGGCCTGCTGACCATCGCCAGCAATCCCTGTTTTCGCGCGCGAATCGACTGGTCGCGAGCCATGGGCGAGGAAATCTTTGATGCCTTCCATGAGGCCTTTCGGCTGGACCCGGCGGAAACGCTGAATCGGTTCCGCTTGCTCTGCAGTCGCGGCGGCTTCGATCCGCGCACCCTGGCGCGTCAGCTTCAGGTCAGCGGGTCGCAATCCTCGCCCGAGGTGCTCGATGCCGGGCTGCAGCTTCTGGCGAAACTGGATGGCAGGGCGGCGCTGAGAGACTTCTTTGGTTCGCAGCTGCACCTGTTCGGCGGACGGGACGCCCTGGTGCCGGCCTCGGCTGCCAACGCGCTGGGCAGCTGGATACCAGGCGTGAAGATCGAAGTGCTGGCCGATGCCAGCCACGCGCTGCCACTGGAGCGCGCCGACAAGGTGGCCAGCGCCATGGCCGCGATGATCAACGGAGCGCGCGGATGAGTGAGCCCGCTGTGGCGGTTCTACCGGAGGCGGAGTCGCGCCTGCCTGACAAGCGCCAGGTAGCCGAGTCGTTCTCCCGTGCGGCGGCCAGCTACGATGCGGTCGCCGAGTTGCAGCGCTCGGTCGGCAATGCATTGATCGAGCGACTGCCACCATTTCAGCCAGCGCACTGGCTCGATCTGGGGAGCGGCACCGGCCATTTTTCGCGCCTGCTGGCAGCGCGGTTCCCGCAAGCCGAAGGCGTGGCGGTTGATATCGCTGAAGGCATGCTGCGTCACGCGCGACCGCTCGGCGGCGCGGCATCATTCGTCGCGGGCGATGCCGAACGCCTGCCGCTGCGCAGCGCCTCGATGGATCTGGTCTTCTCCAGCCTGGCGCTGCAGTGGTGCGAAGACTTCAAGGCGGTGCTGGACGAGGCCGAACGCGTGCTGCGACCCGGTGGCGTGTTGGCATTCACCAGCCTGTGCAGCGGCACCTTGCAGGAGCTGCGCGACAGCTGGCAGGCGGTGGACGGCTTCGCCCACGTCAATCGCTTCCGTTCGTTCGAGACCTATCAGGGCCTCTGCGCGGCAGGCCGCTTGCGTTGCGTATTGCTCGAGGTGGAGCCCTGCGTGTTGCACTTCGCCGAGCTGCGCCAGCTGACCCACGAGCTAAAGGCGCTGGGCGCGCACAACCTCAACCCGGGTCGCCCTGACGGGCTCACCGGCCGCGCCAGGCTTCGCGCGCTGATGGCGGCATACGAGCGGTATCGCCAGCCGTCGGGGTTGCCCGCGACCTATCGCGTGATCTACGGCGTCCTGCGCAAGGAATCATGAAATGACCGCGGCGTACTTCGTCACCGGAACCGACACCGAAGTCGGCAAGACCACCATCGCTGCGGGATTGCTGCATGCGGCGCGGCAGGCGGGGCTCAGCACCGCTGCGGCAAAACCTGTCGCTTCCGGTTGCGAGATGACCGCCGATGGGCTGCGCAACGGCGACGCACTGGCACTGCTGGCCGAATGCTCCCTGCCGATGCGCTACGAAGAGGTCAATCCCTTCGCCTTCGAGCCGGCCATCGCGCCTCATCTGGCAGCGAGCGAAGCCGGCGTCGAACTGACGGCCTCAGGGATGGCCGAATCCGTGCGACGAATGCTGGCGCTTCGTGCGGACTTCTCTCTGGTGGAGGGCGCAGGAGGCTGGCGCGTGCCGCTGGCTGGCCGGGAAAGCCTGTCGGACCTGGCGGTGATGCTGGGCCTGCCGGTGATTCTGGTGGTAGGGGTGCGCCTCGGTTGCATCAATCATGCGCTGCTCAGCCGTGATGCCATCGAAGCCGATGGCCTGCGCCTGGCCGGGTGGGTGGCGAACATCATCGATCCGGGCACCTCGCGCCTGCGGGAAAACCTGCAGACGCTGGCCGAGCGCCTGCAGGCGCCCTGCGTTGGGCAGGTGCCGTATCTGCCTGCCGCCACGCCGGCCAGCGTCGCCTCCCATCTCGAGCTGCAACGGCTGCGCTGACGCTGGCAGCGGAGCGCCAGCTCTGGTTCAATGGTGGGCAACTGATTGGCAGGGAAATGCGCCATGGAAATCAACAGCCTCATGTCATCCGGCCTCGGCGCCTACCAGGCCGGGCAGCAGCGTATCGAAGAAGCCGCTGGCGCGATCGCGAGCAGCGCGCTGCCGGCCGCGGAAAATTCCCTGGCGGTGGCGGAAGTGGTCGAACTGACCGAGCAGCTGGTGCAGCTTAAGGTCGGCGAGCATACCGCCAAGGCCGGCGCGCGGATGCTGCAGACCGCCGACGAGGTGCTTGGCACCCTCATTAACACCACCGCCTGAACCCTCCGGCCGTTCTGGCCAACCTGCCGGCTCGCCGGCCCCTGTTTCCCTTGCCTTGGATCGAAAAGGGCGCCGACCAACGGCGCCCCGCTCGCTGCTTGACATCGCGCAGGCCTAAACGTATGTTTCAAACGCCTGTTTGACCTTGCCGCGCGACGGCCGAGGGTCACGACTCCAGACAACAGAGGTGGCTGGCGAGCCGGTCACCCGAACCAAAAAGAACCCACCGCTGAGGTTTACGCTATGCCCGACTACAAGGCCCCCTTGCGCGATATCCGCTTCGTACGTGACGAGCTGCTCGGCTACGAGGCGCATTATCAGAGCCTTCCGGGTTGTGAAGACGCCACCCCGGACATGGTCAACGCCATCCTTGATGAAGGCGCCAAGTTCTGCGAACAGGTCATCGCCCCGCTGAACCGTGTCGGCGACATCGAAGGCTGCACCTGGAGCGAGTCTGGCGTGAAGACGCCGACCGGCTTCAAGGAAGCCTATCAGCAGTACGTCGAAGGCGGCTGGCCGAGCCTGGCCCATGACGTCGAGCACGGCGGTCAGGGCCTGCCTGAATCGCTGGGCATGGCCATCAGCGAAATGATCGGTGAAGCCAACTGGTCCTGGGGCATGTACCCGGGCCTCTCCCACGGCGCCATGAACACCCTGCACGCTCACGGTACCCCCGAGCAGCAGCAGACCTACCTGACCAAACTGGTCTCCGGTGAGTGGACCGGCACCATGTGCCTGACCGAGCCGCACTGCGGTACCGACCTGGGCATGCTGCGTACCAAGGCCGAGCCGCAGGCCGACGGCAGCTACAAGGTCAGCGGCACCAAGATCTTCATCTCCGCGGGCGAACACGACATGGCCGACAACATCGTCCACATCGTGCTGGCCCGTCTGCCCGATGCGCCGCAAGGCACCAAGGGCATCTCGCTGTTCATCGTGCCGAAGTTCCTGCCGAACGCCGAAGGCGGTATCGGTGAGCGCAATGGCGTGTCCTGCGGCTCCCTTGAGCACAAGATGGGCATCCACGGCAACGCCACCTGCGTGATGAACTTCGACGGCGCCACCGGCTTCCTGATCGGCCCGCCGAACAAGGGCCTGAACTGCATGTTCACCTTCATGAACACCGCGCGTCTGGGTACTGCACTGCAAGGCCTGGCCCACGCCGAGATCGGCTTCCAGGGCGGCATCAAGTACGCTCGCGAGCGTCTGCAGATGCGTTCGCTGACCGGCCCGAAAGCACCGGAAAAAGCCGCTGACCCGATCATCGTGCATCCGGACGTGCGCCGCATGCTGCTGACCATGAAGGCCTTCGCCGAAGGCAACCGCGCGATGCTCTACTTCGCCGCCAAGCAGGTCGACATCACTCAGCGCAGCCAGGACGAAGAACAGCGCAAGGCGGCAGACGCCATGCTGGCCTTCCTCACCCCGATTGCCAAGGCCTTCATGACCGAAGTCGGCTTCGAGGCCGCCAACCACGGCGTGCAGATCTACGGCGGCCACGG
>JADGMW010000399.1_pt1 | contig 19105 bp, 14 predicted proteins | sample 8641801 | NCBI WGS metagenome assembly JADGMW01 (sample SAMN16272018, study PRJNA661076) | feces metagenome | isolation source: fecal sample from diarrhoea affected cattle A | host: Bos taurus | place: South Africa: Lokaleng Village, Mahikeng | collected 2019-09
ACGAAGTTCCAGCTGGCGAACTCGCGGAGCCCCGGGACCCGGGCGACCCACGCCGCCCACCACGGGTGGTACCGGGGCAGCACCGCGAGCAGGTCGGCGTCCGGGCAGGCCCGCGCCCACTTCGCGGCCGCACCGGCCGACGTGGCGAACAGCGACTCGCCGAACTTGTTCTTCGGCTCGGCGCCGGTCTTCCGCGCGAAACGGCGGCGTGCGCGGTGCCCGCCCAGGTAGTGCCAGGGGGCCGTCTCGTGCCCACCCCACGGCGAGAACCACGGGGTGAAGGAGAGGTAGACGATGCCCCCGGGTTTGGTCACCCGCACCATTTCGTCGGCCATCGTCCAGGGGCGCCGGACGTGCTCGAGCACGTTGGAGGAGTAGCAGACGTCCAGGACCCCGGTGCGGATCGGCAGCTCCTCGCCACTGGCCCGCAGGGTGCCGGGCTCGGCCTCCCCGCGGGCGGTCATCTCCCCGGCGTCCGGCTCGAGGCCGACGTAGGTCGCGCCGGCTCCGCGGAACGCGTCGGCGAAGTAGCCGGCGCCACCTCCGACGTCCAGCACCGTGGCACCGTCGAGGTCGGCCCAGCGGCTCAACTGGTCGACCGAGTCGGCCGCCAGGACGCTGTAGAAGCCGTCGGGGTCGTTCTGCTCTTGCAGGAACGCCCTGAACAGCGTGACCGACCGGGAAAGGGTGGCCGATCGGCTCATCTTTCGCACTCCATCGTGTCGTAGGACTCTGAGCGGGTCGAAGGAGCCGCGCGGTGCACTAGTGTGCCGCGCGTGTTGCACCGAACGACGGACATCGATGTTCTCTTCGTGAACTGGCGAGATGTCAGCCACCCGGAAGGCGGCGGATCGGAACGGTACGTGCAGCGGATCGCGGAGGGGCTGGCGTCCGCCGGGCTCCGCGTCACCCTGCTGTGCGCCGAGCACGGCCGCGCTCCGCGTGAGGAGATCGTCAACGGTGTCCGCATCGTCCGGCGGGGCCACCGGCTCAGCGTCTACCCCCGCGCGCTCGCCTACGTCCGCCGGCACAAGCCGCGCCTGGTCGTGGACATCCAGAACGGCATCCCGTTCTGCAGCACGCTGGCCACGCGCAATCCGGTGACCGTCGTCGTGCACCACGTGCACAAGGAGCAGTGGCCGATGGTCTTCGGCCGCATCGGCGGGCGGATCGGCTGGTGGCTGGAGTCCGTCGTGGCTCCCCGGATCTACCGCCGGGTCCCCTACATCACGATCTCGGACGCCACCGGCCGGGAGATGACCGGCCTGGGCATCGCGGCCGAGCGGATCACGCTGGTCCCCGTCGGCACCGAGCCGATCGTGCAGGTGTCCACCCCCCGCTCGCCGTCGCCGCGGCTGGTCACCCTGGGCCGGCTGGTGCCGCACAAGCAGGTCGAGCACTCGCTGCAGATCCTGGCCCGGCTCAGCGAGCGGTGGCCCGACCTGTCGCTCGCCATCGTCGGCGAGGGCTGGTGGGAGGACTCGCTCCGCGCCGAGGCCGACCGGCTCGGCGTGTCCGACCGGGTGGAGTTCGCCGGCTTCGTCGACGAGGTCGGTAAGCACGAGCAGCTCGCCGCCGCGTGGGTGTTCGTCTGCCCGTCGGTCAAGGAGGGCTGGGGCATGGTCGTCATCGAGGCCGGCGGCCACGGCGTCCCCACCGTCGGCTACCACTCCTCGGGCGGTCTGCAGGAGTCCGTCGTCGACGGCGTCAGCGGCGTGCTCGTGGACGACCTCGACCAGATGACCGACGCCGTCGCCCGGCTCCTCGAGGACACCGACGCCCGGCTCGCCATGGGCCAGGCCGCTGTCCGGCACGCGGCCACCTTCGAGTGGACCGCCAGCGTCCGGGAGTTCGCCGGCGTGCTCGCCCGCTCCATCCGCGAGTCGTCCCGGTCCAAGGTCCGCACGGGGTCCGCCGATCTCGCCGCCGTGCTCGAGCGCATCCAGGACGGCACCGACGACGTCACCCTGGAGCTGTCGGTCCCCCTCGAGGTGTCGGCCATCGGTGCGCTCCCCCGCGAACCCGCCGCCTCAGGGTTGGCGTGAGCCCGGGCGGGCCCTGTGCACCAGGCAGCCGGTGGCCCGCCCGGGCCGCCGGTGCAGGATGACGGGATGACCGCCACCGACGCTCCCCCGGCCGTGAGCACGGCGCGGCGACGCCGGGAGGCCGCCGTGCCGGCCGCGCTGGTCTCCCTCGCCCTGCTCGGGGTGAACGGGCTGGCCTACGTGATGACCGTCGTGGCGGCCCGGGCCCTCGCCCCGGAGGCCTTCGGGGAGCTCGCGGCGCTGCTCGGGGTCATGTTCATCGGCGTGGTCCCGGCCACCGCCCTGCAGACCGCGGCCGCGCTCACCCTGGGGGCGAACCCGGCCGACCGCCCGGCGGTCCTGGCCCGGCTGCACACCGCCACCTGGGTGGGCGCCGCCGCCGTCGGCGTCCTCGGGCTGCTCGCCGTGGGCCCCCTGGTGTCGGTGCTGCACCTCTCCGGCCCGTCCACGGTGCTGTGGCTGATCGCCGTCCTGGTCCCGCACACCCTGGTCGGCGGGTACGACGGGCTGCTCCAGGGCACCCGCCGCTACGGCCGGCTGGCGCTGGTCAACACCACCTTCGGCCTGCTCAAGTCCGGCGGCGGCATCGCCGGCCTGCTCATCGGTGGCACCCCCGAGACGGCGCTGATCGGCATGGCGGCCGGCTGCGCGGGCAGCGCCGTCGTCGGCTGGCTGATGTCCGGGCGGCCCGGCTTCTCCCGCGGCATGCGCAGCCACGTGCTCTCGGCCGCCAAGGCCTCGGGCGCGCTGCTGGGCCTGGTCCTGATGGTCAACCTGGACCTGCTGCTGGCCCGCCACCACCTGCCGGCCGACCTCGCCGGGGAGTACGCGGTCGCCTCGATCTTCGCCAAGGTCGCCTTCTGGCTGCCGCAGGGCGTGAGCGTGGTCCTGCTGCCGCGGCTGGCGCACGCCCGCGGTCGCCGCCGGTTGCTGCCGGTGGCCGCGGCCCTGGTCGCCTTCGTGGGCGCGCTGCTGACCGCCGCCACCGCGGTGCTCGGCGCGCGGGCCCTGCCCCTGGTGGGCGGCGCCGAGTACGGCGACGCGCTGGGCGGGGCCACCTGGATGTTCGCCATGCTCGGCACGCTGTTCGCGCTGGCCCAGCTGCTGCTCTACTCGGGGATCGCGGCGTCCGACCGGGTCGCCGCCGTCGCCGTCTGGTGCGCGGTCGCGCTGGAGGCCGTGACCGTCGAGGTGCTCGCCGCCCGGGAAGGCCTGACGGTGCTGACCGTCGCGGGGATCGCGGTGCTCGCCAGCGTGCTGCTGGTCGGCACCGGCCTGCTGCGCCTGTGGCGCACCCACGCCCGCGAGGGCCTGGCCCTGCGGACCGCCGCCGCGGGGTGAGCCGGGCTCCGGCTCACCCCGCGGGGTGGATCAGTACGGGTCGTACGGGGAGTCGTGCTTGAACAGCACCTTCGCGACCGGGCGCAGCTTGAGGCGCAGCAGCACCTTGACCAGCACGTTGCGCACCCACCAGGGCATCTCGGCGAGGATCCGCAGCCGGTCCGCGCGGCTGGGCCTGCCCACCCGGAACAGCGCCATCGAACCGGCCCGGCGCTCGTAGCGCAGGTCCTTGGCCGGCAGCACGTGCAGCAGCGTGCCCAGGGTGACGCCGATCGAGGAGAAGCAGTCGTGGACCAGCACCGGGGCACCCTCGGGCAGGTGCACGCGCCACTTGAGGTCGTCGGAGTAGGTCCAGTAGTCGTGCTTGCCGTCGATGTAGAGCATCTGGAACGGGCGGTCCCAGGACTCCCGGATCTTCGTGGAGTAGTCGCAGACCAGCTCCACGGTGTCCGCGACCCCGGCCTCGGCGATGTGGGCCTCGAAGGAGTCCTTCGTCTTGCGGCCACCGAACAGCTTGCCGTCGATGAACGGGTCGACCGCGTAGACGCGGCCGCCCTTGGCCTGCATGACGCGGCCGATCATCACCGTCGAGCGGCCCTGGTGGGAGCCGATCTCGAGGACAGCGGAGCCGTCGGGCAGGCGGCGGGCCTGCTCGTCGAGCAGCTCGGCCTGGGCCTTGGTCATCCATCCGGGGATCCGGTCCGCGACCGCCCACACCTCGTCGAACGTCTGGCCCGAGGGCGTCAGGGAAGAATCCGGCACCATACCTCCATCACAGGGGTGTCACGATCGCGGGAACGGTACATGCCCCGGCGCCCGACGCTGGTGCCCGGCCACCCGTTTCGTGTCGACGACCTCACCCGGCCCCGGCGCCCCGCGCCCGCGACGGCGTAGGTGTAGATCAACTTTTCGGGCGACACGAGGACTACTCCCCCGCTCGCGGGGGCAGGGGGAACACAGTCGCCCGCCCGGTTCGCGCCGGGTGGGCCACGTTCGCAGCCCCCAGACGAGAGGAGCGCCCACCATGGCGTCCGTCATCCACTACACGATCGCGACCGAGGCCGAGAAGAGCCCGGACTTCCGCCGCGTGCTCTGGACCGGGGAGCACACCCAGCTGGTCATCATGACCATCCCCAAGGGCGGCGAGATCGGCGAGGAGGTCCACGAGGTGGACCAGATCCTCACCTTCGTCAGCGGCACCGGGAAGGCCATCATCTCCGGCTCGGAGAAGGTCGTGGCCCAGGGCGACCTGGTCGTCGTCCCCGCGGGCAAGAAGCACAACTTCCTCAACACCGGCGAGAACCCGCTCATCCTCTACACGGTCTACGGCCCGCCGGAGCACGCCGACGGCGCGGTGCACAAGACCAAGGAGGAGGCCGACGAGCTGGAGGAGGCGGGCAAGGACGAGCCGCCGACGTCGGACTGATCCCTGCGGGACCGGGAGGGCCGCCGTCGAGCGACGGCGGCCCTCCCGCGCGTCCGGCCCCGCCCGCCGCTCAGGCCGCGGCGTGCCGGCCCGCGCCCGCCGTCTCCCGCACGACCATCACCGGGCACGCCCCGGAGAGCACGCAGTGCAGCGCCACCGAGCCCATCAGCAGGCCCCGCACGGCTCCCTGCCCGTGCCCACCGACCACCAGCAGCGCGGCGTCCCGGGCGACCTCGACGAGCACGTCGCCGGCCGCGCCCTCCCGGCACTCCACGCGCACCGGCACCCCGTCGGGCAGGGTCGCCTCGGCCACCTGCCGCTCGGCGGCGACCCGCACCTCCTCCGCGAACTGCTCCGGCGGAGGGAGAGCCACCGGGTAGGCGTCGCTCCAGTAGCTGGCCTGCGAGTACGCCGCCACCGCCACCAGCTCGGCGCCACGCAGCTCCGCCTCGCGTGCCGCCCGCTCCAGGGCCGTCGTCGATGCCGGTGACCCGTCCAGCCCGACGACGACTCTCCCCGGCCCGCCGTCGGACGTCCGGGTGAGCTCGGCCGGCGCCGGGCGCACCACCACGACCGGGATGCGGGCGTGGGTGACGCAGCTCAGCGCGACCGAGCCGAGCACCAGGCTCCGCACGGCTCCGCGTCCGCGGTTGCCGACGACGAGCATCCCGGCGTCCTCGGCGGCGGCGAGCAGCACCGGCGCGGGCGGCCCGACGACGACCACCACGTCCACGGGCACGTCGGGGGTCCCGGTCGCCGCGCGCACCTCCTCGACCTCGGCGCGCGCCCGCTCCAGGGTGTCGGCGCGCACCGCCTCCAGCTGCCGGTCGTCGAGCGTGAAGGGGTCGTTCAGGAACATCTGGATCGGGAAGCTGCTGATCACCTCCACCGGCACCCCGCGCCGCCCGGCGTCGGCCAGCGCCCACGCCAGCGCGGCACGCGCCCCGTCCGATCCGTCGACGCCGACGACCGTGCGCCGTGGATCCCTCTGCTGGGCCTGGGTCATCCTTGCTCCCTCTGCTCGGTGCCGGCTCTCCGCAGCCGAGGTTCCCGGGTACCCGACGGCGGCACAAGGGCCGGACCACCCGCCAGCAGCTGCGCGACCTCGCGCCGGATCTCCAGGTCCTCCCGCGAGGTCACCACCACGGTCCGGGCGGCCGCTCCCGGCGCGGAGACGTCGGCGTCCCCGCTCACCGCGTCGTTGAGCGCGGCGTCCACGGCCAGGCCCAGGTGCGGCAGCGCGGCACCGACGGCGGCCCGGACCGGCGCCGAGTGCTCCCCCACCCCACCGGTGAGCACCAGCAGGTCCAGGCCGGCGGTGGACGCCGTCATGGCCGCGATCTCCCGGGTGAGCCGGTGCAGGTACACCTCGGCCGCGAGGACGCAGTCGGCGTCCCCGGCGTCGGAGCCGGCGAGCACGTCCCGCAGGTCGCCCGAGGTGCCGGACAGCCCGCGGAGACCGGCGGAGTGCTCCAGCACCTCGGCCAGCTCGTCGACCGGCACCTGCCCGTGCTGGAGCAGCCAGAGCAGCAGGCCCGGATCCAGGCTCCCCGGCCGGGTGTTCATGACCAGCCCGGCGAGCGGGGTGAAGCCCATCGTGGTGTCCACCGACCTCCCGGCCCGCACGGCGGCCAGCGAGGCGCCGGCGCCGAGGTGGGCGGTGACGATGCGCAGCTCCTCGACCGGGCTGCCGACGAGCTCGGCTCCCCGGCGGGCGGCCCAGGAGTGCGACAGCCCGTGGAAGCCGAACCGGCGCAGCCCCCACCGCCGGTTCCACTCCCGCGGCACCGCGTAGGTCGCGGCCGCCGGCGGCAGGGTGGCGTGGAAGGCGGTGTCGAAGCAGGCCACCGCCGGCACCCCGGGCAGCAGCGCCGCCGCCGCGTCCACGCCGGCGAGCGCGCGCGGGTTGTGCAGCGGCGCCAGATGGCTGATCGAGGTCAGGTACGCGACCACCTCGTCGTCGAGGAGCACCGGCCCGGTGTGCCGCGGCCCGCCGTGCACCACCCGGTGGCCGACCGCGTCCACCGGCCCGGCGCCGGCGAGGAACGCCTCGAGCGGCGCGAGGTCGCCCCCGTTCCAGGGCTGCACGGTGCACGCGGCCGCGATCGCGCCGTCGGGTTCCAGCACCGCCAGCTTCAGGCTGCTGGATCCGGCGTTGACCACGAGCAGCCTCATGCCTCGGGCTCCCGGAGCGGATCGCCGTCCCGCCGGACCGGCCCGGGCGCGGGAGACCACTGCCAGTCGCGGATCTCGGGCAGGTCGATCCCGTGCGTCCGCACGTAGGCGCGGTGCTCGATCAGCTTGTCGGTCAGCGCCTCCCGGGCGTGGGCGGCGACGTCCCGCAGCCGGGGGATGCGGTCGATGGCCGAGATCGCCAGGGAGAAGCGGTCGATCCCGTTCATCACGCAGATGTCGAACGGCGTCGTCGTCGTCCCCTCCTCGACGTAGCCGCGGACGTGCACGTTGGCGTGGTTGGTCCGCCGGTAGGTGAGCCGGTGGATCAGCCACGGATAGCCGTGGTAGGCGAAGATCACCGGCTTGTCGACGGTGAACAGCGCGTCGAAGGCGGCCGACGGCAGGCCGTGCGGGTGCTCGGTCTCGTCCTGGAGCCGCATCAGGTCGACCACGTTGACCACCCGGATGCGCAGGTCGGGGAACCAGCCGCGCAGGATCTCCACCGCGGCCAGCGTCTCCATCGTGGGGACGTCGCCCGCGCACGCCATCACGACGTCGGGCTCGTCCCCGGCGTCGCTGCTGGCCCAGTCCCAGATGCCGATCCCCTTGGTCGCGTGCACCACCGCGGTGTCGACGTCGAGGTACTGCAGGGCCGGCTGCTTGCCCGCCACGATCACGTTGACGTACTGCCGGCTGCGCAGGCAGTGGTCGGCGACCGACAGCAGGGTGTTGGCGTCCGGGGGCAGGTAGACCCGGATGACGTCGGACTTCTTGTTGACGACGTGGTCGATGAAGCCGGGGTCCTGGTGGGAGAAGCCGTTGTGGTCCTGCCGCCAGACGTGCGAGGTGAGCAGGTAGTTCAGCGAGGCGACCGGCCGCCGCCACGGGATGCGGTTGGTCGTCCGCAGCCACTTGGCGTGCTGGTTGAACATCGAGTCGACGATGTGGATGAACGCCTCGTAGCAGGAGAAGAACCCGTGCCGGCCGGTGAGCAGGTAGCCCTCCAGCCAGCCCTGGCAGGTGTGCTCGGAGAGGATCTCCATGACCCGGCCGCCGGGGGCCAGGGAGTCGTCCCCGGGCAGCCGCTCGGCCATCCAGGCGCGGTCGGTGGCCTCCAGGATCGCGCCGAGCCGGTTGCTGTTGTTCTCGTCCGGGGCGAACACCCGGAAGTTGGTCGGGTTGTCCTGCACGACGTCGCGGAGGAACTCCCCCAGCACCCGGGTGGACTCCACCGCGCCGGCCCCAGGGGTGCGCACCTCGACGGCGTAGTCGCGGAAGTCCGGCAGCCGCAGCGGGACCAGCAGCTGCCCACCGTTGGCGTGCGGGTTGGCGCTCATCCGCCGGGGGCCGTCCGGGTGCAGGTCGCGCACCAGCGGGACCGGTGCGCCGTCGGCGTCGAACAGCTCCTCCGGGTGGTAGCTGCGCAGCCACTCCTCCAGCACCGCGCGGTGCGCGTCGTCCTCGCGGGCGTTCTTGAACGGCACCTGGTGGGACCGCCAGCTCCCCTCCACCTGGAGCCCGTCGACGACCTCCGGGCCGGTCCAGCCCTTGGGCGAGGCCAGCACGATCATCGGCCACCGCGGCCGCTCGGTGACGCCGTCCTCGCGGGCCCGGCGCTGGATCTCGGCGATCTCGTCGAGGCAGCGGTCCAGGGTCGCGGCGAACTGCTGGTGCATGGTCGCCGGGTCGTCGCCCTCGACCAGATAGGGCGTGTGGCCGTACCCGCGCATCAGCTCCATCAGTTCCGCACGCGGGATCCGGGCCAGCAGCGTCGGGTTGGCGATCTTGTAGCCGTTGAGGTGCAGGATCGGCAGCACCGCCCCGTCGATCGCGGGATCGGCGAACTTGTTCGAGTGCCAGCTCGCCGCCAGGGGCCCGGTCTCGGCCTCGCCGTCGCCGATGACCGCCGCGACGACGAGGTCGGGGTTGTCGAACGCGGCGCCGTAGGCGTGCGAGAGCGCGTAGCCCAGCTCACCGCCCTCGTGGATGGATCCCGGGGTCTCCGGCGCCACGTGGCTGGGGATCCCGCCGGGGAAGGAGAACTGGGTGAACAGCCGCCGCATCCCCTCGGCGTCCTGCGGGATCTCCGGGTAGACCTCGCTGTAGGTGCCCTCCAGCCAGGCGGCCGCGACCGGCCCGGGGCCGCCGTGCCCGGGCCCCATCACGTAGATCATGTCCAGGTCGCGGGCGCGGATCGCCCGGTTGAGGTGGGCGTAGACGAAGTTCAGCCCCGGCGTGGTGCCCCAGTGGCCCAGCAGCCGGGGCTTGATGTCCTCGGGCCGCAGCGGCTCCCGCAACAGCGGGTTGCCCATCAAATAGATCTGCCCGACCGAGAGGTAGTTGGCCGCCCGCCACCAGGCGTCCAGGGCGCGCAACTCCTCGACCGTCAGCGGCCCGGGGCCGACGTCGGACAGGGGTTCGTCGTACCGGGGAACGACCACCCCCCGCACGTTAACCACAGGACGGGCGACCGCGCGAGGTCCTTGTGCCCCTGGTTGCATGGACACATGAGCGCTGCCACCGGGGTCGACCTCGCCGCGGCACTGCGCGCGGCAGGCTTGTCCGACGTCGACGACTCCGGCCTGGCCCGCGCGCTGTACTCCTCCGACGGCTCGCTGTACCGGGTGCTCCCCCGCGCGGTCGTCCGCCCCCGGGACGTCGACGAGGTGCTGGCGGCGCTGTCGGTCTGCCGCGAGCTGGGCGTACCGCTGACCGCCCGGGGCGCGGGCACGTCGATCGCGGGCAACGCGGTCGGTCCCGGGGTGGTGCTGGACACCAGCCGGTACCTGAACCGGGTGCTCGAGATCGACCCCGGCCAGCGGACGGCGACCGTCCAGCCCGGGGTGGTCCAGTCCGCCCTGCAGGCCGCGGTCCACCCGCACGGCCTGCGCTTCGGCCCGGACCCCAGCACGCACAACCGGTGCACGGTCGGCGGCATGATCGGCAACAACGCCTGCGGTTCCCGGGCGCTGGGCTACGGCCGCACCGCGGACAACGTCGTCGGCCTCGACGTCGTCACCGGCAGCGGCACCCGGCTGTCCCTCGGACCGGGCACGGCGCCCGAGGGCGACGTCCTGGCCGGCCTGCACGGGCTGGTCGCCGGCGGGCTCGGCACGCTGCGCACCGAGTTCGGCCGGTTCGGCCGCCAGGTGTCGGGCTACTCGCTGGAGCACCTGCTGCCCGAGCGCGGCTTCGATGTCGCCCGGGCACTGGTCGGCAGCGAGGGCACCCTGGGGCTGGTGCTGGGCGCCACGGTGCGGCTGGTCCCCGACGCCCCGTTCCGCGGCCTGGTCGTGCTCGGCTACCCCACGATGGCCGACGCCGCCGACGCCACCCCGGGGCTGCTCCCCCACCGGCCGGCCGCGGTCGAGGGGCTGGACGCCCGCATGGTGCAGCGGCTGCGCGACGTCCCGGCCGCCGTCGTCCCCGACCTGCCCCGCGGCGGGGGCTGGCTGGTCGTGGAGCTGACCGGGGACAGCGTGCCCGAGATCGAGGCCGCCGCCCGCCGCGTGGTCGCCGACGCCGACGCGCTCGAGGCCATGGTCGTCACCGATCCGGTCGAGGCCGCCGCCATCTGGCGGATCCGCGAGGACGGCGCCGGCCTGGCCGCGCGCACCTCCGACGGGCACCCGGCGCACGCCGGCTGGGAGGACGCCGCCGTCCCGCCGGAGCGGCTCGGGGACTACCTCCGGGAGTTCGAGGCCCTGCTCGACGCCCACGGACTGCAGTGCGTGCCCTACGGCCACTTCGGCGACGGCTGCGTGCACGGCCGGATCGACTTCCCGTTCGGCGCCGGGGGCGAGCCCGACCGGGGCCGGTCGCGCTACCGCGCCTTCGTCGAGGACGCCGCGCGGCTGGTGGCCGGGTACGGCGGCTCGCTGTCCGGGGAGCACGGCGACGGCCGGGCCCGCAGCGAGCTGCTCCCGCTGATGTACTCCCCCGCCGCGCTCGCGCTCTTCGAGCGGGTCAAGGGCCTCTTCGACCCCGACGACGTGCTGAACCCCGGTGTCCTCGTCCGCCCTGCCCGGCTGGACGACGACGTGCGGATGGCCGCAGCGCCGGCGCTGCGCGAGGGCCTCGCGCTGGCCTACCGGCACGACGGCGGCGACTTCTCGGCGGCCGTGCACCGCTGCACCGGCGTCGGGAAGTGCCGCGCCGACCTCCGGTCCACCGGCGGGGTCATGTGCCCCTCGTGGATGGCGACGCGTGAGGAGAAGGACAGCACCCGCGGGCGCGCGCGGGTGCTGCAGGAGATGCTGGCGCCCGGCGGGCCGGTGCGGAACTGGCGCTCCCCCGAGGTGCACGAGGCCCTGGACCTGTGCCTGTCCTGCAAGGGCTGCTCCTCGGACTGCCCGACCGGCGTGGACATGGCCTCCTACAAGACCGAGGTGCTGCACCAGTCCTACCGCCGGCGGCTCCGGCCCCGCTCGCACTACACGCTGGGATGGCTGCCGCGGTGGGCCGACCTCGCCGCCCGCGCCCCCCGGCTGGCCAACGCCGTGACCGGTTCGCGGCCGGGGCGCCGGCTGGCCGGCTGGGTCGCCGGCATGGACCCCCGGCGGTCGGTGCCGGCGTTCGCTGCCCGCACCTTCCGGCAGCAGTGGGCCGCCCGGCCGGCACCGGACGGCGCGGGCCCGCCGGTGGCCCTGTGGGTCGACTCCTTCACCGACCACTTCGACCCCGCCGTCGCCATGGCCGCCGCCGAGGTGCTGGAGGGCGCCGGCTACCGCGTGCAGGTGCCGGGCTCGGACACCTGCTGCGGGCTCACCTGGATCACCACCGGACAGCTCGACGCCGCCCGCCGCATCCTCGGGCACACAGTCGCGGAACTCGCACCCGTGGTCGAGGCGGGCATCCCGGTCGTCGGCGTCGAGCCCTCCTGCACCGCGGTGCTCCGCGGCGAGGCGCTCGAGGTCGTGGGCGGCGCGGACGCCGAGAAGGTCGCCGCCGGGACGCGCACCCTGGCCGAGCAGCTGGCCGCAACCCCCGGCTGGACCCCGCCGTCGCTGGCCGGGCTGCGCGTCGTCGCCCAGCCGCACTGCCACCACGCGTCGGTCCTGGGCTGGTCGGCCGACGCCGAGCTGCTGCGCGCGGCCGGCGCGGAGGTGACCCGGCTGGGTGGCTGCTGCGGGCTGGCCGGCAACTGGGGCGTGGAGCAGGGGCACCACGACGTGTCGGTCGCCATCGCCGGGCAGCAGCTGCTGCCGGCCGTCGCGGACCTGCCGGAGGACGCCGTCGTGCTGGCCGACGGGTTCTCCTGCCGCACCCAGCTCGACCAGCTGGCCGGCCGCCGGGGGCTGCACCTGGCCGAGCTGCTGGCCGGCCGGCGCGGCTGAGCCGCGCGGGCCGGGCCGCTCGGGGCGGGCCGCTCGGGCCGGGCCGCTCGGGGCGGGCCGCTCAGGCGGCGCGCGCGGCCCGTCGTCCCCGCGCCAGGCGGAGCACCTCGGGGAGCAGCGCCGCCGCGATGCGGGCGTACCCGGCCGAGGAGGGGTGGAAGCGGTCGGCGGCGAACAGCGCCGGGTCGTCGCCGAACGCCCGGTGGACGTCGGCGACCGCGGCCACGGTGACCCCGTTCGCGGCAGCGACGGCGGCCTGCCGCCGCTGCAGCTGAGCGCAGGCCGCCTGCACGAGCGGGCGGAAGGCCGGCGGCACGAACGGGACGCCGGACATGTCCGGCGCGGGCAGGAGGACGACGTCGGTGCCGGCGGCGCGCAGCGCGCGCAGGGCGCCGTCCAGGGAGTCCGCCGCCCGCTCCGGCGGGACCAGGCGGATCAGGTCGTTGGCGCCGACGACCACGAGGGCGAGATCCGCGGGCAGGGACGTCGCGGCGCGCAGCTGCCGCGGCACGTCGGCCGAGACGGCGCCGGGCACCGCCTGCACCTCGACGTCCACGTCGAAGCCGTCGCCGGCGAGGGCGGCCGCGAGCCGGCGGCCGAGGCTGTCATCGGGGTGCCGTGCCCCGGTGCCGTAGGCGATCGAGTCGCCGAGCACGAGGAGCCGGAGAGCGGAACGGGCCACGGACTGTGCAACACCGTCCGTGGCCCGTTCGATGCCCGGGTCAGTGCAGCGGCGCCTGCGCCTGCTCCTGGGCCAGCCGCTCGGCACCCGAGGTGGTCTTGAGCGCCTTCTCCCTGATGAAGAGGACGACGACCAGCGCGAGGGCCGCGAGCGGGGTGGCGATGAGGAACAGCTCGGCGGTGGCGTCGCCGTAGGCGTTCTCCACGACCGTGCGGGCCTGCTCGGGCAGCGAGCTGACGTCGGGGACGGCGCCCTCGCTCGCGCCCTCCCCGCCGCCGAGCACGCCGAGGTCGTCGGCGACCCGGCTGGCCAGCAGCGCGCCCAGCACGCTGACGCCGATCGTCCCGCCGAGGCTGCGGAAGAAGGAGACCACCGAGGTGGCCGCACCGAGCTCGGTCGCGGGGACGTCGTTCTGCGCGGCCAGCACCAGGTTCTGCATCAGCGCACCGACACCGGCACCCAGGACCGCCATGTAGACGCCGAGCAGCCACGGGGAGGTCTGCGCGTCGATGGTCGAGAACAGACCGAACCCGATCGTCATCGCGATGCCGCCGGCGACCAGCCAGCCCTTCCAGCGCCCGGTCCGGGTGATCAGCGCCCCGGCGACGGTCGAGGAGACCAGCAGGCCACCGACCAGCGGCAGGGTGAGCAGGCCGGCCTGGGTCGGCGAGTAGCCCTGCGAGATCTGCAGGTACTGCGCGAGGAACACGGTGCCGCCGAACATCGCCACGCCCACCAGCGCGCTGGCGGTGACCGACAGGGTGACCGTGCGGCTGCGGAAGATCCCCAGCGGGATGATCGGCTCGCGGACCCGGCTCTCGACCAGCACGGTCGCCGCGAGCAGCAGGATGCTGCCGCCCACCATGAGCAGCGTCGGGAGCGACAGCCAGTCGTAGCGGTCACCGGCGAAGGTGATCCAGACCAGCAGCAGGCTCACGCCGCTGGTGAGCAGCAGCGCGCCCCACCAGTCGATCCGGGCCTCACGGCGCGGCACGGCGGGCAGCTTGAGCGTGCGCTGGACCAGGACCATGGCCAGCAGGGTGAACGGCACGCCGAGCAGGAAGCACCAGCGCCAGCCCAGCCACGAGGTGTCCACGATGACGCCACCGATCAGCGGCCCGCCGACCGTGGCGACGGCGAAGATGCCACCGAAGACACCGGCGTAACGGCCCAGCTCGCGCGGCGGGATCATCGCCGCCATCACGATCTGCACGAGCGCGGTGAGGCCGCCGGCGCCCATGCCCTGGAACGCCCGGGCGACGATCAGCATCGTGGTGTCCTGCGCGAAGCCGGCCAGCAGCGAGCCCACGACGAAGAGGCCGAAGGACACCTGGAGCAGCAGCTTCTGGCTGAACAGGTCGGCGAGCTTGCCCCACAGCGGCACGGTGGCGGTCATCGCCAGCAGCTCGGCGGTGATCACCCAGGTGTAGACCGACTGGCTGCCGCCGATCTCCGGGATGATCACCGGCAGGGCGTTGGACACGATCGTCGCGGCCAGGATGGCCACGAACATGCCCATGAACAGGCCCGACAGCGCCTGGAGGACCTCCCGGCGGCTCATCGGCGCGAGCACCGGCTCCGCCCCGGGCGGGGACGCCGGGGCGGCGGGATCGACGGTGGTGGACACAGGTCTCCTCGGACAGGCCGCGGAACGGCCGGGGTGGTGGTTCGGATGGGGTGGTGCGGGATCTGGCGGTGGTTCAGGCGGGCGGCGGACCGGGCAGGCCCGCGGCGAGGGCGTCGACGGCCTCGGTGAAGAGGAGGTCGATCGGCTCCTGCGCGCCCCGGCAGTGCCAGCGGTTGAGGGTCACGCGGAGGGCGCAGCTCAGGGCGGCGGCGAGCAGGGCGGGGTAGAGGTCGGCCTCGACGTCCAGACCGGTGCGGGCGGCGATGGCCTCGGCCATGGCCCGCTCGTCGGCGGTGCCCAGCTCGACCAGCCGCGGCAGGAGGTCGGGCTCGGAGGCGATGACCGACAGCCGCTGCTGCCAGGCCTCGCGGTCGGCGTCCAGGGCGGCGACGACGGCGCGCAGCGCCTCCCGCGCGGCGGGCAGGGGCGCCAGCCCGGAGTCCTGCTCGGCGAGGTGGTCGGCGAACCGACGGCCGCTGCCGGCCGGGCGCAGCAGCGCCTCCTCCTTGCCGGAGAAGTGGTTGAAGAACGTGCGGTAGGAGACGCCGGCGGCCGCGGCGATCTGCTCGACGGTGATCGCGGGGAGGCCGTGCTCGGCGGCGAGCCGGAGGGTGGCGTCGGCCAGGGCAGCGCGGGTGTCCTGCTTCTTGCGCTCGCGCAGGCCCGGGGTCACGAAACCACTCCAGCACGTGGCTGCACACTGTGCAATCTTGCACAGTGTGCACTGACTCACAGGCGCGGGCCCGCGGGGCGGGGCCACCGGCCGGCCGGGTGCGGACGTGCGACGGGGCCGGGCAGCATCTCGGCTACCCGGCCCCGCGACGTGCAGCCCCCGCGCGCGGCAGGGGCGGATGGATCAGGCCTTCGGGCCACCCGCGGCGTAGACGACCTGGCCGCTGATGAAGCCGGCGCCCTCGCTGCAGAAGAACGACACGAGGTGCGCGATGTCCTCCGGCTGGCCGACGCGGGCCACCGGGATCGAGGCGCCCGCGCCCTTGATGAAGTCGTCGAAGGGGATGCCCATGCGGTCGGCGGTCGCCTTGGTCATCTCCGTCTGGATGAAGCCGGGGGCGATGGCGTTGGCGGTGACGCCGAACTTGCCGAGCTCGATGGCGAGGGTCTTCGTGAAGCCCTGCAGGCCGGCCTTGGCGGTGGAGTAGTTGGCCTGGCCGCGGTTGCCGAGCGCCGAGGTGCTGGACAGGTTGACGATCCGGCCCCACTTCTGCTCGATCATGTGCTTCTGGGCCGCGCGCGACATGAGGAAGGCACCACGCAGGTGCACGTTCATGACGATGTCCCAGTCGGAGTCGCTCATCTTGAACAGCATGTTGTCGCGCAGCACGCCGGCGTTGTTCACCAGGACGACCGGGGCGCCCAGCTCGGCGGCGATGCGGTCGACGGCGGTCTGCACCTGCTCGGCGTCGCTGACGTCGGCGCCCACGGCGAGGGCCTTGCCGCCGGCGGCCTCGATCGCCTCGACGGTGCCCTTGGCCGACGCCTCGTCCAGGTCCAGCACCGCGACGGCGAACCCGTCCTTGGCCAGCCGCTGTGCCGTGGCGGCACCGATGCCGCGCGCACCGCCGGTGACGATGGCCACCCGGGTGCCGTTGACTGCCTCGCTCATGAACATTCCTCTCGTCGAGTCTCCTGCTGAGCCGACCCCGCTCGAGCGGGGGACGGCAAGCTGATCGGCACCTTACGGGGGGCCGCTGAGGTCGCCGTCACACGGGGCTGACGACGCTCGCGGCTACGGCCAGATCGCCGCGACGATGATCGCCGCGACGGCGAGCTGACCTGCGGCGCTCACCAGGCTGGCGGGGTGGAACCGCACCTGCACCAGCGCGGCGCCCAGCGAGCCGGGCGTGACCAGGTTCAGCACCGCGAACGCCACCGCCTGGAGGAGCACGCCCAGGACGCCGAAGACGATGGTCCACCACAGCGCGGAGCCGAAGCCGTTCGTCGCGTTGGTCCAGATCGTGGTGAACGCGATGGCACCCTGCCCGAGGAAGCCGGCCGACAGCACGATGCCGGCGTTGACCGAGCCCTCCTGGTAGATGTGCCGCCCGAGGTGGCCGGGGGTGAGCAGGTCGAGGACCACGAAGCCGAGCATGAGGAGCGCGATGCCCACGCCCGTGTACGCGGCGGCGTAGCCGATGCTGGCCAGCACGGGAAAGGACCTCCGGAGATGGGGGACGGCGGTGGGGCGATGTCTACCGCACCGGCCAGGCAGGCTCCCGCCCGCCCCGGCTCAGTTCCGCCCCGCTCCCCCGTCCCGGGTCGCTCCCGCATCGCGCGCCGGGGCGGCGTCGTCCGCCGGGACGGTGCCGTCCGCCGGGGCCGTGCCGTCGGTCGGGGCCCTGCCGTCGGTCGGGACGGCGCCGTCCGCCGGGGCGCCGTCGTCCGCCTGCGACTGGTTGCCCGCCGGAGACCGCCGGTGCGGGTGCCTCCCCCGCGCCGAGGCCAGCGCCGAGCGGCGGGCGTGCATCCGGCGGCGGGCCCGTGAGGTCCGCGGGGCGCGCGGCTCCTCGCGGAGCAGCACGTCGAGCCAATGGCCGCGCGGGTCGACGTCGACCAGGAGCGCCTTGACCAGCAGCGTGAGCGGGATCGCCAGCAGCGCACCGAGCGCGCCGAGCACCCAGCCCCAGAAGAGCAGGGCGACGAAGGTGACGGTCATCGACAGCCCCACGGAGTCCCCGACGAACCGCGGCTGGATCAGCGTCTGGACGACGAAGTTGAGCACCGTGTAGATCACCAGGATCGCGGTGAACTCCCCCCACCCGCCGGCGAGCAGACCGAGCAGCGCGGGCGGGACGACGCCGAGCACGAACCCGATGTTCGGCACGTAGTTGGTGATGAAGGCCAGCACCCCCCACAGCGGCGCCGCCGGCACCGACAGCAGCACGAGGGCGATCGCGTCGCCCACCGCCACGATGGCCCCGAAGACGGTGCTGACCACGAGATAGCTACGGGTGCCCCGGGCGAAGAGGTCGAACGCCAGCGGCAGGTGCGGGCGCTCCTGGGCCAGGAGTTCCATCCGCCGGCCGAACCCGCTGGACTCGATGGCCATGAAGACCAGCGCCGACAGCAGCAGCACCAGCGTGCTCGCCGTCGCCGTCAGCCGCCCGAGCAGGCCCGAGGCCAGGCCGACGACCGAGCCGTAGTCGATCTGCTCGACCAGGTCGGACAGCTGGCCGGAGACCACCCCCGCGTCGTTGAGGTCGCTGACGATGCCGTCGAGGAGGTCCTGGGCCTGGCCGGAGTAGGCCGGCAGCAGGTCGGCCAGCTGCGCGACGCTGAGCACCAGGAGCAGCACGAAGGCGAGCAGCACCGCCCAGACGAGGATCAGCAGGACCGCGTTCGCCACCCAGCGCGGCGCTCCGCGGCGGAGCAGCCAGCTGGACACCGGCATGAGGCCGACGACGACGACGAGCGCGAGCAGGATCGGCCCGGCGAGCCAGCTGATGGCGCGCAGGCCGGCGACGGCGATCGTGGCCGCGGCCAGACCGACCAGCAGTTGCAGCCATCGGGGCAGGCCCGTCGCCGCATCGGTCGGCGCGAGGGAGTCCGGCGTCGACGGCAGCTCCCCGCCGGTCCTCGCGGCCGAGGGCCCGGGCGGCGAGGACAGCTCTCCGCCGGCATCCGCGGGGGCGGGCGCAGGCGCCCCGCGGGGTGACGGGTCGGGTTCGGCGTCCTCGGGCAGCACGTCGGCCCCTCGGCCGGTCGCCGTCCCGGGCTCCGCCGGGGCGGGACCGTCACCGGCGGGCTCCCCGTCCCGCGCGGCGCGGGACGGGTCCTGCCCGCTGCCGTGCGCGGCCGGAGGCGCCACCGCGCACCACCTTCCCCTGGTCGGCTCCCGCGTCCCCCTAGCGTCCACCCTCGCCGGGCCGGCGCACACCGCTCCGGGCGTCGCTCCTGCCCGCAGGCCCGGACGAGCGCTCCCGGCCGGGGATCCTCTCCCGCAGCACGAGGGCAAGAACTGTCGTAGGTCGAACGTATGTTCGGTACATGACGGTGATCGAGGAGGAGCCCCGGGTCGGGCTGGTCGAATGGTGGCTGCACCAGCCGCCGACGGTCGCGCGTCTCCCGCTCGAGCTGCTGACCTCCTCGGCGAAGGTCACCGAGCTCCGGCGCGTGCAGGCCCGCAAGGCGATGGACGACGCCTACGAGGCGGAGCTGCTCCTCTCGCTGGCGGCCGATCGCCCGGACGACGACGATCCGCCGGCCGGTCACCCCGGCGCCCGGCGCCGGGGTGCCGGGTCACCGGTGCCGGGCACGAGCGAGTTCCTGCCCGACGAGGTGGCAATGGTGCTCAACTGCGGGCGGCCGTTCGCCACCGGGAAGCTGTCCGACGCCTACCAATTGGTGGAGCGGATGCCTGCGGTGCACGCACAGCGAGCCGCCGGGCGGCTGGACGACTACCGGGCGCGCATCTTCGCCGACGTGCTCGGCACCGCCTCCGACGAGGTCGTCGCC
>JADGMW010000126.1_pt3 | contig 19095 bp, 19 predicted proteins | sample 8641801 | NCBI WGS metagenome assembly JADGMW01 (sample SAMN16272018, study PRJNA661076) | feces metagenome | isolation source: fecal sample from diarrhoea affected cattle A | host: Bos taurus | place: South Africa: Lokaleng Village, Mahikeng | collected 2019-09
CGGCCGAACAGGAACGCGTAGACGAGTGCGCCGAGCGCACCGCCGATCAGCGGGAAGACGATGAACAACCAGAGTTGCCCCAGCGCGCCGTTCTGATAGAACGCGACGGCAAGGCTGCGGGCGGGATTCACCGACGTGTTGTCGATCGGGATCGAGATCAGGTGGATCACCGCGAGCGTGAAGCCGATGGCGATTCCGGCGATCGGCACGTCGGCGATTCGGTCGGTGCTCGAGAGCACCACGAACACGAGCAGCGCGGTCAGGAGTATCTCGACGGCCATCGCGGCCCCGATCCCGTACCCGTTTTCGAGGACGCCGCCGAGCGGCCCCCGGATCGCGGACGGACTGTGGGCGCCCCAGCCGTTCGCACCGAGACCGTCCGCCGCACGGTTGTACGACGGGAGCGACGAGGCGATCGCGTAGATCGTCACACCCGCCACCAGACCACCGATGATCTGGGCAATCCAGTAGCCCACCGCGCGTACGGCAGTGACCTGGCCGACGATGAGATGGCCGAGTGTCACCGCCGGGTTCACGTGACAGCCCGAAATCGGGCCGATGGTGTAGACGAGGAACAGCAGCGTCAGGCCGAAGGCCAGCGCGACGCCGAGTTGCCCCACGTAATCGCCCGCGAAGACAGCGGTTCCGACCGCCGAGAACACCAGCACGAAGGTGCCGATGGCCTCGGCCGCGCACCGTCGGAGATCGGAATAGTCCGTGGGGTCCGCGACTTCCTGCGCCGTTTCGTGTTCGGCTCTGCCGACCGGGCGATCCGGTTCACGGACCCCGTAGTCCGGTTCTCCGGCGGTTCTCTGCGCGGGATCGGGTATCGGTTCACGGGCAGGGTCGCGTTCGGGTTCCATGAGTTCCCCTCGGAGGTCGTGGTCCCGCACATCCGCCGGACCTACCTACACCGGACACCATCGAATCGTCTTGCCGCAGCGTCGTTCGCTCGTGAGCACACTACGCAAGTCGCGTCACCTCCACAACGACTTCCTGCGCCGCGGCGCTTCCGCCCATGTAAATACCTTTGAGTGGCGGGACATCTCCGTAGTCTCGGCCGATTCCCACCGACACATGTTGCTCGCCCACGAATCTCGCGTTGGTCGGGTCGTATCCCCACCACCCGCCGGTCCAGGCCTGAATCCACGCGTGGGATTGACCTTCGACGGTCTTGCCGATCTCCGCGTCCGCAACCGGATGCAGATACCCGGAGACGTACTGTGCGGGAATCCCCATGGCCCGCAACAGCAAAAGGGTCAAATGGGCATAATCCTGACAAACACCCTGCCGCTCCTCGTAGGCCTGAATTGCGGAGGTGTGCACGCCGGTCGTTCCCGGGACGTAATCCATCTGTTCGTGCACCCATTGCGCCGCCGCGACCACCGCGTCGACAGGATCGAGCCCCTTTGCGAGGTCACGCGCCGTTTTGGCGAGCGACTTGTCCGCGGGAACGTAGCGGCTCGGCAACAGCAATTCGTCGTATCGGTCCCTGGTGTCGGGTTCGCGGATCACGTCCCACCCCGCGGGTTCCTCCAGCGGATCGAGCGAATCCGTTTCCACAACAGACAAACCGGTCACTTCGAGCGAAGTGTGCGGCGCATGGAGATCGAACGCAGTCACGCCGCTTCCCCAGTAGTCCGTGTACCGATAGGACCGCGTCGCGGGAGTCGTCTCGACGCGGCTGAGAATCACCGTCTGACGGTTGTCGGACCGCGGCGTCAGACGCGCCTCGTTGTACGACGCCGTGACCGGCCCCGCGTACTCGTAGCCGGTCTTGTGGACCACGCGCATACGCCAGCTCACAGTTCTCCCTCCAGAAGCATGTCGTCTTCACCGTCGTTGCGAGCGGAACTCCACGCCACCCAGGGCGCCGCATGGAAGTACTGGAGTGCGATCGCCTCACCGACCTGCCGGCACATCTCCTGCAGCGCGACAAGCCGTTCGGCGAGTTCCTCGAGAAGTACCCCGGGGCGGATGAACTCGAGTTCGCTGCGGGCACGTCCGAGCAACCGCTGCGCTTCGTTGCGCGCACCGAACCGGTAGTCGGTCTGGTCGTCGAGTTCGGTGAGGCACTGCTCGGCCTGCCGGATGGCAGAAAACACCGAACGCGGAAAAAGCCTGTCCAGCATCATGAATTCGACGATGCGCCCCGCGTCGAGTGCACCGCGATAGGTGCGCAGGTAGGTGTCGTAACCGCCCGCCGACCGCAACACCGTCGCCCACGTCGGCGACGTCGGACGGTCGCCGGCACGGGACAGCAGCAGTCGCACGATCATGTCCACGCGTTCGATGGATCGGCCGAGCAACAGGAACCGATACCCGTCGTCACGGCACAGGGTGCTGTCGGCCAGGCCCGCGAACATCGCTCCGCGGTCTTCGACGTATCGGAAGAATTCGTGGGGCCCCAGTCGCTTCGCCGCCCGTTCCCGCTCGGCGAGGGCGTTGTAGGTGGTGTTGAGACACTCCCACATCTCGGTGGAGGTGACTTCGCGCGCGCCGCGCGCATTCTCACGCGCGTGCGAGATGGTGTCGAGGATCGATCCCGCGCCGTCCCGCCCGAACGCGACGATGTCGATGACGGTCTGCACGTCGAGTTCACCGTCGGGCGCGCTGAACCCGAGCACCCGCAACAGCTGACGGCACGTGCGGTCGGGGTCCACCGTCGAATCTTCGAGCAGTTGGTGGACCGCGACATCCATGATGCGCGCCGTGTCGTCGGCTCGCTCGACGTAACGTCCGATCCAGAACAGCGACTCCGCATTTCGTGCGAGCATCAGCAGTCCCCCTCATTGTGTTGCTGTTGCTGTTGCTGTTGCTGTTGTTGCTGCTGCTCGGTGGTCAATTCCGGCCCCCGGTCGGGTTGTTTGACCTCGGCCCGCTCCTCGACGAACCCCTCCCCGCCCAGTTCGCTCTCGGTATCGGAACTCCGGCTCGCGAGAACCCAGGTGTCCTTGCTTCCACCGCCTTGGCTGGAGTTGACCACCAGCGACCCCTCGGGCAGCGCGACACGCGTCAATCCGCCCGGAAGAATCCAGATGTCCTCACCATCGTTGACCGCGAACGGACGCAGGTCGGCGTGGCGGGGAGCCAATGTGTCACCGGCCCTGGTCGGGACGGTGGACAACTGCACGACCGGCTGAGCGATCCAGGCGCGGGGGTTCGCCCGGATCTTGCGGGCCATGGTCTTCAGTTCGGTGGCCGAGGCGTCGGGCCCGAACACGATGCCGTATCCACCCGAGCCTTCCACCGGCTTGATGACGAGTTCGTCGATCCGGTCGAGAACCTCTTCCCGTTCTTCGTCGAGCCAGCAACGCAGCGTGTCGACGTTGGGCAGGAGGGGCTTTTCACCGAGGTAGTAGTCGATGATGTCCGGTACGTACGTGTAGACGAGTTTGTCGTCTCCGACGCCGTTGCCGACCGCGCTCGAGATGACCACGTTGCCTGCTCGTGCCGCATTGAGCAGACCGGCGACCCCGAGCACCGAATCGGGGCGGAACTGGAGCGGATCGAGGAAATCGTCGTCGATGCGGCGGTAGATGACATCGACCTGCTGCTCACCTTCCGTGGTGCGCATGTAGACGATGTTGTCCCGGCAGAACAGGTCACGCCCCTCGACGAGTTCGACGCCCATCTGCCGTGCCAGGAGCGAGTGCTCGAAGTACGCCGCGTTCGCCAGACCCGGAGTGAGAACGACCACCGTGGGGTCGGCAGCGTTCGGCGCGGCCGCGGCTCGGAGCGCTCGCAGCAGGTGCAGCGCGTAGTCACCGACGGGACGCACCTTGTGCTGGACGAACAGGTCGGGAGCGACGCGAGCCATCACGCGCCGGTTCTCCATGACGTAGGACACCCCGGACGGTGAGCGGAGGTTGTCCTCGAGTACCCGGAAGGTCCCTTTCTCGTCGCGGATCAGGTCGACTCCTGCGACGTGGATGCGCACTCCGTTCGGCGGGACGATGCCCGCGGCCTGCCGGTGGAAGTGGTCACACGAGGTGACGAGCCGCTTCGGAATGACGCGGTCCCGCAGGATGCTCTGCTCGCCGTAGATGTCGGCGAGGAACAACTCGAGCGCCCGCACCCGCTGCCGGATGCCTTTCTCGAGCCGGTTCCACTCGGCGGCGGCGATCAGGCGCGGCACCATGTCCAGCGGAAAGGGCCGCTCCTGGCCCGACAGCGAGAAGGTCACACCCTGGTCGGTGAACGCCCGGCCGACCGCGTCGGTGCGCGCGGCGAGATCCTCGGGTCCCTTCGACTCGAGGATCTGATGCAGGCGGCGATACGGCGCCCGGACCTTGCCGTCCGCGTCGAACATCTCGTCGTACGCCAGGCGATCGGGATTTCTCGCGTAACCGTCGAAAACGTCGGGGTTTTTCCTGCGGTGCCTGGCCGGGGACGCGCCCGGCGCAGTAGGGGTACGGCGACTCATGCCGGAATCGTTCTATATGGGAGGGGGTTGTGCACAATCCGACATCGAACTGTCTCGCCGGGGAAACACAGCGGACATCACGCTCGCGCCGGTTTGGGCTTTGCCTGCCTTCTTGGTATCGTTGCCTGTCGGTGCCTAGTGCATCCAGAGCTTTCCAACCAGCTACCAGCAACACGACAGGATTCTACGCGTGGCCAACATCAAGTCCCAGGTGAAGCGAATTCGCACCAACGAGCGCAACCGGCTCCGGAACCAGTCGGTGAAGTCGGCGCTCCGTACCGCGATCCGCTCCTTCCGCGAGGCCGCGGCCGCTGGCGACAAGGACAAGGCCACCGAGCTTCTCGTCGCCACCAGCCGCAAGCTCGACAAGGCAGCCAGCGCGGGTGTCATCCACCCCAACCAGGCTGCAAACAAGAAGTCTGCACTGGCCAAGCTCGCCAACTCGCTCTGAACGTAGTTCCGAGGTAGTAGACGCGAGCTCTGCTTCCGAAGGCCGCTCCCCACACCGGGGAGCGGCCTTCGTTGTCTTCCGAGGATCCCGCACCGGTGGCGGCCCGGCCGGAACCGGGCTCGCCCGGTATCAGCCGGCGAGCTGGGCCACGGTACGTACGGCGTACTCGAGTGCGTAGTCGGGGTCGGCGGCCGCACCCTTGACGTCGGCGTTGAGCGCGGCCACCACGCCGAGCGCCGTGCCGATCGAGGCGGGCGCCCAGGCTCGGGCCTGTGCCTGCGCCTTCTTGACCTTCCACGGGGGCATTCCGAGACCGGACGCGAGGGCGAACGGGTCGCCGCGACCGGCCGAACCGACCCGCGCGATGGTATGCACCGCGTCGGCGAGCGCGTCGGCGAGCAGGACATGCGCAACCCCACGGTGCATCGCCCACCGCAGCGCCTCGAGAGCACCGGCCGTATCGCCCGTGACAGCCTTCTCGGCGACATCGAAACCCGTGATCTCCGCCTTGCCGGAGTAGTAGCGCCGCACCGCCGCGGCGTCGATCTTGCCGCCCGTGTCCGCCACCAGCTGACTGCACGCTGCGGCCAATTCCCGCAGATCGGATCCGACGGATTCGATGACCAACTGCTCGACGTCTGATGCGACCCGTACGTCGACCGCCTGGAACTCCTTGTGGACGAAGGCGCGTACCCACGCCGCGCGGTCTCCGGCCTTCGCGGGCGCCGCACAGTCGTGCTCCACCGCACCGCACGACCGCAGACCACCGACCATCGCCTTGGCGCGTCCCCCGCCGTTGTGAACGACGACGAGTGTGACGCCGTCGGGCACGGCGCCCGCGGCGTCGAGGATCAGCGCTGCCGCATCCTTGCCGGCCTCGCCCGCGGACTCGAGGATCACGACCCGGTCCTCGGCGAACAGCGACGGGCTCAGCAACTCGGCAAGTTCGGGAGGTGACGCGTCGCCGGCACGCAACCGCGTCACCGGAAGATCGGTGCCGGCCCCGCTCCGGGCACGCACGGCGGCGACGATCTTCGCAATTGCACGATCGATCAGGAGTTCCTCGTCGCCGAGGAGCAGATGCAAAGGAGAATCGCTCACGGCTCGATGGTGTCACGGCGGTCCGACACCACGGCCAAGGCCCCCGACCCCGCGCGCACCACCGCGACATCGCCGTGCCGGTCGGTGCTGAGCACCCGGGTACCGAGCCTGCGCAGCACGTCGACCGTCTGTGGATGCGGATGGCCGAACGTGTTGTCGCGGCCGGCGCTGATCACCGCGACACGGGGACGCACCGCCGTGAAGAACCGGGCCGGAGTGGTACGCGAGCCGTGGTGCGGCACCTTGAGCACGTCGGCCCGCACGTCGACACCGGCGCGCACCAGCGCGTCGAGGGCCGCCTCCTCCGCGTCGCCCGGCAGCAGAATCCGCCCGACCGGGGTGTCGGCGACCAGCACGAGCGAGAGGTCGTTCTCCGATGCGTAACCCGGTCCCGCGGGAGCGACGACCCGGATTGTCGTGGCACCCGAGACGAGGACCTCGCCGGGATCGGCCTCTCGCATCGGGACTGCGTGCTGCGCGAGGAGATGACCCAGCTCGGCACCCCCGTCACGGGCTGCGGCGCCCGGACCCACCACCACCGCGCCCACGTCGCGTCCCCGGAGGACACCGGTCACACCCCCGGTGTGGTCCGCGTGCAGGTGCGACACGACGAGCATCGACACCGTGCGGATCCGGAGTTTGCGCAGACAGCGGTCCACGGGTCCGGGCTCGGTCCCCGCGTCGACGACCACCGCCCCTCCCCCGTCCGTCGCGACGATCAGCGCATCGCCCTGGCCCACATCGCAGGCAACGAACACCCACCCCGCGCCCGGCCACGCGGGTTCGAGCAACCGGACCGGTATCCACACCGCCGCCACGGACAGCAGCGCCACTCCGGTGGCGAGCCGGACCCGCCGGTTCCGCGCCGCCGTCCAGGCCAGAACTGCGACGGCACCGGCGGTCACGGCTCCTGCCATCCCGTCCGGAACGGCTACCTCGGCGGACGGCACCGCGGAGGATCGATCTGCGACACCGAGCATCCACCACAGCAACGGCGCAGCGCCGCGCGCGAGGAACTCCCCGGCCGCGGGATGAACCGTCGCGGCCACGGCGACTCCCGATCCGAGCACCGTCAGTGGCGCCACGACCGGAGTGACCAGGATGTTCGCCGCGACGGCGACGAGACTGACGGTGCCGGTCGCGGCGGCGACGATCGGAGCGGTGACCGCGAACGCGGTCGTCGACACCGCCGTGACCTCGGCCATCGCCCGCGGCCACCCGTGTGCACACAGCCGCTCGACCGCGACGGGCGCGAGCACGACGAGGCCCCCGGTCGCCGAGACCGACAGCGCGAAACCGATATCGACGGCGAGATCGGGCAGCACCAGAAGCAACACCCCGACCGCCGCACACAAGGCGGGAAGTGCTCGGCGTTCGCGGCCCGAGACGAGCGCGAGCAATGCGATCGCGCCCATCGCTGCCGCCCGCACCACGCTGGGCGACGGCCGGACCACGATCACGAACGCGACGAGAGCCACCGCCGCCAAGGCCGTCCCGGTGCGTGGACCGAGTCCCGCCGCACGCACGAGAAGCAGAACCGCACCGAGCACGATGCTCACATTGGCCCCGGACACAGCAGTCAGGTGGGTCAGTCCGGCAACGCGGAAGTCGGCACGCACCTCGTCCGGCAGCGCCGACGTATCGCCGACGACGAGGCCCGGCAGCAATCCGGCCTGTTCGGGCGACAGCGCGCGTCGGCACGCGTCGGCAAGTCGGTCCCGCACCCCACCGGCCCACGTGTGCCAGGCCGGCGGGGGCTCGACGGCGCGCGGGTGCCCGTCCGCGCGGAGGACGGCAACGCTCGTCCCCGCCCCCTCGAATTCCGACACCCGGACACGCGCGGTAACACGTTGTCCGGGCAGTAGATCCGACCACCCGTCGGCGGGCGCGAACACCACGACGGCGCCGCCCGTCGCCTGCGTGCCACCTGCGATCGTGGTGTGCCGCAGAACCGCCGGCAGACGAACCTGCGGCTCGCCGCCGAAGGTGGCGCGCCGCACGATCTTCGGATCGTCGGTCGGTTCGAAGGTCGCGCTCACCCATCGCCCGTCCGCCGCCGCCTGCGCCACCGGGTGTGTTTCGGCGAACCACATCCGCACCCCTGCAGCCGCACCGAAACCCACGACGACGGCGCAGACCGCGAGCACGACCGGCACCACCGCGTGCGTACGCCACCTGCCCGGGCCCCGGAGACGAACACCCACAACAAGAACGACAACGGAAATCGCACCCGTCACCAGCACAACGCTCGCCGACGAACCGAGATGCAATCCGGTCGCGGTCGCCACCCACGCGGCCGCGGCGCACGGCACGAGCCGTGCGTCCAGACGCGGAGTGTCGGTCATACGGTGACCAGTTCGCGCAACCGCGCGAGCCGGGCGGGGCCGATCCCGTCGACCTCTCCGAGTTGCTCGACGTCGGCGAACGGTCCGTTCGCCTGCCTGAACGCGACAATCGACGCGGCCGTCACCGGACCCACGCCGGGAAGCGAATCCAGGGTCGCCTCGTCCGCTGCGTTGAGGTCGATCTTCCCCTGCCCCGGCACCCCTCCGGCGTCGCCGTCCGGGCCGTCCCCACCCTGAGGGGCCGCACCCGACACCACGCTTCCGTGCGGAATCGGCTGCGGCGGAGACAGACCCACGACGATCTGGTCTCCGTCCGCTATGCGCCGCGCGAGGTTGAGACCTACGAGGTCGGCTCCCGGTGCGACACCGCCTGCGGCGTCGAGCGCGTCGGCGACCCGCGCGCCGGGCGCGGTCGTCACGAGCCCGGGCCGGTGGACAAGACCGACCACACTCACGACAAGCTCGGCCGGTACGTTCTCGGGCTCCGGCACGGGCGGCGGGGCGGGCGCGGTCGCGGTCGCAACCACACTGTCCACCGAAGGCAACGGCGGCACCGGCTCCGGGACGGGCCGGTCGCGCCACACGACCCCGAGGGCGATGACCACCGCGAGCACAGCGACGCCGGCGAGAGCAACGCTTCCGCGGTGCCCGGTTGCCCACCTCGCGGCACCGATCCGCTCGGTCAGCCGCGACGGATACGGCTCCGGTTCTTCGTATTCTCCCGCCGTGCCGGCGACCTCGTCCGCCTCGTGCATCTCGGCGCCGACGCGACCCGCCGTTCGCGCGATCGCGCCCAGCCTGTTTCTCGCCAGGTCGCCGCCGTCAGTGCTCGCCATGGCGCGACGGTAACGCCGCGGCGGACCCGGAAAATCCGGCCGGCAGCAGGATGATCAGGGCTGGGGATGAACCGGGCACCTGGGGACGAACCCCCGTGCGCTCGGACCCGCGGGGTCAGGCGTGCGCGACGACGACGCCCACCGCACCCGGTCCGACGTGCGCACCGAGAACCGCGTCGAGTTCGGTGACCGTGACCTCCGCCTCCGGAAGCCGCTCGGACAGTTGCTCGACGAGCTGACCGGCTCGCTCGGGTGCGTCACGGTGGTGCACCGCGACGAGTGCGCCCGGCCCGGCCTCCGCGACGACACCGTCCACGAGTTTGGCCATCGCTTTGGTCATGGTGCGGGTCTTCTCCCGCAGAACCAATTTTCCTTCGACGAGGTGCAGCACCGGTTTCATCGCGAGGGCGGTGCCCAGCAGCGCGGTCGCGGTGCCGATACGGCCGCCGCGGCGCAGATGATCGAGACGGTCGACGACGAGAAGGGTCCTGGCGGACGCGGCGACCTTCTCGGCCCGGTAGTACACCTGGTCGAGGTGCTCGCCTGCCCGCGCAGCCTTCGCCGCGTCGAGCGCCGCGAAACCCAAACCCATTGCCGTGTTGCGGGAATCGACGAGCCGAATCCGCTCGCCCAGCTCGTCGGCGGCGGAGCGCGCGGCGTCCCAGGTTCCGGACAGCAATCGTGAGAGATGGACTGCCACCACACCGTCGCCGTCGCTGTCGGCGAGCGCCGACGTGTACGCCTCGGTCAGTTCCGCGGGCGAGGGGCCCGAGGTGGTCACCGTCGCGAGGTCGTCGGGGAGTGCGTCGACGCCCTCGCGAAGATCCTGTCCGTCCGCGATGACGTGCAACGGCACCACGCGGATGTCGTACCGATCCACCAGTTCCGGATCGAGACAACACGACGAATCGGTCACCACCACGACAGCCACGACGACTACCGTAAGCCGTCCGCGGCGGGTTGCGCATCCCGGTGCGCCATCCGGACAGCGTCCACGACAGCGGCGGCGACGCGGCGATGCGCTTCCCAGCCCCAGTGGATCCCGTCCGGATTCGCGTCGCCGGAATGGATGTCGTCGTGGACCGCCTCACCGAGATCGACGAGCGGAACGGCATTCCGCGATGCCCAACCGGTGATCGCGTGCACCGCGGGACGCCGGCCGCGGTGGACCGAGCGGTACTGCTCGCTGCGGTGCACCGACGGAAGTGTGCCGATGACCGGCAGGTCCGGGCGCACGTACGCCAGCGACTCCCGGATCATCTCGAGGTATTCGACGCTGATGCGCGGCGGCAGGGCGACAGGCCATCCCAGCGGGGAGAGCCGGGGCTGAAGCCACCCGTACGCGGTGCGGGCGACGCGGCGCAACGCCGGCGGACGCACGTACCGCAGTCCTTCCCGCAGGGCGGTGGGCAGCGGCGACGGGAGTGTGTCCATTCCTCCCACGCCGAGCACCACGGCGCCCGCACGCGGAATGGTCGCCCAGACGCGGGGGTCCTGCGTCAGCGCCCACCACGCGTCGCGGGAGGTCCACCCGATACGCGCCACGAGTTCCACATCCCAGCCCAGTTCGGCGGCGACGAGATTCGGCCAGATGCGCGGATCGTCGGCCGGTAGTCCGCCCTTGGGGCCGTAATAGCTCAGGGAGTCGGCGAGCACCAGCAGCGTCGGCCGCCGAGTCGCGGCACCTGCGTCGGTGTCCTCACCGGACACCGGCTCAGAGGACGTCATCGGGTGCCACCACAGCCGACGCGTTCCACACGTCGAGTCGCCAGGACGGCGTGTCACCGTAACCGCTCAACTGCACCCAGCCGGTGTTGCCGAGCCCTCCGAGCACCGGCCAGCGGTCCACGGGCAGGTCCAGCAGCGCTGCGGTGAGCGCCGCGATCAGCCCTCCGTGCGCCACCAGGACGATCGGCTCGTGACCCCACTGCTCGTGCTTGTCGAGCAGTTCCTCCACCAGGGGGACGCTGCGACGGGCGACATCCACGCGGCTTTCGCCCTCCGGCGGCGCCCAGGTCGCGTCGGCCCGCCAGGCACTGCGTGCGCCCGGACCGATCGCGTCGACGTCACTGTGGGTGAGCCCTTGCCACTGCCCGAGGTGGGTCTCACGCAGCCGCGCGTCGATCTCGACGGGAAGGCCCGCGCGGTCGGCGACGGCGACTGCAGTGTCGTACGCACGCCGCAGGTCCGACGAGACGACCGCGAACGGGTTCAGCGCAGCCATCGCGTCGGCGACGGCAGCGGCCTGTTTCCGGCCGAGGTCGGACAGTTCCGTGTCGAGTTGGCCTTGCATTCTCCGGGTCGCGTTGTACCCGGTCTGTCCGTGGCGCAGCAGAATCAGCCGGCGCACCCGCGGCTCGCTCACGCGTTGCCCGTGGGATCGACGTCGTCGGTCGCGGTACCGGTCTCACCGGGTGCCGTCTCGTCCGAGCCGGCCTCGACTGCCGAACGCGGGGCTCCGACGCCCTCGACGGGCACCGTCGGGCAGTCCTTCCACAGGCGCTCGAGCGCGTAGAAGTTGCGTTCCTCCTCGTGCTGGACATGCACCACCACGTCGACGTAGTCGAGAAGCGTCCAGCGGCCTTCGCGGGTTCCCTCGCGGCGGACCGGCTTGTGACCGGCTTCGCGGAGCTTGTCCTCGATGTTGTCCACGATCGCGTTGACCTGGCGTTCGTTCGGCGCGGACGCGATGACGAAGCAGTCGGTGATCACCAACTGCTCCGACACGTCGAGCACCACGACATCGGTTGCCAGTTTCTCGTCGGCCGCCAGGGCCGCGACACGGGCCATCTCGATTGCTTCTGTCGATGCGCTCACTGCGTGCTCTTTCTCTCGGTACTGCTGTCGATGTAATGGTCGTCGGTGCCGGTGCTCGCGTCGGCGGTCGTGCTCTCGCTGTAGAGGCGGCGTTTGCTGATGTACTGCACCACCCCGTCCGGCACGAGGTACCAGACCGGCCGGTTCGCCCGGACCCGCTCCCGGCATTCGGTCGACGAGATCGCCAGGGCAGGGATCTCGATGAGGCTCACGGCCTCGTCCGGTAGGTCGACGAGGTGCGGCGCCAGATGTTCGGTGTGCAGGTCGTACCCGGGTCGCGAGACCCCGACGAAGCGGGCGAGACCGAACAGAGTCTGCCAATTCTGCCACGACAGGATCGACCCGAGCGCGTCCGCACCGGTGATGAAGTACAGCTCCGCACCCGGATACCGGTCGCGGAGGTCGCGCAGCGTGTCGACGGTGTACGTGGGCGTCCCCCGGTCGATGTCCACCCGGCTCACGGTGAATCGCGGGTTCGATGCCGTCGCGACCACCGTCATCAGGTACCGGTCCTCCGCGGGGCTGACGTCCCGTTTCGATTTCTGCCACGGCTGCCCGGTGGGGACGAAGATCACCTCGTCGAGACCGAAGCGTGCCGCGACCTCGCTGGCGGCAACGAGGTGGCCGTGGTGGATCGGGTCGAAGGTGCCGCCCATCACGCCCAGACGTCGCTGAGGCACTACGGGCCGCTCCGATGGCTGATGCACGATGGTTCAGCTTACGGGGTCACACCGGGAGCAGGCCCGCCACCACCGCGGCCAGCTGTTGCGCCGACCGGCACTCGTGCATCGTGATGACCTCCGCGTACGCGCGGGCCGCCGAATCTCCGGAGCCCCATTGGCCGCGCGGCTCGGGATTGAGCCAGTGAGCGTGCCGCGCGACACCGACGAGATGTTCGAGCACATCCAGGTTGGGATTGCGGTAGTTCGTCCGTGCGTCGCCGAGGATGAGCAGCGAACTCCGCCCGGTGAGGCTGTGGGCATGCCGCTCGGCGAAGGTCGCCAGCGCGTTGCCGTAGTCGGAGTGTCCGTCGTAAGTGATCAGGTCTGCCTCGCGCAGCATCCTCGACATCGCGTCACCGAGGTCGGCGCCCGACGAAAAGTAATGGGTCACTTCGTCGGTCGTGTCGATGAACGCGAACACCCGCACCCGGGAGAACTGTTCGCGCAGCGCGTGCACGAGGAGCAGCGTGAAGTGCGAGAAACCGGACACCGAACCGGAGACGTCGCACAGCACGACCAGTTCCGGCCGGGCCGGTCGTGGCTTGCGGTTGATCAGGTCGATCGGCACGCCGCCGGTGGACATGGACTTTCGCAGTGTGCGGCGCAGGTCGATCGCGCCGGCACGAGACCGGCGACGACGGGCCGCGAGGCGGCTGGCGAGCAGACGCGCGAGGGGCATCACGCTGCGGCGGAGCGCGACCATGTCGGCATCGGAGGCACGGAGGAAGTCGACTTCCTCTGCCAACTTGGGCACACCGTACTTCTCGACGCGTTCGCGGCCGAGGTGTTCCGCGGTGCGCCGCCGCGTCTCCCGTTCGACCATTGCCCGGAAGTCCGCGATTCTCCGCGCCGCGGTCCGCCGGGCGACCTCGGTTTCGTAGTCGCCGTCCGCGCGTGCATCCGGTGCGCTGTTTCCGAGCAGGCCTTCGAGGATCCTGGTGAGCAGCGTCTCCGGAGCCACCTCGCGCAGAGCCTGATACGCCGAGAAGGAGGGTCCGTTGGACGACTTGTACTGCCCGAGTTCCTCCACCATCTGCGCGGTGAGCGCCTCGACGGCGGCCTGCGCTTCGGCGGAGTCGTCGGCGAGCAGTTCGGCGAGCAGTTCGCGGAGCGCGTCGAGGTCGATATCGCCGTCGGGAGTACGCGGAAGGTCGGCGTCGGGTGCGTCGGCGGTGCGGTGCCCGATGGCCGGTGGGAACCACAGGTCGAAGAGCGCGTCGAAGGTCGGCCGGTGAGTGGTGCGGCGCAGCACCGTGCAGGCGAGTCCTTCGCGCAGGGCTTCGCGGTCGAGCAGGTCGATCACGGTCATGACCCGGCCCGCGTCGACCGTTTCCGACGGGCCGACGGCGATGCCTCGGCGGCGCAGCGACTCGACGAATCCCACGAGGTGCCCGGGCAGACCGTGTGGTGCGATCGGCGTCCCCGCACCGGTCTGAAACGCGCCGGCCATGTCAGTTCAGCCGAAGCTCGGCTGCGGCGCGCAGTTGGTCGGATTGGTGCTTGAGCACGACCCCGAGGGTGGTGCGCACGGCCGCGTCGTCGAGTGTGTCGAGCCCGAGTGCGAGCAACGTCCGGCCCCAGTCGATGGTTTCGGCCACCGACGGCACCTTCTTGAGTTGCATGCCGCGCAGCACCCGCACCGTGCGCACGAGTTGCTCGGCGATCGCGTCCGGAAGTTCCGGTACGCGGCTCGCGAGGATCCGGCGTTCGAGGTCGGCGTCGGGGAAATCCAAATGCAGGAACAGACAGCGCCGCTTGAGTGCTTCGGACAGTTCGCGGGTGGCGTTGGAGGTCAGCACGGCGAAGGGCTTACGCGTCGCGACGATCGTGCCGAGTTCGGGGACGGTGACGGCGAAGTCGCTCAGCACCTCGAGCAGCAGACCCTCGATCTCCACGTCTGCCTTGTCGACCTCGTCGATGAGCAGCACCGTCGGATCCTCGCGGCGGATGGCCGTCAGCAGCGGGCGGGAGAGGAGGAACTCTTCCGAGAACACGTCTGCCTTGGTCTCGTCCCACGATTCGCCGGCCGCGGCGTTCGCGCCGGCGGACTGGATCCGCAGAATCTGCTTCGCGTGGTTCCACTCGTAGAGCGCGCGGGATTCGTCGACACCCTCGTAGCACTGCAAGCGAACCAGTTCCGCGCCGGACGTCTGGGCGACGGCCCGCGCGAGTTCGGTCTTGCCGACACCGGCGGGCCCCTCGATGAGCAGCGGCTTGTCGAGCCTGTCGGCGAGGAACACCGCGGTGGCCGTGGCCTTGTCCGCGAGGTAACCGGTCTCCGCCAGGCGATCGATCACTTCCTGGACATCCGCGAAGATCGGCGGGGTGATGGGCAGCGCACGATCCACGCTGAGTCCTTTCGTCGGGCCGGCCGGGTTCAGGCCGGGCGGGTGTGGCCGGCGCCCCACACCACCCATTTGGTGGAGGTCAGCTCCGGCAGGCCCATGGGACCCCGGGCGTGCAGTTTCTGCGTGGAGATTCCGATCTCGGCTCCGAACCCGAACTGCTCACCGTCCGTGAAGGCCGTCGACGCGTTGACCATAACGGCTGCTGCATCGACACGGGCGGTGAACTCCCGGGCCGCCGCGAGATCGGACGTGACGATGGCTTCGGTGTGACCGGTTCCGTACCGATCGATGTGCTCCACGGCCGCATTCAGGTCGTCGACCACCGCGAGCGCAACGTCGAGCGTGAGGTATTCCTGCGCCCAGTCCTCTTCGGTGGCCGGGATCAGACCGGGCAGGTCGCCGTGCACGGTCACGCCGTGCGACTGCAGTGCCTCCAGCAACTGCGGGACGGCGGTGTCGGCGACGGCCTTGTCGACCAGGATCGTCTCCGCCGTGTTGCACACGCTGGGCCGGCGGGTCTTCGCGTTCACCACGATCCTCTCGGCCATCTCGAGGTCGGCGGCGGCGTGGACGTATACGTGGCAGTTACCGACACCGGTCTCGATGGTCGGCACGGTGGCGTCCCTGACGACCGCGGCGATCAGACCGGCACCGCCGCGCGGGATGACCACGTCGACGAGCCCGCGGGCCTGGATGAGATGGGTGACCGACGAACGGTCGGCGCTGGGCAGCAGTTGCACCGCGTCGGCCGGCAGTCCCTGTGCTTCGAGCGCGGGGCGCAGCGCGGCGACGAGCGCGGCATTGGAACGTGCCGCCGAGGAGGAACCGCGCAACAACGCCGCGTTGCCCGACTTGAGCGCAAGACCGAACGCGTCGACGGTGACGTTGGGGCGGGCCTCGTAGACCATCCCGACGACCCCGAGCGGCACCCGCAGCTGCCGCAATTCGAGTCCGTTGGGCAGCGTCGAACCGCGGACGACTTCGCCGATCGGGTCCGGCAATCCGGCGACCTGCCGCAGCCCCGACGCGATGCCGTCGACGCGTGCGGCCGTGAGCCGCAGCCGGTCGAGGAGAGACTCTTCCGTACCGGCCGCGCGGGCGGCGTCGATGTCTTCGGCGTTGGCGGCGAGCACGGCGTCGGTCGCGGCGAGCACGGCGTCGGCGGCCGCGTGGAGCGCGGCGTCCTTCTCGGCAGTGGTCAGCAACGCAAGACGTCGGGACGCGACGCGGGCGCGGCGGGCCGCGGCATGCACGGCTTCACGGGTGTCTCCGGCGTCGGTCACCACTGAGTCGGGAGTCACGGCAGTCATGCCCACAGCCTAGTCGTGGATACGGGGGCTCCGACAAGCGCGGCGCCCGTCCGGGTCAGCGAAGACCGGTGCCTCGTGCGAGCGCGGTCCGTACGAGCGTGTCGACGAGTTCGCGGTACCCGATCCCGGTGGCTTCCCACATCTTCGGATACATCGAGATCGACGTGAATCCGGGCATCGTGTTGATCTCGTTGATCACCGGCCCGTCGTCCGTGACGAAGAAGTCGACCCGCGACAGGCCCTGGCAATCGAGGGCGCGGAACGCGCGGACGGCCATGTCGCGGATTTCGTCGGAGACGGCGGGGTCGAACTTCGCCGGTACGTCGAACTCGCACACGTCGTCGAGGTACTTGGTGTCGAAGTCGTAGAACGCCTCGTGGTCGCCGGAGGTGTCGGGCATGCGGATCTCCGCGACCACGCTGGCCCGCACGTCTCCGTCGGGGAACTCGAGGACGCCGCACTCGACTTCGCGTCCCACGATGGCGGATTCGACGATGACCTTCGGATCGTGCGCTCGGGCTCTGCCGACGGCAGCGTCGAACGCCGCCCAGTCGGTGACGCGGCTGACGCCGATCGACGATCCGCCGCGGGCCGGCTTGACGAAGACGGGAAGTCCCAGTTGCTGCTTCTGTTCCTCGGTGAGGGTGGCCGTACCCGGCCGCATCACGATCTGGAAGCCGACCGGCAGCCCCTCCGCGGCCAGCAGTTTCTTGGTGAACTCCTTGTCCATTCCGGCTGCGCTCGCGAGCACCCCGGGACCGACGTAGGGCACGTCGGCGAGTTCGAGCAGTCCCTGGATGGTGCCGTCCTCCCCGTAGTGGCCGTGCAGCACCGGGAAGACCACGTCGACCGACGCGAGCACCTTGCCGAATTCCCGCGCGTCGAGGGCGACGATGTCGCCGCTGCGGGTGGGGTCTGCGGTGAGGACCAGCGACGAACCGTTCGCGTCCACGACGGGCAGTTCGCGCCCCGCCTTGGCGAGGCGCGCCGGGTCGGTGTCGCCGAGCACCCAGGACCCGTCGGTCGTGATCCCGATCGGGACGACGTCGTACTGCTCGGGGTCGAGGTTGCTCAGAATACTGCCCGCCGACAGACAGGAGACGGAGTGTTCGTTGCTGCGACCGCCGAAGACGACGGCCACCCGGGTTCGGGGCGTACTCACGGCACAAACCGTACCGGTAAGCCGCGCTGTCTCCCCAGCCGCGTCCCGATCCGCCCGCACGCCCGGCCCGCCGCCCGGGATGTCACAACGAGCCGAGGGCCGCGTGCAGGTCGCTCAGAAGATCGGCGGTGTCTTCGATTCCGCACGACAACCGGATGAAGCCGTCCGGCACGGGATCGCCCCAGCGAGCCCGGCGATCCGCGGTGGTGTGGATACCGCCGAAACTCGTCGCCGGGAGAACGAGTTCGGCAGCGTTCACGAACCGATGGACGTCGTGTGCACTGGGCAGCACGAACGTGACCAGGGGCCCGAATTTCTGCATCTGCGCGGCCGCCACCGGGTGAGCGGGGTCCGAGCCGAGTCCCGGGTAGCGCACTCCGGTCACGGCGGGGTGCTCACTGAGCATCCCTGCGACGGCGAGGGCGTTCGCGCACTGCCGTTCGATCCGCAGCCCCGCCGTTCCGAGACTGCGGTGGGCCAGCCACGTTTCGAACGGCCCGAGCACGGTGCCCGAGTGCAAGCGCTCGCGATCGAGCCGCGGGAGCAGCGCGGCGTCCGAGACCGCCACGTATCCGAACAGAAGATCGCTGTGCCCGCTGAGGGATTTCGTACCGCTGGCGACGACGATGTCCGCCCCGAGAGCGAGTGGGGTCTGCCCGAGCGGAGTGGCGGTGGTGTTGTCGACCAGCAGCAGCGCCCCCGCCGCGCTGCACAACTCGGCGGTGGCCCGTAGATCGACGATGTCGAGCCCGGGGTTCGACGGGGTTTCGGCGAGCACCACCGCGTTGTCTCCGGCACCGGCGAGGATGCTGCGCAGCGTTCCGTCGCCGAACTCGGCAACGGAGAGTTCACGAACCACTGCGCCGTGGCCGGCGAGGAAGTCCTGCGCATAGGCACGCACCTGGTAATAACCGTCGGCGGGCACCACGACGGTCGCACCGGGACGGCTGAACGCTCTCAGCGCGACGGTGATCGCCGACATTCCGGATCCGACGACCCGCGCGGCGACAGCGCCTTCGAGCGTCGCGAGGGCTGTTTCGAGGGCACGCCAGCCGGGGTTGGACGCGCGTGCGTAGGTGTCCACCTCCGCGCTTTCGTCCTCGCCGAGAAGATACGGCGCTGCGAATACCGGTCCCTGCTGAAGCGGTGATCCCGGCATGCCTTCGCCGGCAACAGCTTTCACACAACGAGTGGAATCTCCGGTCATGTGCTTATTCCGGCTTGATTCGTCGGCCGAGCAGCAGACCGATCGCGTCGTGCACCGACATCCCCTCGTGGCACACCCGGTGCACCGCGTCGGTGAGGGGCATCTCCACGTCGTAGCTCGCTGCGAGCGCCCGCACCGATGTGCAGGACTTGACGCCTTCGGCGACCTGGCCGTGGGTGGCCTCCTGCGCACTCTCGAGCGACTCCCCTCTGCCGAGGCGTTCACCGAAAGAACGGTTGCGGGACAACGGCGAACTGCATGTCGCGACGAGATCGCCGACTCCCGCGAGGCCGGCGAGGGTGGTGGGCATGGCGCCGAGCGCGACTCCGAGCCTGATGATCTCGGCGAGGCCCCGGGTGATGATGCTCGC
>JADGMW010000400.1_pt1 | contig 19049 bp, 18 predicted proteins | sample 8641801 | NCBI WGS metagenome assembly JADGMW01 (sample SAMN16272018, study PRJNA661076) | feces metagenome | isolation source: fecal sample from diarrhoea affected cattle A | host: Bos taurus | place: South Africa: Lokaleng Village, Mahikeng | collected 2019-09
AGATCGTCTACGACGAGGCTTCCCTCGCCGACTACATCTCGCGTGCCACGGAGATCTCCGACGATCGTCCGGTCCTGGTCGACCGCTTCCTCGAAGACGCGGTCGAGATCGACGTCGACGCTCTGTGCGACGGCACCGAGGTGTACCTCGGTGGCGTCATGGAGCACATCGAGGAAGCCGGCATTCACTCCGGCGACTCGGCGTGTGCGCTTCCGCCCATCACTCTGGGTCGTGCGGATCTCGAGAACGTCCGCCGCTCCACCGAGGCTCTTGCAAAGGGCATCGGTGTCAAGGGCCTGCTCAACGTCCAGTACGCCCTCAAGGACGACATCCTCTACGTGCTGGAAGCGAACCCCCGCGCCAGCCGTACGGTTCCGTTCGTGTCCAAGGCGACGGCCGTCCAGCTGGCCAAGGCATGCGCCCGCGTCATGCTCGGCGAATCCATCGCCGAGCTGCGCGCAAGCGGCATCCTGCCGGCGACCGGTGACGGTGGAAACACTCCGGCCGGTGCACCGATCGCGGTCAAGGAAGCTGTGTTGCCGTTCAACCGCTTCCGCCGCGCCGACGGTACCGGCGTGGATACCTTGCTCAGCCCTGAGATGAAGTCCACCGGTGAGGTCATGGGAATCGACTTCGACTTCGGTACGGCTTTTGCCAAGTCGCAGACGGCTGCCTACGGTTCCTTGCCCACCACGGGCGCGGTGTTCGTCTCGGTCGCCAACAAGGACAAGCGTTCGCTGATCTTCCCGGTCAAGCGCCTGGCAGATCTCGGATTCACCATTCTTGCCACCGAAGGGACCGCAGATGTGTTGCGGCGCAACGGTATCGAGTGCAAGCAGGTGTACAAGCAGTCGGGTGAGGATGTTCCGGCCGGTGCCGAGACCATCGTCGACCAGATCCGCAGCGGCGAGGTCGCCATGGTCATCAACACGCCGTATGGCAACAACGGCCCGCGCGTCGACGGCTACGAGATCCGAAGCGCAGCAGTAGCGTCGAACATCCCGTGCATCACGACGGTGCAGGGTGCCTCGGCTGCCGTACAAGGCATCGAAGCGGCCATCCGCGGCGACATCGGGGTTCACTCCCTGCAGGAACTGCACGCAGGTCTTCGCCGGCCGGCACAGCAGTCGTGAGTCACAGCTGGGGGCATCGTCTCCGGTCCGCGATCGCGGACCGGGGGCGACTGTGCGTCGGCATCGACCCGCATCCCGCACTTCTCGACGCGTGGGGACTGCCGCGTACTGCTGAGGGTCTCGAGACTTTCGCCGAGATCTGCGTCGAGGCGTTCACCGGTGAGGTCGGACTCGTCAAACCTCAGGTCGCGTTCTTCGAGGCATACGGCAGCGCTGGCTTCGCCGTGTTGGAGCGGACCATCTCGGTCCTCCGCGACGCGGGAACGCTCGTCGTCGCGGACGCCAAGCGTGGTGACATCGGATCGACGATGGACGCGTACGCGCAAGCCTGGTTGGGTGATTCACCGTTGGCCTCCGACTCGGTCACTGTTTCGCCGTACCTGGGGTTCGGGGCGCTGGCTCCGACACTCGAACTGGCGAGGGAGAACGCACGCGGGATCTTCGTGCTGGCCCGAACGTCCAATCCGGAGGGTGGCGAACTTCAACAGTCGTCGGCCGACGGTGTGAGCGTGGCTCAGTCGATCGTGAACGCGGCGGTCGACGCGAACGCCGACGGCCGCGACACCGTCGGACTGGTGGTTGGTGCAACTCGGGACCACGGTCTGGACCTGTCGCAGTTCAACGGGCCGATTCTCGCTCCGGGGCTCGGCGCGCAGGGCGCAACGGCAGCGGATCTCGCAGACATCTTTGCCGGCTCGACCGAACTCCTGCTGCCGAACACCTCACGTGGGGTGCTCAGGCACGGTCCTTCGGTATCGGCACTTCGGGAGGCAGCAATGCGTGACCGAGACGAGATCGAAGCCGCATTGGCGAACTGATCCGTGAGTGACCTCGAGGCTCGTTCGAGCGGTGGAACCCGGTGGTACCGTCCGTCGGTGAATCGTTGGTGGCAGATCGGGCTTCTCATCGCGGCGTGCGCGCTGCTGGCCACCGGGTTCCAATCCGTCACCGGCGTACACGGCGACGATCTCGCCGTGTACCGGACGGCGGGTCAGGCCGTCCTCGACGGCTCGAACCTGTACGACGAGTCGTTCAACGCGAGATTGCCGTTCACGTATCCGCCCTTCGCCGCGCTCGTCGCCGTTCCGGTCGCCTTGGGTTCGTGGGGCGCGGTCCAGTGGGGATGGAGTTTTGTCAGCCTCCTGATGCTGGCCGCGATCATCGTGCTCAGCTACCGCGAAGTCCCGTTCACGCGTAAGCGACCGGTCGTGGTCTACGTGGGTTTCCTGGTCCTGTGGACGGCAGCATCACCGATCTCCGATCACCTCGGGTACGGGCAGGTCGGGTTGTTCCTGACGCTCCTGTGTCTGATCGACGTGCTGGCTCGACCACGGTGGATTCCCGAGGGTGTGTTGGTGGGGATCGCCGGGGCGGTCAAACTGGTGCCGCTCGTCTACATCGGTTATTACGTGATCACCGGGCGTTGGAAAGCGGTTGCGGGAGGCCTCGCCGGCTTCCTCGGCGCAACGGCACTCGGCCTGGCGGTTCTCCCGCGCCAGACGATCGACTACTTCGGTGACATCGCCTCACTGTCGGGGCGCGTCGCTGTCGGCGACCCTTCTGTGTTCGGCAACCAGTCCGTGCGTGGAATGGCCTTGCGGCTACTTCCCGAGGGCCTGGTGGGTCCCGCATGGCTTTTCGCCTGTGCAGTGTTGGGTGTCGTCGGAATTGTCGCAACACGGCGTGCTCAGCGCCTGCGGGGTGATCTTGCCGGTTTCACGGTGGTGGCTCTGCTGGCGGCAGTCGTGACTCCCATTGCCTGGACCCACCATTTCGTGTGGTTGGTGCCGGCGGTGGGCGTGCTCCTGGTTCCGATCAAGCCAAGCGTGGGGGAGCGCACTCGAACCGTGCCCGTGTGGTCCTGGGTCGCCATCAGCCTCACTGCCGCAGTCGTCCTGTTTCGGCTTCCGCGAGTCGGTGCGGACATGGATGTCCCGGTCTTCGGCTTCGTACTGGAGAATTCATTGCTCTGGGCGAGCCTCGCGGTGGTCATCGCTCTGGCTGCCCCCGGTGTGAGCCGCACCGAACCCGAGACGGTCGACGCCGGCGATCCGAAATCGTCACTGCAGACCTGAAAACAGGCCGCGACACGCGCATGGGCGTCGAAAATGCTCGAAAATTTTGGATGTGTCGGCGACCACGTTCATTCCCGCAGGTAACGATTTCGCACACGTACACAGGGCGGTCATACCGCAATTGACGAAATACTTTGTGTTACAGTCTATTTCGGTACTGTACGCACGTTCGTGTTGCGCCGAATCCGTCTCGATCCTGCCGAAAATGGCGACGATCGGTGACATCGATTCGACGCGCATAACCCACCGCGATCTGCATCGGACCGCGGGGGGTGGGTTAGCAATTCGCGCCAGGCGTGAGTACGGTCGCTATCGCTGCTGGTTATCAGCGGAATAGACAAAATTTGCACACGACGAGACGGAGGAACCGTGGCCCTTCCCCAGTTGACTGATGAGCAGCGCGCTGCTGCTTTGGAGAAGGCAGCTGCTGCCCGCAAGGCCAGGGCTGAGCTCAAGGAGCGCCTGAAGCGTGGCGGCACCGACCTCAAGCAGGTCCTCAAGGACGCCGAAGACAACGAAATCTTGGGCAAGATGAAGGTTTCGGCACTGCTCGAGGCGCTGCCCAAGGTGGGCAAGGTCAAGGCTCAGGAGATCATGACCGAGCTGGAGATTGCACCGACCCGTCGCCTTCGTGGCCTCGGTGATCGGCAGCGCAAGGCTCTGCTCACCAAGTTTGACTTCGAGGCCTGAGCCGACAAGTGATGATTGCTGACGCGGCAGTGTCTGATGATTGCTGACGCAACAGTGTCAGAGAGCAAGACCGCAGTGCGGAGGGGTCGGCTGGTTGTACTGGCCGGCCCTTCGGCTGTCGGTAAGTCCAGCGTCGTTCGCGAGCTGAGAACTCGGTTGCCCGAACTCGTTTTCAGTGTTTCGGCAACCACTCGCGATCCCCGTCCAGGTGAAGTGGACGGCAAGGACTACCGATTCACCTCCCGCGAAGAATTTCAACGGATGATCGACTCCGGTGAACTTCTCGAATGGGCGGAAATCCACGGCGGTCTGCAGCGCTCCGGCACCCCCGCAGCTCCGATCGAAGAAGCACTCGAAGCTGGAAAGCCCGTTCTCGTCGAGGTCGATCTCGCCGGAGCACGAGCTGTCCGGAAAGCGATGCCCGAGGCTCTGTTGGTGTTCATGGCTCCACCGAGCTGGGACGTTCTGGTGCAACGGCTGACCGGACGAGGCACCGAAACGGAAGACGTCGTGGCACGGCGACTCGAGACGGCCCGAGTGGAATTGGCCGCACAGGACGAGTTCGACACGGTCATCGTGAACGAGGATGTAAGCCGTGCTTGCGATGAGTTGGTATCCTTGTTGGTTGGGAACTGATTCGGCACCCTTCGGGAACCGATTTCCATCCTGTTTCTCAGATATCCGGATCGATAAAACTAGTTCTTCAATGAAGATCTAATTCAGGAGACACAAGAGTGAGCAGCACTTCAGCCGCGTCCGCAGCAGGTCAGGGCGCTCTGCCTGCCTACGACACCCCGCTCGGCATCACCAACCCGCCGATCGACGAGTTGCTCGAACGCACCTCTTCCAAGTACGCCCTGGTGATTTACTCGGCCAAGCGTGCACGCCAGATCAACGACTACTACAACCAGCTCGGTGACGGCATCCTCGAATACGTCGGACCTCTGGTCGAGCCCGGTCTGCAGGAAAAGCCGCTGTCCATCGCGTTGCGTGAAATCCACGCTGATCTCCTCGAGCACACCGAAGGCGAGTGAGCACCACGTCTGCCGCACCCGAACCTCGTTCGGGTGTCGGGGGAGTGTCCGACGCACCCACATCGATACGTAAGCGCATTGTCGTCGGTGTCGGTGGGGGTATCGCCGCGTACAAAGCGTGCTCGATCATCCGCAGCTTCACCGAGAGCGGTCATCACGTCCGCGTGATTCCGACCGAATCCGCTCTGGAGTTCGTCGGCCGCGCGACGTTCGAAGCACTCTCCGGCAACCCGGTTCACACCGGCGTCTTCAACGACGTCCCGCAGGTTCCGCATGTCCGTCTCGGACAGGAAGCCGATCTCGTCGTCATCGCGCCGGCAACCGCTGATCTGATGGCGCGAGCTGTCATGGGTCGCGCAGACGACCTGTTGACGGCCACTTTGTTGACCGCGCGCTGTCCGGTCGTCTTCGCCCCCGCAATGCACACCGAGATGTGGGAGCACCCCGCAACGGTGTCCAACGTGGCGACACTGCGCTCGCGCGGCGTCCACGTGATCGAACCTGCCTCCGGGCGGTTGACCGGAAAAGACACCGGAGCGGGTCGACTTCCCGAACCCGACGAGATCGTCGGTTTGGCATCGTTGCTCCTCGAGCGCTCGGACGCGTTGCCGCGCGACCTGGAAGGTCGCCGCATTCTGGTCACCGCCGGCGGTACTCGCGAGCCGCTCGATCCCGTGCGCTTTCTCGGTAATCGCAGCTCGGGCAAACAGGGCTACGCGCTCGCCCGTCTGGCCGCACAACGCGGCGCGCACGTCACGCTGATCGCCGGCTACACGGCCGATCTCGCCGACCCCGCCGCTGTCGACGTCGTGCACATCAAGACGGCGGAAGATCTCCGATTGGCGGTGGAGAAGCACGCACCGGGACACGACGGAGTCGTCATGGCTGCGGCTGTCGCGGACTTCCGCCCCACCACCGTCGAAGGCAGCAAGATCAAGAAGGGCGCAAACGAACCCGACTCGATCAGCCTCACCAGAAACGCCGACATCCTCGCCGGTCTCGTCGAAGCCCGTCGTGACGGCGATCTGGATGCTCGAACGGTGATCGTCGGATTCGCCGCAGAGACCGGTGACGCCCACGGTGACGTTCTCACTTATGCCCGATCCAAGCTGGCCCGCAAAGGTTGCGATCTCCTCGTGGTCAATGCGGTCGGTGAGGGCAAGGCGTTCGAGGTCGATCACAACGACGGTTGGTTACTCGGTTCCGACGGCTCGGAGTCCGCTCTCGAACACGGATCCAAGGCTTTGATGGCCAGTCGAGTACTCGACGCCCTGGTCAAGCTCTTCCCCGAGTAGCGACACGCGCCCGGTGGTGAGAGTTACCCCACGATAATCGGGTGAGTACAAGGGTGTTGCGCAGGCGGTCCAACCGTTATCGTCGGCTCAGCCCCCAGCTAACAAAGCATGACAAAACGGTCACCGAACGGTGATTCGGATACTTCAATAAGCTGTAGTCAAGAACTCAGTCGTCGAGAGGGAGATCTGTGAGCAAGTCCGGCAGTCGGCTATTCACCAGCGAGTCCGTCACCGAGGGGCACCCGGACAAGATCTGTGACGCGATCAGCGACTCGATCCTCGACGCGCTGCTCACCCAGGACCCGCGCGCCCGCGTGGCCGTCGAGACACTGGTCACCACCGGTCAGGTTCACGTAGCCGGCGAGGTCACCACCACTGCGTACGCGGACATTCCGAAGATCGTGCGCGACACGGTCCTCGAAATCGGATACGACAGCTCCGCGAAGGGTTTCGACGGAAACTCGTGCGGTGTCAACGTCGCGATCGGCGCTCAGTCGCCCGAGATCGCGCAGGGTGTCGATCATTCGCACGAGGCTCGCGTCGACGGAATCAGCGACGACGAGATCGACCGTCAGGGTGCGGGCGACCAGGGCCTGATGTTCGGTTACGCCACCACGGACACGCCGGAACTGATGCCGCTGCCCATCGCGCTGGCTCATCGTCTCTCCCGCCGGTTGACCGAGGTCCGCAAGTCCGGCGTGCTGCCGTACCTGCGCCCGGACGGCAAGACCCAGGTCACCATCGAGTACGACGGCGACAAGGCTGTCCGTCTCGACACCGTGGTCATCTCCACCCAGCACGCAGCGGACATCGATCTCGACAACCTGCTGACGCCGGACCTTCGCGAGAAGGTGCTCCACTCGGTGCTGGCCGACGTGAACCTCACCGACCTCGACACCTCCGACGTTCGCCTGCTGGTCAACCCGACGGGCAAGTTCGTCCTCGGTGGCCCGATGGGTGACGCCGGCCTGACCGGTCGCAAGATCATCGTCGACACGTACGGCGGAATGGCTCGCCACGGCGGTGGCGCGTTCTCCGGCAAGGACCCGTCAAAGGTCGACCGCAGTGCTGCCTACGCCATGCGTTGGGTGGCCAAGAACGCTGTTGCCGCGGGTCTGGCAGACCGCATCGAGGTTCAGGTTGCCTACGCCATCGGCAAGGCAGCTCCGGTCGGACTCTTCGTCGAAACCTTCGGCACCGAGAAGACCGATCCGGCACGGATCCAGAAGGCGATCACCGAGATCTTCGACCTGCGTCCGGGAGCGATCATCCGCGACCTCGACCTGCTGCGCCCGATTTACGCGCAGACGGCAGCATACGGTCACTTCGGTCGCACCGACATCGATCTTCCGTGGGAGAGCACCGATCGCGCCGACAAGCTGCGTAGCGCAGCTGGTCTCTGATCACTGACGTACAGACGGGGCGCGGGTGGGCGCGGAAAGAGTAGCGGCAGAAGTCGATCCGGTCGCCCGGGTGCTGCCGATGCTCCCGCTGGCTCACCTCGACCGTGAATTCGACTACCTCGTTCCTCGTGAACTCGAAGCGGATGCGCAGCCCGGAGTCCGGGTGCGCATCCGCTTCGCTGGTCGTCTGGTGGACGGTTTCATCGTCTCGCGCGAGGCAACCAGTGACCATCAGGGGAAGTTCGGCTGGCTCGAACGCGTCATCTCGTCCGAACGTGTCCTGACGGCCGAAATCGCGCAAGTCGTCGATCGAGTGGCGGAGCGTTATGCCGGAACCCGTGCCGATGTCCTCCGCTTGGCGGTGCCGCCGCGCCACGCGAAGGTCGAGGCGGAACCGCGGGAGCTCGGCGAGCCGCCGCCCGCTCCTGAACCGATCGAAAATGGTTGGCATCTCTACAGATTCGGTGACGCCTTCCTGTCCGCGATTCGCGAGTCGAAAAGCCCGCGTGCGGTCTGGCAGGCTTTGCCTGGTGAAAACTGGCCACTGCGCCTGGCCGAACTGGCCGGGGCTGTAGCGGCCAGTGGTAAATCCGCGATCCTGGTTGTGCCCGATCAACGCGATCTGGACCGCGTCGTCGCCGCATGTACCGAACTCTCCGGAGTGGATGCAGTGGTGGGTCTGTCCGCGGGCCTGGGGCCGGCCATGCGATACCGAAGGTGGCTCGCAGCGCTGCGCGGGACCGCCCGGATCGTCGTCGGCACGCGGAGCGCTGTTTTTGCGCCGACACCTGAGACCGGTCTGGTCGTCGTCTGGGACGACGGCGACGACAATCTCTCCGAGCCACGGTCGCCGTATCCGCACGCCCGGGAAGTTGCCGTCCTGCGGGGCTACGTCGCCGGGTGCGCCGTCGTGATCGGTGGGTTCTCACGTACGGCGGAAGCGCAGGTACTCGTCGATTCGGGATGGGCGCACGACCTGGTCGCCACGCGGGACGTCGTTCGTGCCCACGCACCGAAGATCACCGCGCTGGCTGACAGTGATCAAGCCTTGGCCCGCGATCCGGGAGCCAGAGCGGCTCGTTTGCCCGCTATTGCATTCGCGGCCGCGCGGCGTGCTCTGGGTGAGGGCAACGGCGTCCTGGTGCAGGTGCCTCGGCGAGGATACGTGCCGACCTTGGCCTGCGGAAAGTGCCGTGCCCCGGCACGGTGCCGTCGGTGCAACGGCCCGCTCGCTCTTCCCGCTGCGGCAGGGCCGGACGGCGCCGGCACACCGGCGTGCCGCTGGTGCGGGGTTGCCGATGCCGCCTACCGATGTCACGCGTGCGGTGCGAAAGCGTTGCGCGCGGTGGTGGTCGGTGCCGGTCGGACCGCCGAAGAACTCGGGCGAGCGTTTCCCGGTGTGAGAGTTGTTCTGTCCGGGGGCGGTGACGTGGTCAAGGAACTTCCACACGGGCCTGCGTTGGTGGTGTCGACGGTCGGTGCGGAGCCGGTGATGACCGGCGGCTACGGCGCCGCACTCTTGCTCGACGGGTGGGCACTGCTCGGACGGCCCGATCTTCGCGCCGCCGAGGAAACACTCAGGCGCTGGATGTCGGCTGCTGCCATGGTGATTCCGCTGTCCGAAGGCGGTGAAGTCGTAGTTGTCGCGGACTCGGGGATCCCTACGGTGCAGGCGTTGGTCCGGTGGGATCCGGTGGGGCACGCGCAGTCTCAATTCGAGGAACGAGACGAGGTCGGCTTTCCTCCGGCCGTTCACATGGCTGCGATCGACGGTGGATCCGCAGCAATTGCGGAGTTGGTGGAGTCGGCGGAACTGCCGGCAAGCGCAGTACTTCTCGGTCCAGTGGAATTGCCTGCGGGGGAGAGGCTTCCGTATTCCGGTGAGGACGAGAGTGGTGTCGCGCCAGAGCGAATGCTGGTCCGCGTTCCACGCAAGGACGGTCGGGGTCTTGCGGACGCACTGGCACATGCGCGAGCGGCACGCAGTGCACGGAAGTCATCGGGTCCGGTCCGCATTCAGATCGACCCACGCCGCATCGGCTGAGTTTCGAGCTGTCAGAGGCATCCTTGTGTGCCGCGAAGATCTTGCACAACCCGGTATGGCGATATATCGTCGAACTATCAACGATAGTGATGGAGGTTCGACGATGGATGCAAGTTTCCCGAACGAGGGGATGTTCGGCCGGCGCGGTTTCTTCGGCGCTTTCGGACGTGAACAGCGGCCGCCGTTCGTGATGTGGATGCCGACGGACGACGGCGCGCCGGGTGATGGTTCCGGCGATCGAGACGGTGGACGACGCGGTCGACCGCATGAGCGCCCTGGCTTCGGTGAGATGCCACGCAGAGGCCATCGACGGGGGCGGTTCGGTCCCGACGGCGGACCTGGCCCCGGGTTCGGTCCGGGCGCACAATTCGGTCGGGGGCGAGGACGTGGTGGGCGAGGTCGTCGCGGAGACGTGCGCGCCGCGATCTTGCTGTTGATCGCCGAAGAGCCGATGCACGGCTACGAATTGATTCAGCAGATCGTCGAGCGTAGTGGTGGCGTCTGGAAGCCGAGTCCGGGCTCCATTTATCCCGCGCTGTCCCAACTCGAGGACGAAGGACTGGTGATCATCGAAAAGGTCGCCGGCCGCAAGACTGCCAAGCTGACCGAGGAAGGCGTCGCGTACGTCGAGGAGCATCGCGCCGATCTCGGGGCGCCGTGGGATGACGTTCGTCTCAGCGTGGGGGAGCCGGAGCAGGACCTTCGTGAACTGATCGGACAGTTGATGGGCGCGGCCGGTCAAGTGGCCGCTGTAGGCACGCCCGCGCAGGTCAAGGCCGCAGCCGACGTGCTGGTCGAGGCACGCAAGTCGCTGTACCGAGTGCTTGCCGGCGACGATGCCGGTGAAGGCGGCAATTGAGACGTCGGATACCTACTGTTCGGTAGGGTATGCGCCTCGAAGTTTCTGGTGTTACGGTCAGCTCCCTCGTAGGATCAGAGCAGGAGCAGGAACAATGGCTGGCGTCAAACGGTCTGTGGGACTGACATTTTCGGTAGCAGTGGCGCTGCTGATCGGGGCACCGCCCGCGATATCGGCTGCCGCACCGTCGCTGCCGTCTTCGAGTGCCGACGCGATGGATGTTCCCCTCGACATCGGCCCGGGTCAGGCGACCCGTTCCGTTGCTACGGCATATGCGCATGCTCATCCCGGATCTGCCCCTGCCGGGTCGAACGATTTCGGCTGTGCGCCCTCCGCAGCGCATCCTCGGCCGGTTGTGCTCGCCCACGGAACCGACACCGAGGCGTATGCGGATTGGGCGGCTCTGTCGCCGGCACTGGCAGCCGACGGCTACTGCGTTTTCGCTCTCAATTACGGCGGTGTGATCAAAGAACAAGACGGGGATGTCGCGCACGAGACCTACGGCGTCGGAGACATCGTCGGTAGTGCCACCGCGTTCGGTTCTTTCGTCGATCAGGTGCTGACTGCGACGGGTGCGGACAAGGTCGACGTCATCGGCTACTCCCAAGGCGCGACGGTGACGCGGTACTACGTCAACAAGATGGGCGGGGACGCGTACGTCGATCATTGGGTCGGTTTGGCGTCTCCGACCTACGGCGGCGTGATGTTCGGGTTGGTGCCGATCGTCCGCGCGATCCCCGGTGGAGAAGATTTTGTCGAAGATGTCTTCTCGCGAGCTGTCCGAGAGCAGATGCAAGGGTCGGATATGTTGAACGCTCTCAACGACGGCGGTGACACGGTGACCGGCGTCCGCTACACGACAATCGGGTCCACTGTCGACGAGATGATCCAGCCGTCCTCGAACATCGCGCTGCGCGACGCCGGTGCAGAAAACATCGTTCTCCAGGACCTGTGTCCGTCGAACCTGACCGGCCACTTCCGAATGCCGTACGACCCCTACGTGATCGATGTCATCCGGACGGTCCTCGACCCCGATGCCGAGCGGCACGCTACGTGCAGCGCGGTGCCGCTCGGCACGGATATTCCGCAAGTGGTCATCGATGCCAATTCGTGAGCACCGACATCACCTCGGTCGGGATCCTTACTCGGCGAGCTTGGCAGTGGCCTGAGCCCACAGGAAGAACTTGTTGGTTCCAGATCGCGGACCGTCTTGATGTTGAACGCTGCCTTCAAATGCTCTGCATCCGAATCGCTTACACCGTTGAGTGCCGCGACCGGGGCATCCGCCAATTCTTCGACGGACTTTCCCGCGTAGGCCTTGTCGAACTTACTGTCGATGCCTGCCATCTAAGTTCCTCCGTGTGATCGGTGTATCCCGTATCAGCCTTCGCCGAGTGGCGACGACAGAAACAGTCAATACCGACGACCGGTGAATCTGCAGAGTTCTGATCAAAGAAATTGCTGAGAAAGTGGTTCGGTGTGGCGCGAGGTAGGTCGTAGCTCCCGCAGTCCTTAGACTGACAGTTCCACCCACCGACACATCCGGGAGCATTTTCGTGAGTTGCAGTCCACCGCGTTCGACAGGCCGATCGGCTGATCAGAGTCCGAAGAGCCCACCGAAACGGGAGAGCTGACATGCGCGTCGTGTTCGCCGGAACACCGGAACCCGCGGTTCCGTCACTGCGTCGTCTCATCGAGTCCGCCAACCACGAAGTGGTAGCCGTCGTCACACGTCCGGACGCCGTCGCGGGCCGTGGTCGCAAAGTCACCCGCTCGCCGATCGGTCTCCTTGCCGACGAGCACGGCATCCCGGTGCTGACGCCGGCCAAGGCGTCCGATCCCGACTTCGCAGCCGAACTTGCCCGCCTCGAGCCGGACTGCGCACCCGTCGTCGCCTACGGAAACCTGTTGCCGCAGAACATCCTCGACATTCCGAAACACGGTTGGGTCAATCTGCATTTCTCGCTGCTTCCCGCCTGGCGCGGCGCCGCGCCGGTGCAGGCCGCGATCAGTGCCGGTGACGAGGTGACCGGCGCCAGCGCATTTCGTTTGGAGGCCGGCATGGATACGGGCCCGGTGTACGGAGTGATGACCGAGCGGATTCGTGACACCGACACGGCAGGCGATCTACTCGGGCGTCTGGCAGAAAACGGCGCGGCTCTGCTCGAATCGGTTCTCGACGGACTCGAGGCCGGAGAGATCAACGCAGTTCCGCAGTCAGCCGACGGCGTCTCGTACGCCCCCAAAGTAACGGTGGACGCCGCCCGCGTGCGGTGGGAGTTGCCCGCCCGCACGATCGACCGTCACGTCCGCGCCGTCACACCGGCGCCCGGCGCGTGGACGATGATCGGTGACCTTCGAGTCAAGGTCGGCCCGGTCACCGTCACGGACGAGACCCTGGCCGTCGGCGAGATCTCGGTACGCAAGGATGGTCTCTACATCGGTACCGCGACCACCGCGGTACGACTCGGGCAGATTCAGCCCCCGGGCAAGAAATTGATGTCGGCAGGGGACTGGGCACGCGGTGCCCGACTCGACGCGGAGGTACGAGCACAGTGACCGAATCACGACGACCGGCACGGCGGACACAGGGCCCCGGAGCCAAGAGCGCAGCAGGCGGCAAGAACACCAAGCCGAAGCAGGCCAAGCGCCCGGATCCGTCAACCGCCGGGCTCGATCAGCCGCGTCTGGCAGCGCGTGACGTCCTGCGCGCGGTTCGTGAACGTGACGCATACGCGAACCTGGTTCTGCCGGGACTGCTTCGCGACCGCAAACTCGACGCACGCGACGCTGCGCTGGCCACCGAGCTCGCGTACGGCGCGGCCCGCGCTCAGGGCCTCCTGGATGCGGTCATCGCGCATGCAGCGGGTCGGCCGATCGAAGAGATCGACGGAACTCTGCTCGATGTTCTCCGACTCGGCTCGTACCAACTGCTGCGCACTCGTGTCGCACCGCACGCTGCCGTCGCCACCTCGGTCGACCTCGTCCGCGCCGAAAACGGCCAGGGCCGAGCGGGATTCGTCAACGCGGTCCTGCGCCGCGTCTCCGAACGCACCCAGGACGAGTGGGTCGAACTGCTGGCCCCGAAGGACCCGGTCGGCCGTCTCGCCTTCGAGCACGCGCACCCTCTGTGGATCGCGCAGGTCTTCGCCGACTCCCTCGGCGCTGCTGCCGGAGAACTCGAAGAAGTACTGATCGCCGACGACGCCCGCCCTGCCGTGCACCTCGTCGCCCGCCCCGGTGAGATCTCTGCCGAGGAGCTCGCATTGGTCACCGGCGGGGAAATCGGACCGTACTCGCCGTACGCCGTGCATCTCGACGGGGGTGACCCCGGACAGCTCGAGGCGGTCCGCCAAGGTTTGGCGGGCGTGCAGGACGAGGGCAGTCAGCTGGTTGCCCGCGCCCTCAGCATTGCTCCCCTCGAAGGTGAAGACGCCGGCCGCTGGCTCGACCTCTGCGCAGGTCCGGGTGGCAAGGCAGCGCTTCTCGGCGCTCTCGCCGGTATCGAAGGCGGGCGCCTCGACGCCGTCGAGCCCGTCGAACACCGCGCCGAACTGATCCGCAAGACGACTCGCGAGCTTCCCGTGGACGTACACGTGGCGGACGGCCGCGAATCGGGACTCGAACCCGGATACGACCGCATCCTCGTCGACGCCCCCTGCACCGGGTTGGGTGCGCTGCGTCGGCGCCCGGAAGCCCGTTGGCGTCGCCAGCCGTCCGATGTGGCTCCGCTCGTGAAGTTGCAGCGTGAATTGCTTGCCGCTGCAATCGAACTGGTGCGCCCCGGCGGAGTGGTCCTGTACTCGACGTGCTCGCCGCACCTGTCGGAAACGCTCGCAGTGGTAGCCGACGCCGTGCGCCGTCATGGCGTCGTCGAACTCGACACCAAGGAATTGGTGCCCGGTGTTCCGGACGTCGGAGACGGGTCTTCGGTTCAGTTGTGGCCGCATCGCCACGGGACCGATGCGATGTTCATGGCCGCTTTGCGCAAGCCGCTGGCCTGATCGGATGACTTCTGGGCATCGGTAGTCGTATGGTGCCTACATGGTTACGTGGGAACAGGTTGTAGTACTGGGTTCGGCTCTTCCCTCAGTGGAGGAGTCGACCTCGTACAACACCCCGGCACTCAAGGTGGCAGGCAAGACTTTTGCGCGGCTCCGCACCGAGGCGGAGGGTGCCTTGGTCGTGATGTGCGGTCTGGACGAGAAGGAGGCGCTACTCGCCAGTGGTGAGGCGCCCTTCTTCACCACGGATCACTACCACGGTCACGGCTCGATCCTCGTGCACCTCGAACTGATCGACGAGGTACAACTTGCGGAGATGCTCGAAGATGCGTGGCGGATCAAGGCACCCGCCAAGGTGCGCAAGCTGCGGAGTGCCGTGAAGAACTGACCAGGGCGCACCTGCCCCGTGGTGCATGCGCGGTCGGCGATGACACACAGCTAAACTCGGCGTCGTGGCTTCCCCGATGATTGCACCGTCCATTCTGTCCGCAGATTTCGCTCGACTCGCTGATGAAGCGACTGCCGTGTCCGGCTCCGACTGGCTTCACGTCGACGTGATGGACGCGCATTTCGTTCCCAATCTCACGCTGGGTCTGCCGGTGGTCGAGAGTCTGCTGAAGGCGACGGACATTCCGCTCGACTGCCACCTGATGATCGAGAACCCGGAGCGCTGGGCGCCGCCGTACGCCGAGGCCGGCGCGTACAACGTCACGTTCCACGCCGAGGCCACCGACGACCCGCGTTCGGTTGCCCGCGATATTCGTGCGGCCGGTGCCAAGGCGGGGCTGAGCATCAAGCCTGGAACACCGATCGACGACTACCTCGAAATCCTCAAGGACTTCGACACACTCCTGATCATGAGCGTCGAACCCGGATTCGGTGGTCAGTCCTTCATGCCGCAGGTGCTCGACAAGGCACGTGCAGTTCGCAAGCTCGTCGATTCGGGTGAGCTGACGCTCCTCGTCGAAATCGACGGCGGCATCAACGCTTCCACGATCGAGCAGGCCGCCGAAGCAGGGATCGACTGCTTCGTCGCCGGTTCGGCGGTGTACGGAGCGAGTGATCCCGGTGAGGCCGTGCGCAAGCTCCGCGCGCAGGCCGCCTCGGCGTCGCCGCACCTGACGCTGTCGGTCTGAGCCGCTCGATGGCAAAGGGTGGACAGGCGTCGACGGCTGATCTCGACGCCGCGATGCAGATTGCGCTTGCTGCAGCTGATTCCGCGCGCGGATTCACCAGCCCCAACCCGCCGGTCGGCGCGGTCATCCTCGCCGCCGACGGCACCATTGCGGGCGTCGGAATGACGCAACCTCCCGGTGGACCGCACGCGGAGGTCGTGGCTCTCGACGAGGCCGGCGATGCGGCACGTGGCGGTACGGCAGTGGTGACACTGGAACCGTGCAATCACCAGGGACGAACCGGCCCCTGCTCGCAGGCATTGATCGACGCCGGAGTTTCGGCGGTTGTCTACGCCGTCGGTGATCCCAATCCGGAAGCCTCCGGGGGTGCAGCGACGCTCATGCGAGCCGGAATCAGCGTCACGGCCGGACTGCGAGCACCCGAGGTGGAAGCAGGTCCACTGCGAGCCTGGCTGCACAAACAGCGCACCGGTCGCCCGCACATCACGTGGAAGTACGCGGCCAGCCTGGACGGACGCAGTGCGGCCGAGGACGGAACGAGTCAGTGGATCACCGGTCCGCAGGCGAGAGCGCGCGTCCATGCGCAGCGGGCGCAGATCGATGCGATCGTGGTCGGCACCGGCACCGTGTTCGCCGACGATCCGTGGCTGACGGCGCGTCAGCCCACGGGCGAGCTCGCGGCGCACCAGCCCGTGCGCGTCGTCGTCGGTAAGCGTGAAATACCGTCGACTGCAAGCATTCTCGATGACACCGCGCCGACTCTGGTACTCAACACCGACAACATCGCCGAAGTGGTCGAGGCGTTGGGGGAGTACACGGACGTACTTCTCGAGGGTGGGCCCCGTCTGGCAGGAGCATTCCTCGCCGCCGGATATGTCGACGTGATCGAGGCGTACATCGCTCCGATACTGCTCGGCGCGGGCGCTTCCGCACTCGTCGACGCCGGAATGCACACCATCACCGACGCCCACCGATTCCGTTTGGAGTCCGCGGTAACGATCGGTCCCGATATTTTGTTGAGTCTGGTTCCGGAGAGTTCTGCTCCGGGGAACGAGGAGTAGGGCGCGTGTTCACAGGAATTGTGGAAGAACTCGGCGAAATCGTCGCCAAGGAAGAACTGGTCGATGCTGCACGCTTCACGGTGCGCGGGCCACTGGTCACCTCCGACGCCGGTCACGGCGATTCGATCGCGGTGAACGGTGTGTGCCTGACGGTGGTCGACGTGCTTGCCGACGGTTCGTTCACCGCAGACGTCATGCAGGAAACGTTGAATCGCTCGAGCCTGGCGAAGTTGGATGTAGGCTCTCGCGTCAATCTCGAGCGTGCCGCGGCGCTGAACAGCCGACTCGGCGGCCACCTGGTTCAAGGGCACGTCGACGGAACAGGCCATGTCATCTCCCGCTCGCCGTCCGAGAACTGGGAGGTAGTGCGGATCGCACTGCCGGATTCCATTTCCCGTTATGTCGTGGAGAAGGGTTCGATCACCGTCGACGGAGTCTCGCTCACGGTCTCCGCGCTGGGCGGCGACCGCGGGTTCGAGTACTTCGAGATCTCGCTGATCCCGACAACGCTGGAGTTGACGACACTCGGTACCGCTGTGGTCGGTACTCCGGTCAACCTCGAGGTGGACGTGATCGCGAAGTACGTCGAGCGGCTTCACTCTGCCGGTCGGTAGGACCAGGCTGATCGGACCCGTCCGATTGGTCGTAGGGTTGTCAGTGCATCCGTCGGATGCACTCGTTGTATTCGATGATGTGAATAGTCAAGACTTTGGAGTGCGAGCACGTGACCAGGTTCGACAGTATCGAGCGCGCAGTAGCAGATATCGCTGCAGGTAAAGCTGTTGTCGTCGTGGACGACGAGGATCGTGAGAACGAAGGCGATCTCATCTTCGCCGCCGAGAAGGCCACCCCGGAACTGGTGGCGTTCATGGTTCGCTACACCTCCGGCTACCTGTGCGTGCCGCTCGACGGTGACGATTGCGATCGGTTGGGCCTGCCCCCGATGTACGCCACCAACCAGGACAAGCACGGCACCGCGTACACAGTGACCGTCGACGCCCGTGAAGGAATCGGTACCGGTATCTCGGCGTCGGACCGCGCTGCGACGATGCGTCTGCTCGCCAACCCCGAATCCGGTGCCAACGATTTCACTCGTCCCGGCCACGTCGTTCCGCTCCGCGCGAAGGAAGGCGGAGTACTGCGTCGTCCTGGCCACACGGAAGCTGCAGTCGACCTCGCCCGCATGGCGGACCTGCGTCCCGCCGGCGTCATCTGCGAAATCGTCAGCCAGAAGGACGAAGGCGCGATGGCTCAGACCGACGAGCTGCGAGTCTTCGCCGACGAACACAACCTTGCTCTCATCTCGATCGCCGACCTCATCGCGTGGCGTCGCAAGCACGAGAAGCACGTGCTGCGCATCGCCGAGGCCCGCATCCCCACCCGCCACGGTGAGTTCACTGCTGTCGGCTACACGAGCATCTACGACGAGGTCGAGCACGTTGCGCTGGTGCGCGGCGACATCGCGGGCCCCGACGGCGACGGTAGTGACGTACTCGTCCGCGTTCACTCCGAGTGCCTCACCGGCGACGTCTTCGGTTCGCTGCGGTGCGATTGCGGCCCGCAGCTCGACGCCGCACTGGACATGGTCGCCCAGGAAGGCCGCGGCGTTGTCCTGTACATGCGCGGACACGAGGGTCGTGGCATCGGTCTCATGCACAAGCTGCAGGCCTACCAGCTCCAGGACGCCGGTTCGGACACCGTCGACGCAAATCTCGAACTCGGACTTCCTGCCGACGCCCGTGACTACGGCATCGGTGCGCAGATCCTCGTCGATCTGGGAATCTCGTCGATGCGTCTGCTGACCAACAACCCGGCCAAGCGTGTGGGTCTGGACGGCTACGGCCTGCAGATCACCGATCGCGTTCCGATGCCGCTGCGCGCGAACGCCGAAAACCTCACCTACTTGCGCACCAAGCGCGACCGGATGGGTCACGACCTGATCGGACTCGACGAGTACGAGGCGAACCAGAACACCGCACAGCCGGGAACCGCACTGTGAGCGGCGAAGGTCAGCCGCAGCTCGCGATCGCCGAAGCCAAGGATCTGAAGCTGGCGATCGTTGCCGGGCAGTGGCACGCGACGATCTCCGAGGCTCTGATCGCCGGCGCGCAGCGCGTCGCGCAGGAGGCACAGATCAAGGACGTGACGCTGGTCCGTGTCGCCGGTGCGATCGAACTGCCGGTCGTCGCGCAGGCATTGGCTCGCACTCACGACGCCGTCGTTGCCCTGGGCGTCGTCATCCGCGGCGGCACGCCGCACTTCGAGACGCGTGTGAGACCGGCAGTGACCGCGTCGCACACGTACTCGAAGTGCGG
>JADGMW010000122.1_pt2 | contig 18952 bp, 17 predicted proteins | sample 8641801 | NCBI WGS metagenome assembly JADGMW01 (sample SAMN16272018, study PRJNA661076) | feces metagenome | isolation source: fecal sample from diarrhoea affected cattle A | host: Bos taurus | place: South Africa: Lokaleng Village, Mahikeng | collected 2019-09
TGGCGCTGGCGGAGCAGGGTGTCGACGACGATCACAGGGCCACCCGCTCCCCGACCAGCGGCCACGACGCGTCCTTGGCCGAGATCGTCGTCACCGGCAGCGGCCAGGTGATCGCGAAGGCCACGTCGTCGTGCCGGAACCCCTGCTCGGCGCCTGGCACGTACGGCCCGCTGACTTGGTAGACGACCTCGGTGTCGTCGACCAGGGTCTGGTACCCGTGGGCGACGTACGGCGGGACGAACAGCGCGGTGCGGTTCTGCGCGCTCAACTCGACCATCGCGTGGCGCCCGTGCGTGGGGGAGTCGGGCCGGACGTCCACCGCGACGTCCACGATCGCCCCCGCGGTGCACCGCACGAGCTTGCCCTCGGCATGCGGCGGGACCTGCCGGTGCAGCCCGCGCACGGTGCCCGCGCGGTGGTTGAACGACACGTTGGCCTGCGCCACGTGCGGGTCGAGCCCGTGGCGGCCGAACTCGGTGGCGTCGAAGGTGCGGGCGAAGAAGCCGCGCTCGTCGGCGCGCGGCTCGAGCTCGACGATCAGCACCCCCTCGACCGCGGTGCTCGTGTACCTCACAGCGCCCCCGTCCAGAACAACCGCTCGTCCACCTGGCCGGTCTTGATCAGGTGCTCGATCTGCTTGAGGCGGGTGTGCCCGCGTCCGGTGAAGACCTCGTGGTCGAGGTCCACCGCGGCGAAGACCCGGTGCAGCTGCGCGGCGCCCGCGGCCACGTCCCAGTCCGCGTCGTAGCCGGGCAGCACGGCGCGGATCTTCTCGAACGAGACCCGGTAGCTGCGGTTGTCCGCGCTGGGCGGGCCGAAGGTGACGTCGCACCCGGGGAACTGGTCGGCGACGGTCTCGGCGATCTGGCGGACGGTGCGGGTGTTGCGCTCGCTGCCGACGTTGAGCACCTGCCCGTGCACGGCCTCGCGCGGCGCGTCGAGAACTGCCCGCACCGCCTTGGCGATGTCGAGGCCGTGCACCAGGGGGCGCCATGGGGTCCCATCGCTGGTCATCGCGATCCGGTGGGTGGTCCAGGCGAGGCCCGCGAGGTTGTTCAGCACGATGTCGAACCGCATCCGGGGCGAGGCGCCGAACGCCGTCGCGTTGCGCAGGAACGTGGGGCTGAACGAGTCGTCGGCGAGCGCGCCCACGTCGCGCTCGACGAGCGCCTTGCATCGGGCGTACGCCGTCTGCGGGTCGATCGGGCTCTCCTCGTCGACCACGCCCTGGGCGACGCCATAGACGCTGCACGAGGACATGTGCACGAACCGCTCGACGCCAGCCGCCTTGGCGGCGCGTGCCAGGCGGACCGTGCCGTGGTGGTTGATGTCGGCGGTGACCTCGCCGATGAGGTCGCCGATCGGGTCGTTGGACAGCTCGGCCAGGTGCACCACGGCGTCGTGGCCCGCCACATCCTCCGGAGTGACGTGGCGGACGTCCTTGACCAGCGTGCGGGGCTGCTCCCCGGCGGTGTGGCACAGCCAGCCCGACCGGTAGAACCCGGTGTCCAGGCCTGTGACCTGGTCGCCCCGCGCGATCAGCGTGGGCGCCAGCAGGCTGCCGAGGTATCCCTCGCTCCCCGTGACCAGGACGCGCATGCTCAGTCCTCCCACGTCTTCCACGGCGCGCGGCCGCTGTCCCAGAGGCTGTTCAGCTCGGTCCAGTCGCGGAACGTGTCCATGCCCATCCAGAACCCCTCGTGCTCGTAGACGGAGAGCTCGCGATCGCGGGCCAGCTGTTGCAGGGGCGTGCTCTCGAGCATCACGGCGGGGTCGTCGTCGAGGTACTTGTCGACGAACTCGCGCTCGAACAGGAAGAAGCCGCCGTTGACCCAGCCGTCGGCGAGGGTGGGCTTCTCGTTGAACTCCACGACGGTGGCCCCCTCGACCCGCATCTCGCCGTAGCGGCTCGAGGGGTGCACGCCGGTCAGCGTGCCCAGCCGGCCGTGGGCGAGGTGGTGGGCGAGCGCGCCGGAGATGTCGACGTCGCTGATGCCGTCGCCGTAGGTGAGCGCGAACCGCTCGGCGTCCAGGTGGCTGGCGACGCGGCGGATGCGGGCGGCGGTCGCCGTGGTCAGGCCCGTCTCGACGAAGGTGATCTCCCAGTCCTCGTCGCCCGCCGTGTTGTGGAACACCGGCGCCTGCGGGTGGCGCAGGTCGAGCGTGAAGTCCGAGGTGAGGTGGTGGTAGTCGAGGAAGTACTGCTTGATCAGGTCGCTCTTGTACCCGAGGGCCAGCACGAATCTGCGGAACCCGTGGTGGCCGTAGGCCTTCATGATGTGCCAGAGGATGGGGCGGCCGCCGATGTCGACCAGCGGCTTGGGCAGCTTCTCGCTCGCCTCGCGCAGCCGGGTCCCCATTCCCCCGCACAGGATCACGACGGGAATCTGGGCGGGATCGGCGCTCATGAGGCCTCCTAGCGGCAGGCGGGCGGGGCGTGCGCAACGGCACGAGAGTACCGGGCCGTTTGCTATCAAATCATGCCCGAGCGGATGAAAACGGACAGACGTGCCCCATCCCTCTTGACCCCCCGACCGGGCGGGATGACGATTTGTCTGGTTCGCGGCTTTCGCGCCGCGTCCGCACACCGATGTGAACCTCGCCTCGCGCTCGACGCGGCGTGGCCGTGCGACAACCGGGGGGATGGCGATGGGAGTGCCGGACGGCGAAGTCGACCTGTCGGTGGTGATCGCGGCCTTCGACGCCGCGGCGACCCTGCCGGAGCAGCTGGCCGCGCTCGCGGGCCAGCGCACGAGCTGCGCCTGGGAGGTGGTCCTCGCCGACAACGGGTCGCGCGACGGCACCGTCGACGCGGCCCTCGCCTTCGCCACCCGCCTGCCCGCGCTCCGGGTCGTCGACGCGTCGGCGCGCCGGGGCGCGGCGGCAGCGCGGAACGCCGGGGTCCGCGCTGCCCGGGGTCGGCACGTGGTCTTCTGCGACGCCGACGACGTGGTCGGCGAGGGCTGGCTGCAGGCGATGCACCAGGCCCTGCGCCGCCACGACTTCGTGGCCGGGCGGCTCGACGGGCGACGCCTCAACGCGCCCGACGTGCGCGCGTCACGCACCCTGCCGCAGTCCTGCGGACTGCAGGAGTCCGCGCTGATTCCGGGGCTGTGGCACGCGGGCGCCGGGAACATGGGCGTGCGGACGGACCTGTTCCGCCGCATGGGCGGCTTCGATGAGTCGGCGCGCTGCCTCGAGGACACCGACTTGTGCTGGCGCATGGGGCTCGTCGGGGTGCGGCTGGTCTACGTCGAGGACGCCGTGGTCCACGCCCGGCTGCGCGACGGGCTGCGGGTGACCGCCCGCCAGGGCTACCAGTACGGGGCGGGGGAGCGCTGGCTCGCCGAGAGGTATGCGGCGGTCGCGAGGGCGATGACGGGCCGTCCCGAGCGGCTCGCCGCCGTCCCCGACAGCGGCGCGCCCAACGGCCGGGCTGCCGCGCGCCGACCCGGTCCCCGACCGTCCGCCGGACGCCAGGTCGGCAGGGTGCTGCGACGGGTGTCGGCAAGCGCTGCCGAGCTGGCGCGGGTGCGGGGGCGCGGCGACCTGCGCGCGCTGTGCTGGTCCACAGCCTGGGGGCTGGGCTTCGCCCTCGGCCGCGGGCCGCAGCCCGTCCCCGTGGTGATCCCCCCGGAGGCGTCCCGTGCGGCCTGACGACGGCGTCCTGGTCCTGCGTCGCGACCTGGGGCCCTTCGGGTCTCCGCGCGTGCCCGGCCGCCGGGCCGTCCTGCAGCCCGTGGCGTGGATGGTGCGCCCCTTGACGTGCACGGTGGCGGTGGCCACCACCCGGCGCGTGGCGGCCCTCACGTTCGACGACGGGCCCTCTCCGGCGCACACCCCCGCGCTGCTCGACGTGCTCGCGGAGCGGCGGGTGCGCGCCACGTTCTTCGTGCTCGCCACCGCCGCACGGGCGCACCCCGGGCTGGTCCGCCGGATCGTCGCGGACGGGCACGAGCTGGCGCTGCACGGGTGGGACCACCGGCGGCTCGGGGGGCTGCCCACTGCGGAGGCCGTGGGCCACGTGGCCGCCGCGCGTGACGCGGTCGAACAGCTGTCAGGCGTCCGGGTGCGGCTGTTCCGCCCGCCGTACGGCGCGCACACCCCCGCACAGCTCCGCGGCTGGTCCCGCCTCGGGCTCGACGTGGTGCTGTGGTCCGGGTGGGCGGAGGACTGGCGCCACGACGAGGAGGAGGCGGTCGCGGCGCGCGCGATCGCCGCGCTCACCCCGGGCGGGTTTCTCCTCCTGCACGACGTGCGGGGTGATCCGGAGACCGCGGGGCCCGACGAGGAGCTCCCGCACTTCGACCGCGCCGACGTCCTGCGCCGGCTGCTCGACGGCGCCCCGGACTACACGTTCCAGACTGTCGGCGAGCTGGTCGCGGCCCATCCCCGCATCCGCATGGTGCTGCGCGACCTGATGGGCTGAGGATCGACCGCCCCGGGGGTCGCCCCTCGTCGAGCACGGGTTTCGCGCGCTGTGCGCTGCCACAGGAGAGGGCAGGGGGCGAGATGCTCAGGCGAGCACCGCGTCCAGGCGCCGCACCACGTGGTGGGCGATCTCGAACGACGCGGTCGCGGCGGGCGAGGGCGCGTTGAGCACGTGCACCTGGCGCGGCGCCGACTTCACCAGGAAGTCGTCGACGAGCGTCCCGTCCCGGCGGATGGCCTGGGCGCGCACCCCGGCCGGCGCGAGGCGCAGGTCGGCGACGGTGATCGCGGGCACCAGCCGGGCCAGGCTGCGCGCGAACGCACGGGCCGAGAGCGAGCGGAGCACCTCGGCCGCGCCGGGCGCCACGTTGCGCCGGGCGAGGCGCCACATCCCGGGCCACGTCGCGGCGTCGACCACGTCGCGGGTCGAGACCGTCGACCAGGTGTAGCCCTCGCGGGCCAGCGCGAGCACCGCGTTCGGGCCCGCGTGCACGGCGCCGTCGATCATCCGGGTCAGGTGCACCCCCAGGAACGGGAACCGCGGGTCGGGCACGGGGTAGACCAGGCCGCGCACGAGCCCCGCGGCCCCGGGCGCCAGCTCGAAGTACTCGCCGCGGAACGGCACGATGCGGGCCTCGGGGTCGATCCCGGAGGCCTGCGCGAGCCGGTCGGCGTGCAGCCCGGCGCAGGCGACCACCGCGTCGGACTCGTGGTCGGCCTGGTCGGTGCGCACGTGCGCCCGCCGCCCCGAGGTGCGGATGGCGACGACGGCCTCGCCGAGCCTGACCCGACCGCCGCCCGCCTCGATGTCCTCGACCAGCGCGCGGCACACCCCGGGGTAGTCCACGATGCCGGTGCTCTCCACCCGCAGTGCGCCCACGCAGCGCACGTGCGGCTCGTAGTCGCGGGCCTCGGCGGGCGTGACCAAGCGGGCGTCCACCCCGTTGGCCTCGGCGCGCTGCGCGAGCCGGTGCAGCCCGGGCAGCTCGTGCTCCTCGGTGGCGACCACGAGCTTGCCGCAGGTCCGCACGGGGATGCCGCGCGAGCGCGCGTAGGCCGTCATGGACCGCGCGCCCGCGGCGCTCATGGCGGCCTTGAAGCTGCCCGGCGCGTAGTACAGCCCTGAGTGGATGACGCCCGAGTTGCGCCCCGTCTGGTGCAGCGCGATGTCCGGCTCCTTGTCCACCACGACCACCTCGTCGCCGCGCCCCGCCAGGCGCGCGGCCACGGCGAGGCCGACGATGCCGGCCCCCACCACCACGACCCGCGTCATGGTCGAGCCGTCCGCGCCTCGACGAGCGCGCTGTGCCGCCCGGTCGCGGACGTGACGTCCTCGGGCGTGTCGTGCGGGGCGCGGGCCGGTCCTCCGGCGGCGTGCTCGGACGTCGTGGTCATGTGTGCCTCCGTGCCGGACGAGATGCTGGGCGATCACCTGGGTGGTGTGGGGCGGACGCGGGGGCGGCGGTGGGATCGTCCGTGCGCGGAGCGTCCTTTTCCTCACCTTCTCACATGGTCTGTACCGATCCAGAGGTCTGTCGGCGCCGAGGCGCCGAGGCGCGCCCAAGGGGGTGAAACCTGCCCGGATTGTCCCGAACTGCGATGATTCGGAGTGACAATGGCGACACACCCACACCGGAGGAGCCGCATGGACGTCCACCCACCGCTGCGCGCCGCCGGCGCCGGCCACCGGGGCCCTGGCCGCGCCCGCACGACGTCACTCCTGGAGCCGCTCGGGGGAGCACGGTGACCGGCCCGGGAGCGGTGCTCGGCCGGATCGAGGTGACGCGGCCCTGGTTCGGCCCCGAGGAGGTCGCGGCGGTCACCGACGTCATCGCCTCGGGCTGGCTCGCGCAGGGCCCCCGGGTGGCGCAGTTCGAGGAGGAGTTCGCGGACGCGCAGCAGGCGGGCTTCGCGGTGGCCGCCTCCTCCGGCTCCGCCGCGCTGCACCTGGCACTCGCGGCCACGGGGGTCGGCCCGGGGGACGACGTCGTCGTGCCCTCCTCCTCCCTCAGCGCCACCGCGGACGCGGTCGCGCGCGTCGGCGCCCGTCCGGTCTTCGCCGACGTCGACCCGGTGACCGGCACCCTGACCGGCGCCCACGTCGCCGCGGCGCTGACGCCGCGCACCCGGGCCGTGATCGCCGTCGACCTGGACGGGATCCCGGTCGACCTGGACGACGTGCGCCTGGTCTGCGACCCGGTGGACGTCGTCGTCGTCGAGGACGCGGCTGACGGGGCGGGCGCGAGGTACCGCGGGCGGCCCGTCGGCGCCGGCGCCGAGATCGCCGCGTGGTCCTTTCACCCGCACGCGCTGCTCACCACCGGCGAGGGCGGCATGGTCACGACCGTGCGCCCCGAGTGGGCCGCGCGCGCCCGGCGCCTGCGCGGGGACGTGGCGAGCGTCACGGCCGCTGACCGGCACACGGGCGTCCCCGCGACCACTCAGGAGCACCCCGAGGCAGCGTTCGGCTACCGGATGACGGACCTGCAGGCCGCCGTGGGCCTGGCGCAGCTCGGGCGCCTGCGGGAGGTGGTCGCCCGCCGCCGCGCGGTCGCCGCCGCGTACACCCGGCAGATCGCCGGCATCCCCGGGCTGCGGCCGGTCCAGGACCCGCCGTGGGGGACGAGCAATGGCCAGGCCTACCGGGTCGAGGTCCAGGACGGGTTCCCACTCGAGCGTGACGCGCTGCTCGCCCACCTGGCGCACGCGGGCGTCGCGGCGCGGCGCGGCGCCACCGCGGCCCACCGGGAGCCCTCGCACGCAGGCTCCGCCCACGTCCCGCTCCCTGTGACGGAACGGCTCGCCGACTCGACGCTGGTCCTCCCGGCGCACCAGCACCTCACCGAGGCGGACCAGGATCGGGTCGTCGAGGCGCTGCGCGCGGCGGCACGCGGGTAGGGCGTCCCGCCCCGGGCTGTGTCAGCCCGCGCCCGTAGAATGCGGACGCACCCCGGATCCCCCAGGATCCGGGGCTCTCGTGCTGCCGCGCCCCTCGCCCGGCGGTCCTCCGTGCGCGCGGACGGGCCCGGGCAAGGCCGAAGGGAACCATGGACCTCACCGGAATCCTGCCCGCCTTCCTCGCCGACCCCGCCGCCGCCCGAGCGCTCGAGCTGGCGCCCGCCCGAGGGCAGGTCGACGTCGTCGGACCGGCCGGCATCCGCCCACCGCTGCTCGCGGCGCTCGCGGGCGCCCACCAGCCCGGCGTCGCCGCGCCCGCCGTGCGGCCCCGACCGCTCGTGGTCGTCACCGCCACCGGGCGCGACGCCGACGAGCTCGCCAGCGCCCTGCGGTGCTATCTGCCCGACGACGACGTCGCCGTGCTGCCGGCCTGGGAGACGCTGCCCCACGAGCGGCTGTCCCCGCGCAGCGACACCGTCGCCCGGCGCCTCGCGGTGTTCCGCCGCCTGGCGCACCCGAGCTCGGAGCTGGGCCTGGCCGGGCCCATCCGGGTGCTGGTCATGCCGGTCCGCGCGATGCTCCAGCCCGTCGTGGCGGGGCTCGGCGAGCTCGAGCCCGTCTCGCTGGCCGTCGGCGACCGCGTCGACCTGGCCGAGATCGCGGACCGGCTCGTCGCCGCGGCGTACTCGCGCGTGGACATGGTCGAGAAGCGCGGGGAGTTCGCGGTGCGCGGCGGCATCCTCGACGTGTTCCCGCCCACCGAGGACCACCCCCTGCGCATCGAGTTCTGGGGAGAGGACGTCGAGGAGATCCGCTGGTTCTCCGTGGCCGACCAGCGGAGCCTCGAGGTGGCGTCGCACGGCGTGTGGGCGCCTCCCTGCCGGGAGATCCTGCTGACCGACGACGTGCGGGAGCGCGCCGCCGCGCTCGTGGACGAGCTGCCCGCCGCCGCCGAGATGCTGGGCAAGCTGGCGGCCGGCGTGGCGGTCGAGGGCATGGAGTCGCTCGCGCCCGTGCTCGTGGACGACATGGTCCCCGTGCTCGACCTGGTGCCGGACGACTCGCTGCTCGTGCTCGCCGACCCGGAGCGGGTCCGCCGCCGGGCCCACGACCTGGCGGCCACCACCGACGAGTTCCTCGCCGCCGCCTGGACGTCGGCGGCCGCCGGCGCAGCGACGCCGCTCGACCTGTCCGCTGCCTCGTTCGCGACCTTCGCCGAGGTCCGCGCCCTCGCGGAGGTGCGCGGGCTGGGCTGGTGGACGCTCAGCCCGTTCACCCTCGACGTCGACGGGGCCGGCGCCGCCGAGCCCGGCATGACGCCCTTCGTGGACCCCGACGCGGGGGAGACCCTGGTGCTGGCGGCCCGGGAGGTCGAGCGCTACCGCGGCGAGGTCGCCCGTGCCGTCGCCCACCTGCGCGAGCACCAGCAGGCGGGGTGGCGCGTCGTCCTCGCGACCGAGGGCCACGGCCCCGCCCAGCGGATGACCGAGCAGCTCCGGGCGGCGGACGTCCCCGCCCGCCTGGTGCCGCAGATCCCCGAGGAGCCGGAGCCGGGCGTGGTGCTGGTCGTGCCCGCCCCCGCAGGACCCGGCTTCGTCTTCGAGGGCCTCGGCCTGGCCGTGCTCTCGGAGTCCGACCTCACCGGCCGGGCCGGGACCTCCACCCGCGACATGCGCAGGATGCCGAGCCGTCGGCGCAACACCGTCGACCCGCTGCAGCTGCGCCCCGGCGACTACGTGGTGCACGAGCAGCACGGCGTCGGGCGGTTCGTCGAGCTCGTGCAGCGCACCATCGGCTCCGGCGCCAGCGCCGCGACCCGCGAGTACATGGTGGTCGAGTACGCCGCGAGCAAGCGCGGGCAGCCGGGCGACCGCCTGTTCGTGCCCACCGACCAGCTCGACCAGGTCACCAAGTACGTGGGCGGCGAGTCGCCGGGCCTGAGCAAGATGGGCGGCGGCGACTGGGCGAAGACCAAGAGCCGCGCGCGCAAGGCCGTCAAGGAGATCGCCGCCGAGCTGATCCGCCTGTACGCCGCCCGGATGGCGACGTCGGGGCACGCGTTCGGCCCCGACACCCCGTGGCAGCGCGAGCTCGAGGACGCGTTCGCCTACGTCGAGACCCCGGACCAGCTCGTCACCATCGACGAGGTCAAGGCCGACATGGAGAAGCCCGTCCCGATGGACCGGCTGGTCTGCGGCGACGTCGGCTACGGCAAGACCGAGATCGCGGTGCGCGCGGCCTTCAAGGCGGTGCAGGACGGCAAGCAGGTCGCCGTGCTGGTGCCCACCACGCTGCTGGTGCAGCAGCACCTCGACACGTTCCTCGAGCGGTACGCGCCGTTCCCCGTGACGGTCAAGGCGCTGTCCCGGTTCCAGACCGCGGCGGAGAGCAAGGCGGTCGTCGAGGGCCTCAAGGACGGGTCGGTCGACATCGTCATCGGCACGCACCGGCTGATCACCGGCGAGGTGCGGTTCAAGGACCTGGGCCTGGTGATCGTCGACGAGGAGCAGCGGTTCGGCGTCGAGCACAAGGAGACCCTCAAGGCGCTGCGCACCAACGTGGACGTGCTGGCGATGAGCGCCACGCCCATCCCGCGCACGCTCGAGATGGCGGTCACCGGCATCCGGGAGATGTCCACCCTGGCGACCCCGCCGGAGGAGCGGCACCCGGTGCTGACGTTCGTCGGCCCCTACGAGGAGAAGCAGATCTCCGCGGCGATCCGTCGCGAGCTGCTCCGCGAGGGACAGGTCTTCTACGTGCACAACAAGGTCGACTCGATCGAGCGGACCGCGGCCCGCCTCGCGGAGCTCGTGCCCGAGGCCCGCATCGCGGTGGCCCACGGCAAGATGCACGAGAACCAGCTCGAGCAGGTGATCGTCGACTTCTGGGAGAAGAAGTTCGACGTGCTCGTCTGCACCACGATCGTCGAGACCGGCCTGGACATCTCGAACGCGAACACCCTCATCCTGGAGCGGGCGGACCTGCTGGGCCTGTCCCAGCTGCACCAGCTCCGCGGCCGCGTGGGCCGCGGGCGGGAGCGGGCCTACGCCTACTTCCTCTACCCGCCCGAGCGCCCCCTCACCGAGACCGCGCACGACCGGCTCCAGACCATCGCCGCGAACACCGACCTGGGCGCCGGGATGGCGGTGGCCATGAAGGACCTGGAGATCCGCGGGGCGGGCAACCTGCTGGGCGGGGAGCAGTCCGGCCACATCGAGGGCGTGGGCTTCGACCTGTACATCCGCATGGTCGGCGAGGCGGTCGCGAGCTACCGGGGCGACACCGAGGAGGAGGCCCCGGACGTCACCATCGAGCTGCCGGTCGACGCGCACATCCCGCACGACTACATCGCGCACGAGCGGCTGCGCCTCGAGGCCTACCGGAAGATCGCCGCGGCCTCCGACTCGGCGGCCCTCGCCGAGGTGCGCGCCGAGCTGGTCGACCGGTATGGGCCGGTGCCCGACGCGGTGGCGAATCTGTTCGAGGTGGCCGACTTCCGCGCCCATGCGCGCGCCGCAGGGCTCGCGGACATCACGGCGCAGGGCAAGTTCGTGAGGTTCGCCCCCGTGGACCTGCCCGAGTCGGCGCAGCTGCGGCTCAAGCGGCTGTACCCCGGCACGGTGCTCAAACCGGCGGTCCGCACCATCCTGGTGCCGTTCCCCACGACGGCGCGGATCGGCGGGCGCCCGCTGCACGGCGACGAGGTGCTGGCCTGGGCGCGGCAGCTCATCGACGCGGTGATCAGCGGCGACGTGTCGGCCGCCGCGCAGGTCGGCACCGACGCGGCCCGGCGGTGAGGTGGCCGGGCGGCGGACCGGCAGCGCCTACGATGGGCCGGTCTGGAATGCGACGACGCAGGAGGTCTCCACAGTGACGGCGAACATTTCCCGGTCGGCCCGGCCGCGTCGGGCGGTGGTGGCGGCGTCAGCGCTCGCCGTCGCCAGCCTGCTGGGCGCGTGCAGCGGCCAACCCGGCGCCGCGGCCGTCGTCGACGGCGAGGAGATCTCCGCGGCCGCCCTCCAGGACGCGGTCACCGAGGTGGGGCCGTTCCTCCAGGGCGCGACCCCGATCACGGTGCTCACCGTGCTCGTGCAGACCCCGGCGGTGGACCGGGTCGCCGCCGAGAACGGCGTGGCGGCCTCCGACGCGGACGCCGACGCGCTGCTGTCCGACATCGCGGCGCAGGCGGGGATGACGGACCTGTCCTTCGGGGACGGCGCCCGGGCTGTCGCCCGGTACTCGCTGGAGATCAACGCGCTCCAGTCGCTGCCGAACGCCGGCGACGTGCTGGCCCAGCTCACCGAGGAGGTGGCCTCCTCCGACGTCGAGGTCAGCCCCCGGTACGCCGACGTGACGGCGGACAACCAGCTGGTGGCGCCCGCTCGTGACTGGCTCGTCGTGTCCCAGGACTCCTCGGGCGGATGAGCCAGGCCTCGGCGGGTCCTCACGCGGGCGGGCCGGGCGACGAGCCCGGTTCCGGCCTGCGCGCGCTCGTCGAGGTGATGGACCGGCTGCGCTCGCCGGACGGCTGCCCGTGGGACGCCGAGCAGACGCACCGCTCGCTCGTGCCGTACGTGCTCGAGGAGGCCCACGAGGTCGCCGAGGCGATCGAGCAGGGGGACCGTGCCGGTATGCGCGAGGAGCTCGGCGACCTGCTGCTGCAGGTCGTCTTCCACGCGCGCATCGCCGAGGAGGACCCGGACGACCCCTTCGACGTCGACGACGTCGCGCGGGGCATCACCGCCAAGCTGGTGCGGCGGCACCCGCACGTCTTCGCCGACGCGTCGGGTGGCAGCAGCCTCGAGGACCTGCACGTCCAGTGGGACCGGATCAAGGCCGAGGAGAAGCGCAGGGCGTCGGTGCTGGACGGCATCCCGGCGACCCTGGGCGCGGTGGCCCGCGCGCAGAAGGTCGTGGGCCGCGCTCGGCGCTCGGGCCACGGCGACCTGGTCTCGGCGGACGCGCGGCCCCACGCGGCGACTCTCGGCGACCGGCTGCTGGACCTCGTGGCCGAGGCGCAGGCCGCGGGCGTGGACGCCGAGCAGGAGCTGCGGGCGGCGACCCGGGAGCTGGAGTCCCGGGTTCGCGGCGCCGAGGCGCGGTCCCCTCAGGGGTGAGCCGGAACGTCTCAATATGCGGACAATCGGGTCGGGATCAGGCCCAAGGTCCGTGGTCGACGACCGAGCGGCTCACGAGAATATGTAGCTGTTGCCTGATGGCAACCCACTGGACGAGACGAAGGGCCAGATGATGAGGATCGGCGTCCCGCGCGAGCAGCGCCCGGGCGAGCGGCTGGTCGCCGCGACTCCCAAGACCGTGGCCCAGCTGGTCAAGCTGGGCTACGACGTCGTGGTCGAGTCGGCGGCCGGAGCCGCGGCGAACTTCCCTGACACCGCGTACGAGGAGGCGGGCGCCAGCATCGGCGCCTTCGCCGACGTGTGGGCCAGCGACGTGGTCACCGCCGTCGACGCCCCGGGCGAGGCGCAGCTCGAGGCGCTGCGGCCCGGCGCCACGGTCGTGTCGATGATGGCTCCCGCCACGCACCCCGAGCTGCTGGCCGCGATGGCCGCACGCGGGGTGAGCGCGCTGGCGCTCGACGCCGTGCCGCGCATCTCCCGCGCGCAGGCCCTCGACGTGCTCTCGACGCTGTCCAACGTGGCCGGCTACCGGGCCGTCATCGAGGCCGCCGAGGAGTACGGCGGCATGTTCTCCGGCCAGGTCACGGCCGCCGGCAAGACCCCGCCCGCGCACGTCTTCGTGATCGGCGCTGGGGTGGCCGGGCTCGCGGCGATCGGCGCCGCGGGCAGCCTCGGCGCCCAGGTGCGCGCGTTCGACGTGCGGCCCGAGGTCGGCGAGCAGATCGAGTCGATGGGCGCGCAGTTCGTGCAGGCGCAGACCGCGCAGCAGGAGGTCAGCTCCGACGGCTACGCGAGCGCGCTGACCGCCGAGCAGGAGGAGCTCACGGCGCGCATGTACGCCGAGGAGACCCGCAAGGCGGACATCGTCATCACCACCGCCCTGGTGCGCGGCCAGGCTCCCACGACCATCACCGCCGAGATGGTCGCCGCGATGCGGCCCGGCTCGGTCATCGTGGACCTCGCGGCCTCGGGCGGCGGCAACTGCGAGCTCACCGTCCCCGGCGAGCGCGTGGTCACCGAGAACGGCGTCGTCATCCTCGGCTACACCGACCTCACGAGCCGGATGCCGCAGCACACCTCGCAGCTGTTCGGCACCAACATCGTGCACCTCATGGCGCTGCTCACCCCGGAGAAGGACGGCACGCTCGTCCTCGACCTGGAGGACGTGGTCCAGCGCGGCATGACCGTCGTCGGGGCGGGGGAGGTCCTCTGGCCGCCACCGCCCGTCCAGGTCTCGGCCGCGCCGGCGCCGTCCGCCCAGCCCACCGCCCCGGCTCCCGCGACGGTCGACCCCGCCGAGGCCGCTCGCGCCGCGCAGGTGCGCGGCCAGCGGCGCATGGCGCTGGCCGGCCTCGGCGCCGTGCTGCTCGCCCTCGCGCTGATGTTCTCGCCCGCGGCGTTCCTCGGGCACTTCACGGTGTTCGTCCTCGCGGTGATCATCGGCTACTACGTCATCTCGAACGTGAGCCACTCGTTGCACACGCCGCTGATGGCCCAGACCAACGCGATCTCGGGGATCATCCTCGTCGGGGCGCTGCTGCAGATCGGCTCGGAGAGCTGGATCGTCTCGACGCTGGCGTTCGTCGCCGCGACCGTGGCCAGCATCAACATCTTCGGTGGGTTCCTGGTCGCGTACCGCATGATCGGGATGTTCAGGAAGGACGCCTGATGCTGACGTCGCTCGCCCAGGCCGTGTACCTCGTCGCGGCCGTCCTGTTCGTGCTGTCCCTCGCGGGACTCTCCAAGCCCGAGTCCGCCCGGCGCGGCAACCTCCTCGGCATGGTGGGCATGGGCCTGGCCCTGCTCGCCACCGTGCTGCTCGCGGCGCAGAACTCGGAGCGCCAGGTCTTCGTGACCCTCATGCTCATCGCGCTGGTGTTCCTCATCGGGGCCACCGTCGGGACGTGGCAGGCCCGCAAGGTCGAGATGACGCAGATGCCCGAGATGATCGCGATGCTGCACAGCTTCGTGGGCCTCGCGGCGGTGCTCGTCGGCTTCAACTCCTACCTGACGGAGGCGCCCGACACGGTGCACCTCGTCGAGGTGTTCCTCGGGGTGTTCATCGGCGCGGTGACCTTCACCGGCTCGATCGTCGCCTACCTCAAGCTCGCCGCGAAGATCTCCTCGGCGCCGATGATGATCCCGGGCCGCAACTGGCTCAACCTGGGCGCGGTGGTCGCCGCGCTGGGGCTGATGGGCTGGTTCATCGCGGACGCCTCGCTGGCGCCGCTGGTCGCGATGACGGTGATCGCGCTGCTCGTCGGGTGGCACCTGGTCGCGTCCATCGGCGGCGGGGACATGCCCGTGGTGGTCTCGATGCTCAACTCGTACTCCGGGTGGGCGGCCGCCGCGGCCGGCTTCATGCTGAGCAACGACCTGCTGATCGTGGTCGGCGCCCTCGTCGGCTCCTCCGGCGCGATCCTCAGCTGGATCATGTGCAAGGCGATGAACCGCTCGTTCGTCTCGGTGATCCTGGGCGGGTTCGGGGCCGAGGGCGGCACCGTCGTGGCCTCCGACACGGACTACGGCGAGCACCGCGAGGTCAGCGCCGCCGAGGTCGCGGAGATGCTCAAGAACGCCCGCTCGGTCATCGTGACCCCCGGCTACGGCATGGCGGTGGCCAAGGCGCAGTACCCCGTGGCGGACCTGGTCCAGCGGCTGCGCGCCCAGGGCGTCAACGTCCGCTTCGGCGTGCACCCGGTCGCGGGGCGCCTGCCCGGCCACATGAACGTGCTGCTGGCCGAGGCCAAGGTGCCGTACGACATCGTGCTCGAGATGGACGAGATCAACGACGACTTCGCGGACACCGACGTCGTGCTGGTGATCGGCGCGAACGACACCGTGAACCCCGCGGCGCTGGAGGACCCGGGCTCGCCCATCGCGGGCATGCCGGTGCTCGAGGTGTGGGGCTCGCGGCAGGTCATCGTGTTCAAGCGGTCGATGGCCACCGGCTACGCGGGCGTGCAGAACCCGCTGTTCTTCCGGGACAACACCGCGATGCTCTTCGGTGACGCGAAGTCCCAGGTGGAGAACATCATCCAGGCGTTCTGAGCCGTCGTCGCCGACGTCAGCCGCCCGGCAGGCGCCCGACCCGCTCCGGGGAGACCCTGGAGGCAGGGCGGGCGCCTGTCGCGTCTGGCGGGCGGCGACCGGCCTGGTGGGCGGGTCGACCGGGTTTGGGCGGCTAGTCCACCGGCCCAGCTGTCCAGCAGCCGAAGGTCCCGCCGCGCCCCGTGGCCCACGCCACTAGGCTGAGGTCGCAACCCCACCTTTCGTCGAAGGAGCCACCATGGCCAGCATTGAGGCCGTCGGAGCCCGGGAGATCCTGGACTCGCGCGGAAACCCCACCGTGGAGGTCGAGGTCGCTCTCGACGACGGCACCATCGCCCGCGCGGGTGTGCCCTCGGGCGCGTCCACCGGCGCGTTCGAGGCCGTCGAGCGCCGTGACGGCGACAAGGGCCGTTACCTGGGCAAGGGCGTCGAAGACGCCGTCAACGCGGTGATCGACGAGATCGCCCCTGAGATCATCGGCTTCGAGGCATCCGAGCAGCGCCTGGTGGACCAGGCCCTGATCGACCTCGACGGCACGCCCAACAAGGGCAAGCTCGGCGCGAACGCCATCCTCGGCGTCTCGCTCGCCGTCGCCAAGGCCGCGGCCGACTCGGCCGACCTGCCGCTGTTCCGCTACGTCGGCGGCCCCAACGCGCACGTCCTGCCCGTGCCGATGATGAACATCCTCAACGGTGGGTCGCACGCCGACTCCAACGTCGACATCCAGGAGTTCATGGTCGCGCCCATCGGCGCCACCACGTTCCGCGAGGCGCTGCGCACCGGCGCCGAGGTCTACCACTCCCTCAAGTCCGTGCTGAAGAGCAAGGGCCTGAGCACGGGCCTGGGCGACGAGGGCGGCTTCGCCCCCAACCTCGGCAGCAACCGCGAGGCGCTCGACCTGATCCTCGTGGCCGTCGAGAAGGCCGGCTTCGTGCCCGGCAAGGACATCGGGCTCGCGCTCGACGTCGCGGCGACCGAGTTCTTCAAGGACGGCGCGTACCAGTTCGAGGGCCGGGCGTTCACGCCGGCCGAGATGATCGAGTACTACGAGGGCCTCGTCCGCGACTACCCGCTGGTCTCGATCGAGGACCCGCTGTCCGAGGACGAGTGGGAGTCCTGGACCGCGCTCATGTCGGCCGTGGGCGACCGCGTGCAGATCGTCGGCGACGACCTGTTCGTCACCAACCCGATCCGCCTGGCCAAGGGCATCGAGCTCAAGGCGGCGAACGCGCTGCTCGTCAAGCTCAACCAGATCGGCACGCTCACCGAGACGCTCGACGCGGTCGAGATGGCGCAGCGCAACGGCTTCACGACGATGACCTCGCACCGCTCCGGCGAGACCGAGGACACGACGATCGCCGACCTGTCCGTCGCGACCAACGCCGGGCAGATCAAGACGGGCGCCCCGGCCCGTGGCGAGCGCATCAACAAGTACAACCAGCTGCTCCGCATCGAGGAGGAGCTGGACGACGCCGGCCGTTACGCCGGCGCCACCGCCTTCCCGCGGTGGAAGCAGGCCTGATCAGGGCGTAGCCCTCGTCGCTCTCGGAGGCCGGTGACCGTCATGGTCGCCGGCCTCCGGTGCGTCCGGCCCCGTGCGGAGGGCTCGTGAAGGTCGTGACCGCATCGCGACGCGGCCCGCCGTCCTGCGCGCCGATCCGCCGTCCGGGGGGCACAATCGTCGCGTGCCCTCCGCTCGACGCCCTCCCTCCCCGCGCCAAGGCGCGGGCGGGTCGCGCCAGGGGAGCGGTGGGCCGCGCACCGGGAGCACGCCGCGGGTGAGCACGGGCCGCGGCAAGTCCCCACGGTCGTCCGCCCCGCGCCCGTCGGCCACCAGGCCGGCGTCCGCGCGCCCGGCGGCCCGCGCCTCCGGGGCGACGCCGCCGCGGGGCGTGCCCCGCGCGGAGGCCGTCCAGACGCCCGTTCCGCGGCTGTTCACCGTGCGCGTCATGGTTCTCGGGGTCGTCACCATGATCGCGTTCGTGCTGGTCTTCCCCACGCTGCGCGGCTATCTGGCGCAGCGGGTCGAGCTCGAGCAGCTCACCGCCCAGGCGGAGGCGGCGCGGCTGCGCAACGACGGGCTCGTGGCAGCGGTCGACAGGTGGGGCGACGACGCGTACGTCGTGGCCCAGGCCCGTGCCCGGCTGGGCTACGTGCTGCCCGGGGAGACCGCCTACCGGGTGGCGGATCCCGAGAACGCCCCCGCCTCGGTGGCCACCCCTCCGAGCGCCGCCGCCGCGGTCGAGCAGCAGGATGCGCTGCTGCCCTGGTACGCGACGGTGTGGGAGTCGGTGCGCGCGGCGGGCGAGGCTGACGTCGGCCCCGCAGCGGACGACCCGGCGCCCTGACAGGCCCGTGCCGCTGGCGCGTGCCGACGCGGCCGTGCTGACGGCGTGACCATCTGGCTGCGGGAGAATGGCCCGGGCCTGGTCGTGCGCCGGGCGAAGGACCACCGCCCCGCGGACCCGCGGGGCACTCTCTGGAACGGACGTGCAGTGAGCGAGATCCCCCTGGCGAGGACCGATGACCCCGTCGTGACCGACGGCGACCTGGAGGTGCTCCGCGAGCAGCTCGGCAGGCCCCCGCGCGGGGTCGTGGCGGTCGCGGCGCGCTGCGTGTGCGGCCGGCCGTTGGTGGTGCGGACGGCGCCGCGCCTGGACGACGGCACCCCGTTCCCGACGACGTTCTACCTGACGTGCCCGCCCGCGGTGGCGGCGGTCAGCACACTCGAGGCCAGCGGCCTGATGAAGGAGCTCACGGCCCGCCTGCAGGAGGACGAGGAGCTCGCGGCCGCGTACCAGCGGGCCCATGTGGCGTACCTCGCACAGCGTGAGGAGCTGGGGCACGTGGAGGAGATCGCGGGGATCTCGGCCGGGGGCATGCCCACCCGGGTGAAGTGCCTGCATGTGCTGGTGGGGCACGCCCTGGCCTCTGGCCCCGGGGTCAACCCGGTGGGCGACGAGACGCTGGGGCTGCTGCGCGACGTGTGGCGCCCGGACCGCTGCAGCTGCTGACCGGGGGCCGGGCCGACGGCGTGGTGGTGGAAGGATGAGCGCCATGACGCGTGTGGCTGCCATCGACTGCGGGACGAACTCGATCCGACTCCTGGTCGCCGACGTCGACCTCGCGGCGGGGACCCTGGTGGACCTGGACCGCCGGATGGAGGTGGTCCGGCTCGGGCAGGGCGTGGACAAGACGGGGCGGCTCGCCCCGGAGGCCCTCGCGCGCACGCTCGACGCGACGGCCCGCTACGCCAAGGTCTGCGGCGACCTGGGGGTCGAGCGCATCCGGTTCGTGGCGACGAGCGCGTCTCGCGACGCCGAGAACCGGTCGGACTTCGTGGACGGGGTGCGCGCCGCGCTGGGCGTCGAGCCCGAGGTCATCGGCGGCCAGGAGGAGGCGGCGCTGTCCTTCCGCGGCGCCACCGGCGTGGT
>JADGMW010000058.1_pt1 | contig 18868 bp, 17 predicted proteins | sample 8641801 | NCBI WGS metagenome assembly JADGMW01 (sample SAMN16272018, study PRJNA661076) | feces metagenome | isolation source: fecal sample from diarrhoea affected cattle A | host: Bos taurus | place: South Africa: Lokaleng Village, Mahikeng | collected 2019-09
CGGAGGCACCCCGTCCCAGCCGTCCGTCATGTCGAAGACGTGCCGGCCGACGATCGTCACCCCTATCGCGTCCCAGTACGGGCGGATGTAGTCGTAGGACGTCTGCGACACGGTGATGACGTCGCTCTCGTCCAGAGGGACGTCGCCGCCGGAGAACCAGGTGAACAGCGGTCCGGGCTGGTCGTGCTCGTCCGCGACGAAACCGTCCACCGACACCGAGCCGTACATGACCACCGTTCCCACAGGACTCTCCTCTGCTGGGGTGCCCCCGAATCTAGCGTGTCGCGAGCCGCCTTCTCGTACGAATTCACTCCGGCTCGTCCGAACACCCGGCGAATCGGCGCGCCAGACCGCTGGCGTGGTGGTGCCCCAACGTTCAGACTGGATCCATGGACCAGAGGATGAGTGATGACGAGCTTCGCCGCGCCATCCGCGTGCTGCGCGAACGCGCAGACCTCGCGCGCAGCGAAGGTCGCACCGACGACTGCACGACTATCGAACGGACCATCCAGCAGTACCAGGAGGAAATGGCACAGCGCCTCTGATCATCGACTCGGCACCGAATGCCGCCATGGCCGTTAGGGTGTCGCCATGGCGATCAAGGACCTGCGCGGCACCAAGTTTCTGGTAACCGGCGCAGCGAGCGGAATCGGGCGCGCCCTGGCACTCCACGCCGCCGGTGAGGGAGCCGAACTCGTCCTCACCGACGTGGCCGCGGACGGCCTCGAAGCAGTGGTCCGGCAGGTCAGGGACGACGGAGGCGTCGTACTTCATTCGGCTGCGCTCGACATCGCGGATTACGACGCGGTGGCCGCTTTCGCGGACGACGTCCACTCGCGGTGCGGAGCGCTCGACATCGTCGCCAACGTGGCGGGGGTGTCCGTGTGGGGGACCGTCGACCGGCTCGAGCACAAGCACTGGAAATTGATGGTGGACGTCAATCTCATGGGTCCCATCCACGTGATCGAGAGCTTCGTGCCGCCGATGATGGAAGCCGGACGGGGCGGGCATCTCGTCAACGTCTCCTCCGCCGCCGGACTGCTCGCGCTGCCGTGGCATTCCGCGTACAGCGCGAGCAAATTCGGGCTGCGCGGGGTGTCGGAGGTGCTGCGGTTCGACCTCAAGCGCAACGGGATCGGGGTGTCTCTCGTGGTCCCGGGCGCGGTGCGCACACCTCTGGTCGACAGCGTCCAGATCGTGGGTGTCGATCGCGACCGTCCCGAGGTCCGGAAGATCACGCAACGCTTCGTCAAGCACGCGGCCTCGCCCGAGAAGGTGGCCGCGTGCATCGTCACCGGTATCAAGAAGAACCGGTTCCTCGTCTACACCTCGTTCGACACGCGATTCGGATACTGGTGGGCCCGTAAGTTCGCGGCCCCCTACAACCTGGTCATGCAGGCGGCCAACGACTACTTCCGGCGGGTCGTCACCCCTCGCGCCGCAGCTCGGCGCGCAGATGGTGGGTGAGGGGAGTGTCGGCGTGTGCCATCCAGAGGTCGTACCGCAGCGTGTCTCCGTCGAGTACGAACCTCCGCCTGAGCTCTCGGACGGGTTTCGCATCCGGTGACCGCTCGAACACCACCGGTGTGAAGTCGAGCACCCCGTGTGACAGCTGAGAACGCTGGATTTCGACGAAGCCTGTGGGCTGCGAGACGAGAAACTCGATGTCGCCGCCCGACCGCCGGAGGTAGCCGTTTTCGGTGTGCAGCGGACGTCCGTCGTCGCGATGTTTCGTGCGGCTGACATACATCAGAAAAGGCTTGCCGGGCAACGGATTCAGCTCGATCGTCTCCACGTAGGCGAAGTCGTCGACGGTGGGGTAGTGGCCTTCCCCCGCACCGGTCCACCGACCGGCGAACGGTGCCAGTTCACCCAGCGGATCGGGGGAGTCTGGGGACGCGGACTCTGACACGGGCTGGCCTCCTGCTTGCGACGACACGTTCGTGTGATCCTCTCACCGGCCGAGCCGAACCCGCCCGCACTCGCTAGATTCGGAGCATGAATGCTCCGTGGGGTGTCGATTCCGAAGTCGGTGCGCTCCGGGCGGTGATGTTGCACCGGCCCGGCGCGGAACTCGAGCGGCTCACACCTCGCAACAATGACCAGTTGTTGTTCGATGCCCTCCCGTGGGTGGCACGTGCGCAGGAAGAACACGACGCATTCGCCGAACTGTTGCGTAGTCGCGGTGTCGAGGTCCTGCTGCTGGCCGACCTCCTCACCGAGACCCTCGAGGTGAGCGGGGCCGCGCGGGTCCAGAGTATTTCCAGTGCCGTCGACCCGCGTCGTCTCGGGCACCCACTGGCGGAAGAACTCGCGGGGCATCTGCGAGGGGTACCGGCCCCGGACCTCGCCCGGATACTCATCGCCGGCATGACGTTCGACGAGCTTCCCGCCGAAGGCATGGACGTCGCGCCGTCGCTGGTGCGGATGATGCATCACGGCGCCGACTTCGCGATCGAGCCGCTGCCCAACCTGCTCTTCACGCGCGATTCGTCGTTCTGGATCGGCCCGCGCGTCGCAATCCCGTCGCTCGCGCTGCCCGCGAGGCGCCGGGAAACGAATCTCACCGATCTCATCTACGCGTTCCATCCGAAATTCCTCGGTGTGCGCCGCGCCTACGAATCGCACACCGCTCCGGTCGAGGGTGGGGACGTGCTGTTACCGGCACCCGGTGTCATCGCCGTGGGCGTGGGGGAACGCACCAGCCCTGCGGGGGCGGAAGCTCTCGCGCGCAGTGCCTTCGAAGACGGAATTGCGCACACTGTGCTCGCGGTGCCGATCGCGCAGCAGCGCGCGTCGATGCACCTCGACACCGTGTGCACGATGGTCGATGTCGACGCGGTGGTCATGTATCCGGCGATTCGGGAATCTCTGCAGGCATTCACGATTCGCAGCACAGGCGACGGTGGAGTCCGGATATCGGGCGCCCGGCCGTTCCTCGAGGCTGCGGCCGACGCGATGGGGATCGAGAAGATCCGGGTGATCGACACCGGTCTGGACGCCGTGGTGGCCGAGCGCGAGCAGTGGGACGACGGGAACAACACCCTCGCCGTGGCGCCGGGAGTGGTCGTCGCCTACGAACGCAATGTCGAGACGAACACCCGGCTCGAGGATTCCGGCATCGAAGTGCTGCGGATCGCCGGGTCGGAGCTGGGATCCGGCCGCGGCGGCCCGCGATGCATGTCGTGCCCGCTGTCGCGAGCCCCCGCGTAGCTCCCGGGCCGGCCGTCGGCCGTCTCGTCAGATGATGTCGCGTACCCGGTCCACCGGGCGGGCCAGAACGGTGCCCTTGTCGGTGACCACCAGCGGCCGCTCGATGAGGATCGGATTCTCCACCATCGCCGTGAGCAGGTCGTCCTCGCTCGAGCCGGCGAGGCCGAGTTCCTTGTACAGCGCTTCCTTGGAGCGGATCGCTTCGCTGGGCTTCAGTCCGGCGTCGGCGAGCAGCGTCGTCAGTTCCTCGCGTGAGGGCGGAGTGTCCAGGTACTTCACCACAGTGGGTTCGATGCCCGATTCCTGCAACAGCTTCAAGGTGTTCCGGGACGTGCTGCACCGGGGATTGTGATAGATCGTCGCGTGGGTTGCCATGGCTCGATTCTGCACTGTCGCCCGTCCCCGGGAGCTGCCGGTTTGGGCACCGTCGCCGCGGCGCTCTACGATTCCGCGGTCACTCCCGTCCACACGGGATCATCGGAAAGGCGTGCGGGACACATGCTCAAAGGCTTCAAGGACTTTCTGCTCCGCGGAAACGTCATCGAACTCGCCGTCGCGGTGGTGGTGGGCGCCGCGTTCACCGCGATCGTGACCGCATTCACCTCGAACATCATCAACCCGCTCATCGCAGCGGTCGGTGGCGACAACGAGATGGGTTTCGGGTTCCGGGTCATCGCGTCGAACGACGCCACCTTCATCGACATCGGTGCGGTGATCGCGGCGGGGATCAACTTCTTCATCATCGCCGCGGTCGTGTACTTCGTCCTGATTCTTCCGGTCAACCTTGCCAAGGCCCGCTTCGCGCCGGACAAGGAACCCGAGGACGAACCCCTGAGCGAGACGGATCTGCTGATCCAGATCCGCGACCTGCTCGAGACGGGCACGTACAGGCAGGGTGGTGACGATTCGCTCGAGCAGGACGGCAACACGTCGCCGAGGGGCGCTACGAGGGTGAACGCCGGTTAGCTTTCCGTTGTGGCCGTGACGGCAGGGAAGCGCTGCTAACCTGCCAAGATGCTCGATATCGTCATCGACCACGACTCGGCGGTCCCGCCCTTCGAGCAACTGCGCCGACAGATCGTCGAGCTCGTTCACCGCGGCGACCTCATCTCCGGCACGAAATTGCCCACCGTTCGCGGCTTCGCAGAGACCCTCGGGATCGCGCCCAATACGGTGGCGAAGACCTACCGTGAACTCGAGCAATCCGGCGTACTGGAGACGAAGGGCCGGGGCGGCACATTCGTCGCGGCGAACGGCGACCCCACGCGTATCGGAGCCCAGCGCGCGACGAGTGAATACGTGGCCACCGTCCGTGCGCTCGGGGTGTCCGACGAAGAAGTCCTGGCGCTGGTACACGCAGCGCTCCGCGCCGGCTGACGTTTCTTTCGTGATGTCGGGTTGGTAAACCCCGGCAGAAGTGCCTGGTCAGCGTGTTTCGAGTGTTGCGGTACCGAACAGTTCTTCGAAAGAGGCCTCGTAACCCGGCGGACATTGCAAGGTTTGACGAATGAGTCTGCGTCACGACCGGCGCGTGTCCGAAGAATCCCCGGACCCGGGCGTCGGTACTTCCTCTGCCGAGGTCCGAGATCGGCCGCGAACCGACCGCGTCATATTCGGAGTCGCCGCCGGCCTGGTAGTGGCCATTGTGCTGTGGGGGTTGCTGGACACCGAGAGCTTCGACACGATCACCGGCAACACCCTCGACTGGATCGTCGTCGAGCTGGGCTGGCTGTTCGTGCTCGCGGCGAGCGGGTTCGTGTTCTTCGTCCTGTGGCTCGCGCTCAGCAAGTACGGCCGGATTCCCCTCGGCAAAGACGGGGAGACGCCCGAGTTCCGCACCGTCAGCTGGATCGCCATGATGTTCAGTGCGGGCATGGGCATCGGCTTGATGTTCTTCGGCGTCGGTGAGCCACTGAGCCACTACATCGACGAGCCACCGGGCACCGTCGGTGGCACCGGCACCGCAATGGCGACCTCGATGTTCCACTGGGGCCTGCACCCGTGGGCGATCTATGCGGTGGTCGGGCTGGCCATCGCATACGGAACGTTCCGGAGAGGTCGCAAGCAGCTGATCAGTGCTGCGTTCATTCCTCTTCTGGGTCATCGCGCGGAAGGTCCGCTCGGGAAATTCATCGACATCCTCGCCCTGTACGCGACCCTTTTCGGTACCGCGGCGTCGCTCGGTCTCGGCGCGTTGCAGATCGGGTCGGGGTTCGAGGTCACCGGCTGGCTCGAGACGGCCGGCGTTGCCCTGCTCGTCGGGATCGTCGCGATCCTGACCCTGGCCTTCATCGCCTCGGCGGTATCCGGAGTCGCCAAGGGCATCCAGTGGTTGTCGAACATCAACATGGTCCTCGCGGTCGTCCTCGCGCTGTTCGTCTTCGTGTTCGGGCCGACCGTGTTCATCCTCAATCTGATCCCGACGACCCTCGGGGCGTATGCGGCAGACTTCGCCCAGATGTCGGCCCGGACCGCCGCATCCAACGGCCCGGCCGGGGAGTGGCTGTCGAGCTGGACGATCTTCTATTGGGCGTGGTGGGTGTCGTGGGCGCCCTTCGTCGGGATGTTCCTCGCCCGCATCAGCCGCGGCCGGACCATCCGCGAATTCGTCGTCGGGGTGATGCTCGTCCCGAGCGTCGTGAGTCTGCTGTGGTTCGCGGTCTTCGGAGGCGCGGCGATCAGTCAGCAGGAGGACGGACTCGACGTCGCGGGAGCGGAGAACGTGGAAGGACAGTTGTTCGGCATGCTCGGCAACCTTCCGCTGGTCGGTGTCTCCACCGTCGTCGTCATGGTGCTCGTGTCCATCTTCTTCGTCTCCGGCGCGGACGCGGCGTCGATGGTGATGGGAAGTCTCACCCAACGCGGCACCTTGCGGCCGAGTCCCTGGATAGTCGCCTTCTGGGGTGCACTCACCGGTGGCGTCGCGGCGCTGCTGCTGTGGACCGGAGGCGCCGATGCTCTCAACGCGCTCCAGACGATGACCATCATCGCGGCGGTGCCGTTCGTGGTGGTCATGATCGGTTTGTGCGTGTGCCTGTATCGCGACCTGTCCACCGATCCGCTCATCGTGGGTGAACGGGCGCGACGGCACACGTTGCGCCAGATCGACTGACTGCTCCGCCCCGAACTACGACTGCCGTCCCGCGCACCGGACGGCAGTAACGAGTTGCAAGATCATCCGCGCGCCTGCACGGGCATGTCCGTGACCCGCAGTACCGTGACCGCTGCCCGCCTTTGCTCTTCGAGAGGAGTGCGCGTGACCGAGAACGACCGTTTCGATGAGGTCCTGGACCGGGACTGGAACCGGTTCGGTGAGAACCTGGCCGACCGCATAGTTGCTCTGGCCGGCACCGGGTCCATCGGAATCAGCATGGACACCGCGCACGGACCGGCGACCTACGCGCGGATCCAGCCGATGCCCGACGGTCGTGTGCAGGTCGCTGTCGCCGGTGCCGATACCGTCACTCGCTCGGTGGCACACGCCGACGAACTCGCTCGTCACGTCGTGTCCGTGCTGCGAGGCCACCGCAACGTGGTGCATCCGATCTTCCTGCACACCGATGACGCGCTCGCCGACGGCGCCCTGCGCGACCGGGTGAAGGACACGTTGTCTCGTCGTCTGGGCCGCCCGGCGCCGGTGGACGCCGACGGTGACTTCGTGCTCGTCCTCGACTCGCACGCCGTGTTCGTCGTCGTCGACCGTCCCGCGCACCGCGTCCAGTTGTGGGCGCCGCTGCTGCACGGTATCGCCGAACGGTCCGGTGCGGCCGACGCCCTCGTCGATCTCAACCGGGACTGGCCTCACATCAAGGTGGTGCTGGTGGAGGATCGGCTGGTCGCGACGGTCGACATGCTCGGCGATCCGTTCGTTCCCCGCCACTTGAACGACCTTCTCGAAATGCTGAAGGTCTTCCTCGGCACCGTGGATGCGCGGTTCGCGCGCCGATTCGACGGGATGCGTTACATCGGCGAGGTCGACTCGGACCTCATGGATCCCGACCTCATGGACCCCGATGTCATCGATCCCGACATCGAAGAGACGGTCCTGGACGAACCACCGTCATGATCCCGGTCAGCGCCAGCTGGGCAACCACAGCTGCGAGTTCCATTGCTCGATCGAGATGGGCACGGCCGTGAGGATGGGCCACAACCACACGAAGTTCGCGACCACCAACCCGAGGTAGAGGCACACCGCCAGCAGGCCGAGGGTGCGCCGTTTCGGTGAGGCGTGCCGGCCCCCGAGGATGTCGCCGAGGGTGAGAGCCACCGCCATCGCGAGGAAGGGCGCCATCGGGACCGCGTAGAAGTAGTACATCTGACGGTCGAGCGAGGCGAACCACGGCAGCAGACCGGCGCCGTACCCGGTGAGGACGGCTGCCCAGCGCCAGTCGCGGCGGATGAACATCTGCCACAGTCCCCAGCCGAGAACGGGCAGCGACACCCACCACAACGCCGGGGTACCGATCAGCATCACCGCTTTGACGCACTGCTCGGCACCGCAGCCGGAGACGTTCTCACCGTCGGCGAAGTAGTACAGCATCGGACGCAGGCCCATCGGCCACGTCCACGGCTTCGACTCCCACGGATGCTGGTTGCCCGCCGAATTCGTCAGGCCGGAGTGGAACTGGAGAACGTTGGCGCTGTAGTACCACAGCGACCGCACCGCGTCGGGTACGAACCAGAACGCGCTGTCGTGGCCGATCTGGTTGCCGACCGCGTGCCGGTCGACGCCGGTTTCGCTCGCGAACCACGACCAGTAGGTCGACAGGTACACGAGCAGGGGCACCACCACCAGCGCGTACAGAGCGGGCGGGATGTCGCGCAGCGCCGTCCCGATCCAGGGACGGCGCACCCCGTAGGAACGGCGTGCGGCAAGGTCGAACGCCACGGACATCAGCCCGAAGAACGCGATGAAGTACAGGCCGGACCACTTGGTGCCGATCGCGAGCCCCAGCATCACGCCGGCCCCGAACCGCCACCACCGCACACCGAACCGAGGTCCCCACGCGCTGTCGCCGATCCGGCCCTCCGCCTGCACGCGCCTGATGCGGGCCCGGATGTCGTCGCGATCGACGATCAGGCAACCGAACGCGGCGACGACGAACACCGCCTGGAAGATGTCGAGCATTCCCAGTCGTGACGACACGAACGTGACGCCGTCGACGACCAGGAGCAGCCCCGCGACACCGCCGAGCATCGTCGAGCGGGTCATGCGGCGCACGATGCGCACCACCAGCAGGACGAGCACCACACCGGCCACCGCCGACGAGAAACGCCAGCCCCACCCGTTGTAGCCGAACAGTGCCTCGCCCACCGCGATCAGCTGTTTTCCGACCGGGGGATGCACCACCAGGCCGTAACCGGGGTTGTCTTCGATCCACCCGCCGGTGAGCACCTGCCACCCCTGCGGCGCGTAATGCTTCTCGTCGAAGACGGGTGTCTTCGCGTCGGTCGGGTAGTGGAGCATGGTGAACCGGGTGATCGCCGCGAGCGCGGTGACGAACGCCGTGACTATCCATCCGCGTGCCCGGTCGGTGGGTCCGGGGTCGGGTGGCGGGACGAGCGGCCCGGGGCTGAGGAGGCGACGGTCCGGGGCCGGGGAAGGGCGGTGGTCCGTCACGGTCACGTCCCGATCGTAGGCTGAACCCCATGCAGGCAGTAAATCCGGCGAAGGCCGAGAGCTCCGGACAGGGACGACTCGTGCTGGCAGCCACACCGATGGGCCAGATCGGGGACGCATCGAAACGACTCTGCGACGCCCTCGGTACCGCCGACGTCATCGCGGCCGAGGACACACGCCGCACCCGTTCCCTTGCCGCCGCGCTCGGTGTCACCATCACGGGCCGGGTGGTCAGTTTCTACGACCAGGTCGAGGTGTCGCGACTGCCGGGCCTGGTCGCGGATGTGGAAGCCGGTCTGACGGTGCTTCTGGTCACCGATGCCGGCATGCCGTCGGTCAGCGACCCCGGATACCGGCTCGTGGCGGCCTGCGTCGAGGCGGGCCTGCCGGTCACGTGCCTGCCGGGCCCGTCCGCAGTGACGACAGCGCTCGCACTGTCGGGGCTGCCGGTCGAACGGTTCTGCTTCGACGGCTTCCCACCGCGTAAACCAGGACAACGCCGTGCCTGGCTGGCCTCCCTCGCCACCGAAGCCCGTGCCGTGGTCTTCTTCGAGGCGCCGCACCGGCTTGCCGCATGTCTGGCCGACGCGGTCGAGGTGCTGGGCGGGGAACGGCGCGCGGCGGTCTGCCGTGAGCTGACCAAGACGTACGAGGAAGTCCGGCGGGGGACCTTGGCGGAACTGGCCGACTGGGCCGTCGAAGGTGCGCGCGGTGAGATCACGGTCGTGCTCGAAGGCGCCGCGGCCGTGCACACCGACCCCGAGGACCTCGTCGACGAGGTGGAACGCCTCGTCGCGGACGGAATGCGACTGAAGGAAGCCTGCGCCGAGGTGGCGGGGACCAGGGTGTCGAAGCGGGAACTGTACGACGCCGTGCTCGACGCGCGACGCACCTGAGACGAGGCAACCCCGGCGGGTGGGCCTACACTTTCCCGGTCGAATCGAGGACCAGGGGAGTAGATGAACGCGCTGAACGACTTTTTCGTCAAGACAGCGGAGGTGGTCTGGGGTCCGTTCCTGCTGATTCCGCTTCTGTTGGGCACCGGTCTGGTGCTGACCATCCGCCTGCGCGGTGTGCAGTTCCGGAAGCTGTGGCCCGCGTTGCGGCTGGGACTGATCACCCGGCACGATCCCGGTGCCACGGAAGGCGACATCTCGCAGTACCAGGCCTTGACCACCGCCCTGGCGGCCACGGTCGGCGTCGGCAACATCGCCGGTGTGGCCACCGCGATCTACTTCGGCGGGCCGGGCGCCCTGTTCTGGATGTGGATCACCGGCCTTGTCGGTATGGCCAGCAAGTACTCCGAAGCGTTCCTCGGCGTGAAGTACCGCCGCGTGGACGCCAGGGGTGAACAGAACGGCGGACCGCAGCACTACCTCGCGCGAGCGATTCCGAACCGATTCGGCCTGATCCTCAGTCTGATGTTCGCGGTGTTCGCGGTCCTGGCGAGCTTCGGAATCGGCAACATGACGCAGGCGAACACCGTCGCCACCCAGCTCGACGACACGTTCGGCGTACCCACGTGGACCAGTGGTGTCGTGATGGCGGTGCTCGCGGGTGCGGTGCTGCTCGGCGGCATCAAGTCGATCGGCAAGGTGACCGCCGGTTTCGTGCCGGCGATGATCGTTCTGTACGTCGGCGCCGGCATCCTCGTGCTGGCGATCAACATCGGCGAGCTTCCGTCGGCGTTCGCTCTCGTCTTCTCCGACGCGTTCACCGGCACCGCCGCCACCGGCGGGTTCATCGGCTCGGTGTTCATGGTCGCTCTGCGCTACGGCGTCGCCCGCGGCATCTTCTCGAACGAGTCGGGGATGGGCAGTGCGGCGATCGCGGCCGCCGCAGCCCAGACCACGCATCCCGTGCGCCAGGGTCTCGTGTCCATGACGCAGACCTTCATCGACACGATCGTCGTCGTCACCTTCACCGGCATGGTCATCATCACGACCGGCGCGTGGACCACCGGAGAGCGCGGCTCGACCATGACGTCCACGGCGTTCGAAACCGGCCTCGGCGGTGAGTGGGGCGGCTGGATCGTCGCCGTCTCGGTGGTGTTCTTCGCGTTCTCGACGATTCTCGGTTGGTCGTACTACGGGGAGCGGTGCCTCGAACGTCTCGTGGGTTCGCGGGGCGTGCTGCCGTACCGCGCCGTCTTCGTGGTGGTGGTGTTCATCGGCGCGACCACCGAACTCGAGGTGGTGTGGAACTTCTCCGACGTGATGAACGGGCTCATGGCCCTGCCGAACCTGATCGGACTGCTGGTCCTGTCCGGGATGATCGCGCGGGAGACGAAGGCCTACCTCGACCGCGATCCGTATCTGCTCGGAGAGAACCGAACACTCGAGAAGCCGGACAGCGCGTAACCGGCGTGTCCTCGGGGGGTTTCCTCCGCGCGGACCGGGACTACCCCTCATCAGCCCCTATCAGCGCGGAGGCCCCACCCCACCCGGCAAGGGAGCGACCCCTTGCGTGGCATCCACTTTGCCCGCCTCCCGGCGGGTCGTACAAAGGCCCAACCGCGCGGAACGGGTATCATCCCAGCTCAGCTGCGGTGAGGAATTATTCCGCAGCGGACAGATGGGACCCGATCCGCGAGGAAACGGGAGGTGAAAGGGCGCGGAAAAGATGTCGGAGACCAGCCGAAAACCTGGCGCAGCCCAGCGGCAGTTCTTCGCCGACCAACTCCGCATGCTGTTCGCCGCTGCCGGCCGTCCCGCACTGAAGAAGGTCGTGTCGGAAGCTGCTGCGGTGGCCAGAGCGATGGGCACCGACCGCGTCGTGTCCGTTCAGCGCGTGAGCGACTGGCGGAGCGGGAACCGGTTACCCGCCAGTTTCGAATCGGTCCACCCGGTACTGGTCGTCCTCATCCGCGCGGCTCGCGACCTCAACTCCGAGCCACCCGTCACCGGGTTGTACTCACTGAAACAGTGGGAGTCCTGGTGGACCAACGCCCGGGGACAGTCCGGCGCACCCCGCGCCGAGAAAACGCCGCCGTCGGTGCCGCAGGGCATGCGCCCCTACAAAGGGCTCGCGTCGTATCAGGAGAAGGACGCCCGGCTGTTCTTCGGCCGCACCCAGAGCGTGCGGGCACTCGCCGACGTCGTGACCGCGGCGCACGGTCAGGGCCCGGTCATCGTCACCGGCGCGTCGGGCGTCGGCAAGTCCTCGCTCGTGCGTGCGGGCGTGATCCCGCAGATCTGCGGAGGATCGGACTGCCGATCACTGGTCCTGACCCCGGGCACCCACCCCGTCGCACGGCTGACGGAACTGCTCCCGGGACTCGCCGAGGTCGAGGACCGCACCGACCCCGCCGCCGTGCAAGCGGCGTTGCGCGCCGAACTCGCGCGGATGTCGGCGTCCACGCTGCTCATCGTCGTCGACCAGATCGAAGAGCTGTTCACCCAGTGCACCGACCCTGCCGAGCGCACCGAGTTCCTGCGACTGCTCGAGATCGCCGCGACCGGACACGTCGGTGACGCCCCGGCCATCGTCGTCGCGACGATGCGGTCGGATTTCTACGACAAGGCCGTCACCTGCCCTGTTCTTGCCCGCGCACTCGAACGTCGCACCAAGACCGTGCAGCCTCTCGAACGCTCCGACCTGGTCGAAGTCATCACCGTGCCCGCACGGATGGTGGGCGTGCGACTCGAGGCGGGCCTCGTCGACCTGATCCTGCACGATCTCGGGGGTCTGGCGGACGGCGAGATCAGCGGCAAGGAACTGCCGTTGCTCTCGCACCTGCTCGACACCCTGTGGGACAAACGCTCCGGCGGGGCCCTGACGGTCGCGGCGTATCGCGCGACGGGCGGTGTACGCGGTTCCATCGCCGCGAGTGCGGAACGTGCGTGGGAGAAACTCGACGAAGCCGATCGTGCGCTGGCCCGGGCCATGCTCGTGCACCTCGTGTACGTGACGGCGACGGGCACCGACGTCAAGATCGCCCGCCCGCTGCCCGAACTACTTGCGGTCGCGGGTGGCAACCGCGACGCCGCGGCGCGCGTCGTCGACCATTTCGTGTCTGCTCGCGTGCTGGTCGCGGATGCCGGAAGCGTCGAACTCATCCACGACGCGGTGATCGACGCGTGGCCGCGCCTGAAATCCTGGATCCAGGACGACCGGGCCGATGCCGCGCTGCGGCAGAGGATCGAAGCCGACGCGGTGACCTGGATCGAGAGCGGTCGCAACAAGGGGCTTCTCTATCAGCGCGGGCGTATGGACGTCGTGGCCGAACAGAATCCCAGTCTCGGCGACCCGGGGTCTGCGCCGCGCACGGACGACGTGGTCGCACTCAGTCCGAACGCCGTGGAGTTCCTCGATGCGTCGAGGAGACAGATCGCCTGGCTGGGTAGAAGGCGACGCGCCATCATCGCGGTTCTGGCACTCGCGGCGCTGGTCGCGCTGGTGATGAGCGGGGTCGCCTGGGTGGCGAAGGGGCGCGCGGAGGCAGAACGCAGCACCGCGCAGTTCCAGCAGATCATCGCGTTGTCCGACTCCATGCGTGACGAGGACCCGACCACGTCGTCACACCTCGCGCTGGCGGCCGCTCACCTGCGGCCCGACAGCGACGTGGCGTATTCGCGGCTCATCGCGACCCAGGGGGTTCCCCTCGCCAACACCCTCAGGGGGCATACCGGGCCGGTGTACAGCACCGCCGTCTCCCCGGACGGTTCGGTGCTCGCCTCGGCGAGCGACGACGGTACCGTCCGTCTCTGGTCGCTCGGGGAGGACTCCGGGCCGGCGGTGATCGGCGATCCGCTCCAGCTGTCCTCGAAGTACATGGCGTCGGTGTCCTTCAGTCCGGACGGCCGATACCTCGCCGCGGGCGGCGGCGACGGTGCGGTGTGGATCTTCGATATCTCCGATCACGCCGCACCGAGGCCGGTGCTGGACCAGGAGACCTTCGCCTCGGGCGCCGTCCACAACGTGAGGTACGGACCGTCGGGCCGTGTGCTCGCCGTGCCCTACGACGACGGTACGGTCGCGCTCCTCGACACGTCCGATCCGACGTCGGGGCGTTTTCCGGTGGCGTCGGTCCGCGGCCACGAGGGCGCGGTGCGGACCGTCGCCTTCCGGCCGGACGGGGCCGTGATGGCCACATCCAGCGACGATCGCACCGTGCGGCTCTGGGACGTCACCGACCGGGCAGCACCGGTTCCCCTGGGCGAGCCGCTGCGGGGATTCGAGGACGTCGCGCACTCGGTCGGGTTCAGCGGCGACGGCAGGACCCTCGCGGCCAGCAGCGACGACGGCGTGTTGCGCCTGTTCGACACCAGCGATCCGAGGGCCCCGTATCCCGTCGGGGTTCCTGTGCGCGCCCACACCGGCGGTGTCTGGAGTATCGCGTTCCTTCCGGACGGCCGGACGCTGGCCAGTGCGTCCTGGGACGGCACCGCGAAACTCTGGGACATCGACCCCGAGGAGCGGTACCTCGACGAAATCAGTCCCGCGCTGACCGGTCACGGCGGCGGTGTCGCCACCCTCGCGATCACTCCGGACGGAGACACGGTGATCACCGGAGGTCAGGACGCCAATCTGCGTGTCTGGACGATGCCGCACACACGGATCTCCGTCGTCGATGCGGCATTGACCAAGCCATCCGTCAGCCGCGCCGGGGATCTCGTCGCCACCGGCAGCTACGGCCCGACGGTGTCGTTGTGGCGAGTCGACGATGCCGGGGACTGGGACCGCGCGGGAGGCGTGACCCTGCCCCGCCCGCTCGGCGGTGCCTACGTGTGCGCGTTGTCGCCCTCCGGCACCGTTCTCGCGACGGCACCCACCTCCGGCGGGAGCGTCCAACTCTGGGATGTCCGCGATCCCGCCGACCCGCGACCGTTTGCCGATCCTGTCCCGCTGGGCACCCGGTTCACCTCGTCTCTCGCGTTCTCACCGGACGGCGCGACTCTGGTGACCGGTGCCGACGACTTCTCGGTGCAGTTGTGGGACATCGCCGACCCCGCAGCGCCGGTGCCGTGGGGAGATCCGCTCACCGGTCCCGAGAATCTGGTCCGTACCGCCGTGATCAGCCCGGACGGCCGGAGCCTCGTCGTAGCGAGCGCGGACAGCAGCATCTACGCGTGGGATATCGCCGACCCGCGGGCTCCCATCCCCACCACGGTGTCCGGCGGGCACGATGCCGGAGTCAACGCCGCGGCATTCGGGCGTGAAGGGGACGTGCTGGTCACCGGCAGCGACGATCACGGAGTTCTGATGTGGGATCGGGACGTCGCCGGGAACTTCACCGCGCGACCCCAAGCGCTTCGCGGCCACACCGGCACCGTGTACTCGGTATCGATCACCCGTGACGGCACCAAAGCGATCAGCGGCAGCGACGACGGGACGATCCGGTTGTGGGACGTGTCCGACGCGGAGGGCATGCGGGAGGTCGGTGGCCCGATCACCGACACCGGGGTCGGACGCTGGCAGGTGGTGTTCCGGCCCAACGGAACGGTTGTGGCAGCGGGCGGCGACGGGGTGCTCCGGATGTGGAATCTCGACGCGGCCGCTGTCGCGCAGCGGGTCTGCCGCTCTACGTCCGGACGGGTCAGCGACATCCTGCCGCGGTTCGATCTGCCCGCACCCGCTCGCGAGGTGTGCTGAGCGCGAGGATGCTCGCCGCCTTGTCGAGGCATTCCTGCCATTCGGCGTCGGGGTCCGAATCGATCGTGATCCCGCCGCCGACGCCGAGCACGCAGGTTCCCGCACCGAATTCCACGGTCCGGATCGCGACGTTCAATTCGGTGCCGGCGAGCGGACTCGACATGCCGACGGTGCCGCAGTAGACGCCGCGGGAGTGCGGTTCCCACTGCCGGAGCAGGTCACGAGCGCGGATCTTGGGACATCCGGTGACCGACGCCGGCGGGAACGCCGCGTCGAGAAGATCCGCGGTGGTGACGCCGGGCCGCGACCGGGCCGCCACCGTCGAGACCAGGTGCCACACCCCGGGCGCCGGCCGGACCGCGAGTAGTTCTTCGACGGTGACACTGCCGGTCTCCGCGACCCGGCCCAGGTCGTTGCGAACCAGGTCGACGATCATGATGTTCTCCGCCACGTCCTTGACCGATGCCCGCAGCAGTGCCGGGTCGGCGGACAGCGGGAGCGTGCCCTTGATGGGGCTCGAGCGCAGGGCGTCGCCGTGACGGGAGACGAACAGTTCGGGCGAGAGCGACGCGACGGCGCCCCATGGTCCTTGCAGATATGCGGCGCGCGCGGGTGCGGTCCGCGCGACTGCGGCGGTGAAGAACGCCAACGGGTCTCCGGTCCACGTACCGGTGAAGCGCGTGCAGACGCACGCCTGGTACACCTCGCCGGCGCGGATCGCGTCGAGGCACTGCTCCACACCGCGTCGGTGCGTCTCGCGGTGCGGCGGCGACCAATCGATGTGCCAGAACCTCTCCCGGACCCGAGGTTCCACGACGGCGGCAGCCAGGTCGGACGGGCACGGAGCAGCACCGAGGGTCTCGTACCACCAGCACCCGTCGGCATCGAGCCTGAGCACGGTGTCGGTCCAGCCGCCCGCCGCGGCGGGCAGCCCGGAGTGTTCCGGCGACGGACCGGACGCAGACCCGTCCGGGTAGGCGAGATAACCGATCCAGCCGCCGCCGACGACCGGGCCCCCGGGCGTACGCGCCTCCCGGATATCCGGGCACGCGAAGGCGTCGGACGGGTCGACCGCGCCGGTGGCCAGGGACGGTGCGATCAGGGCGGCCGAGCCGAACCAGTCGCCCGTCACCGCCGCGGGAGGCGGCACCCCGAGGTTCCGCGCGCGTTCCGCGAGGGAGGCGAGAACCTGAGCGGGAGTGCCACCGCGCCCGAGCCGTTCCATCCGCATGGCTCGAGCTTGTCAGATCGCCCCGGCAGCCCCCGGGTGAGCCCCGAGATGCGCGAGCTTGTCGGGGTTGCGTACCACGTACACGCCCGTGATCAGGTCGTTGTCGATCTCGAACTGGAGGACGAGATCGAGTTTTTCACCTGAGTACACGAGCAGTCCCGGCATGCTGCCGACCGGGACGGCCTCGATTCTCATGTCCGGCAGCGGGTGCCGCACGAGCCCGCCGAACAGCCGCGCCACTCGGGCCGCGCCGATCACCGGAACCCTGGCTGCGGTGGCCTTGCCTCCTCCGTCCGCGATGTACACGACGTCGGGTGCCAGCAGTTGCAACAGGGTGTCGACGTTGCCGGTGGTGGCGGCGGCCAGGAATTCGACGACCACCCGGTTCGCCTCCTCGCCCGCGGGGGTGAACCGACGGCGGCGCGCACGGACGTGTTCGCGCGCTCGGTGGGCAATCTGCCGCACGGTGTCCTCGCGGCGGTCGACGGTCTCGGCGATCCGGGCGTGGTCGAATCCGAACACCTCACGCATCACGAACACTGCACGTTCGAGCGGACTCAACGTTTCCAGGACCAGCAGCATCGCCAGCGACACCGACTCGGCGAGTTCGATCGCCCCGGAGGCATCCGGCCCCGTGAGCACAGGCTCGGGAAGCCACGGGCCCACGTATTCCTCGCGGCGACGCCGCGCCGAGCGCAGACTGTTGAGCGCCTGACGGGTCACGATCTGCGCCGCGTATGCACGCGGGTTGTCGACCGCGGCCCGATCGGTGCCGGCCCAGCGCATGAAACTGTCCTGGAGGACGTCTTCACTGTCGGCGACGCTCCCGGTGATCTCGTACGCGATCGAGAACAACAGCCCCCGGTGTTCGGTGAAGACGTCCTCGGCCGTCACTGCGCACTCCTCGCGGGTCGAATGAGGCCGCCGCCCTGACCTTCCGCCGATCGGAGGTCGCGGCCCCGAGCCTGTCGTCGCATCGACAGGATCGTCCCACGCAATATCGATTCCTTCACCGGTGCGACGACCCGGCCACGCAGCGAGAACGCGGAGGGGCTGTCGTCACGTGCGGTGAACTGCACCGCGCCGCGGCCGCGTCCGAGCGAGAGACATTGGGCGACGAACCTCAGCGACAGCGTCGAGGGTGAACGGCCTTGCAGGATCTCCCAAACGGTGTCGGCACCGTGCGCGCCGAGCGGCATCGCGGCCTGGCAGCTCATCCGGATATGGTCCCGGCCCGCGACGGTCACTGCGTCGCCGACACCCACCACGGCGGTGCCGTCCGCCGACTGCAGGCCGGCGTCGACGCGCAGCCTGCCGGAGGCGTCCACCGGCAGCCCGCTGCGACGGGCGAGGTCGGGAACCGAGAATCCGCCGGCCCAGACGACGAGCGCAGCGGGGATCGCGGTGCCGTCGTCGAGGAGTACCGCGTCCTCGGTCAGGCGCGTCGCATGCACGCGCGGCCGCACGTCGATACCGAAGCTGTCCAATGTGCGGTTCACGTACTGCCGGGTGCCGTCCGGAAAGCCCGCGCCCGGATCACCGACGAGGCTGTAGTCGGCCCCGGGATGTTCGGACGCGAGTTCGGCGGCGACTTCGATGCCGGTGAAGCCCCCACCCACGACCACAACCGGCGCGTGGGCGGGAAGTTCGGCGAGCGCGGTGTGCAGCGCTGTCGCAGATTCGAGGTCGGAGACGGAGAACGCTCTTTCCATCCCGGGCACGGCGCTCGTTGCCGGGCCGCTTCCGACGGCGTACACGACGGCGTCGCACCGCAGTGCCGTGCCGTCGGTGAGCGTTACCGCGTCGGGCTCGATCCGTTCCGCCGTAGCCACTCGCAGCGAGGCGCGTGGATGCAGCAGGTCGGCGAGGTTGTGGGTGGCAGACCCCGAACCGGCGGCCACCTGGTGCAGTCGGGTTCGTTCGACGAACACCGCCCGCGGATTCACCACGGTCACCGCGACTTCGGGGTGGCGTGCCAGCCGATTTGCTGCTGTGACGCCCGCGTACCCCGCGCCGACCACCACCACGTCGAATTGCGTTGTCATCTCGATCGCCCTTCACTCGGTTCGGATGTGTCACCGATGGGACACCGGTGGAGCGCGGTGTGTGACATCCGACGGGTCACCGCCCGATGCGGTGCTGCCAGGCCTCGAGAGACGCGGACTCGGCCGCGTCGCGCCCCGCGTGGAAACCGTCGGCGTCGATCCCGC
>JADGMW010000405.1_pt1 | contig 18830 bp, 25 predicted proteins | sample 8641801 | NCBI WGS metagenome assembly JADGMW01 (sample SAMN16272018, study PRJNA661076) | feces metagenome | isolation source: fecal sample from diarrhoea affected cattle A | host: Bos taurus | place: South Africa: Lokaleng Village, Mahikeng | collected 2019-09
CGTAGTCGAGGTACTCGGCCGTGGGACGCCCGGCGCGGATGCCGGGGATGAACCCTCCGTACTTCTTCATGTTGTCCGCGACCTCGTCCGGGTTGAACGTGATCGCCGTGTAGAAGTAGCAGAAGAAGATGATCAGCACGACGTAGATGCCGTTGTAGAGCGGAGCGCTCGGGCTGGCCAGGTTGTTCGTGACCCACAGGACCCAGCCCTGCGTCGGGTCGGCGAACTGCGCGATGAGCGCGGGCACGGCGAGCAGCGACGACGCGAAGATCACCGGGATGATGCCGGCCATGTTGATCTTGATCGGGATGTAGGTGCTCGAGCCGCCGTACATGCGGCGTCCGACCATCCGCTTGGCGTACTGCACCGGGATCCGCCGCTGGGACTGCTCGACGAACACGACCAGCGCGACCACCAGGATGATGACGGCCATCACGATGATGAACTTGGTGATGCCGCCGGAGCCGCCGGCGATGGACCACATGGCGCCGGGGAACGACGCGGCGATCGAGATGAAGATGAGCAGCGACATGCCGTTGCCGACGCCGCGCTCGGTGATGAGCTCGCCGAACCACATGATCAGGCCGGTGCCGGCGGTCATGGTGATGACCATGAGCACCACGGTCATCCATCCGCTGTCCGGGATCACGGGCACGGAGCAGCCGGCGAACAGCTGGCCGCTGCGGGCGACGGTGACGATGGTCGTCGACTGGAGCACGGCGAGGGCGATCGTGAGGTAGCGCGTGTACTGCGTCAGCTTCGCAGTGCCCTGCTGGCCCTCCTTGTGCAGTGCCTCGAACCGCGGGATGACCACGCGGAGCAGTTGCACGATGATGCTGGAGGTGATGTACGGCATGATCCCGAGCGCGAACACCGAGAGCTGCAGCAGCGCCCCGCCGCTGAACAGGTTCACCAGGCCGAGCAGCGTGTTGCCGTCGGCGGTCTGGGCGATGCAGACCTGCACGTTCTCGTAGGAGACCCCAGGCGTCGGCAGGAACGAGCCGATGCGGTAGAGGACCACCATGCCGATCGTGAAGAGCAGCTTGCGCCGCAGGTCGGGCGTCTTGAACGCTCGAGCGAATGCGCTGAGCACCTGTCCTCCTGGTCCGCCGAGGCGGTGTGTCGTACAGCCGGGCCGTGCAGCCGTCAATGGCGCCGAGGACCTGCGATCAGGTCGAGGCCACTCGGCACCTTAACGGAGATCGGTCACGTTGAGGGAAACGGGGCATCCCCTGAAACGCTCGGGCGTGGGCCCGCGGGGATGCGGAACGGGGTCGGCGGCCATGGGCCACCGACCCCGCTCGGCGATCAGTCCTGCTCGACGCTCCCGCCGGCGGCGAGGATCTTGTCCTTCGCCGACGAGGAGTACGCGTCCACCGAGACGGAGAGCTTGACGGTCAGCTCGCCCGTGCCCAGCACCTTGACCGGCGCGCCCTTGCGGACGGCGCCCTTGTCGACCAGATCGGCGACAGTCACGTCGCCACCGTTCGGGTACAGCGCCGAGAGCTTGTCCAGGTTGACGACCTGGTACTCGACACGGAACGGGTTCTTGAAGCCGCGAAGCTTGGGCAGCCGCATGTGCATCGGCATCTGCCCACCCTCGAAGCGCTCAGGGATCTGGTAGCGGGCCTTCTGGCCCTTCGTGCCACGACCGGCGGTCTTGCCCTTGGACGCCTCACCACGACCCACACGGGTCTTGGCGGTCTTGGCGCCAGGGGCGGGGCGCAGGTGGTGCACCTTGAGGGTGCCACCTGCGCCGACCTCAGCCGCAGCGGCGTCGGCCTTCGCCTTGGCAGACGACGCGGCGGGCTTCTCAGCCTTGGCCTTGGCGGCAGCCTTGGGGGCGGCCTCCGTCGACGTCGCCTTCTTGGCCGGAGCCTTCTTGGCCGGGGTCTTCACCTCGGCCGTCTCGTCGGTGGCCTTCTTGTCATCAGCCATCGTCACTCGACCTCCTCGACCGCGACGAGGTGCGTCACCGTGGTGACCATGCCGCGGATCTCAGGGCGGTCCTCCTTGACGACGACGTCGCCGATCCGCTTGAGGCCCAGGGTGCGCAACGTGTCGCGCTGGTTCTGCTTGCCGCCGATGGCGGACTTCGTCTGCGTGACCTTGAGACGCGCCATCATGCACCTGCCTTCGATGCGATGCCAGCGGCCTGCGCCCGCAGCAGCGGGGCCGGCGCGACGTGCTCGAGCGGCAGGCCACGGCGAGCCGCCACGGCCTCCGGCTTCTCGAGCCCGCGCAGCGCCGCAACGGTCGCGTGCACGATGTTGATCGCGTTCGTCGAGCCGAGCGACTTGCTCAGCACGTCGTGGATGCCGGCGCACTCGAGCACCGCACGCACCGGACCACCGGCGATCACACCGGTACCCGGGGACGCGGGGCGCAGGAACACGACTCCGGCCGAGGCCTCACCCTGGATGGGGTGCGGGATGGTGCCCTGGATGCGGGGCACCTTGAAGAAGTTCTTCTTGGCCTCTTCGACGCCCTTGGCGATCGCCGCGGGCACCTCCTTGGCCTTCCCATAGCCGACGCCGACGGTTCCGTCGCCGTCCCCCACCACGACGAGCGCGGTGAAGCTGAACCGGCGGCCACCCTTGACGACCTTGGCCACGCGGTTGATGGTCACGACGCGCTCGAGGAACGCGCTCTTCTCGACGGCGTCACCCCGACGGCCGCCGTCCCGACGGCCACCGTCGCGACGGTCACCGCCGGAGCCCCCCTGGGGGGCGCCAGTGTTGCTGCGCTGAGGAGCAGCCATCAGTGAGTCCTCTTCTTCGATGCGGAGATGAGCAGCGTCGTCACAGGGCCAGACCGCCTTCGCGGGCCCCGTCGGCGACTGCTGCCACCCGGCCGTGGTACTTGTTGCCGCCGCGGTCGAAGACGACCGCGTCGATGCCGGCGGCCTTGGCGCGCTCGGCGACGAGCTCGCCGACCTTGCGGGCCTTGGCCGTCTTGTCGCCCTCGAGCCCGCGCAGGTCGGCCTCGAGGGTGGACGCCGACGCGAGAGTGCGGCCGACGGTGTCGTCCACGACCTGAGCGGTCATGTGACGGCTGGACCGCGACACGACCAGGCGCGGACGCTCGGTGGTGCCGCTGACCTTCTTGCGCAGACGCAGGTGGCGGCGAGCACGGGAAACCGACTTGCCCTTGCCGAGGATCTTGAGAGCCATCGCTTACTTACCAGCCTTTCCGACCTTGCGGCGGACCAGCTCGCCCGCGTATCGCACGCCCTTGCCCTTGTAAGGCTCAGGCTTGCGGATCTTGCGGATGTTGGCGGCGACCTCACCGACCTGCTGCTTGTCGATGCCCGAGACCGAGAACTTGTTGGGGCTCTCGACCGCGAACGTGATGCCAGCGGGCGGGGTGACGACCACGGGGTGGCTGAACCCGAGCGCGAACTCGAGGTCGGATCCCTTGGCCGTGACGCGGTAACCGGTGCCGACGATCTCGAGCTTCTTCTCGTACCCCTGGGTCACACCGGTGACCTGGTTGGCGAGCAGCGTGCGGGTGAGACCGTGCAGCGAACGCGAGGCGCGCTCGTCGTTGGGGCGCGTGACCACCAGCGAGCCGGCGTCGTCACGCGTGACCTCGATAGGGGTGGGGACGGTGTGCGTCAGGGTGCCCTTGGGGCCCTTGAACGTCACGACTGCTCCACTGATGTTGACTTCCACGCCGGCCGGGACCGGGACGGGGATTCTGCCGATACGAGACATGGCTAGCTCCTTTCCGTCTCGGGCTTACCAGACGTAGGCGAGGACTTCCCCACCCACGCCCTTCTTGGCGGCCTGCTTGTCGGTGAGGAGGCCAGAGGACGTGGACAGGATCGCCACGCCGAGGCCGCCGAGCACCTTGGGCAGGTTGGTGGACTTGGCATACACGCGCAGGCCCGGCTTGGACACGCGCTTGATGCCGGCGAGCGAGCGCTCGCGGTTCGGGCCGTACTTGAGCTCGATGGTGAGGCTCTTGCCCACGCGGGCGTCCTCGACCTTCCAGCCCGAGATGTAGCCCTCGGCCTGGAGGATCTCCGCGATGTGCGACTTCAGCTTCGAGTACGGCATCGTCACGGAGTCGTGGTGCGCCGAGTTGGCGTTACGCAGACGCGTCAGGAAGTCTGCGATCGGGTCGGTCATCGTCATGTTGGGGCTTTAGCCCTTCCTCGCCGTGGTATCCGGGGCCAGTGGCCCCGGACCGACGACGTAGTTGATTACCAGCTGCTCTTGGTGACACCGGGCAGCTCGCCCGCGTGCGCCATCTGGCGCACGCAGATGCGGCACAGCCCGAACTTGCGGTACACGGAGTGCGGACGTCCGCACTTCTGGCACCGGGTGTAGGCGCGCACCTTGAACTTCTGGGGTCCGGCTGCCTTGTTGACCAGGGCGGTCTTCGCCATGTTCAGTCCTCCTTGAAGGGGAAGCCGAGACGCTTCAGCAGCGAGCGGCCCTCATCGTCGGTCGTCGCGGTCGTCACGATGGTGATGTCCATGCCGCGGACGCGATCGATCTTGTCCTGGTCGATCTCGTGGAACATGGACTGCTCCGTGAGGCCGAAGGTGTAGTTGCCGTGCCCGTCGAACTGCTTGGGCGAGAGCCCACGGAAGTCGCGGATGCGCGGCAGGGCCGTCGAGAGCAGGCGGTCGAGGAACTCCCAGGCGCGGTCGCCACGCAGCGTGACGTGCGCGCCGATCGGCATGCCCTCACGCAGCTTGAACTGCGCGATGGACTTGCGAGCCTTCGTGACCTGCGGCTTCTGACCCGTGATGAGGGTCAGGTCGCGGATCGCGCCGTCGATGAGCTTGGAGTCCTTCGCAGCGTCGCCGACGCCCATGTTCACGACGACCTTGGTGAGTCGCGCGACCTGGTTGACGTTCTCGTGCTGGAACTCCTCGCGCAGCGCGGGGACGATCTCCTCGGCGTAACGCGTCTTGAGGCGGGGCTTGATGCCCTGCGTGGTCTCGTCGATGGCGGTCATCAGATGTCCTTACCGGAGCGCTTGGCGACGCGGACCCGGACCGTGCGGGTACGCCCGTCGCGCTCGACCTGCTCGCTGCGGTAACCGACCCGGGTGCCCTTCTTGGTCTCCGGGTCCACGAGCATCACGTTGCTGATGTGGATGGGGGCCTCGACGGTCTCGATGCCACCCGTGCGGGTGCCGCGCTGCGTCTGGCCGGCCTTGACGTGCTTGGTGACACGCTGGACGCCCTCGACGACGACGCGCTGCGTCTCGGTCAGGACCTCGAGGACACGCCCCTGCTGGCCCTTGTCGCGGCCCGAGATGACGACCACGAGGTCGCCCTTCTTGATCTTCGCCATGGTCAGAGCACCTCCGGAGCCAGCGAGATGATCTTCATGAACTTCTTGTCACGCAGCTCGCGGCCCACCGGGCCGAAGATGCGCGTGCCGCGAGGCTCACCGTCGTTCTTGAGGATCACGGCCGCGTTCTCGTCGAACTTGATGTACGAGCCGTCGGGACGCCGACGCTCCTTCTTGGTGCGGACGATGACCGCCTTGACGACGTCGCCCTTCTTGACGTTGCCGCCCGGGATCGCGTCCTTGACGGTGGCGACAATCGTGTCGCCGATACCGGCGTAGCGGCGACCAGAGCCACCGAGAACGCGGATGCAGAGAATCTCCTTGGCACCCGTGTTGTCGGCGACGCGAAGTCGCGACTCCTGCTGAATCATCTACTGAACTCCTGTCGTCTGCCGGTTCTCGCGAACGAGCCTGGCCGAACGGATAGTTGCCGTCGTGCACACGTCGCCTCGTGGGGCGGGAAGCCCCACGAGGCCCGTGGGCAACTCTGAGTACTGCTGGACTGCGTGGCCTGGACTACTTGGCCTTCTCGATGACCTCGACGAGGCGGTAACGCTTCGTCGCGGAGATCGGACGGGTCTCCATGATGGTGACGAGGTCGCCGACGCCTGCGGCGCCGGTCTCGTCGTGCACCTTGATCTTGCTCGTCCGCCGGATGACCTTGCCGTAGAGCGGGTGCTTGACCCGGTCCTCGACCTCGACCACGACGGTCTTCTGCATCTTGTCGCTGACGACGTACCCGCGGCGGACCTTGCGGTTGGCACGGGGCGCCGCAGCGGCGGTGGTCTCCTCGACCTTGTCAGTGTTCGCGCTCATCGTGACCTCACTCGCTCGCGCTCGGGGCAGTACGGATGCCGAGCTCGCGCTCACGCAGGATCGTGTAGATCCGCGCGATGTCGCGACGCACGGCCTTGAGCCGCCCGTGGCTCTCGAGCTGGCCCGTCGCCGACTGGAAGCGGAGGTTGAACAGCTCCTCCTTGGCCTTCTTCAGCTCGGCGACAAGGCGCTCGTCATCGAAGGCGTCCAGCTCGCTGGGAGCCAGGTCCTTGGTTCCGATTGCCATCAGTTACCACCCTCGCGAACCACAAAACGGGTCTTCATCGGGAGCTTGTGCTGCGCGCGACGCATGGCCTCGCGTGCCAGGGGCTCCGGGACTCCGCCGAGCTCGAACAGCACTCGGCCGGGCTTGACGTTGGCGATCCACCACTCGGGCGAACCCTTGCCGGAACCCATGCGGGTCTCAGCAGGCTTCTTCGTGAGCGGCCGGTCCGGGTAGATGTTGATCCAGACCTTGCCGCCACGCTTGATGTGGCGGGTCATGGCGATACGAGCAGCCTCGATCTGCCGGTTGGTGACGTAGGCGGGCTCGAGAGCCTGGATGCCGAACTCACCAAACGAGATCTGCGTGCCACCGGTCGCGGCGCCGGAGCGCCCCGGGTGGTGCTGCTTGCGGTGCTTCAGCCTGCGCGGGATCAGCACGGCTCAGGCCTCCGTTCCGGACTCGGTTGCGGGCGACGCCGCCGCGGGAGCCTCGGTGGAGGCAGCCTCGACAGGCGCGTCGGTCCGCTCGGGACGGCGGGCGCCGCCACGCGACGGACGCTCGGCACGGTCGCCGCGCGGGCCACGAGCCGGGCGCGGAGCCTGGGTCGCCTGCTCGCGGGCGAAGTCCTTCTCCGTCATGTCGCCCTTGTAGATCCAGACCTTCACGCCGATGCGGCCGAAGGTCGTGCGGGCCTCGTAGAAGCCGTAGTCGATGAACGCCCGGAGGGTGTGCAGCGGCACGCGTCCCTCGCGGTAGAACTCGGTACGGCTCATCTCCGCGCCGCCGAGGCGGCCGGAGACCTGCACCCGGATGCCCTTGGCGCCGGCGCGCTGGGCGCTCTGCATGCCCTTGCGCATCGCGCGTCGGAACGACACGCGGCTCGCGAGCTGCTCGGCGATGCCCTGAGCGACGAGCTGGGCCTCGATCTCGGCGTTCTTGACCTCGAGGATGTTGAGCTGCACCTGCTTGCCGGTGAGCTTCTCGAGCTCACCGCGGATGCGGTCGGCCTCCGCGCCACGACGCCCGATGACGATGCCCGGGCGGGCGGTGTGGATGTCGACGCGGACCCGGTCGCGGGTGCGCTCGATCTCGACCTTGGCGATGCCCGCGCGCTCGAGGCCCGTGGCCATGAGCTTGCGGATCTCGACGTCCTCGCGGACGTAGTCGCGGTAACGCTGCCCCGGCTTGGTGGAGTCGGAGAACCAGCGCGAACGGTGGTCTGTCGTGATGCCCAGGCGGTACCCGAGCGGGCTGACCTTATGTCCCACTATCGGGCCCTTCCCTTCGTGCTCTCACGCTCGGCAACAACCACGGTGATGTGGCTGGTGCGCTTGAGGATCTGGCTCGCACGACCCTGCGCCCGCGGCCGGAACCGCTTGAGCGTCGGACCCTCGTCAACAAAGACCTCAGAGATGTAAAGGTCCTGCTCGTCGAGACGCTCGTTGTTCCGCTTAGCGGCCTCACGGGCGTTGGCGATCGCGCTCTCGACCACCTTGAGGACTGTCTCCCCCGCGGCCTGCGGTGCGAACTTCAGCACCGCCACGGCCTCGCCGGCCTGCTTGCCACGGATGAGGTCCACGACGCGCCGGGCCTTCTGGGGCGTGACGCGGACGAACCGCGCCTTCGCCTTGGCTTCCATTGCTGTCCTGCCTTCTTGTCTCGTCGCCGTCAAGGGACGTCACCTGGCTGACCCGGGGGTCAGCGGCGACGGCCCTTCCGGTCGTCCTTCTCGTGGCCGCGGAACGTCCGGGTCGGAGCGAACTCGCCCAGCTTGTGCCCGACCATCGCCTCGGTGACGAAGACCGGCGTGTGCTTGCGGCCGTCGTGCACCGCGAACGTGTGACCGAGGAAGTCGGGCGTGATGACCGACCGGCGGGACCACGTCTTGATGACGTTCTTGGTCCCCTTCTCGTTCTGGACGTCGACCTTCTTCTGCAGGTGTCCGTCGACGAACGGGCCCTTCTTCAGGCTGCGTGGCATCTCAGGCTCCTATCAGCGCTTCTTGCCGGTGCGCCGACGGCGCACGATGAGCTTGTCGCTCGGCTTGTTCGGACGACGGGTCCGGCCCTCAGGCTGGCCCCACGGGCTCACGGGGTGACGTCCACCGGACGTCTTGCCCTCACCACCACCATGCGGGTGGTCGATCGGGTTCATCGCGACACCACGGACGGAGGGGCGCTTGCCCTTCCACCGCATGCGGCCGGCCTTGCCCCAGTTGATGTTCGACTGCTCGGCGTTGCCCACCTCGCCGACCGTCGCGCGGCAGCGCAGGTCGACGTTGCGGATCTCGCCGGACGGCATGCGCAGCTGCGCGTACGGGCCGTCCTTGGCGACAAGCTGGACCGAGGCGCCAGCCGAACGGGCGATCTTCGCGCCGCCACCGGGCTTGAGCTCGATGGCGTGGATGACCGTACCGGTCGGGATGTTGCGCAGCGGCAGGTTGTTGCCGGGCTTGATGTCAGCGCCAGGACCGTTTTCGATCATGTCGCCCTGGCGGAGCTTGTTCGGCGCGATGATGTAGCGCTTCTCGCCGTCCGCGTAGTGCAGCAGCGCGATGCGCGCTGTGCGGTTGGGGTCGTACTCGATGTGCGCGACCTTCGCCGGAACGCCGTCCTTGTCATGACGACGGAAGTCGATGACGCGGTAGGCACGCTTGTGGCCGCCGCCCTGGTGACGCATGGTCACTCGACCGGTGGCGTTGCGGCCACCCGTCTTGTGCAGCGGACGAACCAGCGACTTCTCCGGCGTGGAGCGCGTGATCTCGACGAAGTCGGCGACGCTTGCGCCGCGGCGCCCTGGCGTCGTCGGCTTGTACTTGCGGATTCCCATGGGGATCTGTCCTCAATCTGCTCTCAGGTCCGGCGTCAGCCGACCGGTCCGCCGAAGATGTCGATCGTGCCCTCGCGGAGGGTGACGATCGCGCGCTTGGTGTCCTTGCGTCGGCCGATGCCGAACTTGGTCCGCCGCGACTTGCCCTTGCGGTTGACCGTGTTCACCGAAGCGACCTTGACCGAGAAGATCTGCTCGACAGCGATCTTGATCTCGGTCTTGTTCGAGCGGGGGTCCACGAGGAAGGTGTACTTGCCCTCGTCGAGCAGCCCGTAGCTCTTCTCCGAGACGACCGGCGCGAGCAGGATGTCCCGCGGGTCCTTGCCGACGGTGGCGCTCACTTCGTCTCCTCCTCAGCGGCTGCCTCGGAAGCGGTCGCGACGGCCGTGGCCGAACGCCCCTTCGCCGGTCCCTCGAGGAACGCGTCGAGCGCGCCCTGCGTGAACACGACGTCGTCCGAGATGAGCACGTCATAGGTGTTGAGCTGGTCAGCGACCAGCAGGTGCACCCGCTCGACGTTGCGGAGCGACTTCCAGGTGATCTCGTCCTGGCGCTCGACAACCACGAGCACGTTCTTGCGACCCGACAGGTTCGCGAGGACGTTGAGCGCGGACTTGGTCGAGGGCGCGGCGCCCGGGGCGAACCCGGAGACGACGTGCACGCGACCGGCGCGGGCGCGGTCCGAGAGAGCACCGCGGAGCGCCGCGGCCTTCATCTTCTTCGGGGTCCGCTGCGAGTAGTCACGCGGGGTGGGGCCGTGGACGACGCCACCACCGGCGAACTGCGGCGCACGGGTCGAGCCCTGACGGGCGCGGCCGGTGCCCTTCTGCTTGTACGGCTTCCGACCGCCACCGCGGACCTCGCCACGAGTCTTCGTGGAGGCGGTGCCCTGGCGCGCCGCAGCAAGCTGCGCGACGACGACCTGGTGGATCAGCGGGACGTTGGTCTGGACGTCGAAGACGTCGGCGGGCAGGTCGGCGGTGCCGGCCTTCTTGCCCGACGGGTCCAGGACGTCGACCGTCAGCGTGTCAGACATGGGGTCATGCCCCCTTCACTGCGGAGCGCACGACGACGACGCCACCCTTGGGGCCCGGAACGGCGCCCTTGACGAGCACCAGGCCCTTCTCGGCGTCGACCGCGTGGACGGTCAGGTTCTGTGTGGTCTGGCGGTCGACACCCATCCGACCGGCCATCTTGATGCCCTTGAAGACACGCGACGGGGTCGAGGCCCCACCGATCGAGCCGGGCTTGCGGTGGTTGCGGTGCGCACCGTGGGAGGCGCCGACGCCGTGGAAGCCGTGACGCTTCATCACACCGGCGGTGCCCTTGCCCTTGGTCGTCCCGACGACGTCCACCAGCGTGCCGGCCTCGAAGGCGGCAGCGGTGAGCTCCTGGCCGAGCGTGTACTCGGAGGCGTCGGAGGTGCGGATCTCGGCCACGTGCCGGCGGGGGGTGACCCCGGCCTTCTCGAAGTGGCCCTTCAGCGGCTGGCTCACCTTGCGCGGGTCGATCTGGCCGTAGGCCAGCTGGACCGCGGAGTAGCCATCCGTGTCAGCGGAGCGGACCTGCGTCACGACGTTCGTCCCGACCTGCACGACGGTGACGGGGACGAGACGCCCGTTGGCGTCCCAGACCTGCGTCATGCCGAGCTTGATGCCGAGGAGCGCCGTGACGGGGCGCGCGTTCTGCTGGGTGGTCATAAAGATCAGTTCCTTCCCAGCGTCAGAGCTTGATCTCGATGTTCACGTCAGCCGGCAGGTCGAGACGCATGAGCGAGTCGACCGCCTTCGGCGTGGGATCGATGATGTCGATGAGCCGCTTGTGCGTGCGCATCTCAAAGTGCTCGCGGCTGTCCTTGTACTTGTGAGGCGACCGGATGACGCAGAAGACGTTCTTCTCCGTCGGCAGCGGCACCGGGCCCACGACCGTCGCACCAGCGCGTGTCACCGTGTCGACGATCTTGCGCGCCGAGCTGTCGATGACCTCGTGGTCGTAGGACTTGAGCCGGATGCGGATCTTCTGTCCCGCCATGGCGTCGTCTACTTCTCTCTCTCGAACCGCTTCTGTCCGACCCCCGCGCTCGGGCGTGTCGCTTTGTGCGACACACCCTCGCGCTGCATCCCGCGCCGGGTCGGCGAGGACGAGGTCGTTGTGTGCTGTCTGAGCTCTTCCACCACCGGGGGTGAACCCGGGGCCTGCAGAGCCCTCAACGTGTCTCTGCCCGGTGAATCAGCGCTAGCGCACGAGTGCGCGCGCCCACACCGGGCAACCTGAACAGTGTGCCAGATGAGAGCACGGAAGACCAATTCGCCCGCTCGGCCCGAGGACCGAGGGACATGCGCAGGGCCCGGACGCATGCGTCCGGGCCCTGCGGGAGATCACTTGATGATCTTCGTGACCTTGCCCGAGCCGACGGTCCGGCCACCCTCGCGGATGGCGAAGCCGAGGCCCTCTTCCATGGCGATCGGCTGGATCAGCTGGACGCTGATCTCGGTGTTGTCACCGGGCATGACCATCTCGGTGCCCTCGGGCAGCGTGATGACGCCGGTGACGTCCGTCGTGCGGAAGTAGAACTGCGGGCGGTAGTTCCCGTAGAACGGGTTGTGACGGCCGCCCTCGTCCTTGGCCAGGATGTAGACCTGGCCCTCGAACTCGGTGTGGGGCGTGATCGAGCCGGGCTTGACGACGACCTGGCCGCGCTCGACCTCTTCGCGCTTCGTGCCACGAAGGAGCAGGCCGACGTTCTCGCCCGCCTCGGCGTAGTCGAGCAGCTTGCGGAACATCTCGACACCGGTGACGGTGGTCTTGATCGCCTTCTCCTTGATGCCGACGATCTCCACCTCCTCGTTCACCTTGAGCGAGCCGCGCTCGACACGACCGGTGACGACCGTGCCACGACCGGTGATCGTGAAGACGTCCTCGATGGGCATGAGGAACGGCTTGTCGACCTCGCGGACCGGGTCCGGGACGTTCTCGTCGACAGCGTCCAGCAGGTCCTCGACGGACTTGACCCACTCGGGGTCGCCCTCGAGCGCCTTGAGGCCCGACACGCGGACCACGGGGACGTCGTCGCCGGCGAAGCCCTGCGAGGAGAGGAGCTCGCGCACCTCGACCTCGACGAGCTCGAGGATCTCCTCGTCGTCGACCATGTCGGACTTGTTCAGCGCCACCAGCAGGTACGGCACGCCGACCTGACGGGCGAGCAGAACGTGCTCACGCGTCTGGGCCATGGGGCCGTCCGTCGCGGCGACCACGAGGATCGCGCCGTCCATCTGCGCGGCGCCCGTGATCATGTTCTTGATGTAGTCGGCGTGACCAGGAGCGTCGACGTGCGCGTAGTGGCGCTTCTCCGTCTGGTACTCGACGTGCGCGATGTTGATCGTGATACCGCGCTGCTTCTCCTCAGGCGCCTTGTCGATCTGGTCGAACGGCGTGAAGGGGTTCAGGTCGGGGTACTTGTCGTGCAGCACCTTCGAGATCGCGGCCGTCAGCGTCGTCTTGCCATGGTCGACGTGACCGATGGTGCCGATGTTGACGTGCGGCTTGGTCCGCTCGAACTTGGCCTTGCCCACTGGGTCCTCCTCAGGACTCTGGTAGAGATTGCCGAACGACGCGGGAGTCTGGATGACTCGCGCGGAGCGTGCGGTCCTACGGGTCGGTTGTGTGTGGAACTACAGGTTGCGACCTGTGGGACTTACTCGCCCCGGGTCTTCTTGATGATCTCTTCGGCAACGTTCCGAGGAACCTCGGAGTAGCTGTCGAACTGCATCGAGTACACGGCGCGACCCTGGGTCTTGGACCGCAGGTCGCCGACGTACCCGAACATCTCGGAGAGCGGCACCTGAGCGCGGACGACCTTGACGCCGGTCGCGTCCTCCATGGACTGGATGATGCCGCGGCGCGAGTTGATGTCGCCGATGACCTCGCCCATGTACTCCTCGGGCGTGCGCACCTCGACGGCCATGATCGGCTCGAGGAGGGCCGGGTCCGCCTTGCGCACCGCCTCCTTGAGGATCATCGAGCCGGCGATCTTGAACGCCATCTCCGAGGAGTCGACGTCGTGCGCCGCGCCGTCGAGCAGGATCGCCTTGATGCCCACGAGCGGGAAGCCCGCCAGGACACCGAGCTGCATCGCGCTCTGGATGCCGGCGTCGACCGACGGGATGTACTCCCGCGGGATGCGACCACCGGTCACCTTGTTGTCGAACTCGTAGAGCTCGCCCTCGGCCGGGTCCAGCGGCTGGAAGCTCATCTGGACCTTGGCGTACTGGCCGGAGCCACCCGTCTGCTTCTTGTGGACGTAGTCGATCTTGTCCACGGCGCGACGGATCGTCTCGCGGTAGGCCACCTGGGGCTTGCCGACGTTCGCCTCGACCTTGAACTCGCGCCGCATGCGGTCCACGAGGATGTCGAGGTGGAGCTCGCCCATGCCGCCGATGACGGTCTGGCCGGTCTCGTCGTCGAGGCGCACCCGGAACGTCGGGTCCTCCTCGGCGAGCTTCTGGATGGCCGTCGACAGCTTCTCCTGGTCGGCCTTCGTCTTCGGCTCGATGGCCACGTCGATGACCGGCTCGGGGAACGTCATGGACTCGAGCACAACCGGCGAGCTCGGGTCGCTCAGGGTGTCACCGGTGGTGACGTCCTTGAGGCCGATGAACGCGTAGATGTGGCCGGCCGTGGCCTCCTCGACGGGGTTCTCCTTGTTGGAGTGCATCTGGAAGAGCTTCCCGATGCGCTCCTTCTTCCCCTTGGTCGCGTTGAGCACCTGGGCGCCCTGCGCGACCTTGCCCGAGTACACCCGGACGTAGGTCAGCTTGCCGAAGAACGGGTGCGTCGCCACCTTGAACGCCAGAGCCGAGAACGGCTCCGTCGCGTCGGGGTGGCGCTCGACGATGATCTCCTCGTCCTTGACGTCGTGGCCCTTGACGGCCGGGACGTCGAGCGGGGTCGGGAGGTAGTCGATCACGGCGTCGAGCATGGGCTGGACGCCCTTGTTCTTGAACGCCGAGCCGCAGAGGACCGGGTACGCGAGGCTCTGGATGGTGAGCTTGCGGATGCCGCGCTTGATCTCCGCGACCGTGAGCTCCTCGCCGCCGAGGTACTTCTCGAGAAGCTCCTCGTCAGCCTCGGCCACGGCCTCGATGAGCTCGGCGCGGTACTGCTCGGCCTTCTCGACCAGGTCGGCCGGGATGTCCTCGACGGAGTACGCCTCGCCCAGCGCGGTCTCGCCGCGCCACACCAGCGCGCGCTGCTCGACCAGGTCGACGACGCCCGTGAAGTCGTTCTCGGAGCCGATGGGCAGCTGGATGACCAGCGGCTTGGCCTTGAGGCGGTCGACGATCGTCTTCACCGTGAAGTAGAAGTCGGCGCCGAGCTTGTCCATCTTGTTGACGAAGCAGATGCGCGGGACGTCGTACTTGTCGGCCTGGCGCCAGACGGTCTCCGACTGGGGCTCCACGCCCTCCTTGCCGTCGAACACCGCGACCGCGCCGTCGAGGACGCGCAGCGAGCGCTCGACCTCGACCGTGAAGTCGACGTGGCCCGGCGTGTCGATGATGTTGATCTGGTTGTCGTGCCAGTAGCAGGTCGTCGCGGCGGACGTGATCGTGATGCCGCGCTCCTGCTCCTGCTCCATCCAGTCCATCGTCGACGCGCCGTCGTGCGTCTCACCGATCTTGTAGTTGACCCCGGTGTAGAACAGGATCCGCTCGGTGGTGGTCGTCTTGCCAGCATCGATGTGCGCCATGATGCCGATGTTGCGGACCTTGTTCAGGTCCGTCAGCACGTCCAGTGCCACGTGTTCAGCCCCTTGTCGGTTGGCTTGGAAGTTCGCGGTCCGCGGGGATCACCAGCGGTAGTGCGCGAACGCCTTGTTGGACTCGGCCATCTTGTGCATGTCCTCGCGGCGCTTGACCGCTGCGCCCAGGCCGTTGCTGGCGTCGAGGATCTCGTTCATGAGGCGCTCGGTCATCGTCTTCTCGCGGCGAGCGCGCGAGTAGTCGGTGAGCCAGCGCAGCGCGAGCGTCGTGGAGCGCACGGGGCGGACCTCGACGGGCACCTGGTAGGTGGCGCCACCGACGCGGCGCGAACGCACCTCGAGGGCGGGGCGCACGTTCTCGAGCGCACGCTTGAGCACGACGACCGGGTCGCCCTGCGTCTTCTCACGGACACCCTCGAGGGCGCCGTAGACGATCGACTCGGCGACAGACTTCTTGCCGTCCAGGAGGACCTTGTTGATGAGCTGCGTGACGACGGGCGATCCGTAGACCGGGTCGACGATGAGCGGCCGCTTCGGGGCCGGACCCTTGCGAGGCATCAGTTGCTGCCCTTCTTCGCGCCGTAACGGCTGCGAGCCTGCTTGCGGTTCTTCACGCCCTGCGTGTCGAGCGCGCCACGGACGATCTTGTAGCGGACACCGGGGAGGTCCTTCACACGACCGCCGCGGACGAGCACGATGGAGTGCTCCTGCAGGTTGTGGCCCACACCCGGGATGTACGCGGTGACCTCGATGCCGCTGGACAGCTTGACGCGCGCGACCTTGCGGAGAGCCGAGTTCGGCTTCTTCGGGGTGGTCGTGTAAACGCGGGTGCACACACCGCGGCGCTGCGGGCTGCCCTTGAGCGCGGGAGTCTTCGACTTGTTGGTCTTCGGCTGCCGGCCCTTGCGGACCAGCTGCTGGATCGTAGGCACTACGTCTCCGAGTCTGTAGGTGAGTCTCTGGTCAACCAGGTCCTAGCCCGGTCTGGTGGAGGCACTGCCGCTCGGTCCGCCGCTTGATGCGACGTGCCGGGCGTAGCCCTCAGGCCTTTCCTCCCGCACCGACCCCCGCACCCGGGCGTGTCGGCTGATCTCCACATGGCGGCACCGGTCGACTTCACATCGACTGTGTGTCGCGCGCGGCAGATCGCTTCTCCACCCGGCACATCTCGGTCCATCAGTCCGTATTGTCCTGATCTGTCCGAAGACATGCACGCACGAGGGCCCGACGGCGCGGGCACGGTCTCCTACGGTACCGGCGCGGCCCATGTCAGTCAAAGCAACAGGACACCGTACCGTGCGCCGGCGTCGCGGGGACCTCTCCGAGCCCTGCCGAGCCAAACCCCGAGGGGGCCACCGGCGGACCGGTGACCCCCTCGGATCGTGCAGCTGTGAGGCACAGACTCAGCGGAAGTCGCCGAAGTCGATGTCCTCGAGCGGGATCGCCTCGCCCGAGCCGAGGCCCAGGGCGGGGAAGTCGATCTCGTCGTAGCCGAAGGACGGGTACAGCTCGGCCTTCGCCTCCTCGGTCGGCTCCACCGTGACGTTCCGGTACCGGGCCAGGCCCGTGCCGGCGGGGATGAGCTTGCCGATGATGACGTTCTCCTTGAGCCCCAGCAGCGGGTCGCTGCGTCCGCTCATGGCCGCCTCGGTCAGCACGCGGGTCGTCTCCTGGAAGGAGGCGGCCGAGAGCCACGAGTCGGTCGCGAGCGAGGCCTTGGTGATGCCCATGAGCTCCGGACGGCCCGACGCCGGCTGGCCGGACTCGGCCACCGCACGACGGTTCGCGTCCTCGAACCGGCCACGCTCGGCGAGCTCGCCGGGCAGCAGGTCGGTGTCGCCCGAGTCGAGGACCGTCACGCGGCGCAGCATCTGCCGCACGATGACCTCGATGTGCTTGTCGTGGATGTCCACGCCCTGCGAGCGGTAGACCTCCTGGACCTCGTCCACCAGGTGCTTCTGGGTGGCACGCGGCCCGAGGATGCGGAGCACCTTCTTCGGGTCGACGGCGCCGACCACGAGCTGGGTGCCGACCTCGACGTGGTCGCCGTCGTTGACCAGCAGGCGCGAGCGCTTGGTGATCGGGTAGGCGATCTCCTCGGAGCCGTCGTCGGGCGTGAGCACGATGCGACGCGTGCGCTCGGCCTCGTCGATCGTGATGCGGCCAGAGAACTCCGCGATCGGGCCCTCGCCCTTGGGCGTGCGGGCCTCGAACAGCTCCTGGATACGGGGCAGACCCTGCGTGATGTCGTCAGCCGAGGCGACGCCACCGGTGTGGAAGGTACGCATCGTCAGCTGCGTGCCCGGCTCACCGATCGACTGGGCCGCGATGATGCCCACGGCCTCGCCGATGTCGACGAGCTTGCCCGTGGCCAGCGAACGGCCGTAGCACTTGGCGCAGGTGCCGACGCGCGACTCGCAGGTCAGGACCGAGCGGACCTTGATCTCCGTGACACCGGCCTCGAGCAGCTCGTCGAGCAGCACGTCGCCGATGTCCTCGCCCGCCTCGCCGATGACCTTGCCGTCGATCTCGACCGGCGTGGCCAGCGTGCGCGAGTAGACGCTCGTCTCGACCTTGTCGTGGCGGCGCAGCGTGCCGTCCGCGGTGGGCACGCCGATCGGCATGACCAGGCCGCGCTCGGTGCCGCAGTCCTCCTCGCGGACGATGACGTCCTGCGAGACGTCCACCAGACGACGCGTCAGGTAGCCCGAGTCGGCGGTCCGCAGAGCGGTGTCCGCCAGACCCTTGCGGGCGCCGTGCGTCGCGATGAAGTACTCGAGGACGGACAGGCCCTCGCGGTAGTTGGCCTTGATCGGACGAGGGATGATCTCGCCCTTCGGGTTCGCCACGAGGCCGCGCATACCGGCGATCTGACGGACCTGCATCCAGTTACCACGAGCCCCGGAGCCGACCATCTTGTAGACGGTGTTCTGCTTCGGGAAGTTGTCCTGCATCGCCTTGGCGACCTTGTCGGTGGCCTGCGTCCAGATCTCGATGAGCTCCTGGCGACGCTCGTCGTCGGTGATGAGGCCCTTGTCGTACTGGCCCTGCACCTTCGCCGCGCGCGCCTCGTGCTCCTCGAGGATGGCCGCCTTGGCCGCGGGGGTCGCGACGTCCGAGATGGAGATCGTGACGCCCGAGCGGGTGGCCCAGCGGAAGCCGGCCTCCTTGAGCGCGTCGAGGGACGCGGCGACCGCGACCTTCGGGTAGCGCTCGGCGAGGTCGTTGACGATCACCGAGAGGCGCTTCTTGTCGACGACGCCGTTCTCGTACGGGTAGTCGACCGGCAGCAGCTCGTTGAACAGCGCCCGGCCCAGCGTCGTGTCGAGCGACAGCGGCGTGCCCTGCTCCCAGCCCTCGGGGGCGTCCTCCTCCGCGAGGACCGGGTCCTCGAGGCGGATGCGCACCTGGGCGCTGAGGTCCAGGCTGCCCTGGTCGAACGCCATGATCGCCTCGGACACCGAGGAGAACGCCCGGCCGGCGCCCTTCGCGTCGTCCTTGTCGAGCGTCAGGTGGTACAGGCCGATGATCATGTCCTGCGAGGGCATGGTCACCGGACGGCCGTCCGACGGCTTGAGGATGTTGTTGCTCGAGAGCATGAGGATGCGGGCCTCGGCCTGCGCCTCAGCGCTCAGGGGCAGGTGCACAGCCATCTGGTCGCCGTCGAAGTCGGCGTTGAACGCCGCGCAGACGAGCGGGTGCAGGTGGATGGCCTTGCCCTCGACGAGCTGCGGCTCGAACGCCTGGATGCCGAGGCGGTGCAGCGTGGGCGCGCGGTTGAGCAGCACGGGGTGCTCGGTGATGACCTCTTCGAGGACGTCCCACACGACCGGGCGGGCGCGCTCGACCATGCGCTTGGCCGACTTGATGTTCTGCGCGTGGTTGAGGT
>JADGMW010000367.1_pt2 | contig 18787 bp, 23 predicted proteins | sample 8641801 | NCBI WGS metagenome assembly JADGMW01 (sample SAMN16272018, study PRJNA661076) | feces metagenome | isolation source: fecal sample from diarrhoea affected cattle A | host: Bos taurus | place: South Africa: Lokaleng Village, Mahikeng | collected 2019-09
GCTGACCTTCCCGGCCTACACGATCTTCACCGCGTTGGGCATCGCCGCTGGATGGCTCGGGTGGGTCATCGTGACTCGTCGTGCCCGCGACCCGCGGCGCGCGCTGCTCATCCTCGTCCCCGTCCTGACCGTGATGTCGTTCGTCCCCGACGTGGTGCTCCTCGCGACGGGCTTCATCCCCGGCACCACGACGCCTGCCGTCATCGCGCTCATGTGCATGCACCTGGTGGTCGTCGCCGTCGCCGTCCCGGCGTACCGGTTCGCGCTGCCGGCGCCTCCGCGCTGAGATCCTCGCCACCGTCGGGCGATCGGTCGGATGCCCCAGACGAGCGGTTGACCGTCGTTCGCGTCGGGCTCTAAGGTCCCCTGTGGCCGCACGATCGGACGGCCGAGCGACGGGAGGGAGTCCGGTGGACGACACGGCTTTCCTGGAGGAGGTCGCCGAGCGTCTGTTCTCGCTGGGGGGCGCGGAGGCTGTCGCCCTGGGCGGATCGCGGGCGCAGGGCACGGCACGCGCCGACAGCGACTGGGACCTCGCCGTCTACTATCGCGGCGCATTCTCGCCGCAGGAGCTCCGCGACATCGGCTGGGAGGGCCACGTCTCCGAGCTCGGCGAGTGGGGCGGAGGGGTGTTCAACGGCGGTGCGTGGCTCACCATCGCAGGACGGCGTGTGGACGTGCACTACCGCGACCTCGACGTCGTGGAGCGCGAGATCGCCGACGCCGAGGATGGGCGATTCCGGATCGAGCCGCTCATGTTCCACCTGGCCGGCATCCCCACCTACCTCCTCGCGGCCGAACTCGCGGTGAACCGCACGCTGCGAGGAGAGCTGCCCCGGCCCTCCTATCCTGCGCCGCTCCGCCGGTCGGCGCCGGCGCAGTGGTGGGATCGTGCGGATGCCCTGTTCTCCTACGCCCGCTCGGGCCACGCGGCCCATGGCCGGGTCGCTCAGGCCGTCGGCATGAGCGTCGAGGCGGCCACGTGCGCCGCGCACGCGGTCGCCGCCGCCCGCGGCGTGTGGGTGACGAACGAGAAGACGCTGCTCGAGAGGACGGGGCTGCGCGGGGTTCTCGACGGGTACGTCCGCCACGTGGGGGAGGACGCGGTGGCGTTCGTCGACGCCGTCGCGCGTCACTGCGAGGATGCGGTCGCTGCCGCTCGAGCAGACGTGAGCGATCCCTCACCGCGCTGAGGACAGTCGCTCCATCTCCTCGGTGGTGAGCTCCAGGGACACCGCATCCATCGCCTCGTCGACGTATTCGACGCGACTGGCGCCGATGATGGGCGAGATGTCCTGCGCCAGCAGCCATGCCAGGACGACCTGGTTCTTCGTCGCCCCGTGCTCCCGCGCGACGTCGCCGAGGGCGGCAAGTGCGCGCGTCGTCCCCGGGTGATCGTACGGCTCGGAGAACGGCTTGTCCTCCCGCACGTAGCCGCCGTGCAGCAGCGGCGTGTACGCCCACACGGCGATGCCCTCCTCGCGCGCGAGATCCAGGTCGTCCGGCGTCAGCAGGCGGTGCCCCGCCTCGGGCAGAACCGTGAGGGGCCGCGGCTGGACGAGGGAATGGCGCAGCTGGAGGGCCGTCCACGGCTCGAGACCGGCGGAGCGCGCGATGGTTCTGGCTCGCTCGACGCGCCAGCTTGCGTGGTTGGCCGCTCCGACGCGGCGCACCGTGCCCTCTGCGACCAGCTCCCCGAACGCGCGCACGGTCTCCTCCAGCTCGACGCTGCGATCCTCGGCGTGCGCCCACAGCAGGTCGACGGTGTCCACGCCCAGCCGGTCGAGGCTGGCGGCCAGGCCCGCCCTGATCGCCGACCGTGACAGCCCCTCCGCGCTTTCGGGCCATCGGTGGGGGACCAGCGGATCCTGGCGCACCTTCGTCGCTATCCGCACCGCGTCGCGGGCGCCGGGTCGCGAGGCGAGCCACTCGCCGAGCACGCGCTCGCTCGCGCCGCCGACGCCGGATGGGTCGATCCAGAAGGAATAGCAGTTGGCGGTGTCCAGCCATCCGCCGCCGCGTTCGACGAATCGATCCACGACGTCGAAGGCGCGGTCTCGGGGGACCATGGTCCCGAAATCCATCGTCCCGAGGACGATGGATGCCGATGCGGATGCCGTGGTCTGCGGATCTGTCATCGATGACTCCCTTGCGTGACTGGGGGTTCCTGCGGTTCTGCCGCCCCATCGTGCCATAATTGTCATCCCCGGGGCGACACCGTGGACGGCGTCGGGGGAGCCGGGCACGGGATGGCTTCTCTCGCGCGACCTCGCGTCGTAAACTCAGGGGCGACATTGACCGAGAGAGAAGGATGCATGCAGAACTCCATCGACTCGGCCGACGTTCAGGCGTTGGGGTGGGACGCCGTGCTGGCACACCGGAGCGATGCGACGACGATCGCCCAGGTGCGCGACCGGTTGACCGAGCACGGGGTCACGCCCCAGGCGGTGGCGGCGGCGCTGCGCGACGGCGGATCGGAGCTGGCGGCGGCCGCGACGAGCGGCCGCGACGACTGGGCTGCTCCCTACGGCGGCCTCCTGGCCGTCGCGCTGATCTCCGCAGAGGTCGCGGCGTATTCGTCCCACCTCGTCGCGCGCGCCTCCGCCGTCCGATCCGTCGCCGTCGACGCGCTGCTGGAGGATTTCAGTGCGGTCTCCGTCGCGGGTGAGCTCGGGGTGTCGCGGCAGAAGGTCTACGAGATCGCCCGCGACAGCGGCAAGCGGCGGGCATCGATTGCGAGAGGTCATGACCGACCGTTCTGATGCGCGCCAGCGCGCCGAGACGGGCCCGCGGCTCCTGCATCCCCTCGAGGTGCGGGGCGCGCGGGCGGCTTACGCCAAAGCCACGGCACTGCGCATGGCGTCGTCGCCGCACACGATGATCGCGATGATGCTCGTGCTGTGGGCGATCAGTGAGAACGTCGTGACGCCGGTGCTCGGGGCCGCGGTCGGGCTGGGCGTCTGCGCCTACGTCGAGCGGCACCACCGCGCCGAGGCCTGGGCGTACATCCCCCGGCGGCGGCAGCATCCCGGGCGTGACGAGCCGGCACTGTGGTCGGCGGCCGGCAAGCTCCTCCCGTTGTGCGCACTCGCATGGGCGCTCGGTGCCTATGTGTCGGTGCTCGGCGTCCGGGAGACTCCGACGCTGGCCGGGCCGATCGCCGTCGGCGCGCTGGCGGCGCTCGCGCTGGCCGAGCTCGCGGCCCTCCTGTGGGACCGGCTCGCCCCCCGGGATCGTCGCGTGGACGCTGCACCCGCCGTCGTCGCCGCCGCGTTCGCCGCCGGCTCCGTCCTCGTGCTCGCCGGCGGCATCGTCACGATCCTCGATCGCAGCCGCTGGGAGCAGTCGGGATTCTTGGTCGGCGCCGGCGTGCTCGTGGCGTACGTGACGCTGCTCCTGCTGCTCCGCCTGGTGCCCCGGAGCATCCGATGCGTGCCGGCGAGCATCCTCCCCGCCTGAGCCCGCAGTGACACCCCGGGGTTGACATCCCCCCGTGGCGCCTGTCATTGTGTCACCCCAGGGGTTACGCCCTGCGCGGTTTCGGGAGGATCACATGCCAGCGGTTGTCGTCGATGCGCTCCGCAAATCGTTCGGAGACGTCAGAGCCGTCGAGGACGTCGGCTTCGTCGTGGCGGAGGGTGAGGTCTTCGGCATCCTCGGACCCAACGGCGCGGGGAAGACGACCACGGTGGAATGCGTGGCCGGCGCGCTCGCGCCGGACTCCGGGTCGATCGAGGTGCTGGGGGTCGACCCTCATCGCTCGCCGCGGTTGGTGAAGGAACGGGTCGGGTACCAGCTGCAATCGTCCGCTCTGCCGCCGGCCCTCCGCGTCGGAGAAGCCGTCGACCTGTTCGCCGCGTTCTACGACTCTCCGGTCGGCACCGCGGAGATCCTGAAACTCGTCGGGCTGGCCGACGAGCGACGGCGCCCGTACGGAAAGCTCTCCGGGGGCCAGCAGCAGCGACTCTCGATCGCCCTCGCGCTGGTGGGCTCGCCGAAGATCGCCGTCTTCGACGAACTCACGACGGGGCTCGACCCCGTCGGCCGGCGGCTCGTGTGGGATCTGGTCGACCGCATCCGTGACAGCGGGGTGACCATCCTCCTCGTCACGCACTACCTGGACGAGGTCGAGCGGCTGTGCGACCGGGTCGCCGTGATCGACCGGGGGCGGACCGTCTTCGTGGGCACACCCGCGCAGTTGCGGCAGCGATCAGGTGACGGCGCGGAACAGCCGGCCACGCTCGAAGACGCGTATGTGCGCCTGCTCGGCTCCGGCCGGTCGGGCCGGAAGGAGGAGAGCTGACATGCGGGCGACGCGTGCACTCACGAAGGTGGAGTTCCTGCTCTTCCTGCGCAATCCCACGAGCGTGTTCATGGCACTTCTGCTGCCGTCCCTGCTGCTGCTCCTGCAGGGATACGTCATCGGGGGGACTCTCGAACCGGTCGCCGCCTCCGGGCAGCGCGCCATCGACTTCTTCCTGCCGATCGCGATCGCGATCGCGGTGACGAGCGTCGCGATCACGAACTATCCCTCGGCCATCGGTGCGTACCGCGAGAGCGGAGTGCTGCGGCGACTGGGCACGACGCCCGTCGGCGCGCACCGGGTGCTGCTCGCGCAATGGCTCGTCAGCGTCGCGACCCTCCTGGCGTCGATCCTCGTCGCGTCGGTCCTCGCCCGCCTGGCCTTCGACGCCGCGGCGCCGCGCAGCGCACCGCTCGTCGTGGCCGTGATCCTCCTGGGCACCGTGGCGATGATGGCGGTGGGCTCGGTGATCGCCGCCGTCGCCGCGAGTGCTCAGATCGCCTACGGCATGGGGTTCCTGGTCTTCGTGGCCTGCCTGTTCACCGCGGGCGTCTGGACTCCGGGCCCGCTCATGCCCGAGCCGGTACGGACGGTGTCAGCGTTCACTCCGGTGGGGGCGATGACGCAGGCCCTCACCGACGCCTGGTACGCGGGAACCACGACATGGTCGCCCTTCCTCGTCATGGCCGCCTGGGCCGTGGTCGGTGGGGCCGTGGCGCTGCGGATCTTCAAGTGGCGGTGACGATCGCGGCGATCCGCGCGAGCAGCGGATAGGGGAGCCGCCGCGGCCGCATCTGGTTCACCGTCCCGGCGATCATCAGGCCGCTCTCCGGGTCGGCGAAGAGCACGCTCCCGAATGCCCCGGCGTGCCCGATCATGTCGGGTACGCGCACCGGGAACGACTGCCACCGCGGCAGCGAGAACCGCATGACGCCCACCCCGTGCTGCAGGGGTACCCCGCCGCCGAGCGCGGAATTCCACTGCGCCGTCATCTCCGCGAGGTAGCGGGCGGGGAACAGCCCGCCGGAGAGGAATGCCCGCAGGAACCTCACCTGGTCCTCCGCCGTCGAGACGATGCCGCCGTCGGGGGCGAACGACGCCATGGTGCGCGGGATCCGCAGCTGCCTGCGGCCGTGGCGGACGGATGCCACGGCGTCGTAGCGATCGAGGGTGTCCCGCGTGAAGAGCCATGTCGCCGAGAGCCCGAGGGGCTCGATGATGCGCGTGCGCACGAGATGCCCGAAGGGGCTGCCCGTGCACAGTTCGAGGAGGCGCCCCAGGAGCTGATAGTTGGTGTCGCTGTAGTGGGCGCGACCGGGGGTGCCGGGCGCGAACGGACTCGGCAGCTCTCGGGCACGCCGGATGAGGGCATCGAACTCCCACAACTCGTCGCGGACCAGCATCCGCTCGGCCACGGAGGTGCCGCCCGCACCGCGAAGCTCGAAGTAGTCGGGGATGCCCGAGGTGTGCGCCAGGAGCCGGCCCACCGTCACCTCCGCCGAGTGATCCACCCCGCCCACGACCGCCAAGCCGTGCATCGTCGCCGGCCCGAGGACGTCGACGACCCGCGTCTCGAGCTCCAACCGGCCCTCGGCCCGCAGCTGCATGATCAACGCCGCGGTGAACAGCTTCGTGATGCTCGCGATGAAGTAGGGCCGGTCCGCATCCCACGTCCAGGTGAAGCCGGTGGGCGGATGCGCGACGGCCAGGCTCAGCCCGCCGACGGCCGACTTGCGCGCGTAACGCTGCGCGAGGCGGTCGAGGCGGCGGCTGCGATCCTCATTCGAGCGTGTGGATGACATGCATGGATGCTAGCGCGAATATAGGCGCTGTCCTATAAGCCGAATGCGCCGACATATCCCTCTCAGGTCGCGCGCTGCCCATACTTCCGAGTGATGTGGCCGCCGATTCGGGTTCGTAGCGTCGAAGCGTGGACGTCATCAACGATTTCGTGGTTCAGGCCGCCGCTTCACCGTGGGTCTTCCTCGTGATGTTCGCCACCGCGGTCATCGACGGCGTCTTCCCGCCGATCCCCAGCGAAACGGTGCTCGTGGCGGCGGCGGCCGTGGCGGCGGCGAGCCAGGCTTATCCGACCATCGCTCTCCTGTGCGCCGCCGCGGCGCTCGGCGCGGTGATCGGCGACAACCTCGCCTACGCGCTGGGCCGCGGGTTGGGGACCACGCGGTTCGCGTGGATGCGGCGTCCGCGGGTGGCCGCGATCTTCGCTCACGCGCAGCAGGGGCTCGCGCACCGCGGTGCTCCCCTGATCCTCGGTGCCCGCTACATCCCGGTGGGGCGCGTCGCCGTCAACGTGTCGGCGGGAGCACTGGGATACCCGTGGCGGCGCTTTCTGCCCCTCAGCATCCTGGCCGGCAGCACGTGGGCGATCTACAGCGCCGCGATCGGCGTCCTCGCGGGGAAGTGGCTGGAGGGCCAGCCGCTGCTCAGCGCCGCCCTGGGCGTGGGCGTCGCCGTCGTCATCGGGATCGCCATCGACCGCGCGATGGCCGCTCGACGCCGGCGAGCCGGTGTCGCGGCGTGCGCGGCGAGCTTCAGGCCTGCTCCTCGAGCCGGCTGAGCACCGTCTCGATCCAGGCCAGTTCCGCCCTGACGTGCTGCAGACCGTTGTCGAGGGTCGCGGCCCGCAGGATCTCCGCGACGGTGTCGCGGTTCCGCGGCACCTCGACCGACTCGAGCTCGGCCAGCTGCGCGCGCATCTCCGCGCGGCGACCCTCGAGGAGTTCTCGCACGGCCGCCGGTGGCAGTCGATCCGCGAAGAAGAGCCGCGCGAGGAAGGGTTCGCGGGTGGGCTCGGGGGGAAGCGGGGAGGTCAGCCACGCGTCGAGAGCCTCACTCCCTGCTTCGGTGATGCTGTGCAGGTGCAGGTTCGGCCGGTCATCCTGCGGCACGGTCCGCCGCGTGGCCAGGCCGTCCGTCACGAGAGCGGACAGCGTGCGGTAGATCTGCGATTGGTCGGCGGTCCAGAAGTGACCGACGCTCGCGTCGATCACCTTCTTCACCTCGTACCCGCTCATCGGCCGACTCGACAACAGGCCCAGGATCGCGAATCGCAACGACACGTCTGGAGGCTAACAGCCATACGTGCGCACCCAGTTGTGCACGAGCCCGGCCGTGCCGGGGGATCCGGATGAGCGGCAGCATGGCCTCCGCGGGCAGGCCTCCCGCAACCGGATCCGCCGGCGAGGTTCCCACGTCCGCGCCTGTTCGGTGCGAGCGCGCCGGTAAGAAGTAGCGCGGTTGCGCGGAAGTGGCGCAGACGCGGGATGGGGCGGGCGCGCCGCGGCGCCGGGAGGGGAGAGGCGGCGAAGGATACAGGGCGAGGTGCGACGAGGCGAGGGGCGGCTGCCGGCGCGGCGAGAGGGGAGGCTGGAAGCACGGAATCCACACCCCTGGAGGTTTCATGTACTTTCACGTTCAGCAGCTGATCAACGAGATCGAGCAGGACGAGCCGGATCCCGCCGCCGCCAACGCGCTCCAGGAGGGGCTCGGCGGCCAGTTCGGCGAGATGCGCACGATGATGCAGTACCTGTTCCAGAGCATGAATTTCCGTGGCCCGTCCGCCAAGCCTTACAAGGACCTCATCCAGGGCATCGGCACGGAGGAGATCAGCCACGTCGAGCTCATCGGAACGACCATCTCGCGTCTGCTCGACGGCTCGCCGCGCTACCAGGGCAAGCCCACCGATCCGGTCGACGCGCCCGGCGCCAAGGGTGCCATCCCCTTGAACATCGCGCTGTCCGAGGGCAACATCCACCATTACCTCGTCGGCGCGCAGGGCGCGATGCCGGTGGATGCGGCGGGAAACCCGTGGCTGGGCAGCTACGTGTACAACTCCGGAAACCTGGTCCTGGACCTGCTCTACAACCTCATGCTCGAATCGACCGGGCGGCTGCAGAAGTGCCGCCTGTACGAGATGACCGACAACAAGACCGCGCGCAGCACGATCTCGTACCTGATCGTGCGCGACCAGGCGCATGAGAACGCCTATGCGAAGGCGCTGGAGACCCTGGGCGTGAACTGGCGGACGGCACTGCCGATCCCGAAGACCAACGCGGAGAGGTTCCCCGAGGTGGCACGCCTCCTCGAGATGGGTCTGCAGAGCAAGCAGTACTCCTTCGATCTCACCAACCAGTCGGAGGCGGGCAAGATCTACCAGGGCATGTCGCCGTCGGGCGACGGCACGCAGCTCGACGCCAGCGAGCAGGCACCCGCGGGTGTGCCCATGACGATCGGCGCCGAGCGCTTCGAGGAGTTCGCTCCCGGTGCCGACAGTGAGCTGCAGGAGCTCATCGCCGCCACTGCCGCGATGGAGATGGCTGACATCGAGCGGACCTTCGGCGAGATGCGCTGACTCGTTCCGTGCGCCGGGCGGCGAGGACGCCCGGCGCACGGAATCGTCAGCGTCCTTATCCGGCCCGGCCCTGCGGCCGAGCGAGGTCAGTGCGACGGGAGCTTGATGGTGCCGGTGCCGGGGTGCTCCCGGGGCATGCGGTCGCGGTCGTACGTGATGTCGGTGTAGCCGTGCGGAGCGGGTCGTCCCTCGGCGTCGAGGTTGACGAACACGATCTTCTCGATCGTGAGGATGCGCTCGCGCGTGATCATGTTGCGGACGACGGCGCGCATGGTCAGTGACGTCTTCCCGAACCGTGTCGCGGTGAGGCCCATCTCGATGAGGTCGCCCTGCAGGGCGGATGCCTCGAAGTTGATCTCCGAGATGAGCTTGGTGACGACCCGGTGGTTACCCATCTGCAGGATGGCGTAGATCGCCGCCTCCTCGTCGATCCACCGCAGCAGGCTGCCGCCGAAGAGGGTGCCGTTCGCGTTCAGATCCTCGGGGCGCACCCACTTGCGGGTGTGGAAGTTCACGCCCTCTTCGGACCAGTACCACCCCTCGTCCTTCTTCTTCGCCATGCCCCCACGGTACGCCGGATGGGCGTCGGCGACTCTTGACTCCAGGACCCGGCGGGCATAACTTAGGGAAATGCCTAAGTATCGAGAGGATGTCGACCGGGTGCTCCGCGCGCTCGCCGATCCCACCCGCCGTGGGATCGTCGAGCGGCTCGCGAAGGCGCCGGCGGCCGTCTCGGTGCTGGCGGAGTCGTTCGACATGTCGCTGCCCTCGTTCGTGCAGCACCTGGGCATCCTCACCGACGCGGGCATCATCACGTCGGAGAAGACCGGCCGGGTGCGCACGGTGAGCCTCCGGCCCGGTGCGCTGGACGTGCTGCACCTGTGGCTCGACGAGCAGCGCACCGACGCCGAGCGGCGCGCCGACCGGCTCGGCATCCACCTCACCCGTTCTTCCGAAGGAGCCCCCTCATGACCCGAGTACGCGTCGATCTCAACATCTCCCTCGACGGTCGCGCCACGACCGTCGACCAGACCCCCGACGACCCGTTCGGGCAGGACTGGGGCCGGCTGACGGAGGCGTACGTCGCCACGCGGACGTTCCGCGAGCGTGTCCTGCACGACACCTCCGGCGCCGGCACCACCGACCTCGACGACGAATTCGCCGCGCGCTACTTCCAGGGCATCGGCGCCGAGATCCTCGGCGCGGGGATGTTCGGGCTCCACGCGCACCCGGATGACCCGGAGTGGCGCGGATGGTGGGGCGACGAGCCGCCGTTCCGGGTGCCCGTGTTCGTCCTGACGCACGAGCAGCGTCCGTCGCTCGAGATGGCCGGCGGCACGACCTTCCACTTCGTGACCGCGTCGCCGGAGGAGGCGCTCGCCATGGCGACGGAGGCCGCAGGCGGCGGCGACGTCCGGGTCGGTGGCGGCGCCACGACGGTCCGCTCCTTCCTCGCCGCAGGGCTCGTCGACGACCTGCACGTCGCGATCGCGCCGATCATCCTCGGCCAGGGCATCAACCTGTGGGACGACCTGCGCGGCCTCGAGCGGGACTGCCGGATCGAGACCGTCGTCGCCCCCAGCGGCACCATCCACGTCACCTTCACGCGGGAGCGGCGATGAGCGCGCCGGGCGGCCGCAGCGTCGCGCACGCGGGCTTCACGCTCGTGCGGGACTACCCCGTCCCGGTGAGCGAGGTGTGGGCCGCGTTCGCGGAGGAGGAGCGCAAGCGGGAATGGTTCGGCGAGAGCCCCGAGTGGGAGACGGGTGAGTGGCGCTTCGACTTCCGCGTCGGCGGACGAGACGTCGCGGTGGGTGCCTTCCACGGCGGGCCGGTGTCGCGCTTCGAGGCGACGTACACCGACATCGTCGCGCCCGAGCGGATCGTGGTCACCTACGACATGTGGCTCGACGGCACGCATATCTCGACGTCGGTCGTGTCGTACGAGTTCGAGGAGATCGAGGGCGGCACGCGGTTCACGCACGGCGAGCACGGCATCCACCTGGACGGGTTCGACGACGGGTCGATGCGGGAGCGCGGCTCGGAGGGGGTCCTGGATCGCCTGGGCAGCTACCTCGAGTCGCGCCGCGGCTGACGGGTGGGGCGACCCCCGCGGTCAGGGGGTGTGGGCGCTGACGTCCCGCTCGACGATGCGTCCGGCCTCGGCGAACAGGTCGCGCATCCAGGCGTGCTCGGGGTCGCGCGAGTGCACCGGATGCCACCACAGCGCGTTCACGATGGGGGTGGGTGGAAAGGGCAGGCGGAGGACGCGAGTCCCGCCCAACTGCGCGGCGAACGGCGCGAGTGCCCCCTGGATGAGCCCCACGCGGTCGGTTCCCTACACGAAGTGGGGGAGGCTCAGGAAGCTCTCCACGACGACGGCGACCCGCGGCTCGACCCCGAGCTGCTGGATCTGGCGGCTCACGAACGTGAAGGCGCTGCGGGAGGCGTAGGTCATCACCACCGGGAGCGTGCCGAGGTTCTCCATCGTCAGCTCCTCGCCCACGGCGGGATTGTCGTCGGCGACGAGGGCGAACCAGTCGTCGCGCCACGCGTCGCGATAGGGCAGATCGCTCAGGAAGCCGTGCGGGATGATCATCGCGTCGGCCGAGCGCAGGCGGTTGGCGGCATCCTCCACGACCGCCGGCGTGTGCAGCATGAAGCGGAACCGCACCCCGGGGCTGCGCTCGGCGGCGAGGCGGGAGACGACGGTGCCGATCGTGGCGAAGCCGTAGTCCGAGCCGTAGATGGAGAACTCCCGCGTCGACTCCGCCGGGGCCCACGTCGCCTGACTGTCGAACACGCGCCGCGTCGCCTCCAGCGCCGTCGTCACGTGCTCGGACAGCCGCAGGGCGAACGGCGTGAGTTCATGCGTGTTCCCGCGGCGGGCCAGGATCGGGTCGTTGAAGTGCGTGCGCAGGCGCGACAGCGACGCGCTCAGCGCGGGCTGCGTCAGGTGCAGGCGCTCGGCGGCGCGCGTGACGCTGCGCTCGGTCAGGAGTGCGTCCAGGGCGACCAGGAGGTTGAGATCCAGACGGTTCAAACGGGAGCGGTCGACCATAAGAACGGATGATATCCGACATCGGTGAAATCGACTTCCTTTATGCCTTGCCGGATCCCAGGATGGACGCAGGGCGGATCCGTGCCCGCAGCTCTTCCGAAAGGGTCAACGATGATCAAACTCCTCGCGCACCTCTCCTATGTCGCGATCACCACCCCCGACGTGGACGCGTCCGTCGAGTTCTACACGACGCACGTGGGGCTGACGGAAGTCGCCCGCGAAGACGGACGCGTGTATCTGCGGTGCTGGGGGGACTACTACTCCTACTCGGTGGTGGTGGTCCCCGGGGACGAGCCGGCGCTGGAGACGATGGCCTGGCGCACCTCCAGCCCCGAAGCCCTGGACGAGGCGGCCCGCCGCCTGGAGGCTGCCGGCGTGGAGATCGAGTGGTTCGACGGCTACAAGATCGGCCGCGCCCTGCGCTTCGTGGGTCCCTGGGGCCACCCCATGACGCTGCACTGGGATGTCGAGCGCCACCAGGCGCCCGGCCACGTCGCCTCGATCTACCCCGACCGCCCGGAGAAGCGCTCCAAGGTCGCCGGCGCCCCGCGCCAGCTCGACCACGTCACGATCGCCACGAGCGACGTCGACGGATTCGCGGCCTGGTACAACGAGGTGCTCGGCTTCCGCATCATGGCGCGGACCGTCCTGGATGAGGCCCCCGTGTCGGTCTTCTCGGTGCTCACCACGAACGAGAAGTCCCACGACCTGGGTGTCGTCCTGGACGGCTCCTCGCGCGCGGGCCGCGTGAACCACTACGCCTTCTGGGTGGACACGTACGAAGAACTCCTCATCGCCGCCGACACGCTCATGGAGCACGACATCCCGATCGAGTACGGTCCGTCCATCCACGGCATCGGCGAGCAGACGTTCCTGTACTACCGCGAGCCGTCCACGATGCGCATCGAGCTGAACACCGGCGGGTATCGCAACTACGTCCCGGACTGGACGCCCAACACGTGGAAGCCCTCGCAGGGATCGAGCAACTTCTACCGCAACGGCGCCATGCCCATGTCGATGACCGAGTCCTTCCCGCCCGCCGACGGGCCCTCGGCGACCGAGGAAGGCGTGCCGGAGGAGATCCGCGCCGCCCTCATCAACCCGTACACGCAGCACGGCTGAACGCCGGCATGGAGACCCCGATGACGACGACGTCCACCGGCCTGACGGCCCCCTTCGCCCTGGCCCGCGTCGAGGAGGGCGGGCAGGCGCGGCCGGTGCTCGTGGCAGGCGACCGCATCCGCCCGCTGACGCCCGCCGAACTGGGCGACCTCAACGCGTTCCTCGCCGACCCAGACTGGGACCGGCTGGGAGCGCTCGCCGAGGAGGCGGGGGAGGGGTGGCGTCCGCTCGCCGAGGTGACGCTGGCCGCGCCCGTCGAGCCCCGGCAGGTGCTGCAGGCCGGAGCGAACTACCGCACGCACGTCGTGCAGCTGATCGTCGCGGGGCTGACGAAGGGGGACGCGACGCGCGACCCGGAGGAGGCGCGCGCGCACGCGGAGCGGATCATGGATGCGCGCGCTGCGAGCGGGCGGCCGTTCGTCTTCATCGGCCTGCCGCAGTGCGTCGTGGGCGCAGGCGAGCTGCTCGAACTGCCCGCGTACAGCCAGACGCACGACTGGGAGCTGGAACTGGCCGTCGTCATCGGGCGCCCCGCGTTCCGGGTCGATCGGGAGCACGCGATGGAGCACGTCGCCGGGTACACGATCGTCAACGACATCACCACCCGCGACCTGGTCTTCCCCACCGACGTCGGCGACATCGGCGCGGACTGGTACCGCGCGAAGAACGCTCCCGGGTTCCTGCCGACCGGTCCGTTCCTCGTCCCGGCGCCGTTCGTGGATCCGGCCGACCTCCGCGTGCGGCTCGAGCTCAACGGCGACGTGATGCAGGATGCGACGACGGCCGAGCTCGTCTTCGACGTCCCCTCGCTCGTGGCCGCCGCCTCCCAGACCGCGCCGCTGAATCCCGGCGACCTCCTCCTGACCGGCAGCCCGGCCGGCAACGGCCAGCACTGGAAGCGATTCCTGCAGGACGGAGACGTCATGACCGGCTCGATCGAGGGCCTGGGCACCCAGGTCGTGCGCTGCGTCGCAGAAGGAGGTGCACGATGACCGCTCAGGAGGGCGTCGCCACGCCGTCGGAGAATCCGGCGGACCTGGACCGGGGGAACCCCGAGGCCGAGATCGCGGCACGGGCCGAGGCGTACCGCAACTGGGGTCGCTGGGGGCAGGACGACGTGCTGGGCACCCTGAACTTCATCGACGAGGGCAAGCGCGCCGACGCCGCGCGGCTGGTCACCCTGGGGCGCGTGATCTCGCTGTCGCAGAAGTTCGACACCGACGGCCCGCAGAAGGGGTGGCGCCGGCGCATCAACCCGGTGCACACGATGACCGACACGGGGACCGATGCCGAACGGGGCACCCAGGGCTTCCCGCACGGCATCGGCGGCGCCGACGACTACGTCACGATGCCCCTGCAGTGCTCCACCCAGTGGGACGGGCTCGGGCACATCTTCGACCACGGCAACGCGTGGAATGGACGCAGGGCCGGTGATGTCGTCACCAGCGACGGCGACCTGGTCACCGGCGTCGAGCATGCCCGCGACGTCATCGTCTCCCGCGGCGTGCTGCTGGATCTCGGCCGTCACCTGGCTCCGGGAACCGGAGAGCTGCCCGACGGCTATGCCATCACCGCATCCGACCTCGACGCGTGCATCGCCGCGCAGGGCGCCACGAGCGCCGTCGGCCGGGGCGACATCGTCCTGGTGCGCACCGGCCGATACACGCGCGCGCTCCGCGAGGGATGGGGGGAGTATGCCGGCGGACCGGCCCCCGGCCTGTCGCTGACGACGGCGGGATGGCTGCACCGCACCGAGATCGCCGCGATCGCCACCGACACGTGGGGATTCGAAGTGCGCCCCAACGAGTTCGACGCCGCCGCCTTCCAGCCGCTGCACCAGATCGTGATCCCCAACATGGGCCTGACGATCGGCGAGATGTGGAACCTCGACGAACTCGCCGCGACGTGTGCCGAACTCGGGCGCTGGGAGTTCCTGCTGTCGGCCCCGCCGCTGCCGATCACCGGCGCCGTCGGATCCCCGATCAACCCCGTCGCCCTCCTCTAACCCGCCACGATCCAGAACAGAGAGGTTCTGACCATGACCGCAGTGAGCAAAGTCGCCATCGTCGGCAGCGGCATCGCCGGACTGGCCGCCGCCATCCAGCTGTCCAAGGCCGGTGTCCACGTGGACGTCTTCGAAGCCAAGCCCGAGCTGACCGCGCTGGGCTCGGGCATTTCGCTGCAGGGGAACGCCCTGCGCGTGTTCGACGCGCTCGGCGCGTGGGACGACATCCGCGCCGCCGGGTTCGCCTTCGAGGGCCTGACCCTCCGGGCGCCCGGCCCCGACGCTCCCGTGGTGGCCGAGCTGCCCGACGTGAAGACCGGCGGCCCCGATTACCCCGCCGGCATGGGGATGCCGCGGGCGGAGCTGGCCCGCATCCTCCTCGCCCATGCCGAGCGGGCGGGAGTGACGATGCACTTCGGGGTGAGGGTGACGGCGCTCGAGCAGTCCGGCGCATCCGTGGAGCTGTCCGTGGAGGGAGCGGACGCGAGGCGGTACGACCTCGTGATCGGAGCCGACGGGCTGCACTCCACCGTGCGCGAGCTGATCGGGATCGACGTGAAGCCGCAGCCCACCGGGATGGGCATCTGGCGGACCTTCGTCTCCCGCCCCGCCGACGTGCAGCGCAGCGAGCTGTACTACGGCGGCCCCGTGTACATCGCCGGGTACACCCCCACCGGGGAGGATTCGATGTACGCGTTCCTCGTCGAGGAGGCGCAGGACCGGTCGGGCGTGAGCGACGAGGAGGCGACCGGCATCATGCTCGCCGAGTCGCGCGCCTACGGCGGGCCGTGGAACCACATCCGCGCCGACCTCGAGCGCGGCGCGCGGGCGCACTACACGTGGTTCACGCACCACATCGTCCCCGCTCCCTGGAACCGCGGGCGTGCCGTGATCATCGGCGACGCCGCGCACAGCTGCCCGCCCACGATCGCCCAGGGCGCGGCGCAGGGGCTGGAGGACGCGTTCGTGCTCACGCAGCTGCTCACCTCCCGTGACGAGCTGGACCAGGACCTGTGGGACGAGTTCCACGCGCGGCGGCTGCCGCGGGCGCAGGCGGTGGTCGAAGCATCCGTCCAGCTCGGCCAGTGGCAGATCGACGGCGACCGCGACGCCGACGCCGGCGGGCTGATCTTCGGCATCGCGCAGAAGATGGCGCAGCCGGCATGACCGGCCCCGTCACCGACGTGCATGCCCACCTCCTCCTCCCCTCGCTGCACGCCGAGGTCGAGCGCCGAGTCCCCGAGCTGGTCGCCGAGGCGGCCGCCCTGGAGCTGCGCCGGCACGGCGCGGCCAGCCAGGCCGTGTCGGGGCCGATGGTCGGCGCCCGCATCCCGAAGCTCACCGATGTGGCCGTGCGTCTGGCCGACATGGACGCGCAGGGCGTCGAGCGGCAGTGGGTGAGCGCGTCGCCGAACCACTTCTACCCGTGGGCGCCCGAGGGACTGGCCGTGTGGGTGGCCGGCGAGGCCAACCGGCTGATCGCCGAGCACGTCGCGGCGGCACCGGAGCGCCTCGTCGGCCTCGGCCTCGTCCCCCTCCAGCACCCCGAGCGCATCGTCGAGTACCTCGACGATGCCGTGCTCGGCCGAGGCCTCGCGGGCGTGGAGATCTCCTCCTTCGCCGGCGATGTCGAGCTCTCCGACGAGCGGCTCGAGCCGTTCTGGGCGCGGGCTGCCGAACTGGGGATCGTCGTCTTCCTGCACCCGTTCGGGTGCAGCCTGGACGAGCGGCTCGACCGCTTCTACCTCGCCAACACGGTGGGGCAGCCCACCGAGAACGCCGTAGCCCTGTCGCACCTGATCTTCGCGGGCGTGCTGGACCGCCACCCCGGGCTCCAGCTCGTCGCCGCCCACGGCGGCGGCTATCTGCCCACGGTCATCGGCCGCTCCGACCACGCGTGGCGCGTGCGCCCGGATGCCCGCGGCTGCGCGCATCCGCCCTCGACCTACCTGCGCAAGCTGTGGTTCGACACCGTCGTGCACGACGACCGCACGCTGCGCGCGCTCATCGAAGTCGCCGGAGAGGATCGCGTCGTGCTCGGCAGCGACTACCCGTTCGACATGGGGCTGGACGATCCGGTCGCCACGATCCGCGCGGCGGGACTGCCCGAGGAGACCACCCGGCGCATCCTCGCCGGTAATGCCGCCGCGCTGCTGGATGCCAGGAGGCATGCATGAGAATCGCCCGGTGGCGCGACGGCGCCGAGATCGCGGAAGGCTTCGTGGAGGCCGATCACATCGTCCCCTTCGCCGACGGGGGGAGCGTCGCGAGCGTCCTCGCCGCAGGCCTGGATGCCGCGCACGAGCTGCACGCCCGGACGCTGCGCGACGCGCGTGGACGTCGACCGATGTCGGAGGTGCGCCTGCTGGCACCGGTGGCGCCGCCGTCGGTGCGCGATTTCGTGACCTTCGAGGAGCACGTGGAGGGCGTGAGCGCCGGTGTCGAGGGGAAGAGCAACGTCGCCGACGAGTGGCACGACGCCCCCACGTTCTACTTCACCAATCCGCACACCATCCTCGGCCCCGGCGAGCCGGTGCGCCCGCCGGCCACCGAACGGCTCGACTTCGAACTGGAACTCGCCGCCGTCATCGGCGGGGTGCCCGGCTCCGACGGCGCGAACCTCGACCCCGAGGCGGCGGCGGGCCACATCTTCGGGTACACGATCATGAACGACTGGTCGGCGCGCGACCTGCAGGCCCGCGAGATGAAGGTGCGCCTGGGGCCGTGCAAGGGCAAGGACTTCGGCACGAGCCTCGGCCCGTGGATCGTGACCGCCGATGAGCTCGTCCCGTTCCTGGATGACGAGGGGTTCCTCGCGGTGCGGGCGGAGGTGCGTGTCAACGGCGAGCTCATCGGCGATGACCTCATGTCGAACATGGGCTGGCCCTTCCCCGAACTGGTCGCCTACGCATCCCGCAACTCCCGTGTCGTCCCCGGCGACGTGCTCGGCTCGGGGACGGTCGGAAACGGCGGATGCCTCGGCGAGCTGTGGGGCCGAAACGGCCGGCTCTCGCCGCCGCCCCTGGCAGAGGGCGACGTGGTCGCCATGAGCATCGAGGGTGTCGGGGAACTCACCGCTGCCGTCGGACCCGCCGTGGACGGGGGACCGATCGCGGTCGCCCGCCCGCGGCCGAGGCGCCGTCACCGGGCCTGACGTCCGGCGCTCATCCCTCCCGCACCACCTCCCTGCCGTCGACGACGTCGAGCCCTCCCGTGCGGAACGGTGCGGGCTGGAGGGCGTGATAGGTGGTGCCCTCATCGAGGACGGACGCCGCCACGACCTGGAACCCGGTGGCGGGGTCGTCCGCGTCGAACAACCGCTTTCCTGCGCCCACGGCCACGGGGAACCGGATGAGCCGGTACTCATCCACAAGGCCGGCCCGGTGCAGAGTGCGAGCGAGCCGCCAGCTGCCGTGCACCTGGAGCTCGCCATCTCCGGCGGCCTTGAGGCGCTCCACCTCGGCCACCACATCCCCCGGGAGGACGGTGGTGTTGTGCCACGCCGGGTCGGTCAGGGTCGAGCTGACGACGTACTTCGGCAGTGAGTTCAAAGCGATGCCGACCGGGTTGTCGGGGTCGTCGACCTGGCTCCAGTACGGGTGCATCATGTCGTAGGTCGACCGGCCCAGCAGAAGAGCATCCGCGCGCGCGAACCAATCGCTGACGATCTGCCCCCAGCGGGGCTGAGCGGCGAAGGGTGCGATCCAGCCGCCGCGGTCGAAGCCGTCGCTGCGGTCCTCCTCGGCGCCTCCCGGACCCTGCATGACGCCGTCGAAACTCAGGAACTCATGGATGACGAGTCTCATGGTGATGGTTCTCCTCTTCTGACGTGGCGGCTCGAAGACGGCCTCCGTCCACGATGCCGTCCGATCCCCCGCGTGTCATCGACCCGCATCGACTCCTGCGTCGCCCCGCGTCGACAAT
>JADGMW010000406.1_pt1 | contig 18736 bp, 20 predicted proteins | sample 8641801 | NCBI WGS metagenome assembly JADGMW01 (sample SAMN16272018, study PRJNA661076) | feces metagenome | isolation source: fecal sample from diarrhoea affected cattle A | host: Bos taurus | place: South Africa: Lokaleng Village, Mahikeng | collected 2019-09
CGGGATCGCACTCGGCGTTCTTGTGGTCCAACAGGGCCTCAGTCCTTGGTGGGCAGTCGCTTTCACCTCGCTGATCTACGCAGGATCGCTGGAGTTTCTCGCCGTCGGAATGGTCGCGGCCATGACACCACTGCCGTACGTCGCGCTGACCGCACTACTGGTCAACTTTCGACATGTCTTCTACGCCTTGAGTTTTCCGCTGGAAAAGATTCGAAATCCCTTCGCTCGCTTCTACAGCATGTTCGCACTGACCGACGAGGCCTACGCGATGTCGGTGACTGCCGATCCCCGGGCGCTCACCGGTCGCACCATCGTCTACTCGCAGCTGTACCTGCACGCCTACTGGATCGGTGGTGCGGTTCTGGGCGCGACTGCAGGGCAGTGGATTCCGGACTCGATCGTCGGTCTCGACTTCGCCCTGACCGCGCTGTTCGTCGTCCTCTCGATCGAAGCGATTCGTGCACAGAACGGATTCGCGGTGCCGGTCGCCGCGGTCACCTGCGCTCTGGTCGCCCGGCTAGCAGCGCCGGAGCACATGCTGCCAATTGCGATGGGCGCCTTCGTGCTCTTCCTGATCGGCCGCTTCGTCTACGACTCACGAAAGGCGAAGATCGATGCCTGACACCTCGTACATCTTTGCCGCCGTCGCCGTCATGGCCGTGGTCACCTTCGCACTGCGGGCGATACCGTTTGCCGCGCTCATGCCACTGCGCTCCTCCGCCCTGGTCGGGTACCTCGGCATCTACATGCCGGCAGGCATCATGTTGATCCTCGTCATGTATTCGCTCAAAGGGGTGTCGATCACCGCCCCTTCTCACGGCCTACCCGAACTGATTGCAGTGTGCGCTACGATCGCCGCGCACCTGTGGCGAAAGAATGCCGTCCTGAGCATCGTCGTCGGAACGACGATCTACGTCGCGCTGGTCAACACCGTGTTCGCCTGAGCATTTCCCATCGACGAGCAAAATATCTTTACTCCCGAATGGGCAATTTGTAACCTCCAGGCGCTTATCTGAACAGTTGAACACTTATACGATTTCAGTAGTGTGGCCGCCGGCCGCGACTGAAAGATCGGTGAGGTTCGATGTCCACGACAATGACCACGACGGGCACTCGAATCGCCGGTGCCTGGCACAGTCTGGATCGAGGCCAGCGTCGAAGCATCATCGGGATGACCGTCACCGTCGTTGCACTCAACGTCGTCGGGTGGGCAGTTCTTCTAGGTCTGGTCGTGCCCGGCCACTACACGATCGAAGGCAGTGTCTTCGGCATCGGACTCGGTGTCACGGCGTACACGCTCGGCATGCGCCATGCGTTCGACGCCGATCACATCGCCGCTATCGACAACACCACTCGGAAGTTGGTGGCGGACGGCAAGAAACCGATGTCCGTCGGGTTCTGGTTTTCGCTCGGACATTCGACCATCGTCTTCGTTCTCGTCGCCCTGTTGGCTTTGGGTGTGCGGCAACTGGCCACCAGCCTTTCCGACGACAACTCCGATCTGGAGAAGTGGACCGGCTTGTTCGGCACCACCATTTCCGGCACGTTCCTGATCTTGATCGGAATCCTGAACCTCGTCTCTCTCATCGGGATTCATCGGGTGTACACCAAGTACAAGGCCGGAACCTTTGACGAGGAACAACTCGAAAAGGAACTCGACAACCGCGGTGCCCTGAACAAGATCCTCGGCCCGGTCATGAAGATGGTCCGCAAGCCCTGGCACATGTACCCGGTCGGCCTACTGTTCGGATTGGGATTCGACACCGTCACCGAAGTCGGACTTCTGGTGATCGCCGGCGGCGCGGCGGCAACAGGACTCCCGTGGTATTCGATACTCGTCCTACCGATACTCTTCTGCGCCGGGATGTCGCTTTTCGACTCCATCGACGGATCGTTCATGAACTTCGCCTACGGTTGGGCGTTTGCCCAACCGGTGCGAAAGATCTACTACAACATGGTGATCACGGGGCTCTCGGTGGCAGTGGCCCTTTTGATCGGGACCCAGGAAATCATCTCGATCTTCACCGACAAACTCGACATCCACGACGGCGTTCTCGGCGCAATCGGAAACCTGGATCTCGGCGCAATGGGCTTCATCATCGTCGGACTCTTTGTCGCCACCTGGCTGATTGCTCTACTCGTGTGGCGGTACGGCCGCATCGAGGAACGGTGGCAGGCGCAGTCCGGTGTAGCAGTAGCACGACGAGCGACAGCGGACGAAGCGATGTGAGTCCGACTCGGTCTACGCGGGAATCATGGGCCGCCCGAAAGCGAATAGCTGATGTACGTCTCGCCCCATTTCAGGTACGCACTCGACGTCGCCTGGCCGCGGATCTGGTCGTTCTGCCACTGATAGACAGCGCGCCACGGAAATACGGAACTCACTCGTTCCAAGGTGTACTGCTCACTGTGGCCTTGCGCGTATCGCTCTTCGATATCTTGACGAGTGTGCGGCGGGAAATTGCTGATCAGATAAGTCCGTCCGAGAGACTCTATGCGTCCCGGCGGCGCAAAGACATCAGCGCTGCGATAAGTGAAGGCCAGATACAGATAGGCCGCCACCACAATCGTTGCCAGCGCTAACGCGCCAATCTTGAATGCACGTCGGAGCGGGGTCGGCATGGCTCACAGTACAACGGGCGGAATTGCCCCCTGGTCGATCAACCGAAATGGGCAGAGGTCGCAGACTCGACTGCCCACGTGATTCGCAATCCAATTCACTTGTCGGGCATGTTCAGCGGCTTTCACTTACTTATCGGAAGGCGCATCCTGCGGAGTTGGTGAGATGCAATAGTGGAGCCTGCATGGCCGGGTCCACCCCACCGAATTCCTGCGGCCCAACCCGCCGTCGGGCGAGAGCGGTGAGATCGCCGACGACCAAGCTGCGGCAACGTACGCGGCCTCGCTCGACAACCCCGATGCACTATGGAATGTCGGTGGCACGGTGCAGTGGCTGGTTGTCGATCCGCTTCGGTGAATACGCGAGCAGGGCCGTAGAGCACCGTGGCCCGGCGTCATTGCTGGGCGTCACGCACAAGCAGCGCGGCTTGCACGCGGTTTGTGGTCTGCAACGCGGCCAAGATACGACTGACGTGAGCTTTGACCGTGCTCTCCCGCATACCGAGCTCCTGCGCAATCTCTGCGTTGGTATCCCCGCGAGCGAGGAGGTCGAGGACGTCCCGTTCGCGGGGCGTCAAAGACTCGATGCGTTGGCGGGCATTTGTTGCCGCCTTCGTATCGGTGCGGTGGTAGCGGTCGATAAGTCGCCTGGCGGCGTTGGGGTGCAAGATGGCCGATCCCGCAGCCACAGTGTGGACCGCGCGCACTATTTCGCCGGGAGCAGCGTCTTTGAGCAGGAACCCATCGGCGCCCGCAGCCACTGCTTCGTAGACGTATTCGTCGAGATCGAAGGTGGTCAGAGTGATAATTTTCGGCGGATGCGGCAGAGCGCGGAGACTCGAGATCGCCGCGATGCCGTCCATTCTCGGCATACGGATATCGACCAACGCAACGTCGATCCGGTGAGCGGTAGCCTTCTCGATTGCTTCGATGCCATCGGATGCTCGCGCAGCGACCTCAATGTCGGGGTCGTCGACAAGTAAGTCCGTGAGGCCGAGTCGAACAAGTGCGTCGTCGTCGACGATCATTACGCGGATCATTTTTCCTGCCAATCTTGTTCGACCGGATGGGGGTGTGGAATTCGAGCTGAGACTCGCCACCCGCCTTCGTCGATGGGGCCCGCTTCGAATTCACCTCCCAGCGCGAGCACTCGCTCACGGAGTCCGACCAATCCGTAGCCGGAGGGGGCTGCATCCGAGGATGCCGACCCGAGCGTGTTGTCGACCGACACGGTAGTCACAGGTGGTCCGTAGGCGAGGCGGACGGTTACCGAACCTCCTACCGCATGTTTACGCGCATTGGTCAGCGACTCCAAGACGATGCGCTGTACAGCGAGCTGAAGGGCGACAGGGGCGTCAGCTGAGGTGCCATCGACTACGAGCGTGACATCTTGCCCGGCCGCGCGTGCTTGTTCGGTCAGGTCGTCGACATCTACGAGAACCGGTCGAGTCGGCAGATCTTCAGGGGATTCGTGAAGGGCCCCGAGAAGGTCTCGCAGATCGGACAATGCTTGCGTGGATGCGTTGCGTAACAGAGTAAGTCGATCACCGATCGGAGCGGGGAGGGTCGCCGATTTGGCCTCGAGAACACCGGAGTGCAGAGCGATGATGCTCAGACGATGCGCGAGAACGTCGTGCATCTCCGCTGCGATCCGGGCCCGTTCCTTGGCGCGCCCGGTCCTCCCCCAGACTCCGTTCGTGCTTGAGACGCGCGACTTCGTCGTTGAGCACTGCGATCCTTTTCCGGCGGTGTCCGACCCACATTCCCGCCAGCATCGGCAACGCGAGAATGATGATCATCGCGGATATCTCGATTGCCTGTGGAGTGGCCTGAGCAGGCGCGAATGCTGTCACCGCGATCGCGATTGCACTGAAGAGCAGGGCGATGTTCGTGCGCCGCTGGACTGTTAGATCGAACAGGACCAACGCCAGCAGCGGCAGAAGAACCCAGCCGAAAATGCCGGTTGCAGCCGTAATCACCACTGGGGCGACGTACCAGGGGACTCTCTGCCAAGCGATCAATGCCCCGGCAACTGCCGCGACGACGATCCCGGGAACCCGATATCCGCTGTCGAGAGATGACGCACAGTTCTGGATAGCGGTCGCGGTGAACACCGCGACGATGACGAGACGCCCCGTTGCACGGACGGTCGAGTTCTCAGCCCAGGTCATGCCAATGACAGTAGTTGTCACAGCTCCCGATTGACCCCGACGATGGGAGCCCACGACCCCCGACTTTCGTCGGGGTATACCGTCGTCGATCGGCCGATTCTCCTGCTCACCGATATTCGTAGCGTCGAATCCGTGAATGACAAACCCCGCTCCACTCGATCTGTCCGCCCCGGAGTCAATTCTTCCGCCATGTTCCTACGCGAGGCGTTCGACGGTTTCCGCGACGTCGGCGCCGTCGCTCCGAGCAGCATCTCACTTGCCCGGGCGATGACTGCACCGGTTACCCGATTCGACGGTCCGCGCACTGTCCTCGAGGTCGGAGCAGGGACGGGCCCCATCACAACGGCGCTGCTCGACCGGCTCTCTCCGACCGACAGACTCGATGTCGTCGAGACGAATCCGCGCTTCGCAGCTCGATTGCGCGAGCTCACTCGCGACGCCCATAGATTCGGCGGGCCGCGCACGCATGTCCACGAATCACGAATTGAATTGATAAAAAATGACATTCGCTACGACGCGATCGTTTCCGGACTACCGTTCACCAATTTTGCGCCAGGCACGGTGAGGGACATTCTCACGCGCTACGACGAACTTCTCACAGGTGGAGGGTGTTTGACGTACTTCACCTACCGGGGCACTCGTCGACTGCGTTCGGTGACCGCTTCGCGGGAATCAGTGCGTCGCCACCGCCAGGTCGAGGAGCTTCTCACCGAATACCGACAACGATTCACCGTGGACTGCAAGACAATCTGGGCGAACCTTCCGCCCGCCCTGGTGTGGGAACTGTCTCGTGAAGTCCTACCGAACCCCGCCCCGTCTGATCCTCAGGTGAACGCGTGATCGATCTGGTTGGGCTGCTGGGACATGTACCCGCTTATGGTGCCTACGCGCTGGTCGGCACTGCGGTCCTGGCCGAGTCCGTTCTTCTTGTCGGCGCTCTTGTCCCCACGTTCACACTTCTGGTGACAGGTGGCGCAATGGCCCGGTACGGGCACGTCAATCTGGCGGTTCTCATCGCAATCGCCGCCATAGCAGTCGTGGTCGGTGACTTCCTCGCCCACCGCACCGGGCGCTCGCTTCACCGGCGTCCCTTCAGCGAGAGGCTCTTTCGCCGCGTCCCCACTCGGTTACTGCGACGAGCCGAGGCACTGATCCTTCGACACGGCGGCCCTGCTGTGTTGGCAAGTCGATTCATCCCGGTCGTGCGAACACTGACTCCCCACCTCGTCGGGATGTCTGATCTGTCGTACCGCAAGATGGCTCCGTACAGCACGGTCGGTGCCCTCGTGTGGGCGACAGCCGAGACAACCCTCGGGTACATGACCGCCGCATCCCTCCATCAGATCACGACGTTCGGGGCCCCATTTCTTGTCGCAATTGCCGCACTGACGGCCGCTGCGGTGGTCGGAGCAAGATGGGTGATCCTTCGCAGCAGATCGAGAGCGCGGGTGTTACCTGGTTGGTCCCGTGCGCACTCTTGCGGAAGCACCTTCTGCGAGCGCTCGGCGCAGGCTGGGCGCCACCGCATGCAGGAGGACATCGATCATTCGGATCGCAGACGACGTGATGTGAGTTCAGTTCCGCGACAACGCTGCACAGAACTCTCCGGGTTGGTCGACATGCAACCGCAACCCATCGATCAGAGTGGAGCCAGATCCCTTCGACAGCCGTTTCGGGAGCGTGACCGAGACGGGTCGGTCGAAGCCGACGTCCACGACAGTGCCGTCGGGCCCCGGTAGAACCAGGCAGTCGTCGACAATCGCATTTGCCGTCTCACCGAATCTTCGGACCATGCTCACCCGCGAAATCCGGGATCGGTCCACCTCGACGCGTATACCTGCGCCTGATCGAAACACCGCTGTTCGAGGTGACACGAGATGCGGGCGCACGACGCGTCCGGCAAGCCACCCACCGATCGCGATCAGCGACAACACCGTTGCGATGAGCAGCACGACGCGGAGCCAAGGCCATGGAACCAGGAAATGAATCGCTACGGCCTCGATCACACTCGCCGCTGCAAATGCCACCGGTATCGACATGGTCCCCCTCGAGTAGCCGAAAGTCGCTGTATCGCTGGAACCTCCGTCCACCCGACCTCTCGCGAGTAACCACAGTGATCGGATCATGAACTTGCTCCAGATATGAGACGTGCTGCGACGCGCGCGACCACTTCCCGTTGCGCCGGATCAGGCACCAGATCCGCGATCCCGACCGAGACGCCCACACCTGCAGATTCTCCGTCCGTGGGCACGTCGCCGAGGACTTCGGCCAGCGATTCCTCCAACTCACACGACAAGTTCGCGATCTCGTATGCGGCCTCGGTAACCTCGCGCCCAGCCAGTGCGGCGAAACGGCGGTACAGATCGACGATTCGCTTCCGGTCACTCTCGTCGGACAGCAATCGCGTAGCCGTGGAGAACAGTTCATGCGGCGCAGTTCCCGAGATCGCCACCAATTCCCACATGTCGCGTTCACGCTCGAAGAGACGCCGAACCGAATCCGTCGGGGACGACGCGATCAACTCGTCGAACGCAGACAGCAACTCCACCGGAAGCGGCGAGACCACCCGGCCGGCACCTCGCGCCGAGAGCATTCCCTCGAGGCGCACTCGCTGGTCTGCGAGGACGCGCTGCTTCCGGTCTATCTCCGCGATCAGGGAAGAAAGATCTTCGGCGAAGTCATCCGGTTCTCGTGCATCGATCGGTTCCGGCTCGATCATTGCGGCAATGGAGCCGAGTGGAATGCCGGCGGCAGAGAGCCAACGAATGCGCATCAGCCTGACCAGATCGGGTAGTTCGTACGTTCGGTATCCGTTGGACAGCCGTCTCGGCTCAGCCAGCAGGCCCAGACGGTGATAGTGCCGAACGGTCCGTGGGGTGGTGCCTGCCGCCCTGGCCACGTCGCTGATTCGCATACGAACAGCATCAACTATGACGCTACGTCATAGTCAATATTCGGCACGCCGGGCCACGGGCCCAAGGTCCTGTTCTAGCGGCCAGGAGTTTCGCGGACGAATTTCGCGGGTATTGATCCCTTGCGGCGGCGATTTCCAGAGCGAGGGGTCAGCCGCGCAAGGTCTGCCCCCGGCTGTCACTCGCCGGGCGGCGGGCCGCCAAAACCAGCGGGGCCGGCGACACAATCTGTGCCAGGCGATGATTTCGATGCAAACGACACGAATCGACACCATCCTGATTCTGATCGTCGGGACGGCCATCGGGCTGATCGTATGGTTGGCCACCCGGCAACCGATCGCTTCGATCGGGCTCGGCCTGGCTACCGTCGTCATCTGCTGGATCTCGTGCTCGATGATCCACGGCTTCCCTCAACGATCGTCCAAGCACTTGCATCCGAACGACGACCCGGAACGCGATTCTCCGAAGCGGAGATGACTCCGGCCCCCGCACCGAGCAGTGAGTGGTTCACCTGTCGCAGGTGAACCACTCACTCCGGTCAGGTGATCAGACCTCGTCGGGTCGCCACGTCGCGACGGCCCAGATCACAGCGACGTCGAGAGCGATGATCACGATCGACCACAGCGGGTAGTACGGCAACCACAAGAAATTGGCCACGATCGAGAGGGCCGCGATCACGAATGCCATCCCGCGAGCCCAGGTCATCCCCACGAACAACCCCAGGGAGACCGCGATGCCGATGATTCCGAGCACGATGTGGATCCAACCCCACGTCGTGACGTCGAATTCGAAGGTGTAGTTGACTCCGACGACGAGGAGATCGTTGTCTGCGAGAGCCGCGATGCCTTGCAGTAATGCGACTACGCCGGCAACGAAGAGCAGGCATGCGGCCGCCACCGTCGTCCCGATGGCAAAGCCTTGTCGGACAGGATGGTTCGCATGTGATTGGCGCGGAGCAGTCATGGCGTCCCCTTCATCGGCGAAATAGCGTGAGAACAGTATTCAAAGGTTCACGCCGACGGACATCACCCAGCAAGGATGAACAGCCGTCCAGCACCGCAATTGAAATTCATGGGAACATATGTTCGATTACGGTGTACTGTGGTTTCCATGACCGCCACGATGCAACCGTCTCTGTTCGACAACGGTGACCTCGGCGTTTCTTTGGCCGAACTCGACGGCACCGTGCAGCGACGCATTCTCACCGCCGGCGCCTGGGTCGACCATCGCCCTGCCTGGTTGACCGGGTCCGCGGCCGTGTTCGACAACCTGGAGGCCACGGTCCCGTGGCGCTCCGAACGGCGTCAGATGTACGACCGCGTTGTCGACGTACCTCGGCTGGTGTGCTTCTATGCAGAAAACCAACCGCTGCCGGACGCACTTCTCGCCGAAGCCAAGGATGCGCTGAGCAGGCACTACTTCAACGAACTCGGCGAGCCCTTCGCCACGTCGGGGCTGTGTTTCTATCGTGACGGTTCCGACAGCGTTGCCTGGCACGGGGACGACACGGGACGAAGCCGCACCGAGGACACGATGGTTGCCATCCTGTCTCTCGGTGCCGCTCGCCCGCTCCTTCTGCGCCCCCGCGGGGGTGGCGAATCGATCCGGTTCAATCTCGGTCACGGCGATCTACTCGTGATGGGCGGATCTTGCCAACGAACCTGGGAACACTGCGTCCCCAAGAGTGCGAGAGCCCTCGGGCCGAGAATCAGCGTTCAATTCCGCACTCGCGGAGTCAGATAGCGTCGCGAAGCTCGTCTCGAAGCGCCTTCCGATTGAGCTTGCCGACGGCGGTCTTCGGAACCGATTCGGCGAAAACTACCCGACGCGGTTTCTTGTACGACGCCAGTCGCTCGCCGACGTGCGCCACCAATGAGGCTTGGAGTGAGTCGTTTTCGACGGTCCCGTCCTTGAGGACAACCACCGCCGTGACGGCCTCCACCCACTTGGCGTCTGCGGTGCCCACCACGGCAACCTCTCGAACAGCAGGATGCGTCAGGAGTGCGTCCTCGACTTCACGGGGATAGACGTTGTATCCGCCGCTGATGATCATGTCCGACGCTCGGTCCTTCAAGAACAGGAATCCCTCGGCATCGAACTGGCCGATGTCACGTGTGTGGACCCAACCGTCTTCGGTGAAGGTGTCAGCATTCAGTTCCGGTGCATTGAAGTATCCGGCGATCGCAGATGGCGAGCGAATCACGATTTCGCCCGGTTCTCCCTGCGGCACTTCGTTTCCCTCACCGTCGAGCAGCCTGATCTCGACGTCGATGGCCGGCTGACCGCAGGACAGCAGGCGATCTTCCGTGTGATCTTCGGGCCGTAAGACTGCGATACACAGCGGTGCCTCGGTCTGCCCGTAGTACTGCAGAAAACGGTGTTGCCCCCAAGCCTGCATTGCACGTTCGATGGTGGCGAGCGGCATCGGCGACGCACCGTAGATCACGGATTTCAGACTCGAGATGTCTGCGGTCGCGAAATCAGGGCGTTCGAGAAGCATCTGAATCATCGTCGGCACCAGATTGATTGCGGTGGCACGATGCTCGGTTATCGAGCTCAAGAACGTCGAGGGATCGAATCCAGGAAGAATGACGGTCTTACCGCCGCGGAGCCAGAACGGAAGCACGAAAACACCGCTGGCATGGATCAGCGACGCCGCGTGCAGCATCGTGTCGTCTCGAGTTGCAGGAAGCAGATTGAGCAGTACGTTGCGGCAGATACCGGCGTAACTACGTTGAGTGTGCTGCGCAGCCTTCAGCGTTCCGGTAGTCCCCGAGGTGAACAAAGTCAGGATCACGTCGTCAGGAGCCACCTCGACGTCCGGGGTGTCCGAAGGCATGCTCTGCGCCTGGTCGAGCAAGGAGCTCTGTCCCGCCGCATCCGTTTCCAGACCGATGAATGTCCGATCGGGTAACCGGGCGGACAGTTCCGCGGCCCGGTCTGCGAGGTCACGACCGAAGACGACGTGCGAGCTGTCGGTGTCCTCGAGCATCCGCGCATGCTCGTCGAGCGACAGTCGCGAATTGAGTGGAACCCGGTTGACGCCGGCTTTCACACAGGCAAAATCGACAGGCACGCTGGCTAGAGAGTTGTTGACCAGCAACGCAACCCGCGCGCCGCGCCCGATACCGAGCGCAATGAATGCGTGTGCCAATCGGCTGCTGAGTTCGTCCACTTCCGTGAACGTAATCGATCGATCGCCGAAGACGACGGCCGTTCGCGGGCCGTGCTGTCGCGCGCCACGGACGATCAGGTCTCTGGTTATGGGCATCATGGTTCAGTTTCCTCGTTCGAATTCCGGTTGTTCTCGAATCGGCCGTGCCGGCCGGCGCCCGCGGCGAACGCAGCAGCGCCGCGCACACCTTCAGCGATGACAATGGGATTTCCTGCAACGCCCTCGGCGCGCAGTGCTTCGGCAAGTGGTAGATCAAAAGATCGATAGGCCGACGCGCGATCCGCGAGCATGCAGAGTTGAGGGAAAGCGGTCAGCTGGTGTGCAAGCTCCTTGGCAGCCTGAAGTGATTGCCCCACTGGAACAACACGATTGGCAAGTCCGAAGGACAGCGCCTCCGGAGCGTCGACCGGGCGACCGGTCAAGATCATATCGAGCGCTCGCCCCTGCCCGACGATTCGCGGCAGACGCACGGTCCCACCGTCGATGAGGGGAACTCCCCAGCGTCGGCAGAAGACTCCGAAAACGGAATCTTCCTCGCAAATTCTCAGATCCGCGAGCAAGGAAAGCTCGAGCCCTCCGGCCACCGCGTATCCGCTGACCGCAGCGATCAACGGTTTGGACAACACCAACCGACTCGGCCCCATCGGCCCGGTGCCGCCACCTTCGGGATGCAACTCGTGCACTCGGGCGGGGTCGGAGACTGCGGTCAAATCCGCACCGGCACAAAATGTGCCGCCCGCACCCCACAGAATCGCGACCTTCTGACTCTCGTCCGACTCGAAATCCGAGAACGCATATCGCAACTGCGCCGCCATCGGTCCGTCCACCGCATTCTTGCGATCGGGGCGATTCATCACGATGACGGTGACGCCGCCGTCACGCTCCACATAGACATCGCCACCTGGTCGATCGGAGTCGGTCACGATAATTCCTCACTGCTCGCGGATATGGTTTCCCGGTACCCACCATGCCACTTGTAACAGAATTTGTCAGGAGTTGTTCAAAAGTTGTTACAAAATGATCGAGGAATGTCCGCAACCCGAGTCGTACTGGACCTCGCGACGGCCAGTCCGGACACCGAGTTCAGCACCGCCGTGCTGACCCGGGCCGGCGAGATCGTCGGCGTCAGCGCCTCGAGCATTCGCGTGGCAGCAGGCCGTCTGTGCCGCGAGGACAAACTGCGTCGTACCGCTCGCGGAACGTATGTCCTCAACCCGGACGGCATCCCCACCTACGGCGAGGTCGAGGGGTGGCGTACACGCACCGATCGCATACGCCCCTGGGACGGCACCTGGATCGCCGTCGAACACTCAGGTCTCAAGCGAAGCGACCGCACTGCCGCTCGCCGGCACGATCAGGCGTTGCGCCTGGCGGGCTACGAGGACTGGAAGCCCACACTCGCAGTCCGACCGAACAATCTCGCCGGCGGCACCGACAGCGCCCGCCGCACTCTCCGCCGACTCGGCGCCGCCCCCGAATCGACAGTCATGGAGATCGATCACCTTGCCCCCGAGGATGATTCGATAATTCGCACACTCTGGAACTCGGAAGCACTGTTGGCCGACATCGCCGGGGCCCGTGAAGCACTCACACAGGCGCAAACACGCCTGGCGACAATCAGTCGCGAGGAGGCGGCCCGCGAATCACTTGCTTTGGGCAGCGCGGTGATCTCGGTCATCGTGCGCAATCCACTTCTTCCGGAAGAACTCGAACCGACGCAGCCACTGCGAGACCTGATCTCGCACATGCTCGAGTACCAAGATGCATCTCGTGAACTGTGGCAGTCACTGCTCCAATTCTGATCGACTTCTCCCAGAAGATAATTCAGTACGTGGCGCGGCCACCACTGGCGTCGTACACAGCACCGGTCGAGTAACTCACCGCTGACGACGACAGCCAGGAGATCAGTTCGGCAATTTCGTCCGCCTTCCCCATTCGCGCCATCGGCGTCAAAGACTGCGAACGGGCGAGGATGGCCGGATCGGTGCCGGCATTCATCGGACTTTCCACCGCCGCGGGAGCTATCGCGTTGACCAGCACACCGGTGGTGGCGATCTCTTTTCCGAGCGATTTCGTCAGCGCGACGACGGCCGCCTTGGACGCCGAATACGCACTCTGATTCGGGTTTCCGTCCTTGGCCGCAATGCTCGCAAGGTTTACGACTCGCCCCCACCCCGACGCGACCATCCCCGGCACGAATGCCCGGCACATGAGAAACGTTCCCTCGACGTTGATGCGGAACGTACGCTGCCAGCCCGCAAGATCGACGTCGACGAGTGGCGCCGACGGCCCGACGATTCCCGCACTGTTGATCAAGATGTCGACTCTGCCGATTCGAGCACGAAGCGCGTCGACTGCGATCGGATCACTCACGTCGAGTTGTTCATCCGCACCCTCGGCAAGGTCGGCAGTAATGATCCGAACGCCATTCTCCGTCAACAGCTTTGCACTGGCGGCACCGATTCCGCTCGCACCACCGGTGATGAGCGCGGTAACACCCTCGGGATAACTCTGCATCGTCTTCACTCCTGAGTTTCTGTGCGATACGCACTCAATTTATGTTGCAAATAGGCATAATTGCCGTCACACTGTGTAGAAATTCTGAATATATGGCGTTTGTCGTCAACGTCAAATACCTGGAGGCCTTGCCGATGGAAACCCGCTGGTTGCACGCGTTTGTCGCGGTTGCGGAAGAACTTCACTTCGGGCGGGCCGCATCACGGCTCCAGATGGCCCAGTCTCCGCTCAGCCAGATGATCCGAAAGCTCGAAAAGGACATCGGCGTCAAGCTGTTCGAGCGAAGCACTCGCAGCGTCGCACTCACATCCGGCGGACACGCATTTCTCCCCCACGCCTATCGCGTCATCGAGAACATGGAGACGGCACGACACGCTACGCGCGCGTCGTCGGGGGGCGTCTACGGACGGGTCACGATCGGTTTCACCGGAGTGCTCAATTATCAGGCACTTCCGCCATTGACCCGCGCGTTGCGTCAGCGCTATCCGGAAGTCGAACTGACACTCCTCGGCCGAATCATGACTCGCGACGCGGTCATTCAACTCGAGAGCGGCGCCCTCGATCTGGCCTTCGTGGGACTGCCGGTTGAATCCGCGTCACTGTCTACCCGGCTGATTCGACGGGAGGCATTCGGCGCCGTGCTTCCGATCGACCATCCCCTCGCCGAGAGGGACGCGATCGACCTCCGCGAATTGGCCGACGACGGATTCGTGACCACCCCGCTCTCGGCCGGCTCTGCCCTCCAGGAAACCGCGATGCGCGCCTGCATGAACGCAGACTTCAGACCTCGCGTCGTCCAGGAGATCACCGATCCTTACATGATCCTCATGCTCGTTGCCGCGGGCGTCGGCGTAGCGCTGATGACGTCCGGGATGGCTGCGATCACCCCACCTGGCAGTGTGTTCGTCCCGCTCACCGGCGAGCCGACGTTCATGAATCACGGAATTGCCTGGTCACCCCGGCACATGACCGATGCGCTCGCCGTCGCGCTGGAGACGTCCGAGGAGATTCTGCCTACGCCCGATATTGAGACCAAAAACGTCATTATCTGAGACTCATTTAGTGTTGGACGCGCCATAGTCCTTCGTGGCACTGTCGTCTCAGCCGCCGAAAGGTGAGGGACGTCACCGATGCGTGGTGCATCACCAAACGTGCCGCCACGGCCGGCCCATCGGGACGAAAGGACTTCACATGGCACCACCGATCACCTCCACCGGTTCCACGCACTCCACCGACGAACATCCGAATTCGAACGCGCGCCGCGCCGCCGTTTCAGGCTTCCTCGGCAGCACCCTCGAGTACTACGACTTCTTCATCTACGGCTCCGCGGCCGCGCTCGTATTCCCCAAGATCTTCTTTCCTGGCGGCGGCTCGACGGCAACGCTGCTCTCGATCAGCACCCTGGGCGTGGCCTACGTCGCCCGCCCACTCGGCGCAGTGCTGTGGGGACACCTCGGCGATCGGTACGGACGCAAGAACGCACTTCTCGCCTGCCTGCTCCTCATGGGTGTTGCGACAGTCATCGTCGGTTGCCTGCCGACCTACGACCAGATCGGCATCGCCGCGCCGATCATTCTCGTATTGCTTCGCCTACTTCAGGGGCTCTCCGCCGGCGGTGAATCACCCGGCTCTTCGGCACTGACACTCGAACACGCACCGGATCACCGTCGCTCGTTCTTCACCTCGTTCACCATGAGCGGGATCATGTTCGGTATCGTCGTCTCCAGCCTGGTCTTCATCCCAGTGGCGAGCCTGCCCGACGAAGACCTCTACTCGTGGGGCTGGCGAGTTCCCTTCTGGCTCAGCATCATCGTGACCGTCGTTGCCCTGTGGCTACGTCGCGCCCTGGATGAGCCCGAGGTGTTCGAAGAACTCAAGGAACAGGACGAGACGGCCGGAATTCCCGTCGTCGAGATGTTCCGCTCGCACTGGCGCACCGTGATCCGTATCAGCATGAGCTCGACCTTCGCGATGATCAACACCATCGTCAACGTCTTCGCCCTGGCGTACGCCGTCGAATCGGGATTCGAACGCTCAACCATGCTGTGGGCAATCGCGACCGCCAATTTTGTTGCCGTACTGACTCAGCCGCTGTTCGGCATTCTCTCGGATCGCTACGGACGTAAGCCCATCTTCGTCGTCGGCGCGATCGGAGCCGGCCTGATGATCTTCGTGTTCTTCCATTCGATCGGAACCCAAAGCGTCCCCATGGTCTTCGCTTCCGGAATCGTCATGATCGGCATCTTCTACGCGATGCCCAACGGCACGTACCCGGCGTACTTCCCCGAGCAGTTCCCCGCGAAGGTCCGGTACACCGGAATGGCCGTCAGCCTCATGCTCGGACTCCTTGTTGCCGGCTTCACACCGGCTATCGCCCAGGCCATTTCGGCCGGAGACAAGAGCAACTGGACACCAGTTGCATGGATGTGCCTGGGCTTCGCCGTCGTCTCCGCCATCGCGGCAATGACCGGACCGGAAACGTACCGCACGCCCACAGCAGAACTGGGCCTACCGAAGCCGAGCCTGCCGAGCAAGCAGGACTCAGAGCTCACCAGCAACAACGCTTGACCGGACCGGCCCCTCGCGCTGAATCTCCGCGAGGGGCCGTCCCTACTTATGCAGGAGAATGTCATGACTACCGAATACACACGTCACCGTATCGGCCTTGTCGGGTCGGGCATCGCCACCTCACTCTCGCCCGCGTTGCACGCACACGAAGCAGCAGCACTCGGACTCGACGATTACAGCTACGAACTGATAGATCTCGAGAACCTGAACATCCCGGTCGAGAAAACCGGTGAGGTGGTGCGTGGCGCCGTCGGGGGCGATTTCACCGGACTGAACATCACGCACCCGTGCAAGCAGGTTGTCGTGGACGCGCTCGACGAGCTGTCCGACAACGCGCGGTTGCTCGGTGCCGTCAACACGGTTGTCGTCGACAACGGCCGTTTGATCGGCCACAACACAGACCACAGCGGATTCCTCACCGCACTGCAACGCGGTTTGCCCGACGCCGCCTTGGACCGAGTGGTGCTCGCAGGGGCAGGAGGGGCGGGTTCCGCTGTGGCCTACGCCCTCGCCGCCGCCGGCACCACGGATCTTCGCATCGCAGATATTGATCCCGATCGCGCTGCCGATGTGTGTTCTCGCGTCTCCTCGGCTTTCCCTGCCACGCGCACAACGGCTTTGGCGATCGGTGAGATCGCCGTCAACCTGACTACGTGCGACGGCGTCGTCAATGCGTCTCCGATCGGGATGGTCGGCCATCCCGGAACTCCCTTCGATCCCTCTGCGCTCCATTCGGATTTGTGGGTTGCCGACATCGTCTACCGACCGATGCGCACCGAATTACTCGATGCTGCACTTGCTCTCGGATGCTCGGTCCTCGACGGTGGGCAGATGCTGGTGGCTCAAGCCTCTGACACCTTCACACTCCTGACCGGTATCGAAGCCGATACGGATCGCATGCGCAGCCATCTGAGCGAAATGCTCGCCGAGACGGCACGCGCATGAGCACAACCGAACGTCTACTTTCTCGAGAAGTACCGGGAGCACCGATGAACGTGACTGCACCGTTCGCCGAACCGCTCGACATGGGCACCGTCCGCCTGCGGAACCGGTTCGTGTCCGCTCCGATGGAACGCAACTACTGCGAAGTCGACGGCACCATGACGGACGAGTACGTCGCCTACCTCGCCCGCCGCGCCGAAGGTGGTGCGGCACTGATCTTCACCGAAGCGAGCTACGTGCGCGCCGACGGCAAGGGTCGCATCCGGCAGATGGGTGTCGACGTCGACGAACGGATTCCCGGCATCAAGAAGATGGTCGAGGCGATCCACGCACACGGCGCCCTCGTCGGAGTCGAACTCAACCACGGTGGACGCACGGCGCAGGGGTCGGTCAGCGGATTTGTTCCCGTTGCGCCGACACCGATTCCGTGCATGGTCGTCGGCGGCGAGATGCCCGAACAACTCGACGGCGACGACATCGAACACATCATCGAGTGTTTCGGTGAAGCCGCGGCGCGCTGCCAGAAGGCCGGCGTCGACGTCATCTCCCTACACGGCGGCCACGGGTACTTGATCCACCAGTTCCTCTCCCCTGCTTACAATCACCGAGACGACGAATGGGCGGAGCCGACCCTCTTCGTCAACAGAGTCATCGCTGCGGTACACGAGCATGCTCCGGGAATTACTCTGGGACTTCGGTTCTCAGCTTTCGAAGGTGTCGACGGCGGACTCGACGCCGAGACAACCCGCGCCCGCATCGACGCCGTCGACACCGACCGACTCGATTTCCTCGACGTCTCGGCAGGCAACTACGAAGCGGGACAATGGATCATCCAGCCCGGTGAATGGTCGCGCGGTCTCCTCGCGCCGTACTCCGAGCAGTACCAGCGCGACTTCGACATCCCGGTGGGTGTGGCCGGACGCATCACGTCGCCGGAGACCGCCGCGCGGATCATCGAATCCGGGCAAGCCAACTTCGTCAGCATGGCTCGTACGTTGCACGCTGATCCGGACTTCCCGAATCGCGCCATCGACGGTGGCCGGTACCGCCCCTGCATCGCCTGCAACTACTGCATCGACAGCCTGGCCGCCGGCCCCATTCCCTGCTCCGTCAACCCGTGGGTCGGACGTGAACTGGATCAGCCCACACAGCCGGCTGATGCCACCGTGCGGGTCGCCGTCATCGGTGCCGGTCCGTCCGGAATGGCCGCTGCCCGCGACCTCGCACTTGCCGGCCATCGCGTCGACCTGTACGACGAACGCCCTAGCCTCGGTGGCGATTTCGCTCTGGCATCGACGCTGCACGAGTATCCCGAATACGGGCGGATAGTGGACTGGTACCTCGCGGAACTGGCCGAACTCGGGGTGCAGTGCCACACCTCGACCAGAGCAGATGCCGCTTTGCTCTCTGGTAGCGATTTCGACGCGATAGTTCTTGCCGCCGGCGGCGTCGGCCCCGTGGTCGATCTCCCCGGAGCAGCAACCCGTACCGTTCGCGACGTCCGCGAATTCCTCGTCTCCGGCGATCCTGCCCCCGAAGCAATCACCATCTTCGGCGCCGACCGCGAGGCTGCTGCCGTCGCAGACGATCTGCTCCAGAAGGGCACACAGGTCGTCATGATCGGCCCGCAGGAAACCATCGCACACGACGTCGGCCGACGCGGCAAGATCGTGCTGCTGCCGCGCCTGGCCGCAAGTGAAAACCTCACGACCTACCTGAGCTCGATCGTCACGAAGGTCGACGCCGAGTCGGTCACGATCTCGACAGGCGGTGTACTGAGCGAAGTCGACGCCCCCGGCGAGCTGCTGATCTCGCAAGGCGTCGAGCCGCGC
>JADGMW010000408.1_pt1 | contig 18720 bp, 15 predicted proteins | sample 8641801 | NCBI WGS metagenome assembly JADGMW01 (sample SAMN16272018, study PRJNA661076) | feces metagenome | isolation source: fecal sample from diarrhoea affected cattle A | host: Bos taurus | place: South Africa: Lokaleng Village, Mahikeng | collected 2019-09
ACGAGGAAGTACCCCGGGAAGCCCATCTGGGTGATGACCTCGGTCTCGTAGACCGCCTGCTTGCGCACCGCGTCCGGGATGCCCGCCGGGTACCGGTGGTGCAGGCCGGCCTCGACCTCCTTGATGAACCAGCTGGTCTCGTCCTCGCCCGGCGGCACGGGGTAGTTCGGCATGTAGTTCGCCGAGGTGTTGAACGAGACCTCGCACTGCTCCGCGATCAGCAGCGTGTTGTCGCACGCCTCGGGGTGCTCGGCCCAGATGCGCCGCATCTCCGCGGCCGACTTCACGTAGTAGCCGTCGCCGTCGAACTTGAAGCGGTCCGGGTCGGCGAGCGTCGAGCCGGAGTTGATCGCCAGCAGCGCCTCCTGCGACGCGCTGTCCTCCTGGCGGACGTAGTGCAGGTCGTTCGTCGCGACCAGGGGGGCGCCGATCGTCTCCGAGAGCCGCAGCAGGTCCTTGAGGACCCGGGTCTCGATGTCGATCCCGTGGTCCATGAGCTCGATGTAGAAGTAGTCCTTGCCGAAGATGTCCTGCAGCTCGCCGGCGACCCGCACCGCCTCGTCCCACTGGCCCAGGCGCAGGCGGGTCTGGATCTCGCCCGAGGGGCAGCCCGACGTGGCGATCAGCCCGGAGCCGTAGGTCTGCAGCAGGTCGCGGTCCATGCGGGGCCACTTGCCCATCTGGCCCTCGAGCGAGGCGAGCGAGCTGGCCCGGAACAGGTTGTGCAGGCCCTCGTTGTTGCGGGCCAGGAGAGTCATGTGGGTGTACGCGCCACGCGCGGAGACGTCGTCCGCCTCCTGGCCCTGGACCCCGAACCGCACGCGGGTCTGGTCGAAGCGGCTCGTGCCGGGCGTCACGTACGCCTCGACGCCGATGATCGGCTTGACGCCGGCGGCCGTGCCCTTGGACCAGAAGTCGAAGGCGCCGAACAGGTAGCCGTGGTCGGTGGTCGCGATGGCCGGCTGGCCCTGGCGCACCACCTCGGCGAACAGATCCCCCAGGCGGGCCGCGCCATCGAGCATCGAGTACTCGGTGTGCGCGTGGAGATGGACGAAGTCAGCCCCGGGTGATGCCATGCGGGCCAGTCTAGGTGCCGCCGGGGACACCCCCGGCGGGGTCAGCGGTAGCCGTCGCGCAGGGTGGCGAGCGCCGCGGAGAGATCCTCCGGGTACTCGCTGGACACCTCGAGCCAGTCGCCGCTGGTCGGGTGCGTGAACCCGAGCCGGACGGCGTGCAGCCACTGCCGGGACAGCGAGACGCGTGCCGCCAGGGCCGGGTCGGCGCCATACGTGAGGTCTCCCACACACGGGTGCCGCAGCGCCGAGAAGTGCACCCGGATCTGGTGCGTCCGGCCGGTCTCCAGGTGGACCTCGACGAGCGAGGCGGCCGGCAGCATCTCGAGCACCTCGTAGTGCGTGATCGAGGGCTTGCCGTCGGCCACGACCGCGAACCGCCAGTCCGAGCTGGGGTGCCGGCCGATGGGCGCGTCGATGGTGCCCGTGGTGGGCTCCGGATGGCCCTGCACGAGCGCGTGGTAGACCTTCTCGACGGTGCGCTCCTTGAACGCCCGCTTGAGCACGGTGTACGCGTGCTCGCTCTTGGCCACGACCATGAGCCCCGACGTGCCGGCGTCCAGGCGGTGCACGATGCCCTGCCGCTCGGCGGGGCCCGACGTCGAGACGCGGTAGCCGGCCGCGACGAGCGCGCCCACGACGGTCGGTCCGGTCCAGCCGGGCGACGGGTGCGCCGCCACGCCCACAGGCTTGTCGATCACGACCAGGTCGTCGTCGTCGTAGACCACGCGCATGCCGGGCACCGGCTCGTGCGTGATGTCGGCGAAGGACTCGACGCGCTCCGGCTCGGGCAGCTCCACCTCGAGCCAGGCGCCGGGCAGCAGCCGGTCGGACTTGCCGACCTCCTTGCCGTCGAGGCGCACCGAGCCAGCGGCGGCGAGCTCGGCTGCGCGGGTGCGGGAGAGGCCGAGCAGCCGGGCGATCGCGGCGTCGACCCGCTCGCCGGCCAGGCCGTCGGGGACGGGCATCGCACGGGTCTCAGCCATCGTCGCGGCCCTCCCGGGGGGTGCGCACGCCCGAGGCCCCAGGATCGGCGCCGAGGCTCTCGCCTCCACTGCCGAGGTCCGTGTGACGCGGCCCGTCGCCCTCCGCGGGTCCCGGATCCGTGTCGCCGTCGCCCTCCGCGCCGGGCCCGCCGTCCCGCGTCCCGTCGATCTGGATGCCCCGGATCGCGAGGATCATGATGAGCCCGGCGGCGACGACGATCGCGATGTCGGCGACGTTGCCGACGAACAGGTCCCCGTAGGCGATGAAGTCCACGACGTGCCCGCGGGCGAACCCGGGCGCGCGGAACACTCGGTCGCCGAGGTTGCCCAGCGCGCCGCCGAGCAGCAGCCCCAGGGCGAGCGCCCACCCCGTGGACCCCAGCCGCCGCGAGGCGCGGACGATGACGACCACCACACCCGTCGCGACGAGGGTCAGCACCCAGGTCATGCCCGTCGCGATCGACAGGGCGGCGCCCGGGTTGAACAGCAGCCGCAGGCTCAGCAGGTCGCCCAGCACCGGCACCGGCTCGCCCTCCACGAGGGTGGCCAGCACCCACGCCTTCGTGGCCTGGTCGACCACGAGGACAGCGAGCGTCAGAGCGATCAGAAGCAGAAGAAGACGACGCCGGCGCGCCCCACCCGGAGGTGGGGCGGCCGGCGTCGTCTCAGAGGTCGTGGGCACCCGCAGGAGTCTACGGGTGGCTCACCGACGTTCTTCGCGCTGCTTGCACTCCACGCACAGCGTGGCGCGCGGGAAAGCCTCCACCCGCGCCTTGCCGATCGCCCTGGCGCAGGACTCGCACGTGCCGAAGGTGCCCGCGGTGATGCGGGCCAGGGCATGCGCGGTCTGTGCCAGGAGGTCTCGCGTGTTGTTCACCAGGGTGAGCTCGTGCTCACGCTCGAGCGCGCTCGATCCCGAGTCAGCCTGGTCGTCCCCTGCTCCGTCGCCGGAGTTCCGCAAAAGATCCGAGAGCTCGGCGTCTGCTGCCGAGAGCTCGGAGGTAAGTCGCGCGACGTCTCTCATGAGCTCGTCGGCGACAGCACGCACATCTCGGACCGACCACGGCTTCTCACCGTCACGCACGGGGAAGAGTCGGACCGCTTTCGCGAGATCCAGCTCCCCCTGCGATGTCGTCCCCCTGCTGAGTGAGTCGTTGATGGCCACTGGCGCCCTCTCTGTGGAAGTCACGCGAGACTATGCGCGTTGCCCATGACGCACAACACACCGCGGGAGGCATAGCCTCACCGCGGTGTGCTGTTCAACGAAAGCGCAGGTCAGACGGCCCGTGAGCCCCCTCCGGGCTGAGCGTTCTGTCCACTGCGGGGCGGCAGCGCGCTGCCCCGGTTGTCCAGGTCGCCGAGGAGGTTCTCGAGGTAGCTCTTGAGGCGCGTGCGGTAGTCCCGCTCGAACACCCGGAGCTCGTCGATCTTGCGCTCGAGGAGCGAGCGCTCCTGCTCGAGCTGCCCGAGCGTGCGGGACGACGTCTCCTCGGCCTCGCGGACGATGCGGCTGCTCTGCGCCTTGGCCTCGGCGATGAGCCGGTCGCTCTCCTCCTGGCCGCTCTTGACGTAGTCGTCGTGGAGCTTCTGCGCCAGCGCGAGCATCCCCGTGGCCGACTCCGGCTCGTTGGGGCGCTGCGGGCTCACCGGGGCGACGGCCACGGGGGCCGGGGCCGCCGGGGCGGGCGCCGGCTGCGGCTCGGGGGTCGGCTCGGGCTTCGGCGCCGGGGCGGCCTGCTGAGCGCCTGCCCGGCTGAGCTCGGCGATGCGTCGCTCGGCTGCCGCGAGCTTCGTCTTGAGGTCCTCGTTCTCGGTCTGCAGGTCACGCAGGGTGTTGACGACCTCGTCGAGGAAGTCGTCGACCTCGTCCTGGTCGTACCCCTCGCGGAACTTCGTCGCCTGGAACTTCTTGTTCAGGACGTCGTCTGCTGTCAGCAGTGCCATCGTCGTCACCTCTTCGGTCGAACTTGGTCTAGCCGGTGGGCAGTCACCGACCACCTCGGCTCACGGTAGCGGACATTGAGGCGGTCGCATGCGACCCGCCACGCACTGCTCACACCTCGGGCGCCCTGCTCGCCCGTGTCGAGGTGGTTCGCGCACACATCGATGACACGCTCGGCGGTCACAGCGCCGACAGCACAGACATCAGCACGGTGCAGGCGAGCATGAGGATCAAGAACGCCAGGTCGAGGCGCACCGTCCCCAACGACAGCGGCGGCACGACACGACGGATCGCCCGCAGCGGCGGGTCGGTCACGGTGTACGTCGCCTCTGCGATGACGAGCATGACACCGCTCGGGCGCCAATCCCGCGCGAAGAACTGCACCCAGTCCAGCACGAGCCGGGCGAGGAGCAGGAGGAAGAAGACGAGGACGACCAGGTACAGGACGTCGGCGATCAGCCTCACGCGTCAGCTCTGGTTGAAGAAGCCCGCGGGGGCGGGCTCGGCAGGCTGCTCGTCGCCCGTGACCTCGACATGGGCCGGCGACAGCAGGAACACCTTGTTGGTGACGCGCTCGATCGCCCCGTGCAGCCCGAAGATCAGGCCCGCGGAGAAGTCGACCAGGCGCTTCGCGTCGGCGTCGTCCATGTCGGAGAGGTTCATGATGACCGGCGTGCCCTCGCGGAACGCCTCGCCGATCTTCCGCGCGTCGTTGTAGGCGCGCGGGTGGATCGTCGTGATGCGCCGGAGCTCGCCGGTCGAGGGCGCGGGCTGTGCGACCCTCACCGCGGGCCGGTGAAGCGGCGTGACCTGAGCCTCGTACTCCTGCGGCACCGTAGCCTCCAGCTCGTCGTACTCGTCGACGTACTCCTCGTGCTCGCCTCGTTCGTCGGCGAGGCCGAGGTACAGCATCGTCTTGCGCAGCGCTCCGGCCATCGCGTTCTCCTCATCCCCACGGGACTGTCTCTTCCCTGCCTTCGACGCTAGCAAGGAGCCCGCCCCGACCTGGCGCGACACGCGCGGGCCGTCCGGATTACCCCGGACCTCACCCGGCGAGCCGGACCACGCCGGCGAACCGGCCGGTGGGGCGCCCCTCCGCCGAAGCGCGACGGTGCGAGTAAAGCCGCTCATCGGTGAACGTGCACGTCGAGACGCGTGACACGGCGCGCACCCCGGCGCGGGCGAGCTCGCCCGCGACCCCGGCGCCCAGGTCCACGCCCGGCGTCCCCCACCGGGTCACGGCCCATGCCTCGGGGACGACGGCCGCCACGTCGGCGCGCATCTGCTCGGGCACCTCGTAGGCGCCCCCGCTGATGCAGGGCCCGATGGCCGCGCGCATCCGGCCGACGTCGGCCCCCCGCGCCAGCATCGTGTCGACCGCGGCCCGGACGACCCCGGCCACCAGGCCGGCGCGTCCGGCGTGCACGGCCGCGACGAGCCCGGCCTGCCCGTCCGCGAGGAGCAACGGGACGCAGTCGGCCACGTACACCGCCACCGCGAGTCGCGACGAGCCGGTGACGAGGGCGTCCCCCTCCCCCACGACGCCGCCCCCGGTGTGCGCGCTGCCGGACTCGTCGAGCACATGCACCGTCGCGCCGTGCACCTGCTCGCCGAACACGACGGGGGCGCCGGCCCACTCCGCGAGGAGCCCGCGGTTCGCCAGGACGTCGGCGGGCCGGTCCCCGACGTTGAGCCCGACGTTGAGGCTCCCCCACGGGGCGCCCGACACCCCGCCGGCCCGGGTGGTGAACCCGGCCCGCACCCCGGGGCCGAGGTCGACCTCGAGGACGGGGATCACTGGCATCGCCTACTTGAGGAAGTCGGGCACGTCCAGCTCCTCGGCGCCGCGGCGCGAGTGGTCCTCCTCGAAGATCTGCGGCACCTCGAGCTGGCCCGTGCTCGGAGCGGGCGCGGGCGCCTCGGACGCGAGGAACACCGGGACGGGCGCCGCGGCCGGGGCGGCGGGGCGGGCCGGCGACCCGACGCGCACGACGTCCTCGTCCGGGTCGACCGGCCTGGGCTGGGCCACGGCGTGCGTGGGGACCGCAGCCGGCCGCGGGGCGCCGGACGCCGAGCCGCTCACCTGGCCGAGGCCGCGGCTGTCGCGCCGGACCAAGGGAGCGCCGCCGTCGAAGCCGGCGGCGATGACGGTGACCCGCACCTCGTCGCCGAGGGCGTCGTCGATGACCGCGCCGAAGATGATGTTCGCCTCGGGGTGCGCGGCCTCCTGCACCAGGCGTGCGGCCTCGTTGATCTCGAACAGCCCCAGGTCGGAGCCACCCTGGATGGACAGCAGCACGCCGTGGGCGCCGTCGATGCTGGCCTCGAGCAGCGGCGAGGAGATCGCGAGCTCCGCTGCCTGCACGGCGCGGTCGTCACCTCGCGCGGAGCCGATGCCCATGAGCGCGGACCCGGCGCCCTGCATCACGGACTTGACGTCGGCGAAGTCGAGGTTGATCAGGCCAGGGGTGGTGATGAGGTCGGTGATGCCCTGGACGCCGGACAGCAGCACCTGGTCGGCGGAGTGGAAGGCGTCGAGCACCGAGACCGAGCGGTCGGATATCGACAGCAGCCGGTCGTTCGGGATGACGATGAGCGTGTCGACCTCGGCGCGCAGCGCGTCGATGCCGGAGTCCGCCTGCACCGAGCGACGGCGGCCCTCGAAGGTGAACGGCCGGGTGACGACGCCGATGGTCAGCGCGCCGAGCGAGCGTGCGATGCGGGCCACGACGGGCGCGCCGCCGGTGCCGGTGCCGCCGCCCTCGCCCGCGGTCACGAACACCATGTCCGCGCCGCGCAGCACGTCCTCGATCTCCTCGGCGTGGTCCTCGGAGGCCTTCTTGCCCACCTCGGGGTCGGCGCCGGCGCCGAGCCCGCGCGTGAGCTCGCGGCCCACGTCGAGCTTCACGTCGGCGTCGGACATCAGCAGAGCCTGGGCGTCGGTGTTGATCGCGATGAACTCGACACCCTTGAGGCCGACCTCGATCATGCGGTTGACGGCGTTGACTCCCCCACCCCCGATGCCGACGACCTTGATGACGGCCAGGTAGTTCTGCGGAGCTGCCACAGTGGGTGCCTCTCGTTGTGCGCCGGGACGTGCACGGCTGGGGCGATGTGACCGCCACGGCCGAACCTTCACCCTCAAGTTGAGGGTTATAGTTATGTCAGTTTCTCTCTAGCTCGTGACGCTATGTGCGCCGGGCGCCGCGATCAACGACCTCGCCGCGCGTGTCGGCCACGATCCCAGTTCATCGGGCTCGTCGCCTGTCCAACCTCGCTCACCTGGTGATCGGCAACGTCGGAGCGGACACGTCGAAGACGCTGGCGCCCGCGCTCTCCGGCGCCGCCCGCAGCGCGCTCAGCACGGCGACCTTCAACGCCGTGTCCTGCCCGCTCCCCCAGTCCACCCGCGCGCCGTCGCGCAGCGCCATGGTGACGGTGTCCTGCGACTGCGCGGAGACCTCCGCCACCTCGGCCAGGAGCTCGGGAGGCAGTCCTTCGAGCACGGTGAGCACCGCCGCCAGGGTGCGCGCCTCGCCCACGGGGACCTGCGCCACGGGCAAGCCGTCCGGCGCCGCATCGACCCTCCCGACCTGCACCCCCTCCATGTCGACCAGCGCGAAGCCCGGCGCGCCCGCGTCCGGCGCCTCGTCCGGCTGCTCGGGCACGGCCGCCACCGGCTCCCGCGACACCAGCTCGATGTGCAGGCCGCGGGGCCAGTCCCGGCTCACCTGCGCCTCCCGGACCCCGGGCACGTCGAGGACGTCACGCCGCAGGCCGACCGTGTCGAGCCGCGGCAGGGGGGTCGTGCCCCGCTCGGCGACGACCTCCCGCACCTGGTCCACCGCCACCACCGTCCCCGCGCCGGCGACGGTGACCTGGGCCTGGTCGAGCTGGAACACAGGCGACCAGAGCAGCAGCCAAGCCGTCGCAGCGACGGCCACCACGGCGCCCGCCGCCACGAGGACGTCGCGGCGCGCCAGGCGACGGCGGGCCCTGGCACGCTCCGCGAACCGCGCGGCCGAGCTCGTCGAGACGACCGAGGGCCGCACGGGGAGAGCCGTCCCACGACGGCCCGCGGCGTAGGTCGTGACGGTCGGCTCGCCGGGCGCCGCGCCCGAGCGGGCCGATGGCGTCGTCGACCCACCGCCGGGCTTCGACCGGCCAGGGGCAGCGGGGCGCCCGGCCCCCGGTTGCTGGCCTGTTCGCGGGGCGGGCCCGCCGCCGGACGGCGTGGCCGCCGGCGGAACGGACGGCGCCGAGGGGAGCGCCGGGCGCGGCCGCTCAGGCGCGCGGGGAGCCGCCGGACGCGCGGTGCGGCCCGGCGCCGGTGGTCTCGGGCGCTGCGGCGTCATGCGTCCTGCGGGCCTTCCGCCTCGGGCGCCGGCGCCTCGCGCTCGGCCAGCGCCGCGAGCACCACCGCGCCCAGCTCGGTGACGTCGCCCGCGCCGACCGTCAGCAACAGGTCGCCCGCGCGTGCCTCGGCTGCCAGCGCACGCGCGGCGTCGTGCCGGTCGGGGACGAAGCGCGCACGACCGGCGGTCGGCACCGCATCGGCCACGAGGGCGCCGGTGACCGTCGGGTCCACGTCCTCCCGCGCCGCGTACACGTCCGTCACCACGACGACGTCCGCGAGGTCGAGCGCCGTCCCGAACTCGGCGGCGAACGCCCGGGTGCGTGAGAAGAGGTGGGGCTGGAAGACGACGAGCACGCGCCCCTCGCCCGCGACCGTCCGCGCGGCCCGCAGCAGGGCGGCGACCTCCGTCGGGTGGTGGGCGTAGTCGTCCACCACCCGCACCCCGGCGGCCTCGCCGCGCGCCTCGAACCGGCGCCCGGTGCCTCGGAACCCGGCCAAGCCCTCGACCGCCTGCTCGGCAGAGGCGCCCGTCCGACGGGCCGCGACGAAGGCGGCGGCGGCGTTCAGCGCGTTGTGCTCGCCCGGCACCGTCAGGCTCAGGTCGGCGTCGCCGATCGTCGGGTCGGTCGAGCGCAGCCGGACGCTCCACCGGCCGTCGCGCAGTCCGAGCGGCTCGACGACGACGTCGGAGGCAGGGCCGCGCCCGTAGGTGACGACGTCCACCCCCCGCGCCGCGAGGCCGTCACGCACCCGGTCCACCAGGCGGGAGGCCCCGGCGTCGTCCGCGCAGGCGACGAGCAGCCCACCGTCCCGGACGCGGCCCGCGAACGCGACGAACGCGTCGTCGAAGGCCTCACGGGTGCCGTAGTGGTCCAGGTGGTCGGGCTCGACATTGGTCACGACGGCGACGTCCGGCGAGTACGCCAGGAACGACCCGTCGGACTCATCGGCCTCCGCCACGAAAGCCCGGCCGGCGCCTGCCCGGCTGCCGCCGAGCGGGCCGGCGGCGGACAGCACGTCCCCGCCGATGGCGAACGACGGGTCGAGGCCGGCGTGCACCAGCGCGGTGGCGATCATCGCCGAGGTCGTCGTCTTGCCGTGCGCGCCCGCGACCGCGATGGCCTCGCGGCCGCTCATGAGGGCGGCCAGCGCCTCAGAGCGGTGCAGCACCCGCACGCCGCGCTCCCGCGCCCTCGCCAGCTCGGGGTTGGACTCCCGGACCGCCGTCGAGACGACGACGGTGTCGACGCCGTCCACGTGCGCGGCGTCGTGGCCGACCCACACCCGCGCCCCCGCCGAGCGGAGGCTGTCGAGCGCAGGGCCGTCCTTCGCGTCGGACCCGCTGACCGGCAGCCCCGCCGCGACCAGCAGCCCGGCGATCGCCGACATGCCCGCGCCCCCGATGCCGACCAGGTGCACCCGGCCGAGGGCTGCGAGGCCGACCTCGCCGGCCACCGCGCCGTCCGCCACCGCGCCGCCCGCCACCGCGCCGCCCGCGACAGCGCCGTCGTCGACCGGCGGCAGGTGCGCCTCGACAAGATCCGCGACCCGCGCGGCCCCGTCACGCAGCCCGACCGACGCGGCGGCCTCCCCCATGTGCTCGCGCGCCGCCGCGGCCCCCTCGCCGACGAGCAGCGGGAACAGGTGCTCGACGAGCCATCCAGGCGTCAGGTCGGCGTCGGCGACCAGCAGCCCGCCGCCCGCCGCGACCACCGGCGCGGCGTTGAGCCGCTGCTCGCCGTTGCCCACGGGCAGCGGGACGTACACGGCAGGCAGGCCCAGGGCGGCGAGCTCGCTGACCGTCCCGGCGCCCGCGCGCCCCACCACCACGTCGGCGACAGCCAACGCGTGCTGCATCTCCGAGAGGTACTCGTGGACGTGGTAGCGCTCGCCGCCCGGCAGCGGCGCCACGACATCGCGCACCTCGTCGCCCTTGCCGGCTCCGGCCAGGTGCAGCACCTGCACCCCGGCGTCCAGCAGCTCAGCCGCGACCCGGACCATCGCGCGGTTCAGGCTCAGGGCGCCCAGGGAGCCGCCGGTCACGACGAGCGTGGTCCGCCCGGGGTCGAGCCCCAGCCGTTCGGCGGCCGCCACGCGGGTGGCCTCGGCGTCACGTGACCGGTCGGCGACGAGGGCGGCGATCTCGGGCCGCAGGGGCAGGCCGGTGACCTGGGCCCCGGGCAGGGGGGTGCCGGGGAACGTGACGGCGACGTCCGCCGCCCATCGCGACCCCAGGCGGTTGGCGAGGCCCGCACGGGCGTTCTGCTCGTGCACCACCACGGGCACGTGGCGGCTGCGGGCCGCCAGGTAGGCCGGGGTCGAGACGTAGCCGCCGAAGCCGATCACGACCTGCGCGCCCGTCTCGTCGATCACCTCGCCGGCGGTGCGCACCGCGTCTCGCAGCCGGGCGGGCAGCATGGCCCACTCGGCCGTGGGGCGGCGCGGCAGCGGCACGCGCGGCACGAAGGCCAGTGGGAGCCCGCGCTCGGGGACGAGCCGGGACTCGAGCCCCGACTCGGTGCCGAGCACCGTGAGCCGGATCTGCGGGTCACGCCTGCGCAGCTCCTCCGCGACGGCGAGCAACGGGTTCACGTGCCCCGCCGTGCCACCGCCCGCCAGCAGCACCGACCGCACACCCTTGCGACTGCCCACGCGTCCCTCAGCTCCCTCGTCCGTCGATTCGTCCTGCCGGTCCACCACGGTCTCACCCACGTGTCCGGCCGATCACCGCGAGCGACCGGCGCACCACGGACGGCCTCGCGGCCAGCGCCTCGGGCGCCCCCGGCTCCCCGCGGGCGAACGACATGACGACGCCGATCGCCGCCATCGTGGTGATCAGCGCCGAGCCGCCGGCCGAGACGAGCGGCAGCGGCACCCCGATGACGGGCGCCAGGCCGATCACCACGGCGATGTTCACCAGCGCCTGCCCGATCACCCAGCACACGATGGCGCCCGTGGCCACCTGCACGAACGGGTCCTGGTGGCGGCGGATCACGCGGAACATCGCCAGGGCGATGAGCGCGAACAGGCCCAGCACCAGCAGCGTGCCGACCAGCCCCAGCTCCTCGCCCAGGATCGCGAAGATGAAGTCGTTGTGCGCTTCCGGGAGGTAGGACCACTTCTCGCGGCTGGCGCCCAGCCCGATCCCGGTCCAGCCGCCGGTGGCGAGCCCCCAGCCGCCGTGCAGGGTCTGGTAGCAGTCGCTCGTGGGGTCGCAGTCGTCGCTGAGCCACGCGAAGATCCGGGCGACTCGGTTCTGGCTGGTGATCGCGAGCATCCCCGCGGCGAACACCGCCATCCCCACGGCCACACTGAACATCCGCAGCGGGACGCCCGCGATGAACATGGCGCCGCCGACCAGCAGCATCATCACCAGGGCCGTGCCCAGGTCGTGCCCGAGCAGGACGAGGCCGATCATCAGCCCGCCCACCGGCACCGCGGGGATCAACGCGTGCTTCCACTCCCGCAGCAGCGGACGCTTGCGCGCCAGCACCACGCCCAGCCAGAGGGCCAGCGCGAGCTTGACGGCCTCGGACGGCTGCATGGACAACGAGCCGATCGCGATCCAGTTCCGGTTGCCGCCCACAGCGTCGGAGCCGAGCGGGCTGAACACCGCGAGCTGCAGCAGCGCGGCGAGGCCCAGCATCGGCCAGGCCGCCTTCTTGTACAGGCTCGTGGGGAGCCGCGAGGCCACCCACAGGACGGGCAGGCCCATCAGCGCGTACTGCGCCTGGTTGAAGAACACCGCGTAGGGCGACCGGCCCGCCGCCAAGGACTCCACGCTCGAGCTGGACAGGACCATGACCAGGCCGAGCACCACGAGCAGGGCGGTGGCGCCTGTGAGCACGTAGTAGCTGGTGACGGGGCTGTTCCAGGCCAGCAGCCGAGCAGCCGGCGGCTCCACGGCGCGCTGCTGGCCCGTCCGGGGCTGCGACGCGAGCGAACCGGGTGGCTTCTGCGTCACCATGTCGGCCTCAGTCCGCGTCGCGGCTCAGGGCGCGCACCGCCGCGGCGAACGACTCCCCCCGCTCGGCGTAGGAGCGGAACTGGTCCATCGACGCGCTGGCGGGCGCGAGCACCACACTGGCCGGGCCCGGCCGCACCGCGGCGGCGAGCCTGCGCGCCTCGTCGACGGCTCGGTTCATCACCGTCCCAGTGTCACCGGGATCCACCCGCGCCACGGGAACCTCCGGCGCGTGTCGGGCGAGCGCCCCGGCGAGCGGCTCCGGGTCCACGCCGATGAGCACGACCCCGGCGAGCCGGTCCTTGCGGGCCAGCACCAGCTCGTCGAACGTCGCGCCCTTGGCGAGGCCGCCGGCGATCCACACGACGCTGCCCGGCTCGAACCCCGCGAGCGAGGCCGCGGCGGCGTGGGCGTTGGTGGCCTTCGAGTCGTCGACCCAGCGCACGCCATCGACCTCCGCGACGACCGCCGAGCGGTGCTCGCCCGCGGCGAACCCGCGCAGCCCGTCGCGCACCGCGGCCGGGGAGCAGCCGTGGGCGAGCGCCAAGGCGGCGGCCGTGAGCGCGTCCTGGACGAGGTGCGGGGGGACCCCGTCGGGGCCAGCCAGGTGCGCCAGGTCGGCGAGCGTCCCGAGCTCGGCCGCGTGGGTGTGCCGCTGCGGGGTGAAGCCCCGGTCCACGAGAACGTCCTCCACCACGCCGAGCTGCCCGACGCCGGGGGTTCCGAGCGTCACGCCGATCGCCCGTGCGCCCTCCTCCACGTCGGCGTCCCGCACCAGCTGCTCGGTGAGCGGGTCGGCCAGGTTGTAGACGCACGCGACCTGCGCGCGCTCGTACACGCGCCCCTTGTCCGCGGCGTACGCCTCGAAGGACCCGTGCCAGTCGAGGTGGTCGGGCGCGACGTTGAGCACCGCCGCGGCCTGCGCGGACATCGAGTGCGTGAAGTGCAGCTGGAAGCTCGAGAGCTCGACGGCGATCACGTCGAGGGAGGGATCGGTCACGACCTGCGCCAGCGGGGTGCCGACGTTCCCGGCCGCGACGGCGTGCTCCCCGCCGGCCCGCAGCATCGACGCCAGCATGCCGACCGTCGTGGTCTTGCCGTTGGTGCCGGTGACCGCCAGCCAGGGCGCGGGCCCGCGCCCGCCCGGGCGGTCCGCCCGAAGGCGCCACGCGAGCTCGACCTCGCTCCACACGGGGACGCCGCGGGCGACCGCCGCCGCGAGCAGCGGGTTCGACGGGGGCCAGCCGGGCGATGCCACCACCACGTCCACGCCGTCGAGCCCGCCGTCCGCGACGAACCCCTCGACGTCGCGCACGTCGGCCTGCTCCGCGCGCTCGTCGGCCGTGGTCACGACCGCCCCCCGCTCGAGCAGCGCGTCACGCGCCGCCCGCCCCGAGACGCCCAGCCCGGCGACCAGCACCCGGGCGCCGTCCAGCTCCTGGAGGTCGCCGAACGGCACTAGCCCGTCACCCATTCCGCGTAGAACACACCGATGCCGAGCGCCACGAACAGGCCCGCGATGATCCAGAACCGGATCACGATCGTGACCTCGCCCCAGCCGGAGAGCTCGAAGTGATGATGCAGCGGCGCCATCTTGAACACCCGTTTGCCGGTCATCTTGAAGAAGCCGATCTGGATCACGTCGGAGAGCACGATCAGCACGAAGAGGCCGCCGATGATCGCGGCGAGGATCTCCGTGCGGGACAGGATCGACAGCCCGGCGAGGGCGCCGCCCAGTGCCAGCGACCCGGTGTCGCCCATGAAGATCTGGGCGGGGCTCGCGTTCCACCACAGGAAGCCGAAGCAGGCGCCGGTGATGGACGCGGCGACCACCGCGAGGCTCATGGGGTCGCGGACCTCGTAGCAGCGCGGGCCCGCCGAGCTCAACAGCTGGCAGCTCTGGTTGAACTGCCAGACGCCGACCAGCACGTACGAGCCGAACACGATGAGCGAGACGCCCGTCGCGAGCCCGTCGAGCCCGTCGGTGAGGTTGACGGCGTTGGACCAGGCCGTGATGAGGAAGTTCGCCCAGATGACGAACAGCACCATGCCGAGGGTGACCCCGGCGAAGGCCAGGTCCAGGTTGGTGTCGCGGATGAACGAGATCTTGGTGGACGCCGGGGTGCGGAAGGCCTCGTTGGGGAACTGCAGCGCCGCGAGCGCGAAGGTCACGCCCACCACGCCCTGCCCCAGGAACTTCCACCGCGCCTTGAGGCCGAGGCTGCGCTGCCGGGAGATCTTGATGAAGTCGTCGAGGAAGCCCACGATGCCCAGGCCGGTCATGAGGTACAGCACGAGCACCGCTGACACGGTGGGCAGCTGCCGGGTCGCGAGCAGGCCCCCGCCCCAGCCGAGCAGCGTGGCGCCGATGATGACGACACCGCCCATGGTGGGGGTCCCGCGCTTGGTGAAGTGCGCGGTGGGCCCGTCCTGCCGGATGAACTGGCCGTACTGCTTCTTGACGAGGAAGCGGATGAACAGCGGCGTGCCGAGCAGCGCGATCAGCATCGACAGGCCGCCGGAGATCAGGACGGCCCTCATGACGCGGCCACCTGCCCGCCGGCGATGAGCCGGTCGCCCAGGCGCCAGAGCCCGGCGCCGTAGGAGGACTTCACCAGCACGACGTCGCCCGCGCGGAGCTCCTCGTCGAGGAACCGCGCGGCGGACTCGATGTCGTCCGCCACGGCGATCTCGTCGCCCCACGACCCCTCGCGGTTCGCGCCGTCGCGGATCGGGCGGGCGCCCTCCCCCACGACGACGGTGAGCGCGATGTTGAGCCGCACGGCCAGCCGCCCGATGGCGTCGTGGGCCTCGCGGGCGTCCTCGCCGAGCTCGAGCATCTCCCCGAGCACGGCGATCGACCGCCGGTCGCGGCCTGCGACCACGGCCAGCGCCTTGAGGGCCGCCTGCATCGAGTCGGGGTTGGCGTTGTAGGAGTCGTCGATGACGGTCACGCCGTCGGGGCGGTCGACCACGTGCATGCGGTGCGGGCTGAGCGCCTCGGCCACGCTGAGCGACGCGGCGACCTCCTCGAGGCCGAGCCCCACCTGCAGCGCGGCGGCCGCCGCGGCGACCGCGTTGTGCGCGTGGTGCTCCCCGACGAGCCGGAGCTCGACCGGCGCCTGGCGCACGACGCCGTCCGGCCCCGGGGCCTCGAGGGTGAAGCCGGCCCGGCCGGCACGGTCGATCCGCACGCCGCGCGCCCGCACGTCGGCGCCGGCCGACGTGCCGAAGGACACGACCTGGCCGGGGGCCACATCCGCCATGGCCCGCACCCGCGGGTCGTCGGCGTTGAGCACCGCGACGCCATCCGGGACGAGGCCCTGGACGATCTCGGCCTTGGCCTTCGCCACCGCCTCGATGCCGCCGAACTCGCCGATGTGCGCGCTGCCGACGACCAGCACCACGGCCACGTCGGGCGGCGCGATGCCGGTCAGGTAGGTGAGGTGGCCGATGCCGCTGGCGCCCATCTCGAGCACCAGGTACCGGGTCGACTCGTCGGCGCGCAGCACCGTGAGCGGCAGGCCGATCTCGTTGTTGAAGGACCGCTCGGGGGCGATCGTGGGTCCGGCCGCGCCGAGGACCTGGGCGAGCAGGTCCTTCGTCGTCGTCTTCCCGACCGAGCCGGTCACGCCGATCACCCGGAGCCCGGAGCCGCCGGGCTCGAGCGAGGCCTCCCGCAGGCGCGCCAGCACCTCGTGGGCGAGATCGCCCAGCGCGCGCTCCACGTCCGGGACGACGACGCACGGCAGCGGCTCGCCGTCGGCGCCGTCGAGCGGCCGGGCCGCGAGCACCAGCCCGGCGCCCGCCTGGACGGCGGCGGCGGCGAAGTCGTGGCCGTCGACGTGCTCGCCGGGCAGCGCCACGAACAGCGAGCCCTCCTCGACCTCGCGCGAGTCGAGCACGACTGGGCCGGTGACCACCGTCGCGGGGTCGAGCGACTCAGGGCACAGCGCTCCCCCGGTCGCGGCCGCGATGTCGGCCGCTGTCAGTGCGATCACGCGTCCTGCCCCTCGAGCTCGCGCCGTGCCCGCGCTGCGGCACGCAGCACGTCACGGTCGTTGTACCGGTGGAAGACCCCGGCGATCTCCTGGGTCGGCTCGTGACCCTTGCCCGTGATGATGATGGTGTCCCGCTCCGTCGCGATCTCGAAGGCGTCGTGGATGGCCTGGCTGCGGCTGGTCGCCTCGTGCACGTCGGCGAGGTCAGGGCGCACGGTCCGCACCCCGGAGAGGATCGCGGCGCGGATGGCCGCCGGCTCCTCGGAGCGCGGGTTCTCGTCGGTGACGATCAGCACGTCGGCCTGCCGCGCGCCGATCTCGCCCATCATGGGGCGCTTGCCCTGGTCACGGTCGCCGTCCGACCCGAAGACCAGGATCAGCCGTCCCGGGGTGATGGGGCGCACGGCGTCGAGGGCGAGCACCAGCGCGTCCGGCGTGTGCGCGTAGTCGACCAGCCCGAGCGGCATGCCGTCGCCGCGCTCGACGACGCGCTCCATGCGGCCGGGTATCGCCGAGGCGTGGCCGACCGCGGCGATGGCCGTCGGCAGGTCCACCCCGGCGCGGTGCGCGAGGACCACCGCCAGTGCGGCGTTCGACACGTTCACCCGGCCCGGCAGCGGGCTCGCGGCGGCGTGCTCGGTCCCGTCGGGACCGCGGAGCGTGAAGCTCGAGCCGATGCCGTCGAGGCCGATGTCGGCGCTGGTCACCGCCCAGTCGGCGGTCCGCGCCGACGGGCTCCCGACCAGCGTCGAGACGGACTCGACGGGGATCGGCGACTCGGCGGCGAGCCGCTGCCCCCACTCGTCGTCCACCACGACCACGCCGCGGCGGGCCTGGCCCACGGCGAAAAGCCGCGACTTGTCCCGGAAGTAGCCCTCCATGTCGCCATGGAAGTCGAGGTGGTCGCGCTGGAGGTTGGTGAACCCGACGACGTCGAACTCGAGACCGCCGACCCGGCCCAGCGCCAGCGCGTGCGACGAGACCTCCATGGTGCAGGCGGTCGCACCGCGCTCGTGCATGAGCGCCAGGATGGACTGCACCACCGGCGCCTCGACCGTGGTGCGGGGGCTCTCGATGGCCTCGGGCCCGATCCGCAGCTCCACGGTGCCCATGACCCCGGTGCTCGCGTGCTGGGCGCGCAGCGCCGCGTCGACGAAGTAGCTCGTGGTGGTCTTGCCGTTGGTGCCCGTGACGCCGACCGTGACGATCCCGTGCGCCGGGTGGTCGTGCGCCCAGGCCGCGACGGGGCCCGCCAGCGCGCGCGGGTCCGCGGCGACCAGGACGGGCACGGGCGGCTGGGCGGCGGCGAGGAGCTCCGCGCCGGCCTCGTCGGTGAGGATCGCGACGGCGCCGGCCTCGAGGGCCTGGGCCGCGAACGTCGCGCCGTGGACCTTCAGGCCGCTCAGGGCCACGAAGAGGTCGCCGGGCTGGACGTCGCCGCTCGCCACGCTGACGCCGCTCAGGAGGGCGTCGTGGCCAGGGGCGACGCCGCGGACGGACAGGTCGAACACGGCGACGAGGTCGACGACCCGATGTCTGGCTGGGTGCTGCGGGCGCATCCGACCCTGGGGGGACGTCATAGGGAGAATCTACCCCGGTCGGACGTGAGCCCGGCGCGCCGGCCGGGCCGCGCCCACGTGACCGTGCGCACGTGCGGACGCTGCGCCGGGCCGCCCACGGGGGTCACCACGTCGTCGGGTAGAGCGTCGGCTCGGCGCCGCTCGGCGGCACCCCCAGCTCGAGCAGCGCGTCACGGGTGACCGCGCTGAAGACCGGCGCCGCGACCGTGCCGCCCCACTCGGAGGTGCGCGGGTTGTGCAGCACCACGCTCACGGCGATGCGGGGCTCGTCCGCGGGCGCCACGCCGATGAAGGAGGCGGAGATCCCGTTGGGGTTGAAGGACTGCGCCGTCCCGGTCTTCCCCGCCACCCGGTAGCCGGGGACCGCCGCGCCGCCGCCCGTGCCGTCGTCGACCACGCTCTCCAGCATGGAGAGCACGGTGTCGGCGGTCTCCTTCGAGACGACCTGCGTGGGGGCGGCCGGGGCCGAGGCGGTGTACTGCCCGTCCGCCGACGTCCAGCCCTTGACCAGGTGGGGCTGCACCCGCACGCCGTCGTTGGCGATGGTCGCGAACACCTGGGTCGCCTGGAGCGCGGTGACCGAGACCCCCTGGCCGAAGAGCACCGCATGCTTCGTGCGGCCGTCCCACTCCTCCCAGGGGTGCAGGATGCCGCGGGACTCCTGCGACAGCTCGATCCCGGTCTTGGCGCCGAACCCGAAACGGGACAGGTAGTCGTGGCGCACCGCCAGCGGGAGCTTCTCGCCGATCATCACCGTGCCGGTGTTCGACGACTGCGCCAGCACCCCGGTGGTGGTCAGCCGCTGGCCCGAGTGCTC
>JADGMW010000217.1_pt2 | contig 18591 bp, 14 predicted proteins | sample 8641801 | NCBI WGS metagenome assembly JADGMW01 (sample SAMN16272018, study PRJNA661076) | feces metagenome | isolation source: fecal sample from diarrhoea affected cattle A | host: Bos taurus | place: South Africa: Lokaleng Village, Mahikeng | collected 2019-09
CCGCCCGCGCGGGCCGCCGGGACGCCGCCGCGCGCCCTGGCGAGGACGCCGACCGAGGCCGACACGGCGCCTGTGCGCGTCCGCCTCGTCCCCCACCTCGCGGCGGGCGGGAGGCCTCGAGCGGCCACCGGCCCTGGGCCCGTCCGCCCGCCGACGCTCGACGAGCGGGCGCTCGAACGACGCCGGACCGCCCTGCGCACCGCACGCGACCGGCCCCTCGAGCCCCAGGCGGCAGCGGACGCCGCACTGCCCGAGCCCACGTCGGTGTGCTGCTCGATCGTCCTGGTGGCCCTCGAGGCGATGACCGGCACCCGGTCCATCTCCCAGCTCGCGCGCTGGGTGACCCCCGAGCTCTACGAGCAGCTCGCCGCGCGCGCCGCGGTCACCATGCGCGCGGTGGGCGAGGGCCGCTCGGCCGCGCGCCCGGAGGTCCGCCGGGCTCGCGTCTGCAGGCTCGGGCAGAGGGCGGCCGAGGCGACGATCGTCGTGCAGGACGGGCCCCGGGTCCGGGCGGTGGCCATCCGCCTCGAGGAGCGCCGCGGCGCGTGGCGGGCCGTGGCGCTCGAGATCGGGTGAGCCACCCGCGCGGCTGGCGTCGGGCGCACGAGCGGCCGGGTGCATGGCCCGGCGAACGAAGGCCGGGTCGAGGTGATCGACCCGGCCTTCGTCAGGAGACGCCGGAAGCCGCGTCGCGGCCCCGCGCGCGTCCTCAGTGCTTGCGCTTGGCGGCCTTGCGGCGCTCCTCGCGGTTCGACGCCCCTGCGGCGGCGGGCCGGACGGGCTCCCCACCCTCGGAACGGGTGACGACGTCCGCGGCGCCGTCGACGCTCGGCGCGGAGTACTGCAACGGCGCGCGCCGCTCGGGTCCGTCGATGCCCTTGGCCACCAGGGCTCCCGGGGCGCCGTCGGGACGAGGCCCGGCAGCAGCGGCCCCTGCGCCGAGCGCCGCCTGCGCGGCCGACTGGGCGGTGACCGCGGCGGCGCCGTCAGCGCCCTCCTCGGGCTCCGCGACCTTGACCTCGAGGTTGAACAGGTACTGGACCGACTCCTCCTTGATGGACTCGGTCATGGCGCCGAACAGCTGGAAGCCCTCGCGCTGGTACTCGATCAGCGGGTCGCGCTGGGCCATCGCGCGCAGCCCGATGCCCTCCTTGAGGTAGTCCATCTCGTAGAGGTGCTCACGCCACTTGCGGTCCAGCACGGACAGCACGACACGGCGCTCGAGCTGGCGCATGTTCGCCGCGCCGATCTTCGCCTCACGCTCGGCGTAGGCGATCCTCGCGTCGGAGAGGATCTCCTCCTGCAGCATCTCGGCCGACAGCCGGGTGGCGGCGCCCGCCTGCTCGACGACCTCCTCGGGCGTGATGGAGATCGGGTAGATGGCCCGGATCGCCGTCCAGAGCGCGTCGAGGTCCCAGTCCTCCGGGCGGCCCTCGGCGGTCGCCGCGCCGACGTAGTCCGTGATGACGTCCGTGAGGAAGTGGCCGACCTGGTCCTGGAGGTCCTCCCCCTCGAGGACGCGGCGGCGCTCGTCGTAGATGACCGTGCGCTGCCGGGAGAGGACGTCGTCGTACTTGAGGACGTTCTTACGGATCTCGAAGTTGCGACCCTCGACCTGCGACTGGGCGCTCTGGATGCCGCGCGTGACGATCTTGGACTCGAGCGGCATGTCGTCCGGGAAACCGGCCCGGTTCATCATCGACTCGGCCATCTGCGAGTTGAACAGGCGCATCAGGTCGTCCTGCAGCGACAGGTAGAACCGGGACTCCCCCGGGTCGCCCTGCCGGCCGGAGCGGCCACGGAGCTGGTTGTCGATGCGCCGCGACTCGTGGCGCTCGGTGCCCAGCACGTACAGCCCGCCGAGCTCGACGACCTCGTCGTGCTCGGCCGCGACGGCCTCGGTCGCCTTCGCGAGGGCGTCGGGCCACGCGGCCTCGTACTCCTCCGCGTTCTCGGCGGGGTCGAGGCCCCGCGCGGCGAGGTCGGCGACGGCCATGAACTCGGCGTTGCCGCCGAGCATGATGTCGGTCCCGCGCCCGGCCATGTTCGTGGCGACCGTGACGGCGCCCTTGCGCCCGGCCTGGGCGACGATCGACGCCTCACGCGCGTGCTGCTTGGCGTTGAGGACCTCGTGCGGGACGCCCTGCTTCTTGAGCTTCGACGAGAGGAGCTCGCTCTTCTCGACGCTCGTGGTGCCGACGAGCACGGGCTGGCCCTTGGCGTGACGCTCGACGATGTCCGCGACGACCGCGTCGAACTTGCCCTCCTCGGCCTTGTAGACCAGGTCGCCCTGGTCGATGCGGAGCATCGGGCGGTTGGTGGGGATCGGGACGACGCCGAGCTTGTACGTGCCCTGGAACTCCGCGGCCTCGGTCTCGGCGGTGCCAGTCATCCCGGCGAGCTTGTCGTACAGGCGGAAGTAGTTCTGCAGCGTGATCGTGGCGAGGGTCTGGTTCTCGGCCTTGATGGCCACACCCTCCTTCGCCTCGATGGCCTGGTGCATGCCCTCGTTGTACCGGCGGCCCGGGAGGATGCGGCCGGTGTGCTCGTCGACGATCAGGACCTCGCCGTTCATCACGACGTAGTCCTTGTCGCGCTTGAACAGCTCCTTGGCCTTGATCGAGTTGTTGAGGAACCCGATCAGCGGCGTGTTCAGGGACTCGTACAGGTTCTCGATGCCCAGGTAGTCCTCGACCCGCGCGATGCCCGGCTCGAGCACGCCGACGGTGCGCTTCTTCTCGTCGACCTCGTAGTCACGGTCTGCCTGCAGCCGCCGGGCGACCTTGGCGAACTCGCCGTACCAGCGGTTCGCGTCGCCCGACGAGGGACCCGAGATGATCAGCGGCGTGCGGGCCTCGTCGATGAGGATCGAGTCGACCTCGTCGACGATCGCGAAGTTGTGGCCGCGCTGGACGAGCTCGTCCGTGGTCCAGGCCATGTTGTCGCGCAGGTAGTCGAAGCCGAACTCGTTGTTCGTCCCGTAGGTGATGTCCGCCGCGTACTGGGCGCGGCGCTCGGCCGGGCGCTGGCTCGACAGGATCACGCCCGACGTGAGCCCCAGGAAGCGGTACACGCGGCCCATGAGCTCGGCCTGGTACTCGGCGAGGTAGTCGTTCACGGTGACGACGTGCACGCCCTTGCCGGTGAGCGCGTTGAGGTAGGCCGGCGCCGTGGCGACCAGCGTCTTGCCCTCACCGGTCTTCATCTCGGCGATGTTGCCGAGGTGCAGCGCGGCGCCGCCCATGAGCTGGACGTCGAAGTGCCGCTGGCCGAGCGTGCGCCGGGACGCCTCGCGCACGGCGGCGAACGCCTCGGGGAGCAGGTCGTCGATGGTCTCGCCGTCGGCGAGCCGGGCCTTGAAGCGGTCCGTCTCCTCACGCAGCTCCGCGTCGGAGAGCGCGATGAAGCTGTCCTCCAGCGCGTTCACCTGCTGGGCGATTCCGGACAGCCTCTTGACGATCCGGCCCTCGCCGAAGCGAAGGACCTTGTCGAGAATCGCAGGCACGCGTCACTCCCCACGTGTTCGCGCCCCGCACGCCGTGGCGTCGGAGCGGTCTGGGCGGACCCGACCGCATGGCCGGGGCGCTGACCATCGTAGGCGAGTGTCCTGGCCCCGTCGAAGAACGGTCACCGGGAACCGTGCCCCGAGGGGCCTCGGTGACGCCGCGAGACCAGACGTCCCGGGCCGCCAGCAGCCCGGCGGGGGCGTGAAGTCACCTGTTCGGGTCAACCAGCCCTGGGCCCACCGAGCACCGTCCACCCCTCACGCGGTGGTCTCGAGCCCGGCCGAGCGTAGCCCGGCCGTCTCCCCGCCCGCGAGCGCGTCGCCCAGGGCGATCGCGAGGTCTCCCCGTGCCGGAAACGAGCCGGCGGGGACGGCGCCCACCTGGACCTCCGCCAGGCCGAGCCATCCGGCCAGCACCCGCAGCTCGGCGGCCAGCTCGCCCGCCAGGTCGGCACTCGCCTGCGAGGCGCCAGGAGCGCGGTGCGCGGAGTGCACGCGGAGCACCCCTGCCCGGCGGTCGGCCTTGAGGTCCACCAAGGCCGCCAGGTCCTCGCCCAGCAGGAACGGCAGGACGTAGTAGCCGTGCACCCGCTTGTGCTCGGGCACGTAGATCTCGATGCGGTAGCGCAGGCCGAAGAGCTCCTCGAGCCGCCGGCGCTCGAAGACCAGCGGGTCGAACGGGCTCAGCAGCGTCCTGGCCTCGGCTCGGCGCGGAACGATCGCGTCGCGGTGCAGGTACACGTCCCGCGCCCAGCCCTCGACCTGCACGGGACGCAGGACGCCGTCCTCGACGAGCTCCTCCAGCGCGCGCGCCGGCGCCGGGCCGCGCAGGCGGAAGTAGTCGAGCAGGCACTTCGTGGACCCGATCCCGTGCGCGCGGGCCCCGATCTCCACGAGGGCCCGCAGCGCCTCCTCGTCCGACGGCTCGGGGCGATCGAGCACCGCGGCGGGCAGGACGCGCTCCGTCAGGTCGTAGCAGCGTTCGAACTGCGCGTTGCGCCGCGCCGAGGCGACCTCGCCGGTGAAGAAGAGGTACTCGAGCACCCGCTTGGCGACGGTCCAGTTCCAGCCCCACTCGGTGCGCGTGCGGGGGTGCTCCGCCTCGAAGTACGCCTGGATCTGGCTCGCCGTGACCGGGCCGTGCTCAGCGACGAGCCGGCGGATCTCGACGACCTCCGCCGCGTGGGCCAGCGGCACGTCGCGGATGGAGCCCCAGGCCTGGGTCCGGTACGCGCGCCGGCGCCAGCCCAGCATGCGGTAGGTCTCGGGCGGGACGAACGACGCCTCGTGGGCCCACGTCTCGACGAGCCGACGGGGCGACCGGCCCGCGGCGCGGTCGAGCAGCCCGGTGTCGTACGGACCGAGGCGGGAGTACGCCGGCATCAGGTGCGCGCGGGCCAGCACGTTCACCGAGTCGATCTGCAGCAGTCCGAGGCGGTCGACGACCTGCTGGAACTGGCGCATCGTCACCGGGCCGGCGCGCTCGGGCCTTCCGCGGTCCAATCCCTGCGCCCGCAACGCCACGCGGCGTGCCTGGGAGCGGGAGAGCGTGTCACGCGGGACAGGCGTCGCACGCCCCACGCGGAGGCTGGCGGCGCTGGATGCGGTGAGCGGGGACGGAGCCACCCGCCCATCCTGCCGTCGACCGGTGACATCGGGCAGAACATCCCGCCTCGGGCGCCCGTGGCACGCGAACGGGCCCCGTGGGCGATGCCACGGGGCCCGTCCTCACGACGTGGCTAGACCTTCGCGGCCTGCCGTTCGGTGGCCTGGCCGTTCGAGCCGGTGATGCGCACCGGGGTGTCGAGCTTGATCACCCCGTAGCTCCAGCCGTGGCGCCGGTAGGCGACGGCGGGCTGGGCGGTCTCGGCGTCGATGAAGAGGTAGAAGTCGTGCCCCACCAGCTCCATCTCGTAGATCGCGTCGTCGATCGTCATCGGCTGGGCCGAGTGGACCTTCTCGCGGATGACCACCGGCGAATCGCCCAGGGTGATCTCCACGACGTCGCCGGGGGCCACGGCCACCGTGGTCTCCGTCGGGGCCTCGCCGTCCTCCTCGCTCGGCGGCCGCACGTCGACGGGCACCTCGATCGGCGTGATGAGGGTCCGGTTGTGGTGGTCCTTGCGACGGTCGCGCGAGCGCCGCAGGCGCTCCTGCAGCTTCGCGATCGCGAGGTCCAACGCCGCGAACCGGTCATCCGCGCACGCCTCCGCCCGGATCACCGGGCCCTTGTCCACGACCGTCAGCTCGACCCGCTCGCAGCTGCCCGCCTGTCGAGGGTTGCGCTCGTGCGTCACGACCACGTCGATGCGCTGAGCGCGGGGGGCGAGCTGGGCCAGCTTCGTCAACTTGTCCGTCGCGTGCCGGCGGAACTTCTCCAGCACCTCGGTGTGACGACCAACGACCACAATCTCCATGAAGACCTCCAGGGAGGGACCAGGGGCGGGGGGGAACACCGCCCGGTGACGTACTGAGACGCCCCGATGGGGCGATCGTGTGGCACCACCTCCTCCCGTGGCCTGGCCTGCACCCGGGACCGATCAGAGCATCAGAGCGACACCGCTCCGACCTGTCGGTTCTGACATCAACGCTATCCCGCCACGGCCTCAGGTTCCAGTTCCGACGCTCCGCCGTCCGGGTGGCGGGGTGGCCGCGAGCACCAACGCGCCGACGACCACCGCCCCCTCCGCGCCCAGCGCCTGCTCGCACGCCGCGAGCGTCGCGCCGGTGGTCAGCACGTCGTCGACGAGCAGGACGGGACGGGCCTCCAACCCGCCTGCGAGCGACCGTCGGACCCGCAGCCGGCCCGCGAGGTTGGCGCCGCGTCCGCGGGCGCCGAGGCCGGCCTGGTCGAGCGCGCCCCACCGACGGCGCAGCGCAGGGCACGCGCGGGTCCCCGGCAGCTGCGAGGCGAGCGCCTGGGCCACGGCGGTCCCGAGCCGCCCGACGAGGTCCTCGCCGCGACGCCAGCGGGCCGAGGCCGAGGACGGCGCGGGCACCACCAGCAGCCCGGCGGTCTCCCCACCGCAGGCGCCCAACGCGGGGGCCAGGCCGCGGGCCGCCCGGGTGAGCGCGTCGGCGAGGGGACGACTGAGGTCGGCGCGTCCCCCGTCCTTCCACGCCACGATCAGCTCGCGCACCGGGCCGACGCACTCGGCGGGGGCCCACACCGGCAACGGCGCCCGCCCGTCCATGCGGTCGAGCCGCGGCGCCGCGCCCTCGCGCCTTCGCGGCGGTGCGAGAAGCAGCCCGGCGCACGCGGCGCACAGGGCCACGTCGAGGGCGCCGCACCCTCCGCAGGACACCGGCAGCACCAGGCGGCCCAGGTCTGTCACGGCGCGCAGCACCGGGTCCAGCACGTGGCCTGAGGCGCCGGCGACGACCTGGCGCCCTGGGGCCCTCGCCTCGGGTGCGGGCCGGTGCGGCACACCGGCCGGGCGGGAGGCGGGCTGCGGCGACGACGGCACGCCGCGACCGTGCCACGTCGGCCCGGGCGCGCCGCTCGTCGCCGCGAGCGCAGTGCGCCGCCTCCCGTCCCCCCGGGCTGGGGGTGGCGCGGCCTCAGCCGGGGAAGGAGGGCGCGCGCACCCCGGTCGCGGTCCGCGCCCAGCTCGCGCCCGACCTCACGTACAGGTCCCCGTTCGACGTCGTCACGTACAGCAGGCGCTCCCCCTTGCCGCCGGCCAGCGCGTCGATGCCCTCGAGGGCGGGCAGTGGTCGGGTCTGACCGGCCAGCGGCGCCAGGTACACGGTGGTGGCCGTCGCGGCGGCGGTCTTCCCGAGCACGCCCAGCGTCGACTCGTCGACCCAGACCGCCCGCGACGCCGAGGTCAGTGTGGCCCCGACGGCCAGCGGCTCCCCGAGCTGCTGCGGGGCTCCATCACGGTCGCGCACGATCCCCGCCACACCGAGCTCGAACGCGTCAGGGCCCGTCGACAGCACGGCCACCCGGGTGCCGTCCCGGGCGACGCGGAGCTCGTGCACGGTGCGGCCCGCGAGCCAGTCGGCGCGCACCGCCTGCCGGGTGCCGTCCGCCCGGACCGCCGTGAGGACCGAGCCATCGGGCCCGACGGCCGCCGTCCACACCCAGCCCAGCCGGTCCACGGACGGCGCGGTCATCCCCTCGCCTCCCACGAGCTCCTCGCCCAGGCCGCCCGAGGAGACCCGCCGCAGGCTGTCGCGGCCCGACAGCGCCACCCGGACCGTCCCCTCCTCGTTGCGAGCGGTGCTGGTGACGTCCAGCCCGGCCAGCGGCCCCACGCCCTGCGCAGGCTCGAGCTCTCCGTGCCTGAACGTCATCAGCGTGTCGCCCTGCACCACCTCGAGCGCGGAGTCGCTGCTCAGAGAGCCGCGGGTCAGGTCGGCTGGCTCCCAGGCGAGCGGCACGCCCCCTGCCACCACCTCGACGGCGTTCACCTGGGCCACGTCGAGGGTCGCCTCGAGCTGGGCGAGCATGAGCCGCCGCTCCTCGGCGTCGCCGAGCGCCGCCCCAGACAGGGCCACCACCGCGGTGCCGTCCTCGTCGACGGGAACGGCGAGATTGTCGAGCCGCACCCCGTCCGGCACCGCCGTCCGGACCGCGTCCCGCAGCCACGGCGACGGGCCGTCGATGAGCGCCCGGACGAGGGACGTGGCGAGGTTGCGCACCGGGAACCACCGGGTCTCGGGCACCAGGTACGAGCTGTCGGCAGACAGGAAGTAGACGGTGGCGGTGCGGAAGACGAGGCCGAAGTTCGGCTCCGAGAGCACCACGCCGTTGTCCAGCCGGGAGATCCTCCACTGCCCGCCGCTATCCCGGACGAGGTCGAACACCAGCGACTGCTGGGAGCCGGGCGCCCCCTCCTCGTACACGCCGCGGTCGTCGATGCGGGCTGCCACGCCCACCCGCACCTGCACCTGCGACTCCGTCAGCTCGGTGACCTCGGGGCTGCTGGCCGTGGGGTAGACGACCACCTGCTCGTTCGGGTTCCACGTCGTGCGGACCTCGCCCGAGAGGTACTCGCGGGCCACCGAGAAGTCCGTGTTGACGTCTGCCGTCATCTCCCGGCTCAGGCCCGCCGCACTGGCGTTGAGGAATCCCTGGACGATGTCCACCGGCGTGGCGTCCTGCTCGGGCGAGTAGCCGAGCAAGGTCACCGGCGCGGGCTCGTTGATCTCGACGACGCCCTCCGCCACCGGGCCGTGCGTGGGGATCGCCACGCAGGCCGCCAGGACGGCGACGGCCGCGGCGGCCATCGCTGCCGCCCGGAGCCTGTGGGACCAGCGCCGGGTCATCGGACCTCCTGGTGGTCGAGCTCGTCATCCAGCTCGGGCAGCGCCGCTGGGTCGAGGGAGCGGTACTGGGCGGGCGCCGGTGGCGCGGGATCCTCGGCCGGGACCAGGGGCAACGGCGAGTCCTGCAGCCGGATCCCGGCGCGGCGCGGCAGCGTGAGCCGGAAGCAGGCCCCCGCCCCCGGCTTCCCCCACGCCTCGAGCCACCCGCCGTGCAGGTGGGCGTCCTCGAGCGAGATCGCCAGGCCGAGCCCTGTCCCGCCCGTGGTGCGGGCGCGCGCCGGGTCGGCGCGCCAGAACCGGTCGAAGACCCGTGCCGCCGCCTCCTCGGTCATCCCCACGCCGTGGTCCCGCACGGTCACGGCGATGGCCGTGGCGTCGGCCGCCAGGGTCACGTCCACGGTGCTGCCGTCGGCGTGCTCGATGGCGTTGTCGAGCAAGTTGCGCAGGATGCGCTCCACACGCCGGGGGTCGATGTCCGCGGCGCACCGGGTGTCCGGCAGGTGCACGCTGAGCCACACCCCGCGGTGCTCGGCGAGCGGGAACGCGTGGTCGGCCGCGGCGCCGACCACCTCGCGGACATCCCGGTCCTCGGCGTCGAGGATCGCCGCGCCGGCGTCGAAGCGGCTGATCTCGAGCAGGTCCGCGAGGAGGTCCTCGAACCTGTCGAGCTGGGTCTGGAGCAGCTCGGCGGACCGCTTGATCGAGGGCTCGAAGTCGTCGCGTGCCCCGTGCAGCACCTCCCCCGCCATCCGGATCGTGGTCAGCGGCGTGCGCAGCTCATGGGAGACGTCCGAGACGAACCGGCGCTGCAGGGTGCTCAGCTCCTCCATCCGGCTGATCTGCTCCTGCAGGCTGTGGGCCATCTCGTTGAAGGACCGGCCGAGCGTCGCGAGCTCGTCCACGCCGCGCACCGGCATCCGGTCGTCCAGGTGCCCGTCGGCGATGCGCTCCGCGACCTTCGCCGCGGCACGGACCGGTCGGACCACCTGCCGGGTGACCATCCACGTCATCGTCCCCAGCAGCACCACGAGCGCCGCCGCGCCGATCGCGAGCGTCCTCTGGAGGAAGTCCAGCCGCTCCTGCTCGGCCTCCAGGCTGTAGAGGAAGTACAGCTCGAAGGTCCCGGCGATCGGCACCGACACCGTCTGGCCGACCATGACGGCGGGAGCGGGGCGTTGATCGACGCCGCTGGCGCCCGAGCCCACCCACTGCACCGACTGCCAGCGCTGCCCGGAGCCCTCGGCGGTCGCCCGCCGCAGGTCGTCGCTGACCAGCTCGAAGAGACCCGGGTTGGACACCGCCGAGTTGACCAGCGTCGTCTGGCGGGGCGCCCGCGTGAGCAGCACCTCCCGGTCGCCGGAGCCACCTGAGCGCAGCGCCCGCACCACGTCGTTGAGCTGCCGCTGCACCTCGGTGATCGAGGCCGGCGTGGAGGCGTCGAACGTCTCCTGCGCCTGCAGCGTGGCGCGCGCGCTCTCCTCGAGGACCAGGTCCACCCGTTCGTTGAAGAGGCCGTCACGCATCTGCTGGGTCAGCGTGGCGCCGACGAGCGCCAGGGCCACGAGGCCGATGGCCAGCGTGGTGGTGACGACCCGGACTTGCAGGGAGGACCGCCAGGCCAGCGACAGGGCACGCCCCGCGCCGATGGCGCGCGACCGGGTGAGCCGCCATGCGCGTCTCACGTGTCCCATGCGGCGTTGTCCGTCCTGCGCGGTGGCGGGGCTCAGAGCGCTGGGGCTCCGGCCTTGTAGCCGACCCCGCGCACCGTCACCACGATCTCCGGCCGCTCGGGGTCAGCCTCGATCTTGGACCGTAGGCGCTGCACGTGGACGTTGACCAGCCGGGTGTCGGCCGCGTGGCGGTAGCCCCACACGCGCTCGAGCAGCACCTCGCGGGTGAACACCTGCCACGGCTTGCGGGCGAGGGCGACCAGCAGGTCGAACTCGAGCGGGGTCAGCGAGATCGGCTCCCCGCTGCGGGAGACATGGTGCCCGGTGACGTCGATCGTGAGGTCGCCGATGGTCAGGTGCTCGGGGACCGGCTCGTCGCTGCGGCGCAGGCGGGCGCGCACCCGGGCGATGAGCTCCTTCGGCTTGAAGGGCTTCGAGATGTAGTCGTCGGCGCCCGACTCGAGGCCCAGCACGATGTCCACCGTGTCGGCCTTGGCGGTGAGCATCACGATCGGGACCCCGGACTCGGCGCGTATCTGCCGGCAGACCTCGGTGCCGTCCTTCCCGGGCAGCATCAGGTCGAGCAGCACCAGGTCGGGCTGCGCCGCGCGGAACGCGCCGATGGCCTCGTCCCCGTCGGCGCAGAACACCGGGTCGAAACCCTCCGAGCGCAGCACGATGCCGATCATCTCCGCCAGCGCGACGTCATCGTCGACCACAAGGACCCGACCCTTCATGGAGACATGATCGCACCGCGGATCAAGCACCAGAGCCAAAAGCGCGCAGATCACCCGGTCGCGGGGCGGGTCGCCGCCGGCCTGGCCTGCTCCCACCCTGTCGGCGTTGCCGCGACGGCGGCGCGTGACATGGCACGATGAGCCTCCAGCAGCCCCGCCGCGCACCAGGGAGCACCAGCCGATGACCATGCCGCACGAGGACGCGCCCCGGCCCTCGGGTCAGGCGCCGGGGACGCCTGACGGCCAGGATCCGGCTCAGCCCGCTCCTCCCGGCCCCGAGGCGACGCCCCCTGCCCAGCCGGCTCCCCCCGCGCCGCAGCAGCCCACGGGCTGGGGCGATCCGCCCACCCCCGCCGGTTGGGGACCGCCGCCCGGGCAGCCTTCGGGCTGGGGCCCGCCACCGGGGCAGCAGCCCGGCGGCTGGCAGCAGCCGGGCTACGGCCAGCCCGCCTACGGGCAGCCGGCGTACGGCCAGCCGTCGTACGGCCAGCCCTCGTACGGGCAGCCGGGCGGCCCGGTCCCCGCGCCCTACGGCCCGGCCGGATGGCGGCCCCCGGCACTGCAGCCGGGGATCATCCCGCTGCGCCCGCTCGGCGTCGGCGAGATCCTCGACGGCGCGTTCCGCTCGATCCGGGCCAACCCGCGCGTGATGTTCGGCCTCGCGGTGATCGTCGTGTCGATCGTCGTGGTCATCCAGGCGGTGCTCACCTGGTACCTGGGCGGGCTGCTCTCCGGGGCCATCACGGACTTCTCCGTGACGGCCGACCCGGGCGGCGAGCTCGGGCTGGACCAGCAGGTGGGCTCGACGCTCGGCCTGCTGCTGAGCATGCCGCTGCTGCTGGTCGCCACGACGGTGCTCACCGGCCTGCTGATCGTCTCGGTGAGCCGGTCGGTCATCGGGCAGACGATCACCCTCGGGGACGCGGTCCGCGGCTCGCGCCGGCGGGTGTGGTGGGTCGTGGGCATCACGCTGCTGTACCTCACGGTGATCGCGCTCGGCTATGCCGCCCTCGTCGGCCTCTTCCTGCTCACCGCCGTCAACGAGCAGTGGGCGCTGTTGGCCGTCACCGCGATCGTCGGCGGGCTGCTGCTCCTGGCCGCGACGGCGTGGCTCTCGGTGCGGATGCTGCTCGTGACGCCCGCGCTGATGCTCGAGGGCGGAGCGTTCTGGGCGACCGTGCGGCGCGGGTGGAAGCTCACCCGCGGCAGCTTCTGGCGCCTCTTCGGCATCTACCTGCTGGTGCAGGTGATCATGTCCGTGGTGGTGGGCATCATCGCCGTGCCGATCGCGATCATCGCCACGGTGTTCCTCGACGACCCTCTGATGCTCACGTTCGGCGGCATCGCGCTCAGCTCGATCGGCGACATCATCTCCTACACGCTCACCACGGTCTTCTCCGCGGCGGTGGCGGCCCTGCTCTACATCGACGTCCGGATGCGCCGTGAGGGGCTCGACGTCGAGCTCGCACGCGCAGCCGAGCAGACCCCCGCGTGACGCTCGTGCCCCTGAGTGCTCGACTGCTCGACGTCCCGGTGCAGCCGGGCGCCGACGAGGCGCGCGCGTGGCTCGAGAACGAGCTCACCGACCCCGTGTACCACCGGAGCCCCAGCCTGCTGCAGCGGCTGCTGGACTGGCTCACAGGGCTGTTCCGCGACGCCCCGGCGCTCGCTCTGCCGCCCCGCACGGCGGTGCTGATCGTGGTCGGAGCGCTCGTCGTGGTGGCGCTCGTCGCCTGGTGGGTCGCGGGACCGGTGCGGCGCTCCACGAGACGGGCGTCCGCGGGCGCGGTGCTGGTGGACGGCGAACAGCGCAGCGCCGCGGAGCTGCGGGCCGCGGCGGACGCCGCCGCCGCTGGCGGGGCATGGGACCTCGCGGTGGCCGACCGCTTCCGCGCGGTGGTCAGGGCGCTCGAGGAGCGCGCGCTGCTGGACGAGCGGCCGGGGCGGACCGCGCACGAGGTCGTGATCCTGGCGGCGCGCCGCCTGCCCGCGCGCACCGAGGACCTGCGCGGGGCCGGCACGCTGTTCGACGACGTCGTCTATGGCGGCGTCCGAGCGGGCGTGCAGGACGACGTGTGGCTGCGGTCCGTGGACGCCCGGGTCGCCGCCGAGCGGCCCGTCGGGCCCGACGTCGCGGGCGCCTCCGCGTCTCCCACGGGATGGTCGTTGTGAGCGCCCCCGCCACCGCCACCGCCGCGCCCGTGATCGGCGACGGCACCACGGGGCGTTCGCGAGCCATCAGCCGCTGGCGGCGTGCCCGCTGGCCGCTGGCCCTCGTGGCCATCGTGCTCGTGGTGGGCCTGCTCGCCGCGCTCCCGTCCCCGCGCACCTCGACCGCCGCGCTGGCTCCCGACAACGCCTCCGCGAACGGCGCGCGGGCGGTGGCCGAGGTGCTCCGCGAGCAGGGCGTCGAGATCAGCTACGTGCGGACGTCGGCCGCGGCGACCGAGCTGGCCGCCCGCGGGACGACGCTGCTGGTGACGAACGACACGTCCCTCACCGACGACCAGCTCGAGCAGATCGCCGGCACGGAGGCCGACCTGGTGCTGGTCGACCCGGTCTTCGCCCTGCCGCTGGCCACCTCCGCGGCTGAGACCGCGCCCGGCTACGAGCCCGAGCAGGTCCGCGAGGCGCTCTGCGGCGACCCCGACGCCCTGGCCGCGGGCACGCTGCTCAGCGGCGGCTCCGGATTCGTGGCCCTCGACGGCCAGGCCACCGTGTGCTTCCCGGCGACGGGCGACGCCAGCGGCGCCGGGGCCTACCTGGTGGTCGAGGGCGAGCGCCGTGTGACGGCCTTCGCCAACGGCTCGGTGCTCACCAACGCGTCGATCACCGCTGAGGGCAACGCGGCGCTCGCGCTGCGCGCGCTCGGGCGGAACGACCACCTGGTCTGGTACGTGCCATCGCTCAACGACAGCGGCGAGGCCGCCAGCCCGCCACTGGGAGACCTGCTCCCGCCGTGGGCGCGGGCCCTCGGCCTGCAACTGCTGCTGGTCGCGGCCGTCGCCGGAGTGTGGCGCGCCCGACGGCTGGGCCGGGTGGTGGTCGAGCCGCTGCCCGTGACGGTGCGGTCGGGCGAGGCGACGCGTGGGCGGGGCCGCCTGTACCGTCGCTCTCGTTCCTACGGCCACGCGGCCGCCGCGCTGCGGGCCGGGGTGGCGACGCGGACGTCCGCGCAGCTCGGCCTCCCGCGATCGGCGCCCGCGCCCGCCGTGATCGACGCCCTCGCCCGGGCGACCGGGCGCACCCCTGACGACGTGGCGGCCCTGCTGTACGGGCCGCCACCGACCGACGACAACGGGCTGGCGCTGCTGGCCCGGACGCTGGACGAGCTGGAGAGCGAGGTTCACCGAACGTGACCGAGGCACACACCACCGGTGGGTGGCCGACCCCTGACGGGGCGCCCGCACCGGCCCCCCAGCCGGCCCCCTCCCCCGTCATGCCCGCGCCTCAGGCGTCCACCGGGGCCCCCGGCGCGACCGCCCCCGGCGCGCCTTCCCACGACCCGCAGGGGCCGTCCGCGGGCCTGCGCGCGACCCTCGGCGCCGTCCGGTCAGAGGTCGGCAAGGCCGTCGTCGGCCAGGACGCCGCGGTGACCGGGCTGGTGATCGCGATGCTGTGCCGCGGCCACGTGCTGCTCGAGGGCGTGCCCGGCGTCGCCAAGACGCTGCTGGTCCGGACGCTGTCCGCGGCGCTGGACCTGGACACGAAGCGGGTGCAGTTCACCCCCGACCTGATGCCCGGCGACATCACCGGCTCGCTCGTGTACGACGCGCGCACCGCCGAGTTCTCCTTCCGTGAGGGCCCAGTCTTCACGAACCTGCTCCTGGCGGACGAGATCAACCGGACGCCGCCCAAGACCCAGGCCTCCCTGCTGGAGGCCATGGAGGAGCGCCAGGTGTCGGTGGACGGGCACGCGCGGCCGCTGCCGGACCCGTTCATGGTGATCGCGACCCAGAACCCGGTCGAGTACGAGGGCACCTACCCGCTGCCCGAGGCCCAGCTCGACCGGTTCCTGCTCAAGCTGAACCTGCCGCTGCCCGAGCGAGCGCACGAGGTCGAGGTGCTGTCCCGCCACGCCGCCGGCTTCGACCCGCGCGACCTGCGGGCGGCCGGTGTGCGGCCCGTCGCGGGGCCGGAGGACCTGGCCCGGGCCCGGGCCGAGGTCGCGCGCGTCCAGGTGGCGCCGGAGGTGATGGGGTACGTCGTGGACGTGTGCCGCGCGACCCGCCAGTCCCCCTCGCTGTCCCTCGGCGTCTCACCCCGAGGGGCGACGGCGCTGCTCGCGACCTCTCGCGCCTGGGCGTGGATGTCGGGACGCCCGTACGTGACGCCTGACGACGTCAAGGCGCTGGCGCACCCCACGCTGCGGCACCGGGTGCAGCTGCGGGCCGAGGCCGAGCTCGAGGGCGTCACCACCGAGAGCGTCCTGGACACGGTGCTCGCGTCCGTGCCCGTCCCGCGCTGACCCACGATGGCGATCACCTGGCGGGCCGTCGCGCTCGCCGCCCTGGGGACGGTCGCGGTGCTGATCGTGCCCGTGCCGGGGACCGTGCTGGTCTGGGCCCTGCTGGTGGCGGCGGCGTGCACCGTGGACACGCTGCTCGCCGCCTCCCCACGCCAGGTCGCGGTCACCCGCTCGACGCCCGCCTCGGTGCGGCTCACGCAGTCCGCGCGCTCGACGATCACCCTGTCGAACGTCGGCCCACGGCGCCTGCGCGCGATCGTGCGGGACGCGTGGCTGCCCTCGGCCGGGGCAGGGCCGAACCGTCACCCGGTGGACCTGCCGCCCGGCGAGTCCACGCGGGTGTCCACCGTGCTCACGCCCACCCGGCGCGGCGACCGCCGTGCCGACCGGGTGACCATCCGCACCCTGGGGCCGCTGGGCCTCGCGGGCCGACAGGCGTCCCTCGAGGTGCCCGCGGTGCTGCGGGTGCTGCCCGAGTTCGCGTCCCGACGGCACCTCCCCTCCCGCCTCGCGCGGCTGCGGGAGCTCGACGGGCGCGCCGCGGTCCAGGTGCGCGGCGGCGGCACCGAGTTCGACTCGCTCCGCGAGTACGTGATCGGCGACGACGTGCGCTCGATCGACTGGCGCGCGACAGCACGACGCGCGGATGTCGTGGTCCGCACCTGGCGGCCCGAGCGCGACCGCCGCGTGCTGCTCGTCCTGGACACCTCGCGCACGGCCGCCGTGCGGGTGCTCGACGCGCCGCGGATCGACGCGTCGATCGAGGCCGCGCTGCTGCTCTCGGCGCTGGCGTCCCGTGCCGGGGACCGGGTCGAGCTCATGGCCTACGACAGGACCCTGCGCGGCCGCGTCGCGGGCATGAGCGGGCCGCGGCTGATGCCCGCCGTGGCCGACGCCTTGGCGGGGATCGACCCGACCCTGGTGGAGATGGACTGGCCGGGCGTGGTGAGCATGGTCCGCGAGCGCCTCTCGCAGCGCGCCCTCGTGGTCCTGCTCTCGTCGCTCGAGCCAGCGGCCGTGGAGCAGGGGCTGCTGGGGGTGGTGGGCCAGCTCGCCGAACGCCATCAGGTGGTGCTCGCGGCGGTGCGCGACCCCGAGGTGGAGGAGCTGCGCGGAGGCCGGGCCGACGTCGCCGAGGTCTTCGACGCCGCGGCCGCGGAGCGCGCCGGGCTCGAGCGGGCGGCAGTCGCCGCGCGCCTGCGCCAGCGTGGCGTCGAGGTGGTCGACGCGCTGCCGGACGACCTGGCGCCCCGCCTGGCGGACACGTACCTGGCGTTGAAGGCCGCCGGGCGCCTCTGACCCCGTTCCCGCGTGGTGGGGCCGGCGTCGGCGCCACGGCCTAGGGTCGCCCGCATGGAGCCCTCCGGCCCGGTCCTGGGACGTCGCGCGCTGAACCGCGCGCTGCTGGCCCGCCAGCACCTGCTCGAGCGGCGACACGGCTCGGTCCTGGACGAGGTGGCCCATCTGGTCGGGCTGCAGGCGCAGGCGCCCTGGTCGCCGTACACGGCGCTGTGGTCACGGCTCGCCGGGTTCCGGCCCGATGAGCTGGGCGGCCTGCTGCTGGGCAGGGAGGCCGTGCGCGTGGCCGCGATGCGCGCGACGGTGCACCTGGTGACCGTCGACGACGCCCTCCTGCTGCCGTCGCTGACCGCCTCGATCGGCGAGCGGGGCGTCCGGGGCGCCGGCCCGTTCTCCGCCACGCTGCGCGCCCTGGACCCCGGGGAGCTGGCCCGCGCCGGGCGGGAGCTGCTCGAGGCCGAGCCGATGACACCGGCACAGCTCGGCAGGCGGCTGCGCGAACGCTGGCCCGACGCCGCCCCTGACGCTCTGGCGCACGGCGCGCGCTACCTGCTCCCGCTCGTCCAGACGCCCCCGCGCGCGGTGTGGGGGCGGTCGGGAGCGACCGTGTGGACGACCACGCGGGCGTGGCTGGGGCGGGAGCCGGCAAGCCTCGACGACCCGGAGGCTCGCCACGCCGCGCTCCAGGAGGTCGTGCGGCGCTATCTCGGGGCGTTCGGGCCCGCGAGCGTCGCCGACGCGCAGCGGTGGATCGGGTTGACGCGCCTGGCGCCGGTGGTGCAGAGCCTCCGCCAGGAGCTGGTGGCGCACCGCGCCGAGGCCGGCCCCTCAGGGCGCCCGGGCAGGGAGCTCTTCGACCTCCCCGACGCGCCGCGGCCCGATCCCGAGACCCCGGCGCCGGTGCGGTTCCTGCCGGACTTCGACAATGTGCTGCTGAGCCATGCCGACCGGACGCGCATCGTCGGCGACCCGGAGCGGCGCGCGCTGGCCCGGGCCAACGGGCAGGCGCCGGGGACGGTGCTGGTCGACGGTTTCGTGGCGGCCGCCTGGTCGCTGCGCCGTGAGCGCTCGGCGTCCACCCTCGAGGTGCAGCCGCTACGGCCCCTGACGTCCGCCGAGCGCGCCGAGGTCGCCGCCGAGGCGGAGGAGCTCGTCGCGTTCCTGGCCCGGGACTCGCCCTCGCGCGCGGTCGGCTGGGCGAGCGGCCTGCGCCTCTAGCCGGCGACGGCCACCGAGTACCCGGCGCGGTCGTCCTCGAGGTCGCCCGTCTCCCCGTCGGCGACGGCCCGCCGGCCGAGCACCAGGGTGTACGCCCAGAACGCGGCGAGCACGGCGGCGCCGATGGTGATCTTCACAGCCCACGGCAGGTCCGAGCCTGTGACGAACCCCTCGACCAGGCCCGAGACGAGCAGCACGCCGACCAGGCCGAGCGCGACGGTGAACAACGAGCGCCCCTCCTCCGCGAGCGCGCGGGTCCGTGGCCGCGGGCCGGGATCCACCCACGTCCAGAACAGCCGGAGGCCAGCGGCGCCGGCGACGAAGATCGCGGTGAGCTCCATCAGCCCGTGCGGGGAGATGAGCTGCAGGAACAGGGCGAGCTCGCCGTGCGCGGCCATCATGCCGCCCGTCGCCCCCACG
>JADGMW010000411.1_pt1 | contig 18572 bp, 19 predicted proteins | sample 8641801 | NCBI WGS metagenome assembly JADGMW01 (sample SAMN16272018, study PRJNA661076) | feces metagenome | isolation source: fecal sample from diarrhoea affected cattle A | host: Bos taurus | place: South Africa: Lokaleng Village, Mahikeng | collected 2019-09
CGTTACCGCCCACGCCCGTCACAAGAAGGTCTTGAAGGCCGCCGAGGGCTATTACGGCCGCCGCAAGTCCACGATCCGTATCGCCAAGCAGGCCGTCGAAAAGGCCGGCCAGTACGCGTACCGCGATCGTCGCGTCAAGAAGCGCAATTTCCGCGCCCTCTGGATCCAGCGTATCAACGCCGCCGTGCGTGATTACGGGCTGACCTATGGTCGATTTATCGACGGCCTCAGCAAGGCTGAGGTTGCCGTTGACCGCAAGGTGCTGAGCGATCTCGCGATCACCCAGCCCGAAGCGTTCGGCGTGCTGGTCGCCAAGGCCAAGGCAGCGCTTGCGTATCTGGAGCCCGTCGAAAAGACGACTCACGAGCGCATCTCCGCCTGACACTCCCCAGCTTCGCTGAGGTCAAATTGACGCCTTGCGCCGCCTTCAAAGGGCCGGCGCGGGGCGTTTTGTTTTTGTGGCCGAGGTTCTCAGCCGACGCCCTCCCCCTTGAGGGAAGGGGATCAAGGGTGGGGGCCGAAAACCAGGTGGAGCGGCAATTTTCTCCTGACTCCGCCTGCTCAAAATGCTCTAACGCAGCCAAACACGACCTAAAGAGACCACCATGTCCCTCGAGAACCAGATCGCCAGCCTCCGCGCCGAGCTTTCCTCCGCCATTGCCGCCGCCGGCGACGAAGCCGCGCTCGATGCCGTGCGCGTCGCTGCCCTCGGCAAGAAGGGCAGCGTTTCCGCGCTCCTTGCCTCGCTCGGCTCCATGGCGCCTGAAGAGCGCAAGAGCGCCGGTCCCGCCATCAACGGGCTCAAGGCCGAGATTGCCGGTCTCATTGAAGCCAGGAGCGGCGATCTCAAGGCGGCAGCTCTCGACGCGCGCCTCAAGGCGGAAACCGTCGACATCACCCTGCCCCTGCCGCCTGCGCCCACCGCGCGCGGCCGCATCCATCCGATCAGCCAGACCATCGACGAGATCACTGCGATCTTCTCCGACATGGGCTTCTCGATCGCCGAGGGGCCCGATATCGAGACCGACTACTACAACTTCACCGCGCTTAATTTCCCCGAAGGCCATCCGGCCCGGGAAATGCACGACACCTTCTTCATGAAGCCGGGTGCCGATGGCGTGAAGAAGGTTCTGCGCACCCACACCTCGCCGGTGCAGATGCGGGTCATGCAGCAGACCAACGAAAAGCCGGCCGCCGGCTACCTGACCCCGCCCATGGATCCGCCCATCCGCGTCGTCATTCCCGGCCGCACCTATCGCAACGACAGCGACCAGACCCACACGCCGATGTTCCATCAGGTCGAGGGCTTGGTCATCGACAAGTCCTCCCATATCGGCCAGCTGCGCTGGGTGCTCGAGGAATTCCTCAAGGCCTATTTCGAAGTGCCCAACGTCACCTTGCGCTTCCGCCCCAGCTTCTTCCCCTTCACCGAGCCGAGTATGGAAGTCGACGTGCAATGCGACCGCTCCGGCTCCGAGGTGAAGATCGGCGAGGGCAGCGACTGGCTTGAAATCCTCGGCTGCGGCATGGTCCATCCCAATGTCATCCGCAATGCCGGGCTTGATCCCGATGTCTATCAGGGGTTCGCCTGGGGCATGGGCATCGATCGCATCGCCATGCTCAAATACGGCATGCCGGATCTCCGCGCCTTCTTCGACGGCGACCAGCGCTGGATCGACCACTACGGCTTCCGCCCGCTCGATCTGCCGACCCTGTTCGGGGGCTTGAGTTCTTGATTTAATCGTGGCCACAATTAAATGAGTGTGGTATGGACCTGGAATGGGACGAGGGCAAGCGACAATGGACGCTCGAAACCCGCGGCATGGACTTCGCTGATGTCGAGTTCTTCAAATTCGATACCGCGGATACGATCGCTGATCGGCGGACGGACTATGGCGAAGTCGCCTGGTTTCCACTGGCTACTTACATGGCCGCCTATGCGTTCTTTGCTGGACCGAACGCGCACCCCACGTCGTCCGTGTCATTTCATTGAGGAAAGCCAATGACCGCGAGCAAAAGAAATATGCCGACGTTACCGGCAACTAGGCCACTGCTGACCGATGACGGCGGTGAAGTGCGTGAGTTAGAGGCCGAGGATTTCGAGCATTTCCGTCCAACTCGGGAGACGTTTCCGGAAGTCGTCGAGGCTTTCGAACGCGCTCGCGGTCAGCGCGGTCCACAAAAGTCCGAGGTCAAGGATCGTATAGGTCTGCGCCTGGACCATAATATTGTCGAGCACTTCCGTGCCACCGGCCCTGGCTGGCAGAGCCGCATCAATGACATCCTCGCCGAGCACGTAAAGAAGCGTTCGTGACCACCCTCCCGCCCCAATACGCCAATACGGTCACCTTCAGCTTCGGCGATACGCCCGAGCTGAAGGATGAACTGCTGGCGCTGGTGCTCGCCGGCAGGAAGACCGCGACCTGTGGGGCGCTGCGCGATTATGGCCCGGGCAAGGAGGCCATGCCCGTCGTCGGTCGCCGCGACGTCGTGCTCGACGGCAAGGGCGAGCCGGCCTGCGTTATCGAAACGCTGTCGGTCGAAACGTCGCGCTTCGATGCCGTCACTCCCGCCTTCACCGACCTGGAAGGCGAGGGCGACTACGCCGCCTGGCGCGCCGGACACGAGGCCTATTTTGCCCGCAATGGCGGCTTCTCGCCCGACATGGAACTGGTCTGCGAGACCTTCCGCCTGATAGAGGTCCTGCCCGCTGGCCGCCCTGTCTACAACCAGGTCGCTTCGCCCATCTTCATCGTCACCGATATCGAGAGCGACGGCCCGACGCCGCTGCACAATTCCATGCTGAGCTTCGCCTCGGTCGCCACGGAGGCCGACGGCACGCGCCATGGCGAGTTTGAGGCCCAACTCCTGCAGCGCCCCGACCGCACCACCAACGAAACCACCATGGCCTGGTGGCAGACCCAGCCCGAAGCCTGGGCTGCCGCTACCACCAATGCCGAAGACCCGGCAGTTGTGATGCCGCGCTTCGCCGACTGGGTCGAGGCGCTACCCGGCCCCAAGGTCTTCGTCGCCGCACCGATGATCTTCGACGGGCTGTGGATGGACCACTATCTCGACGAATATGCCGGCTCCCGCGCGCTGTCTGGCCCCTTCAAGGGCCGCCAGATCTTTCGCGGCGGCGGCATCTGCCTTTATACCATGGCCGGAACCCTGCGCGGCGCACCCTATCTCGATTGGGGCATGAGCAAGCTGCCTGCCGAATTCTACGGCCACATCGCCCACACCCATAGAGCCATCGACGACGCCCGCGGCTTTGCCAACGTGCTCGTCGAACTGCTCAAGATTTCCCATGCCCTGCCGCCGATCACCGGCAGCAAGTCCGACTTCCGCTAGAAGGCCAACACCCATGAAATTCACCCTCGAATGGCTCCAGGATCACCTCGATACGGATGCCTCGGTCGATGAGATCGCAGCGACCCTTACGACGGTCGGCCTTGAGGTCGAAGGTGTCGAACAGCAGGGCGCGGCGCTTGCCGCCTTCGTCACCGCCCATATCGTCTCGGCCGAACAGCACCCCAATGCGGACAAGCTGCGCGTCTGCAAGGTCGATGCCGGCACCGGCGAGCTGATCGACGTGGTCTGCGGCGCCCCCAATGCCCGCACCGGACTGAAATCGGTCTTCGCCTTCCCCGGCACCTATATCCCGGGCAAGGACATGACCATCGGTAAGGGCAATATCCGTGGGCAGGTCTCCAACGGCATGCTCTGCTCCAATGCCGAGCTCGAACTCTCCAACGATCATGACGGCATCATCGAGCTGCCCGAGGACGCGCCCATCGGCGTCAAATACACCGACTATGCCGGCATTGATGGCGTCGTCTTCGACATCTCGATCACCCCCAATCGCGGCGACGCGACCGGCGTCTATGGCGTCGCGCGCGATCTGGCCGCCTTTGGCTTGGGCACGCTCAAGTCGACCGACATGTCGACAGTGCCCTCGAAGGGCCAGAGCCCCATCGCGCCGCTGCCCCATCAGTTCGGCGCCGAAGAGCCCAAGGCCATCCGCAAGTTCGCCGGCCGCTATATCAGGGGCATCAGGAATGGCCCGTCCCCCGATTGGCTGCAGCAGCGCCTGCGCGCCGTCGGCCTGCGGCCCATCAATGCCATCGTCGATATCACCAACCTGGTGTCGCTCGGCTGGGGCCGCCCGCTCCACGCCTATGATGCCGACAAGCTCGTCGGCCAGCCCGTGCTGCGCAATGCCCGAAATGAAGCCTTCGACGCCCTCGACAACAAGGTCTACACCCTCGACGAGACCATGACCGTCATCGCAGACGATTCTGGCCCGCTCTGCCTCGGCGGCATCATGGGCGGCATCCGCTCCGGCGTCACCGAAGAGACCACCAATGTCTTGGTGGAATGCGCCTCCTGGGATCCCGAACTGATCGCCCGCACCGGCCGCAAGACCGGCATCGTCTCTGATGCCCGCTACCGCCTTGAGCGCCATGTCGATCCCGCGCTGACCGAGCCCGGCCTTGAACTCGCTACCCGCCTCGTCCTCGAGCTCTGCGGCGGCGAGCCGATGGAACCCGCCATTTCGGGCGAAGACGTCTTCCCCGATACGATGGTCGAATTCCCGCTGTCCGAGGTCAAGCGCCTCACCGGCCTTTCCGTCGAGCCGATGATCGTCACCGCCATCCTCACCCGCCTCGGCTTCGAGATCACGGGCAAGGGTGACGCGCTGACCGTCAAGGTCCCCTCCTGGCGCCCGGACGTGACCCAGAAGGCCGACCTCGTCGAAGAGGTCATGCGCATGGTCGGCGTCGACAACGTTCCCGTCGAGCCATTGCCGCGCCTCAGCCATGTCGCGCCGCGCATGCTGACCAATATCCAGAACCGCCGCCGCATCGCCCGCCGCGCCCTGGCCGCACGCGGTCTCGATGAGGCCGTCACCTGGAGCTTCATCTCCCACGACGAAGCCACCCGCTTCGGCGGCGGAAGCGACGAGCTCCAGCTCGCCAATGCCATTGCCTCCGACATGACCGACATGCGCCCCTCGCTGCTGCCGGGCCTGCTCGCAGCCGCGCGCCGCAATGGCAATCGCGGCCTTGACGATGTGGCCCTGTTCGAGGTCGGCCAGGTCTTCCTCAATGCCAATCCCGATGGCCAGCACACCTATGCCACGGGCATCCGCACGGGCACGGCAAGGCTCGGTGGCGCCGGTCGCCACTGGTCGGGCAAGCCCGCGCCCGTCAATGTCTTCGACGCCAAGGCCGATCTCGCCGCCGTGCTCGACGCGCTGGGCTATGACATCGACAAGGTCCAGCTCTTCGCCGATGCCGCGCCGTGGAGCCATCCCGGCCGCGGCGGTCGCGTCGCCCAGGGTCCAAAGACCCTGGGCTGGTTTGGTGAGTTGCACCCCGCCTGGGCCGCCGAGCTCGATATCGATTTTCCTGTCGCCGCCTTCGAGCTTGATCTCGATGCGCTGCCCGAGCCGCGCAAGAAAGCGACCAAGACCAAGCCGGCGCTGGACCTTTCGGCGCTGATGCCCCTGACCCGCGATTTCGCCTTTGTCGTCGACCGGACAGTACCCGCCGCGACAATCCTCAAGGCCGCCCGCGGTGCCGACAAGGGGCTGATCCGCGATGTCGTGGTCTTCGACGTCTTCGAAGGCGCCCATGTCGGCGAGGGCAAGAAATCCATCGCCATCGAGGTGACGCTGCAGCCCAGCGACAAGACCCTGACCGAGGAAGAGATCGAGAAGGTTTCCGCAACCATCATCGCCGCCGTCACCAAAACGTCCGGCGGCGTGCTGCGCGCCTAATCGCCTTGGGCATGGGTAGGCCCGGCTCTCCCATGCTCGCCCAGCCCTTTTCTTTCTTTCCTGCCGGGCTAATGTGGTCGTGTCGGCGGCCACAACGGGCCGCTCCAGAGGAGGTCAAGCGTCATGGCGCATAAGTTCAAGATTACTGCCGCCGCCAACAATGAGTTCAACTTCGCCTTTGTCTACAATGCGGAACCCATCGTCTGGTCGGAAAACTACAAGCAGAAGGCCAGCGCCAAGTCCGCGATTGAATCGCTCAAGAAGAACGCCCCCGACGCCCCTACCATCGATCTGACTAGGGGCGAGACCGGCTCGGGCTACCGCTTTGAGATCGAGGCGTCCAAGGACGAACAGTTCTTCATCCGCTTCGTCGCCTCCAATGGCGAGACCATGGTCCGCTCCGAGCGCTACAAGCAGCGGACCAGCGCCGTAGACGCCATCGAATCGGTCAAGAAGAACGGCCCGGGTGCCGAACTGGTCGACGAGGCCTAGCGCCAGGCCCAGAAGCTGTGTTCGACCGGCGCATGCCATTTCCAACGGCGCATGCAATGCTCTAGTCTCCCGGCAAACAGCCACCGGGAGACTATCGCCTCATGACTTCGCTCACCAGAATTGTTGCCGCCGCGACGGCCATCGCCAGCCTCGCGTTGCCTGCCACGGCGCAGGACGCGCTGCCCGATCTGGCTGGCCGTGAAATCGTCGCGGTCACCGAGAACGCCTATATCCCGCTCAATTTCGCCGATCCAGCGACCGGCGAGGGCGTTGGCCTCGAATATGATCTGTTCAACGAGATCGCCAGCCGCCTCAATGCTACGGTCAAGTGGGAGCTCACTTCCTGGGACGTGATGATCCAGTCGGTACGCGATGGCCAATTCGATGTCGGCATGGACGGCATCACCATCAATGACGAGCGCAAGGCGCAGGTCGATTTCTCCGACAGCTATCTGACCTCGCAGCAGCTCATGCTGGTCCGTGCCGACGAAGACCGCTTCACCGATGCAGCCAGCTTTGCCGCCGATGCCAGCTTTCTCGTCGGCGCCCAGGCCGGCACCACCAATTTCTACGTTGCCGTCTATGACGTGCTCGATGGCGACGAGGCCAATCCGCGCATAAAGCTGTTCGACACGTTCGGTGCTTCGGTCCAGGCGCTCGCCTCGGGCGATGTCGATACCGTCCTGATGGATCAGACCTCGGCCAATGGCTATATCGGCGCCAATCCGGGTGCCTTCAAAGTCATCGGCACCCCACTCGGCACCGAGGATTTCGGCTTCATCCTGCCGCCCGGTTCCGATCTCGTCGCCCCCATCAACGCCGCCCTTGCTCAGATCAAGGCCGATGGCACGATGGAAGCCTTCGAGCGCAAGTGGTTCTACGAGTTCAATTCGGCGCAGTAAGGACTTCGGGGATCGCGGCCGCGCCGCGATCCCCCAACTCATGACCTATACCCTCCGCAAACCCACCTTTCTCTCGCGCGTGCCCTGGTGGCTGCTCGCCATTGCCCTGCTCTTCGTGCTCGGGCTCTGGGGCATCACTGGCGACGCTACCTATTCGCAGATTTTCCGTGCCCTTTCCGGCGGCGTCGTCACCACGCTCTGGGTCACGGCCATTGCCTTTTCCGCGGCAACGGCGCTCGGCCTGCTCATCGCCCTGGCCCGCACCTCGGGTAACCGGATCCTGTGCGAACTCGCCACCTTCTACGTCGAGATCATCCGCGGCATTCCCGTCCTGGTTTTTCTCTTCTACGTCGCCTTTGTCGGCGCGCCTGGCCTGGTGGGCGCCATCAACTGGCTGCTGCAGCCCGTCGATGCGGCGATCACCGTGCGCCAGTTCGATTTCGTCTGGCGCGCAATCCTGGCGCTCACCATCTGCTACTCTGCCTTTATCGCCGAGATTTTCCGCGCCGGCATCGAGTCGGTCGACCGGGGCCAGATCGAGGCCGCCCGCGCCCTGGGTTTTTCACGCTGGAAGTGCTTCCGGCTCATCACCTTTCCTCAGGCCCTGCGCAATATCCTGCCCCCGCTGGCCAACGACTTCGTCTCCATGGTCAAGGATTCGGCCCTCGTCTCCGCCCTGGGCGTCCAGGACATTACCCAGCTCGGCAAGGTCTATTCCTCGGGGACGTTCCTCTTCTTCGAGACCTACAATGTCGTGGCTTTCCTGTACCTCACCATGACCATTTCACTGTCTTTGCTGGTGCGCCTGCTGGAGCGGCACTTGCGCGAAAATACGCGCTGACTCTTGCGTCGGGACCAGGCGGGGCCCATTTGTGGTCCGCCACCAGGAGCCTGCCCATGCATCGTCTCGCCGCCCTCGCCACCACCGCCGTTCTCGCCGTGACGCTCGCCGCCTGCGGCGACAGCCGCGAAGTGGGTTCCGTCGGTGTCGACTGGACCGGCAATGACATTTCCATCGATGCGATGGCCGATCCCGAAGTGGATGGCGTCACCTGTCACCTCGCCTATTTCAATCGCTCCTTCATCGACCGACTGCAGCAGGGCAACTGGTTCGAGGATCCCTCCTATTCCGCGCTCGATTGCTCGGTCACCGGGCCGATCACCATCGGCAGTATTTCGACCCGCAGCGGCGGCGAGGAAATCTTCAGGGAAGGCCGTTCGCTGATCTGGAAGTCGCTGCGCGTCTCGCGCATCTACGACGCGGCCAACGATTCCCTGATCTACCTGGCCCATGCCCGCGAGATCCAGCAGGGCAGCGGCAAGATGAGCCTTTCGGTCATTCCACTGGCCGGTGAGAATGTAACCTGGAGCAATGGTGCGCCGGCCACGCCCTGATACCGGTGCGGGGCAATCGGTCGCTTTGCCATTCCTGGCGTCCTATTGGAACATCGTGGCGCAGATGACGGTCACAACATAAAAGCGTTTCGTTTCCCGCCGCTGCATTTGCGCGCGCCGGGTATGATATTCTATCCAAACGCATGTGGCCCTCCGGGCCAGAGAAGGAAAAGGCAAAGATGGCAATTCTGATTGGCGATACCGCCCCCGATTTCACCCTCGATTCCACCGAAGGCCCGATCCACTTCCACGACTATATCGATGGCTCCTGGGCGGTGCTGTTCAGCCACCCCAAGAACTTCACCCCGGTCTGCACGACCGAGCTCGGCTATACAGCCAAGCTCAAGCCCGAATTCGAGAAGCGCGGCGTCAAGGTGCTGGGGCTTTCCGTCGACAAGCTCGAGGACCACGCCGGCTGGGCCAAGGACATTGCCGAGACCCAGGGCAGCGCGCTCAATTTCCCGCTGCTGGCCGATCCCGAGGGCGTCGTGGCGCGCCAGTACGACATGATCCACCCCAATGCCGACAACACGCTGACCGTACGCTCGGTCTTCGTCATCGGGCCGGACAAGAAGGTCAAGCTCAAGATCGAATACCCGGCCTCCACTGGCCGCAATTTCGATGAGATCATCCGCGTCATCGACAGCCTGCAGCTGACGGCCAATCACCAGGTTGCTACCCCGGTGAACTGGAAGAACGGCGAGGACGTCATCATCGTGCCGGCCGTGTCCAACGAGGCCGCCAAGACCAAGTATCCCGAAGGCTGGAAGGAACTGAAGCCCTATCTCCGCATTGTTCCCCAGCCCCGCGCGTAATACGCGCACGAGCGTTTTCTCCCTGACGAACTGAGCGGTAGCATGGCTACCGCTCTTTCTTTTTGTCTCGGACTACCCAATGGACCTCGCTGCTACGTGCAACCGGACAGCGCCGCAACCTCGATCTGTTCCTCCCCCTATCAGGGGGAGGAACAGGTGGGGGTACCCAACAAGAAATCCACTATCCCGCGGCAAAGCTCGAGCTGGCATCCTGCGGCTTGATCAGGCTCACCATGCGCCACGCCGCCGCCAGGGCAAGAACCGCCACCGCCACGCCCAGCCCATAGACCGGGACGACGGCGAGCTTGACCTCCAGCGCACTCATCGCCGTGGCCATGCCAGCCGTATTTGCGGCCACGCCGGCCAGCGCCGCGCCAATGGCATTGCCGGCCGATTGCGTCGTCGGCATCAGCGCCGAGGTGCGGTCCCGTTCGGCATCGCTGGCGGCTTCCATCATGGTCAGGTTGAGATAGCCGTTGCAGGTGCCGAAGCCGGCGCCGATGGTCAATTGCCCCGCGACGACCACCGCCACCTGGTCCAGTTGCAACCCCATGAGCACCAGCAGCAGCCCCGTGCCGATCATGGCTGGCCCCAGCTTGATCAGGATCTTGCGCGTCTCCTTGCTGCGTACATTGGCCACGGTTATGGCCGAGCCGCTCCAGGCCACGGCGAGCACGGCTGCAAGGGCCCCGGCTGCGGTCGGTCCGTAGCCCCACATTTCCTGCACGACCAGCACCAGGTAGACCGCCGAACCTGCCCCAGCCACGTTGATCAGCAACACCATCCAGAGCCCGGTGCCGACCACCGAGACGGGACGGAAGGCATCGGGCGGCATCAGTCGGTCCCGGCTGCGCCCGTCCAGCCACACGACCCCAACCAGCAGCAGGGCGGCGCCCGTCAGCAGGCCCATGGCGGTCAGGGGCGGCGCCAACCCGGCCAGTGCCACCAGCATGATCGCCGAGCCGATAGTCAGCAGCCGCAGGCCTGGGAAGCTGGCGACCTTGCGATCGCCAGGCGAACGAGCCGGCACCTTGGCCATCACCATGGCGGCAAAGATCAGCACGATCGGCACGTTGACGAGGAACGCCGCGCGCCAGGAGACCATTTCTGTCAGCAGTCCCGCCACGGCCGGGCCGCCAAAGGCGGCGATGGCCCAGATCATTGCCTGCAGCCCGAACACCTTCGGCACCAGCCGCGAGGGAAACAGTTCCGGGATCAGCGCAAAGCAGATCGCCGAGACCACGCCTTCGCCGAGCCCCTGCAGCGCCCGGCCCACCAGTACCTGCTCCATCGACGTCGCGCTGCCCGCCACGACCGTGCCCAGGAGGAAGACACCGGCGGAAGCCAGCAAGGCAGTCCGCGCGCCCAGCCGCTGCTTGAGCAGGGCTGCGCCCGAGCCGCCGACAATGGCAAAGACCAGGAACAGCGTCAGCGCCCAGGAGATCAGGGCCACGCCGCCCATTTCCTGCACGGCGGTCGGCAGCGAGATCGAGGCCAGGAAGGCGTTGAAGGCCAGCAACGCCACGCCCAGGCACAGGATCAGCGTCACCGGCGCATAGTGCGGCGTGAATATCTCGGCCCACCGGCCCTCGACCCTGTCGGACATCGTCAACTCGCAAGAACCAGGAGGCAACTCGGTATATAGGCCCGCTGCCAAAGGCAATTGCCTATCGTCGCACAAACTGCCGTGCGTCAGGGCGGGCCCCGGTGGCCACGACCGCATCCAGCCCCAGCTCGGCGCGAACCTTCCGCGTCAGCTTGCTGGCCACCAGCCGATGCGCCTCGCTCAGATAGGTCTCCACATCCTCCCCGCTCAGCGGGCTCGCCGCCGAGATCGCCACCCACCCCGCGCGGGCGAAATAGGGCGCCGGCCTGATCCCATCCAGCTCGGTCAGCAGCGTATAGGTCATGTCCGAAACCTTGAGCCACACCTCGCCGGGGTCGCGATCGAGCAGCGCGAAAATCTTGCCGCCCACCTTGGCGACGGAATCGTCACGCCACTGCCGGACCAGCGTCGTGCCGGGCAGCGTCTGGACGAAGGCTTCAAAGCCCGTTCGTCGCATTATCGTGGGGTAGGTAACGCTCAACGTTAACAGTCCGCTAACAAATTGGGGCCGATCCGCAACCGGATCGGCCCCTTGAACGGCAGGTCTTGCGCTATTCAGCCGCCACCCCGACCCCGATCGGGCAGCTCACCCCGGTGCCCGCCAAACCGCAATATCCGTTCGGATTCTTGGCCAGGTATTGCTGGTGATAAGTCTCGGCGTAGAAGAACTCGGCTGCCGGGGATATCTCGGTCGTGATACGCCCCAGCCCCTTGGCATCGAGCGCGCGCTGGTAGGCGGCACGGCTCTTTTCCACCACCGCGGCCTGCTCGTCCGTCGTCGTATAGATGGCCGAGCGGTACTGCGTGCCCACATCATTGCCCTGGCGCATCCCCTGGGTCGGGTCATGCTCCTCCCAGAACGTCTTGAGCAGGGTTTCGAGATTGGTCTGCTTGGGGTCATAGACCACCTTGACCGCCTCGGTGTGGCCAGTCTGGCCCGAGCAGACTTCCTCATAGCTCGGATTGGGGGTCGAGCCGCCCTGATAGCCGACCGCGGTCACGATCACGCCCGGCAATTGCCAGAACAGGCGTTCGGCGCCCCAGAAGCAGCCCAGGCCGAAATAGATGGTCTGCGCACCTTCGGGATAGGGGCCCTTGAGACTCTGACCATTTACGAAGTGCTCACCGGCCACGCTCATCGGCGTGCTGCGGCCCGGCAGGGCCTCCGCGGCGCTCGGGATCGTGGTGGGTTTGGATTTGAAGAACATGTCGCATCTTCCTTTCACAGCACCATTCGCAGCCATGGCCCGCGCGGTTACATCCTAGATCTGGTCATGCTGCAGGAAACGCTCCCGCCGCGGCTTGCGTCCGAGGAGCGCCAGCAGGAGCCCCGGCAGCCCGATCACGGCAAAGGCCGGGTAGGTCAGTATCACCTTGAATGTGGCATCAAGCAGCGCGGCAAAGAACCGGCTCTCGAAAAATTCCTGCACCGCCATCAGGCTCGACGGGTTCAGCTGCGTCCACAACTGGCCCAGGCTGGTGAAAACCGCGTCGTTGGCGCCCAGCGTTCTGGTGCCGTCCACCACCAGCAGGACAAGCGCAAGGCCGATCAGCCAGGTGCCCGCTACTCTCAGAATAAGCCGCATTGCCGTTCCCTGTATCCGCGGGGATAAGTTCGGGCCGGCCTGCCCGTTCCACCCGTGGACAAGTTTGTTCTGCCATGCCGGAGCCCCCGCTCACAAGGCGAACCGGGTCCATACCGAAAAACAATCGCCAGTCCCTTGCGCCCAAGGCGCTGATAAGTATATTGCGCCTCGCTCGCGCCGGCTTGTTTGCCGGCCCCTCCGGCGTTTCCAGCCCGGGGATAAGGCGATGCGGAGAGGTGGCCGAGTGGTCGAAGGCGCACGCCTGGAAAGTGTGTAGGCGGGGAACCGTCTCAAGGGTTCGAATCCCTTTCTCTCCGCCATTCTTCCGAAACATCAACAATTTCAATAACTTGCCTGCCGTGTCGACTCAAGCGCGCCCGTGCGGTTGCCGATCGGCCTGCCGATATCATCGCGAACCGATGGTCGGCAGCACTTGACGTTCATCTCATAATAGAATGAAAGTTCTAAACTAGAGATCAGCGTCGGAATCGTTCCAACAAGAGAACGCGGCGTGCGAGGAGGATCGTCATGCAGCCAGCGCGGGAATCGCCGCCCGGCGCGCTGTTGGAAGCGCGCGGAATATCGAAGTATTTCGGGGCAATAACCGCGCTTCATGACGTCAATTTTCATGTAGCGCCTGGCGAAGTGCTGGGCGTTGTCGGTGACAATGGCGCCGGCAAGTCGACATTGATGAAAATCCTGTCGGGCCTTTTTGTCCCGAGCGAGGGGCAATTGTTCTTCGACGGACAGCCGGTGCGCTTCTCCAGCCCCAAGGATGCCCAGCGGCGCGGCATCGAAATGGTCTACCAGGACTTCGCCCTGGCCGGAAACATGCCGATCTACGAGAATATCTACCTGGGGCGCGAGCCGGGCCCCAGGATCGGGCCACTGACCCTGGTCGACCATGCCAAGGCACGTGCCATGGCCGCCGAACATCTCGATCGGCTCCATATCCATGTGAAATCGGTCGATCAGAATGCCGAAGATCTTTCCGGCGGCCAGCGTCAGGCGGTGGCCATTGCGCGGGCAACCGCGTTCGACGCCAAGCTCGTCATCATGGACGAACCCACCGCTGCCCTTGCCATCAAGGAAGTCGGCAAGGTCCTGGATCTCATACGATCTCTCAAGCAGCATGGCGTCGCCGTCATCATCATCTCCCATCGCATGGATGATATCTTTTACTGCTGCGATCGGGTGATGGCACTCTATCAAGGCTCCAACTTCGCCGAAGCCCCACTCGATGCAACTCATCGCAACGAGGTCATCGGCTGGATCATGGGCACGAAGGGACATATGGAGGCCTTGGCGCATGACCAACTCAAGTGAGAGGCAGAAACTGGCCGGCTTCGACATGGCCAAGTTTCTCGAAGCCTACGGCATTCTTATTGTCGTGATCGTCATGATGTTGATTCTGGCCGCGATCCGGCCGGATGTGTTCCTGAGCGCGCAGAACCTCACCAATATTCTCAAGCAGAATGCCAGTCTGGCGCTGCTGGCTCTCGGCATGCTGGTGGTGATCGTCACAGCGGGGATCGATCTTTCGGTAGGGTCGACCATGGCCCTTTCCATGGTGACCATCGCCATCGCCAGCCGCGCAGGCCTGCCTTGGCCGCTCGTGCTGCTGATCGGCCCCGCGGTCGGTCTTGCTGTCGGCTGGGTCAACGGCGTCGGCCTCACCTGGCTCCGCCTGCCGCACCCCTTCATCATGACCCTGGGCACCCTCAATATCGCCCGCGGCCTGACCTTCCTCATCACCAATGGCGCACCGGTGTCCGGCCTGCAGCCCGAGGTGCGCTATCTCGGACAGGCATACTACGATTTCGGCATCTTCGCGCCGCCCGCCGGCCTGCCCGCCAGCCTCATCGTCGTCGCCGTCTGTGCGGTGGGCCTGTGGTTCTTCCTCACCCGCACTTCGATGGGCCGACATATCTATGCCATCGGCGGCAATCCGCATGCAGCGCGGGTCTCGGGCATCAATGTCGATGGGGTCCTGGTCATCGTCTATATGATCTGTGGGTTCTTTGCCGGGCTGGCCGGCCTGCTGCTGGCCGGGCGTACCGATAGTGGCTTTCCAAATGCGGGCATAGGCATCGAACTCGACGCCATCGCGGCAGTGATCATTGGCGGCGCCTCGTTCTTTGGCGGGCGTGGAACGGTGCTTGGCGTCCTGGCCGGCGTGCTCATCATGGGCATCCTGCGCAATGGTCTCAACATCAACAATGTGAGCGCCTTCTGGCAGCAGATCCTGATCGGGATGGTGATCATCATTGCCGTCTATATCGACGTGCTGCGGCGGCGGGCCTCGAACCGTCAGTGAACAATCAAGGACAAGCTGCCGGGATCAGTCTCCCGACCGGCAGCCAAGGGAGAGGGAGACGGCAAGGGAGTAGAGAAATGAACAAGTGGCTTTATGCCGGCGTGGCCCTGGTCGCCATGGCAGGCGCAACAACCATCGGTGCACAGGCACAGACCTATGTACTGGGCATGAAGGGGCCGGGCGCGGGCAACCCATTCTGGGCGGCTGTCGAGGCGGGCGCCAAGGCCAAGGGTGAGGAACTGGGTGTCGAGGTGGTCGTCGTGGCACCGCCCGCAGAATCGGACGTCCAGGCCCAGATCAGCCAGATGGAAGATCTCATTGCCCAGGGCGTAGCCGGCATTGCGCTGGCGCCGACCGATCCAAACGCACTGGCGCCTGTCGTGGAAGCAGCCAAAGCGGCCGGGATTCCCGTGGTGTTTGTCGACACGCGCGGCGTCAATGAAGGCGTGAGCTTCATCGGCACCGACAACCAGGCGGGTGCGGCCCTTGCCGCAAAATATATCTGCGACAATGTGGAATCCGGTTCCGAAGTAGCGATCCTCCAGGGCCTGATCAGCCAGTCGACGGGACAGGCCCGTGCCGAAGGTGCCAAGTCTGGACTTGAAGGCTGTGGCCTCAAGGTCGTCGCCGAACAGACTGCCGAGTGGGACCGTGCCAAGGGCCTTGCCGTCACCGAAACGATCCTGGCCGGCAACCCGAACATCAAGGCGATCTTCGGCTCCAATGACAATATGGCACTGGGTGCCGTCGAGGCGCTCAAGGCTGCCGCCATGCTTGATCAGGTCATGGTTGTCGGGTTCGACGCCAACCCCGATGCAGCCGCCTCGATCCTGGCCGGCGAAATGACGGCCACGATCGCCCAGGCACCCGCCAATATGGGCGGCTTCGGCATTCAGGCGCTGGTCGACCTTGCCGCCGGCGAGACGCTCGACGACTGGATTGATACCGGCACCGTGCTGGTGACCAGCGAGAACGCGGCCGAATATCAGTAGGCTCGATTCCAGAACAAGCCGGGAAAGCGCTCTTTGGGGCGCTTTCCTTTGCGCGATTAAGCGGAGGTCTACGTGGAGACGATTGGCGTCGGCCTGATCGGCACGGGCTATATGGGCAAGTGTCACGCCCTGGCCTGGAATTCGGTTACTCCGGTGTTCGGGACCGGACCCCGCCCGCGTCTCCTGCATCTCGCCGAGGTCACTCCGACGCTGGCAGCGGAGCGCGCGGCTGAGTTCGGCTTTGCGAGGTCCACAGGTGACTGGCGCGATGTCATAGCCGATCCCGACGTCACGGTCGTGTCCATCACCACCCCAAATCAGTTTCATGCTGAAATGGCCATTGCCGCACTCGAAGCTGGCAAGCATGTCTGGTGCGAAAAGCCGATGGCGGTGACGCTCCTGGACGCGCAGCGCATGGCCGCAGCAGCGCAGGCCTCAGGCAGGGTTGCGGCACTCGGCTACAACTACATCCAGAACCCCGCGATCCGGCAGATCGGAAACCTGATCACCGAAGGCGCGATCGGCGAGATCACCCACCTCCGCATCGAGATGGACGAGGATTTCATGGCCGATCCGGAAGCGCCATTCTCGACCAAGAGCGACGCTTCATCCGGCTATGGTGCGTTGGACGATTTCGGCGTGCATCCTCTTTCGCTGCTGCATGCCCTGCTCGGTCCGGTGGAGCGCGTGCAGGCGCATATGGCAAAGCCCTATCCCAACAGGCCGACCGGGGGCGGTGGCCAGCGTCCGGTCGAGACCTGGGACATCGCATCGGTATTGCTAGAAATGAAGAGCGGCGTCGCGGGCGTGCTGGCACTCAACCGATCCGCCTGGGGCCGCAAGGGCCGCATCGCGCTTCAGATATTCGGCGCCGCCGGCGCCATCGTCTATGATCAGGAACGGATGAACGAGTTTTCCCTATACCGGGCCACGGGGGCGGGCCGCACCGACGGCTTCACCACGGTTCTCGTCGGGCCCGCTCATGAGCCCTATCGCCGGTTTGTGCCGGCGCCCGGTCATGGTCTGGGCTTCAACGACCTCAAGATTATCGAGGCCCATGAACTACTGGCCGCCATTGCCGGTCGGCCCTCGCGACTAATCGAGTTCACCCAAGGGCTGGAGATAGAGCGCGCCGTCCATGCCATGGCGCGCTCACACCAGACTGGGCAATGGGTGACGGTTTCATCCGTCTCCGCCACCTGATTGACGTCAAGGACCTCGCATGAACAGCCAGACCAGACCGCTTGTCATCAGCGTCCCGCACCCGCGCACGCTCGATCTGATCTTCACGCCTGCTCAGAAACAGAACCTGCTCGATCGATACGAGGTCACTGAGGTGGAGCCCGAGACTTTCGCTGACCTGCCCGATGAGGTGCTCGCGCGGACACGCTACATCATCGGGCAGCCGCCCATTTCCGACGATACGCTGGCGAAGCTGACAAGCTTGCGTTGCGTGTTGAACGTTGAAAGCAACCTCATCAACAACATGCCCTATGAAACGCTGTTTCAGCGCGGCATCCACGTGGTGACGACCGGCGCGGTGTTTGCCGAGCCTGTTGCTGAACTAGGGCTGGGTCTGGCGCTCGACCTCTTTCGCGGCGTGACCGAGGCCGACATCGCCTTCCGCGAGGGCCGTGAACTCTGGGGTGGCGACGGCAATGGTTCGGCCCGCCTGTTGTCGGGATCCGATATCGGCATAGTTGGTTTCGGCGACCTCGGCCGCGCTCTCAACCGCCTGCTGACCGGCTTCCGGGCGCGGGTCAGGGTTTACGACCCCTGGCTACCACCCTCCATCCTGATCGAGAACAACGTTATCCCGGCAACTCTGGACGAGGTGATGGCGCAGTCCGATGTCGTCTTCGTTGTGGCGGCAGTGACGTCGGAAAACAAGGGGCTGTTGGCAGAGCCCGGCTTCCGGGCGATGCGCAAGGGGGCTGCCCTGATCCTTCTCAGCCGCGCCGACCTGGTCGACTTTTCGGCGCTTATGGACTCGGTGGAGAGCGGGCACATCATGGCCGCGAGTGACGTGTTTCCCGAAGAGCCACTGCCGCCCGATCACCGGGTGCGTCAACTCAAGGGTTTCCTGCGCTCCGCGCACCGTGCTGGCGCGCTCGACGTCGCCTTCAAGCGCATGGGCGACATAGTCCTTGAAGATATGGGGCTGATGGACCGGGGCCTGCCGCCCATGCGCTGCAAACGCGCGGAGCGGGAAACGGTCTCCCGCATGCGGTCGCGTCCAGTGGACAGGAACTGACGCGATGTGCAACTAAGCCCATTTTGCCGCAGTTGCGCTCTACATACTGGTACGACTGGAAAATCCCCGGCTGCCGCGACTAACCTGTGCCACTCCGCTACAGGATTTGGTTGAACTGACTGGCATTATTCACAATGGTGCCTGCCGACCAAGGACCGTCATGAGAACGCAGAACGAGGGCATGTTCAGGGAGGCCGGAACCGTATTGGCGGTGCTGGCCATCTATGTGCTGACGCTGCTGGCGCCCCTGCATCAGTCCGCCGACTTGCAGCGCGATTTCGGCAAGCTTGGCTACCAGACCACGGCTCAGTGGTTGCTATGCGCCGCCTTCGATCAAGACCGTGAACCCGACAGCCCTGTCGCGGTCAAATGCCCGGCGACCGGCGTAGGCAAGAAGGACCTCGCACTGCCGCCGCCGGTACTGCACG
>JADGMW010000412.1_pt1 | contig 18560 bp, 23 predicted proteins | sample 8641801 | NCBI WGS metagenome assembly JADGMW01 (sample SAMN16272018, study PRJNA661076) | feces metagenome | isolation source: fecal sample from diarrhoea affected cattle A | host: Bos taurus | place: South Africa: Lokaleng Village, Mahikeng | collected 2019-09
CGAGAACCTGACCGGTCTGGCGCGGCTGGTGCGGTCGGCGGTGACGCCGGCGATGGAGAACGTCGCCCTGTGGCACGAGCGGGACATCAGCCACTCCTCGGTCGAGCGCGGCATCGGGCCGGACGCGACCATTCACCTGGACTTCGCCCTGCACCGGCTGGCCGGTGTGGTCGAGCGGCTGAACGTCTATCCGGCCAATATGGAGAAGAACCTCAACCTGCTGGGCGGGCTGGTCCATTCGCAGCGGGTGATGCTGGCCCTGACCCAGGCGGGGGTGAGCCGCGAGGACGCCTATGCGGCGGTGCAGGAGAACGCCATGAAGGTGTGGCGCGGCGAGGGCCGGTTCCTCGACTTCCTCAAGGCGGACGAGCGCGTGACCCTACCCGAGTCGCAGCTCGAGGCGCTGTTCGACATCGGCTACCACACCAAGCATGTGGACACGGTGTTCGCGCGGGTGTTCGGGGCGGCGTGACCCGCAAGCGGGCTTTCGATCCGGTCGTCGACACGAACACCCGGCTGCTCATCCTCGGCAGCCTGCCGGGCGACGCCTCGCTGAAGGCGGGGCAGTATTACGGACATCCGCGCAACGCCTTCTGGCGGCTGATCGGCGGGGTGATCGGCCGCGAGCTGGCCGCCCTGCCCTATGACGACCGGCTGGCCGCGCTGACGGCCGCGGGGGTCGGCCTGTGGGACGTCATCGCCAGCGCCGAGCGGCCAGGCAGTCTGGACACCGCCATCCGACAGCCCGAGGCGGCGGACCTGCGCCGGCTGGCGGCGGGGCTGCCGGCGCTGCGGGCGGTGGCCTTCAACGGCGGGACGGCGGCGCGGCTTGGCCGGGCGGTTCTGGCCGGGGCGACGGACGCGGCGCTGATCGACCTGCCCTCGTCCAGCCCGGCCCATGCGCGGCCGTTCGACCAGAAGGCGGCGGCCTGGGCTGCGCTGGCCCGCTGGGTGGCGTAGGGCCCCCTCAGGCGTGGCGCGGGAATAACGCCGCACCCGCGCATCTTTTCGCGGACTGGGCCATACTCATCGGCGAGCCGTCGCCAAAGCGCGGCGCGGGAGAGGGTTAGCGAATGACCAGCATGCGTCCCTGGGCCGCCGGACTGGCGGTCGCGGTTCTGGCGCTGACGGGCTGCGAGCGGGAAGCGCCCGCGGAACAGCCGGTCACGCCGGCGCCCGCAGCCTCGCCGGCGCCGGCGCCGGGAGCCACCGTACTGGCGCTGGCGGAGCGCGATCCGGACTTCACCACCCTGGTCAGCGCCCTGCAGGCGGCGGGCATGGCGGAGATGCTGGGCGGGGACGGCCCGTTCACCGTCTTCGCCCCGACCAACGCCGCCTTCGAGAAGGTGCCGGCGGCGCGGCGCGACTTCCTGACCACGCCGGAGGGCCTGCCGGAGCTGCGCCGGCTGCTGTCCTACCATGTGGTTCCGGGACGGCTGGACGCCTCCAGCCTGGTGCAGCGGATCGAGGCCGGCGGAGGGTCGCTGGCCCTGACCACCGTGAACGGCGGGGTGCTGACGGCGCGCGTGGGCGCCGACGGGACGGTGATGCTGACCGATGCGGCGGGCGGGACCTCGCGGGTGGTCGAGGCGGACATCATCGCCGCCAACGGGGCCGTTCACGCCGTCGACACGGTGGCCGAGCCGGGTTGAGGCCCGGCGGACCGCCTATTCGTCGTTGCGGATCTGCTCGCGGGCGACCGAGGACAGTTCGTCCATCTTGCGGCGGATTTCGCCTTCCGAGACGGTCAGGCCGGCGCCCTCGAAGTCCTGGGCGATCTTGCGGTAGACGTCTTCCTCGCCCGGCTGTTCGAAATCGGCGCGGACCACGGCGCCGGCGTACTGGTCGGCGCTGTCGGCCGAAAGGCCCATTTTCGCGGCCGCCCACAAGCCCAGCAGCTTGTTGCGCCGGGCGATCGCCCTGAATTCCTGTTCCTGATCGAGGGCGAACTTGGACTCGAAGCCCTTTTCTCGATCGTCGAAGGTCGTCATGGGCGTCTGCAGGCTCCGTCAGGCGGCGCGAATGTGGCCGCGGTCGAGCAGGTCTATAGCCCCCCCGGAGCCGAACGCAACGGAAACCCTGACGGTTCAACCGCCGCTGCCGTTTGTGTCGCAGCCCGGGTTCCGGTAAGGGAGGGCCCGTCGAATTCTCCCGCCCGCCCGATTCCGGATCGCGCCGCCCAGACCACCGTGCTGGCCGCGCGATTTTCGTTTCTGGCGAGGCCCCGCCCGGACCAGCCATGATGAACGTCAAGCGCAAGAAGCTCTACGAGGGCAAGGCCAAGATCCTCTACGAGGGACCCGAGCCGGGCACGCTGATCCAGTATTTCAAGGACGACGCCACCGCCTTCAACGCCCAGAAGAAGGCGACGCTGGAGGGCAAGGGCGTCATCAACAACCGGATCAGCGAATTCATCATGTCGCGCCTCAACGGCATCGGCGTGACCAACCACTTCATCAAGCGGCTGAACCTGCGCGAGCAGCTGATCCGCGAGGTCGAGATCATCCCGCTTGAGGTGGTGTGCCGCAACATCGTGGCCGGCTCGATGAGCCAGCGTCTGGGCATCGACGAGGGCACGCCCCTGCCCCGCTCGATCATCGAATTTTATTACAAGAAGGATGAGCTCAACGACCCGATGGTCACCGAGGAGCACATCACGGCCTTCAACTGGGCGAGCACCCAGGAGCTGGACGACATCCTGGCCATGACGGTGCGGGTCAACGACTATCTGTCGGGCATGTTCGGCGCGGTCGGCATCACCCTGGTGGACTTCAAGATCGAGTTCGGCCGCATCTGGGAGAACGACTTCGCGCGCGTCATCCTGGCCGACGAGATCAGCCCGGACTCGTGCCGCCTGTGGGACAGCACGACGGGCGAGAAGCTGGACAAGGACCGCTTCCGCCGCGATCTGGGCAATGTGATCGAGAGCTACACCGAGGTGGCCCGCCGCCTCGGCATCATGAAGGACATGCCGACCGTGATTCAGGGGGGACTGCACTGATGGCGAAGGTGAAGGTTCATGTGTTCCTGAAGCCGGGCGTGCTGGACGTTCAGGGCAAGGCGGTCGAGGGCGCCTTGCACGGGCTGGGCTGGCCGGGCGTGGCCAACGCCCGCGTCGGCAAGCTGATCGAGTTCGACTTCGACGGCGAGGACGCCGTCGGCGAGGCGAAGAAGATGTGCGAGACCCTGCTCGCCAACACGGTCATCGAAAGCTATCGCGTCGAGATCGCGTGAAGCGGAGCCTGAAGCTGGCCGTCGCCCTGTTCGTGCTGGCGGGCTGCATCCTCTTCGCCGCGGCGCTGGCCGGCGGGCTGATGGACGACAGCGCCTTCACCCCGGCGGCGAAGGAAGCGGCGCACTGACCACACTCGCCAAGCCGGCGTTCCCCTATTAGCGTTTCACCCTTGCCGCGGGGAGACGCCACATTGCTGGTTCGACTGACGCTGATGGTCATGCTCTCGCTCGCAGCGACCGGGGCCATGGCGCAGGACAACCGCTGGCGGCAGGCCGCGCGCTGCGCCGATACCCAGGATCGCGCGATCTGCTGGTTGCGGCAGATGACCGCGAGTCCGCTGGTTACATCCGATCCCGATCTCGCGAGAGCGCCGGCTGTTCTGGCGGCGGCGGGGTTGGTGCGGACGGCTCCGGACACGGCGCCTGAACCGGACGCGCCGTCCGAGTTCGGTTTCTTTTTTGGTGCGATGAAGCAGGCGATCAGCGCGGTTCGATCCGGCGCGCCCGCAGGCGAAGTCATAGCCCTCGTGCGGACCCTGCCCGTGTCTGACGCGCCGTTCCTGGCCAATCCCCTGCAGGACCAGACCCTCTCCTTCGGCCGGCTGGACGCCTACAGCCTGCTGTCGACCGATGAGATCGCCCAGCCCGGGTCCGCTCTGCAGGACGCGCTTCTGTCCGCATGGGAAGAGGACCTGCCGCCCGCCCTGGACGATGTGATCAACGGCGGACCCGAGGCGCTCGCCCACTCCCTCGTGAAGCGAGGCGACCGGTCCGGTGCCGAACGGGTACTTCGCCGCCTCTCGCCCGACAACGAACCGAAGGCCGTCCAGGAGATGATCCGGCATGGCCTGCTCGACGCGGCCGACGACATGGCGCGAAGGGCCACGGTCGAAAACCGGAGAGCCGGTCTGGTCAGGTCGGAGGACGCCGCGCAAAGGCGGACGGCGGCCTATTTCGAACGGATGCAGCCCGAGTTCGATGCGATGATGGCCGCCGCGATGGCGGAGCTCAGCGAAGAGGACCGCGCGCTTCTGGCCGCAGAGTTCGAGGCGGAAGCGCCCGAGCCGGCCGAAGACTTCGGCGCCGTGGCGGCCAGCGAGATCAACCAGGCGCATATCGAGATCATGTGGGCAGCCGACCGGGCCGGGCGGGACGACCTGTCCCGGGCCATGGCGACCGATCTGTTCGAGGCCGGCCTGGCCGGCGATGACGAAAATGCGTTGGCCGGTCTGACAGCGTCGATGACCGTACTGGTCAAACCGGACAGTCCCGGGTCCGAGGGGCGGATGGCGGTCGCCGAAGCCCGACTGGAGACGCTGGCCGGCGAGGGGGCCCGGTTCCCGCTCCGCGCGGTCCATGCGGGCTGGATGAGGCTTGGCCGGTCAGACAGGGCGGATGCGGTGCTCGAACGCTGGCGGCCGCTGGCGGAACGGCAGGCCCGCGCCTTCCGGAACAGGGTCCAAACCGCCTGGGACGGGAGCGGACTGGACCTCGCCTATGACCTGGTCGCCATTCTGATCGAACGCGACCAGGTGTCGGAGGCCGAGGCCCTCGGATTGATGGCGCCGACCCAGCCGATCGACCACGACATCAATCGCGGGCTGGGCATTTCCCGGCTTGAAGAACGGCTTGCCGGGCGCAGCCGCAGCGATCAGATCCAGATATTGATTGCCTGCGCGGGCCGCAGCCGGGAACGGAGGGCGTGGACCGACGCCGAGACCTGCGCCAACCGGCTGGTTGAACTCGCGGAGACGCCGCCGGTTCAGCTGACGGCGGCCGAGCTGTTGCTCCCGGTCGCGGAAGAGGCCGCAAGAACGGGCGATGCGGAGCGGGCCGAAGCCCTGCTGATCCGGGCGCTCGAGATCGGCGGTCCAGCCGCTGAAACCGAAGACGTCCGGGCGCGATTCACCTATCAGCTTGACGCGGCGATTGTCTCCGTCAGCAAGGCGCTGTTGCGAAAGGACGGCCGACTGCAGCCGTCGGACCAACCTCTACCCGGGAGTTAGAGCATGACCTTTTCCGTGACCTCGAACGACATCAGCGACGGCGGAACGCTCCCGGACGCACAGGTGCAGGCCAAGGGGAACGCCTCGCCGCATCTGAAATGGTCGGGCGCGCCGGCGGGGACGAAGAGCTACGCCGTCACCTGCTACGACCCGGACGCGCCGACCGGTTCCGGTTTCTGGCACTGGACCGTGGCCAACATTCCCGCCGACGTGAGCGAATTGCCAGCCGGCGGGCCCGTCCCGGCCGGAGCGGTGGAGGGACGGACCGACTTCGGCGAGCCCGGTTACGGCGGGGCCGCGCCGCCCCCGGGACACGGCCCGCACCGCTACATCTTCACCGTCTTCGCCGTGGACACCGACAGGCTGGACGTGACACCGGACAATTCAGGCGCGGTGTTCGGCTTCAACCTGCATTTCCACACGCTGGCGAAGGCCTCGATCACGGCCACGTACGAGAACAAGGGCGAGGGCTGATCGGGCGCCCTGACATCGCCGCCGAACGCTGCTAAAGGCCCGCGCCATGAGCGCCGCCGTCATCGTCTTCCCGGGTTCCAACTGCGACCGCGACTGCAAGGTCGCGATCGAACGCTCGACGGGCGAAACCGTCGACATGATCTGGCATCAGGAGACGGAACTGCCGTCAGGGCTCGACCTGATCGTGCTGCCGGGCGGCTTCTCCTACGGCGACTACCTGCGCTGCGGCGCCATGGCGGCGCAGTCGCCGGTGATGCAGGCGGTGAAGCAAGCCGCTGACAAGGGCGTCGCCGTGGTCGGCATCTGCAACGGCTTCCAGATCCTGTGCGAAGCGGGGATGCTGCCGGGCGCCCTGCTGCGCAACGCGGGGCTGAAATACGTCTGCAAGCCGATCAGCCTGAGCGTCGCCAACGGCCAGACCCGGTTCACCGCCGGCTACCAGGGCCAGCGCGAGGTGATCATGACCCAGGGCAATGGCGACGGGAACTACTTCGCCGACGCCGAAACCCTGGCCCGCATCGAGGGCGAGGGTCAGGTGGTGTTTCGCTATGTCGACAATCCGAACGGCTCGGTCGGCGACATCGCCGGCCTGCAGAACGCGCGCGGCAACGTGCTGGGCATGATGCCGCACCCGGACCGGGCCTTCGAGGAAGAGCTGGGCTCGGCGGACGGCGCGACCCTGTTCCGCAGCGTGTTCGCGGCGGCCTGACCGAACGGACTTGACCGCGACGGTCGATGCGGCCGAACTCGCCGGCTGACGCAGCGGGGGGGCGGCCATGTTCATGAGCGAACGCCAGAAGATGATCTCGGGCCTGCCCTATGACCCGGGCGACCCGGAGCTGCAGGCCGACATGGCCGCGGCCCAGCAGTGGATGGCGCGCTACAACGCCGCCCTCGGCGCTCCGGCGGCGGCGCGGCTGGACCTGTTGCGGCAAAGGCTGGCCGAGGTCGGCGAGGGGGTGGTGATCCGGCCGCCGTTCCACTGCGACTACGGCTACAATATCCGGCTGGGGCGCGGCGTCTTTCTCAACTTCAACTGCGTGATCCTGGATGTCTGCGAGGTCGCGATCGGCGACCGGGCGCAGATCGGTCCGGGGGTGCAGATCCTCACCGCCGACCACCCGCGCGACGCGTCAGCGCGCGCCGACGGGGTCGAGTTCGGGCGCCCGATTCAGATCGGGCGCGATGTGTGGATCGGCGGCGGGGCGTTGATCCTGCCAGGCGTGACGATCGGCGACGACGCCGTCATCGGCGCCGGAGCGGTGGTGACCCGCGACGTGCCGGCGGGCGCGACCGCGGTCGGCAATCCGGCCCGCCTGAGGGCCTGACGGCGTCAGCGGCTCCCGGCGGGAGGATTCCGCTGGGTGTCCTGTCCGACCGGCTGTACGCCCGCAGTCTCGTCGAGAAACCCGGAAGCGGCCGAGCGGTCGTCCTCCGTCCCGGGCTCGACGTCCGGGGTGGCGACGCCTCCCGGATCGCGCTGGGCCTTCAGTTCGCGCTCCCCGACGCCGAGGCCCTGTTCGCGGGCACGGTCGGCCTTGACGATGTCGGTTTCGAAAACGGGGGTCTCCCCGGGGCGTTCGGGCGTGTCGGCCATGGCGGTCTCCTTCCCCGGGACAACCCCGGGCGGGGGATCGGGGTTCCGGCGTGTGAACCAAGCAGGCCCCCGGCGCGTAGTATGTGCTGAACCGCCCCGCTTGCAGGACGCCGCATGACCTCCATCGTTCGCCCCACCTCCGCCCAGATCACCCGACGGCTGATCGTCCTGGCCGCCGCGGTGTTCGCCGTCGCCGTCGGCTGGTCGCAGCAATTGCTGGGGTGGGGCCAATCGCCGGCGGAGTTCTCCGCAGACAGCGACGAGACGCTGCGGGTCGCGGGCTATGCCTTCTCGATCTGGGGGCTGATCTATCTGGGCCTCCTCGCCTACGCCGTGCGGCAGGCGATGCGGCAGACCGGCGAGAGCCTGCTGGTCCACCGCTTCGGCTGGCCCTCGGTCGCGGCCTTCCTCGGCATAGGCTGGTGGGTGATCGCCGCCGGCTTCGACTGGGAGCTGGCGACGATCGTGCTGATCTTCGCCTCGCTGATCGCCCTGCTGCTGCCGATGCTGCACAACGCCGGGGCAATCCGCGCGCTGGGCCGCACCGAGCGGGACCGCTGGCTGGTGGTCTGGCCGCTGGCGCTGCTGGCGGGCTGGCTGACGGTGGCGGCGCCGGTCAACCTGCTGACGGTGGCGACTGGAGACGGCGCCCTGCCGGAGGCGCTGAGCCCCACCGCCTGGGCCATGCTGGCCATCGTCATCGTCGCCCTGGTCGGGCTGGCGGTGACCTGGAGGGTGCGGACCCTGGCCTACGCCCTGCCGATCGCCTGGGGCCTGCTGGGAGCGTTCGCGGCCGAGATGGAGCGCAATCCGCCGCTGGCCTATGTCGCGCTGGCGGCGGCCGTGGCGGTGCTGATCGGGGCGGTGGTCCTGACCTTCCGGCTGCGGCCGGGCGTTGAACGCGCCCGTTAGTCCGCCTCGGGATTGTCGCGCGGGTCGCGGGCCGGGTCGCCGACGTCGAAGGCCCCGTCCTCGTCGAAGCCGACGCTGCCGACGCCGGCGGCGGAGCCGGTCAGGCGCTGACGGCTGGCCATGGCCTGCCCGGGCGCCGCCTCGTCCATGGCGCGGGTGGTTTCGGGGTCGTTTGAGCGGTTCATCTGCTGATGGTCGGGCGGGGTCGGGGTCGTCTCGGCGGGCGTGCGGGCCATCAGATCCCCTCCCCCTGCTGGTCATCGTTGGCGGCCTGTTTCGAGGCGCGCTCGGCCGCGGCGCTGGCGCCCGCGTCGTCGGCGGCGATTTCCGGGGCGTCCGGGTCCGCCGGCGTGGCGGCGGGGTCGATGGGCTGGTCAGTCATGGCGGCCTCCGTTGGCGTTGACGGATTCAATGGCGGGGCCGCGACGATGTTCCGTCGCGACGGCTGACACGGCCCGCGTCTGCGGCTAGAAGGCGCGGCCATGAGCGCTCCCGAAAAGACCATGGCCGAACTGGCCGCCGAATACGGCCTGGCCCCCAATGAATACCAGGTTGTCCTCGACCGGCTGGGGCGAGAACCCAACAACGTCGAGCTGGGCGTCTTCTCGGTGATGTGGTCCGAGCACTGCTCCTACAAGTCGTCGAAGATCCATCTGGGCAAGTTCCCGACCAAGGGACCGCGGGTGATCTGCGGGCCGGGCGAGAACGCCGGGGTCATCGACATCGACGACGGCGACGCCTGCATCTTCAAGATGGAGAGCCACAACCACCCGTCCTACATCGAGCCCTACCAGGGCGCGGCCACGGGCGTGGGCGGCATCATGCGCGACGTCTTCACCATGGGGGCGCGGCCGGTGGCCCTGCTGAACGCCCTGCGTTTCGGGGAGCCGGAACACGAGAAGACCCGGCGCCTGGTCAAGGGCGTGGTCTCGGGCATCGGCGGCTACGGCAACTGCGTCGGGGTGCCGACGGTGGGCGGCGAGACCAATTTCCACCCGGGCTACAACGGCAACATCCTGGTCAACGCCATGTGCGTGGGCCTCGCGAAGTCGGACAGCATCTTCTACTCGGCGGCCCCCGCCCCGGGGCTGTCGGTGGTCTATTTCGGCTCCAAGACCGGGCGCGACGGCATCCACGGGGCGACCATGGCCTCGGCCGAGTTCGACGAGGATTCGGACGAGAAGCGCCCGACCGTGCAGGTCGGCGACCCGTTCGCCGAGAAGCTGCTGATCGAGGCGACGCTGGAGCTGATGGCTTCGGGCGCGGTGGCGGCGATCCAGGACATGGGGGCCGCCGGCCTGACCTCGTCCTCGGTCGAGATGGCCGGCAAGGGCGGCGTCGGCATCGAGCTGAACATGGACGCCGTGCCCCAGCGCGAGGAGGGCATGACAGCCTATGAGATGATGCTGTCGGAAAGCCAGGAGCGCATGCTGGCGGTGCTGAAGCCGGGCCGCGAGGCCGACGGCCATCGCATCTTCCAGAAATGGGGGCTGGACGCCGCCGTCATCGGCCAGACCACCGACACCGGCCGGCTGGTGCTGAAGCATCACGGCGAGACGGTGTGCGACGTGCCGCTGGCCCCGCTGTTCGACGATGCGCCGATGTACGACCGGCCGTGGGTGCAGCCCGAGCTGCAGCCGCGTCTGGACCCGAAGGAGGTGCCGGCGCCGGAGAGCTGGGTCGATGCGGTGATCAAGGTGGTCTGCTGCCCCGACATGGCGTCCAAGCGTTGGATCTGGGAGCAGTACGACCGCCACGTCATGGCTGACACCCTGCAGGACTCCGCCACCGGGGCAGACGCCGGGGTGGTGCGGGTGCATGGCACGGACAAGGGTCTGGCGATGACCTCGGACGTGACGCCGCGCTACGTGCAGGCGGATCCGTATGAGGGCGGAAAACAGGCGGTGGCGGAGGCGTGGCGCAACCTGACGGCGGTGGGGTCGCGGCCGATCGCCATCACCGACAACCTCAATTTCGGCAATCCGCAGCGGCCCGAGATCATGGGCCAGATCGTCCGCGCCATCGACGGCATGGCCGAGGCCTGCCGGGTGCTGGACTTCCCGGTCGTGAGCGGCAACGTCAGCCTCTACAACGAGACCAACGGCGCGGCCATTCCGCCGACCCCGACGGTCGGCGCCGTCGGCCTGCTGCCCAACTATGACGTGGTCACCGGCTTCGGCGGCATGCGCGAGGGCGACGTGCTGGTGCTGATCGGCGAGACGGTCGGCGAACTGGGCTCCTCCATCTATCTGCGCGAGGTGCTGGGCCGCGAGGACGGCGCGCCGCCGCCGGTCGACCTGGCGCTGGAGAAGAAGACCGGCGACTTCGTGCGCGGCCTGATCGAGGCCGGCGAACTGACCTGCGTGCACGACCTGTCCGACGGCGGACTGATCGGGGCGGCGGCCGACCTGGCGCTGGCCTCGGACTGCGGTGTCGAACTGGACGCAAGCTCGACGACCCATGCCCATGTGCTGCTGTTCGGCGAGGACCAGGCTCGGTACCTCGTGGCCGTTCCGGAGGCGACCGACGTCATCGCGGCGGCGCAGGCGGCGGGCGTACACGCCAGCGTCGTTGGCCGGGCCAGGGGACGCGACTTCGCCTCGGGCGGCCCCGACGGCGACCTGTTCCGCCTGCCGCTGGACCACCTGCGCGAGATGCACGAGAGCTGGCTGCCGCAGTGGATCGAAGGCGTGCACGGATGAAGCGGCTCGCGGCCGGTCTGGCGCTGCTGGCGGTCGCCGCCTGCGGCGAGGGCGGCGACCCGGTGCAGATGGCCCTGCGCGACGCCGCGGCGGCGCGGCAGGCCGCGACGGTGCAGGAAGGGGTGACCGCCCCGCCCGTGACGGCCGCCGCCGAGCCCGGATCGACCGGCGACGCCGCCTTCGTGGCCGGCATGATCGAGCATCACCAGGCCGCCGTGGCGCTGGCGACGAAAACGCTCAAGAGTTCGGACGATCCCGCCATCCGGCGCATGGCCGAGGCCGAGATCGAGACCCGCACGCGGGAGATCGCCGACCTGCAGGCGTGGACGCCGTCGCCACCCTCGCCCGCCGCTCGGTGACGGACGTCACATTTCCGGGCTAGGTCGAGGCGTCCAGAGCAGGAGCGCCGCATGAATCCCTTCGAATCCCTGTCCCGCCGGGGGCTGCTGCTGGGGCTGGGCGCGGGCGGCGCCGTGATCGGTTCGGGCCGGCAGGCGCTGGCCGATCCGGTTTTCGCGGAGTACCCGTTCCAGCTGGGAGTAGCGGCCGGCGATCCGGCCCCGGACGGCTTCGTGATCTGGACCCGGCTGGCCCCGCTCCCGCTCGAGATCGGCCACGGCATGCCGTCCGCGCCCGTGCCGGTGAAATGGGAGGTCGCGACCGATCGCGGCTTCAACAACCTGGTCCGGAAGGGCGAGGCCATGGCGCGGCCCGAAATGGCGCACGCCGTCCATGTCGAAGTCGAGGGGCTGGAGCCCGGTCGGGAGTATTTCTACCGCTTCACCGCCGGCGCCGAGCGGACGCCATGGGGACGAGCAAAGACCGCGCCGGCGCCCGGCTCGCGGGTGGCGCGGTCGCGCTTCGGGGTGGTCGGCTGCCAAGCCTATGAGCAGGGATTCTACACCGCGCACCGGAAGATCGCCGGCGAGGAGCTGGATTTCGTCTACTGCTACGGCGACTACATCTATGAGGGGCGAGGCAGCCGGACCTATACGGGGTCGGGCGGGACGGTGGAGAATCCGCGCCGGCATCTGGGCGGCGAGACCTACAGCCTGGACGACTACCGGCGCCGCTACGCCCAGTACAAGATGGATGCGGACCTGCAGGCCAGCCATGCGGCGGCGGCGTGGTTCGTGACCTGGGACGACCACGAGGTGGCCAACAACTGGGTCGCCGCCCACGATGACGGCGTGCCCCCGGAGGTGTTCCTGCTGCGCCGGCAGGCGGCGGCCCAGGCGTTCTACGAGCACATGCCCCTGCGCCGGTCGGCCTTCCCGCGCGGAGCCGAGATGCAGCTGTACCGGCACGCGGCCTGGGGCGACCTGCTGGACCTGAACTTCCTCGACACGCGGTCGCACCGGTCGGACCAGCCGTGCGACGACAGCTGGGCGACGACCTGCGCGGGCGTCAACGATCCAGCCGCGCAGGTGCTGGGCGACGCGCAGGAGCAGTGGCTGTACCGCAATCTCGACCGGTCGCGGGCCCACTGGAAGGTGCTGGCGCAGCAGATCATGGTCATGGACCTGGAGCGCCGGGAGGGCCCGGAGGAGGGCTTCAACCTCGATACCTGGGCCGGCTACCGCATCCCGCGCCAGCGGCTGCTGGACCGGCTGAAGGAGCGCCGGATCGGCAATACCGTGGTGCTGACCGGAGACGAGCACCAGAACTACGCCGGGGAGCTGTATCTCGACAGCCGCAACCCGGAGGGCCGGCCCGTGGCGGCCGAGTTCGTCACCACCTCGATCAGTTCCTCGGGCGACGGCCAGGACCAGCGCGCGACCGGCCGGCAGTACCTGGCCGACAACGCGTTCCTGAAATTCAACAACGCCCAGCGCGGCTATGTCGTCTGCGACGTGACGCCCGAGGCCTGGCGAACCGAGTTCAAGGTGCTGGACAAGGTGTCGGAAAAGGGCGGGACGCTGACGACGCGGGCGACCTTCGCGGTGGCCAGCGGCGACGGGCGGGTGGTCGCGGCCTGACGCCGGACGCCCCCGCCGGGGCCATTTCCATGACTATAACCGGGACAATTTCCGACGCCATAAGCACGACAATTCTCGCGACATTCGCGACAACTGAGACAGGTCGGGTCGCCGTGGAGCCCGGGGGCGTCAGAGCCCGCTGAGATAGTCGCCCGGTTCGACCAGCACATATCCCGGCGTGGTCTCGACCATCTGGCGGAGCCAGTAGTTGTGGCCCGAGCCGTAGATCACCACGATGCGGTCTCCGGGGCGGGCGACCTGCAGCAGGCGGGCGAAGATCTGGGCGTTGCGAGCGTACCAGCGCGCGTTCAGCACGGCCCCCGGCTGGTCGTCGGCGGCCCCAAACGATATCAGGCGCGCATAGAAGCCCTGATCCCACAGCACCCGCTCGGACGTGTTGGTACGGGTCAGCAGTTGGCCGACCGTCTCGGTCGCCTGCCGCTGCTCGAAGTCGGCGAGCATGGCGGCGACCTCGCCGTGCATGGCGCCGAGCCGTTCGACGCCGCCGTTGGCCTCGGCCCAGGTCTGTACGTCGCCGAACGGGAAGTAGGACGGCTGGCCCTCGCGGTCCTGCTCGTCGATGGCGTAGACGCGCTCAAGGCCCAGGCGGTGCGCCAGCCTGTAGCCGAGCTGGACCCGCTCGTCGGGGTTGGTGAGCAGATCGGCCGGGGTGAAGTCGGGGTAGCGGTGATCCAGCATCGTCGCCTGGTCGCGGGCGATGCGCTCGACGGCGACGGCGGTGGGACGGAAACGGGCCAGCCCCTCGGCCACCGCCTCCAGCTGGGCCTGTTTCTCGGGAATGGTGACCGGATCGACCCGGGCGTTGTGCAGGTCCTGGCCGGGATTGCCCATGTGATAGCTGCCGAGGATCATCACCTCGACGGGTTCCGGCGGCGGCGTCTGGGCGAGGGCGGCGGTCGGCAGGACGAGGGCCGCGACGACGGCGAGAAGCTTCAGCATGGGGACTCCGCACGGGTGTTCGCGGAGAGAGGCCACGGCGAGCGGGTGCGGATGCAAGCTGCGCCATTAACTCTGCGACAGATTCAGACGACCGGCACCGTCTGGCTCAGTCGCCCACCGACCCGGATCGGCTCGACCCGCGTAGCCAGGCCGGTCTTGTCGTCAGTCTCGACGTAGACGCCGCATACGGTGGCCGGGCCGTGGGCGGGGGTGTAGCGGCCGCCGGAGAGGCGGGTGGTGAAGCGCCGCAGGGGCTCTTCCTTGTCGTTGCCGATCACCGAGTCGTAGTCGCAGCAGCCGCCGGCATCGGTTTGGTAGGCGGTGCCGCCGGGGAGGATCTGGCAGTCGGCGGTGGGGACGTGGGTGTGGGTGCCGACGACGAGGCTGGCGCGGCCGTCGCAGAAATGGCCCATGGCCATCTTCTCGCTGGTCGCCTCGCAGTGCATGTCGACGATGACGGCGTCGGCCGCCATGCCCATCGGACAGGCGGCGAGCTCCTTCTCGACGGCGCTGAACGGGTCGTCCATCGGATCCATGTGGATGCGGCCGAGCACGTTCATGACCAGCACGGTCTTGCCGGAATGGGTCTCGAACAGATTGGCTCCGGCCCCCGGCGCGTCCATCAGGCGGGGGTAGTTGAGGGGCCGGATCAGGCGCGGCTCGCGCACAATATAGGTCAGGGCCTCGCGCTGGTCCCAGCTGTGGTTGCCGAGCGTCAGGCAGTCGGCGCCGGCCATGAACAGGTCGTTGGCGGTGTTCTCGGTGATGCCGAAGCCGCCGGCGGCGTTCTCGGCGTTGATGACCACGAAGTCGAGCTTCAGGTCGCGCTTGAGGCCGGGCAGATGATCGGAGAGGCCGTCGCGGCCGGACTTGCCGACCACATCGCCGAAGAACGCGAGACGCATGGGAGATCAGACCTTTCGGGCGGCGGTATAGCCGGTCTCGGTCAGAACGCCATGCAGGCGGATGTCGTGCCGTTCCAGGACCATCGGCTCGACCTGCTGGCCGGCGTAGGCGAGGCCGATACGGACGACGTCAGGCAGGGCGGCGAAGGTTCGGTCGTAGTAGCCGCCGCCCTGCCCCAGCCGGCCGCCCAAGGCGTCGAAGGCCAGCAGGGGCGTGAGGATAAGATCGGGCGTCACCGCCTCGGCCAACGGAAACGGCGCGGGCACGCCGGCGAGGTCGAGTTCGAGCGGGTCGCCGAAGCGCCAGCGGCGGAAGATCATCGCCGCGTCCCGCTCGACGACCACCGGCAGGCACAGCTCGCGGCCGTCGCGCTCCAGCGCGAGGCAGAGGGCGTCGGCGTCCAGTTCGGAGCCGATGGCGCGATAGACGCCGACGATCCGGCCCGGCGGCAGGTCGGCGACGTGGGCGGCGGCGCGGGCGGCCGCGTCCGGCGTCTGGTCGGCCAGCCGTTTGCGGTGCGCGCGCATGGCGGCGCGGAGTTCGCGCTTGTCGGTCATGGGGGAGAGGTAGCGGATTTCGGGATGGGCGCCGAGCCTGAGGCGGGCAGCCCCTCCACCGCTTCGCGGTCCCCCTCCCCATCGCTGCGCGACGGGGAGGAGACACGCGCTCGAGCAGCGAGCCGCCGCGCGGCGAGCGATAGCGCACTGAAGGGAAAAGGGTGGCGGCGCCGCAAGAACCGTGAAGGGCGTTTAAATCCTCTCGACCTGGGTAGCCAGGTGGGCGCCGTGTGCCCAGGCCCACGGGCCTGATCAGGGACAGCTCCCTTCGAGTGAATTAAGGTCGCGAGGAAATGTTGCCTTCGACGAGGGCCGCAGCAAGACCCGCCGTCGGGCAAGATAGTCGCTCCACCGGGGCGGAACAATGGCGCGGCCTACAGCCCCTGGGCGATTTTCTCGAGACGGGCGGCGACGGCGTTGAGGGCCTCGGCGACGCCGTCGGTGGAGGCCGCGTCGACCGGCGCGACGCCGCCGTTCAGCCGGGCCTCGTGCAGTTCGTCGGCGAGCAGCAGGCCGGCCATCAGGAACAGGCGGATGTCGCCGACGTGGCCGACCTCGCCCGCCACCTGGCGGACATGGCCGTCGAACTGTCTGGCGAGGATGCGGACCCGCTCTTCCTGGCCGTCGGCGCAACCGACGGCGTAGGGACGGCCGTTGATCTCGACGGTCACCGTCGCCATCAGCGGGCCTCCTGCTCGGCCAGGCTGGCGCGGATGGCGTCGGCGGCGCGGGCGAGCACCTCGGCGGCGTCGCGGCCGGCGGACTCCAGCTCGTGGATGCGGGCGCGGTCCGTTTCGCTGGAGGGCTGGGGGGCAAACAGGTCGTCGTCGGGCGCCCGGCCGGCGGCAGCCGCGCGGCTCTTCAGATCGAGCAGGCGGCGTTCCAGCAGCGCCAGAGCGCGGTCGACACGGTCCTTGGCGGCCGATGCAGCGTCCATTCGGGTCACATCCTCCAGAATCCGTATAGAACCCGCAAGCGCGTCGGGGTAAAGCGGCGCGCCTCCCTTTTTCCGCCACCCGACGAAAGGTCCCGCCGTGACCGACGCCAGAACCGTATCCGAAAAAGCCACCACCAAGCAGATGGCCGACGCCATCCGGGTCCTGGCCATGGATGGAGTCGAGAAGGCGAAGAGCGGCCACCCCGGCATGCCGATGGGCATGGCCGATGTGGCCACGGTGCTGTTCTCGAAATTCCTCAAGTTCGACGCCAGCCGCCCCGACTGGGCCGACCGCGACCGCTTCATCCTGTCGGCGGGGCATGGCTCGATGCTGATCTACGCCCTGCTGCACCTGACCGGCTACAAGGCCGCGACCAAGGCGGAGCTGTCGAACTTCCGCCAGTGGGGTTCGAAGACGGCGGGCCACCCCGAGTACGGCCATATGCCGGGCGTGGAGACGACCACCGGGCCGCTGGGCCAGGGCCTGGCCAATTCGGTCGGCTTCGCCATGGCGGAGCGGCATCTGGCCGCACGCTTCGGCGACGACCTGGTCGATCACCGCACCTGGGTCATCGCCGGCGACGGCTGCCTGATGGAGGGCGTGTCGCAGGAGGCGATCACCCTCGCCGGCCGCTACCGGCTGAACAAGCTGACGGTGCTGTGGGACGACAACGAGATCACCATCGACGGGGCCGTGGGCCTGTCGGACGCCACTGACCAGAAGGGCCGCTTCAAGGCCGCCGGCTGGGCCGTGAAGGCGATCGACGGCCACAACGAGCACCAGATTCGCGCCGCCCTGAAGTGGGCGACGAAGCAGGACAAGCCGACCCTGATCGCCTGCCGCACGAAGATCGGCCGCGGGGCGGCGACCATGGAGGGCAGCCACAAGACGCATGGCGCGGCGCTGGGCGCGGCCGAGATCGCGGCGACGCGGCTGGGCCTGTCGTGGACGCACGATCCGTTCGAACTGCCCGAGGCCATCGAGAAGGCGTGGCGCAAGGTCGGCCGTCGGGGCGCCAAGGCGCGCAAGGCCTGGGAGGCGCGGCTGGCCGCCTCGTCGCAGGCGGCGGACTTCACCCGCGCGCTCAACGGCGAGTTGCCGGCCGGCGCCTTCGACCGGCTGGAAGCGAAGATCGCCGAACTGGTCGAGACGAAGCCGGCGCAGGCCACCCGCCAGGCCTCAGGGGCCGCGCTGGACGAGCTGTTCGCGGCCGTGCCGGAACTGATCGGCGGCTCGGCCGACCTGACCGGCTCGAACAACACCTTCGTCAAGGGCACGCCGATCCTCGACGCGCCGACCTATGAGGGCCGCTACGTCAACTGGGGCATCCGCGAACACGGCATGGCGGCGGCGATGAACGGCATGGCGCTGCATGGCGGGGTCATCCCCTACGGCGGCACCTTCATGGTGTTCTCGGACTACAGCCGTCCCTCGATCCGGCTGGCGGCGCTGATGGGGGTGCGGGTGATCCACGTGCTGACCCACGACAGCATCGGCCTCGGCGAGGACGGGCCGACGCATCAGCCGGTCGAGCATCTGGCGGCGCTGCGGGCCATTCCGAACCTGCTGGTGTTCCGCCCGGCCGACACGGTCGAGGCGATGGAGTGCTGGAAGCTGGCGCTGGAGCACAAGGCGGCGCCGTCGGCGCTGGCGCTGTCGCGGCAGAAGACGGCGGCGGTGCGAACCACCGCGGCGGGCGAGAACCTGTCGGCGAAGGGCGCCTATGAGCTGAAGGCGGCGAAGGGCGAGGCGAAGGCCACCTTGTTCGCGACGGGGACAGAGGTGCCGGTGGCGCTGGCGGCGGCCGAGAAATTGGAGGCCGAAGGCACGCCCACGCGCGTGGTGTCGGTTCCCTGCTTCGAGCTCTTCTTCCAGCAGCCGAAGGCCTACCGGGACAGCGTCATCGGGCGCGGCACGGTGCGGGTGGCGGTCGAAGCCGCGATCCAGCAGGGCTGGGAACGGTTCATCGGCGAGGACGGCGGCTTTGTCGGCATGACGGGCTTCGGCGCTTCGGCGCCGGCGGAAGTGCTGTATGAACAGTTCGGGATCACCGCCGGGGCGGTGGTCGAGCAGGTCAGGGCGCGCCTCTGATGCGCCGGTTCCTCGCCGCCGTCACGGTCGCGGCGGGGCTCGCCATCGCGCCGGCGGCGGTCGCCCAGACGCCGGTGGAGACGCCGATCATCATCGGAACCTCCTACGCCCTGCCCTCCGCGACTTACGATGGGACGCGGGAGATCAATGTCTGGCTGCCGCCGGGCTACGCCGAGGGTGAGCAGGCCTATCCGGTGCTGTATG
>JADGMW010000415.1_pt1 | contig 18332 bp, 15 predicted proteins | sample 8641801 | NCBI WGS metagenome assembly JADGMW01 (sample SAMN16272018, study PRJNA661076) | feces metagenome | isolation source: fecal sample from diarrhoea affected cattle A | host: Bos taurus | place: South Africa: Lokaleng Village, Mahikeng | collected 2019-09
TAGTGGGACTCGCAGCGGGTGGCAACAATGTCGAGTTGTTGGCCGAACAGATTCGCGCAACAGGCGTCACCGACGTCGCCGTTGCCGATCCTGCGGCGGCATCGGCGCTGGAATCGGTCACCGCCCGTTCGGGACCGAGCGCCGTGACGGAACTGGTTCGGGACAGTGGTGCCGACGTTGTCCTCAATGCGCTCGTCGGTTCGTTGGGACTCGAGCCGACTCTGGCTGCTTTGAACTCGGGGGCGCGTCTGGCGCTGGCGAACAAGGAATCCCTTGTGGCGGGCGGAGCGCTGGTGACCAAGGCTGCCGCGCCGGGTCAGATCGTGCCGGTCGACTCCGAGCATTCCGCGCTGGCTCAGTGCCTGCGTGGCGGATCGGCCGAAGAGGTGGCTCGCTTGGTCCTCACCGCTTCGGGTGGGCCATTCCGCGGCTGGAGTGCCGAGGATCTCGAAAGTGTGAACCCGGCACAGGCAAAAGCGCACCCCACCTGGTCGATGGGACCCATGAACACTCTCAACTCGGCAACCCTGGTCAACAAGGGCCTCGAGTTGATCGAGACGAACTTGCTGTTCGGGATCGACTACGACCGGATCGACGTCACCGTGCATCCTCAGTCGATCGTGCATTCCATGGTGACCTTCTTCGACGGATCGACGCTGGCACAGGCAAGCCCGCCGGACATGAAGCTGCCGATCGCGCTCGCTCTCGGCTGGCCGGACCGTATCGAAGGCGCGGCGTCGGCATGCGACTTCACCACCGCCTCCACCTGGGAATTCGAGCCGCTCGATTCGTCTGTGTTCCCCGCCGTCGATCTGGCGCGAAGCGCGGGCAAATCCGGAGGTTGCTTCACCGCGATCTACAACGCGGCCAACGAAGTGGCAGCCCAGGCATTCCTCGACGGTGTCATTTCCTTCCCGGCAATCGTCCGCACGGTGGCCGCTGTTCTCGACGATGCAGGTCAATGGTCCGCGGAACCGGTTACCGTGGACGACGTTCTGGCCGCAGACGGCTGGGCACGCACACGAGCGCGTCAGCTCGTGAAGCAGGAGGGCTAGAGCTTTCATGGTTTTTGCACTGGGCGTAGTGCTGTTTGCCCTCGGCATCGGCGTGTCCATCGCCCTGCACGAAGCCGGCCACATGTGGACGGCCAAGGCTTTGGGAATGAAGGTTCGCCGCTACTACATCGGCTTCGGACCGAAGATCTTCTCGTTCCGTCGAGGTGAGACCGAGTACGGACTCAAGGCGCTGCCGCTCGGTGGATTCTGCGACATCGCCGGCATGACGGCCCTCGACGAGATGACGCCCGAAGAAGAGCCGCACGCGATGTACAAGAAGGCGGCGTGGAAGCGCGTCGTCGTCATGTCCGGCGGTATCGCGATGAACTTCATTCTCGGGTTTGCGCTGTTGTACGGGCTCGCTCTTGGTTGGGGTCTGCCGGATCGCAGCGGCGATACGTTAGCGAAGGTGGGCAGTCTGTCGTGCGTCGCTCCGACGCAGTCCGAAGACGGAACTCTGGCGGAGTGCACCGGTGACGGTCCGGCTCAACGTGCGGGGTTGGAGCCGTCGGATGTCATCAGTGCCGTTGATGGGCAGCCGGTGTCGACGTCGGCCGATGTGGTGGCAAAACTGCAGCCGGTTACGGGCACTGCAGTACTCAGCGTCGAACGCGACGGGCAGGAACTCACGATTCCTGTCGTCGTGGAACAAGCGCAGCGTTGGGTCGCGGATCCGGCAACAGGTGATTTGCGTTCGGCGACTGTGGGCGCGGTCGGTATGAGCCTGGGGACCGTTTCCCCACCGCTGCTCCAGTTCAATGCTTTCAGCGCAGTTCCGGGCACCCTGAGTTTCACCGGCTTCACTCTGGTCGAGTCGGTCAAGGCCATGGCTGATCTGCCGGCAAAGGTCGGTGCGTTGTGGGAATCGGTGACTGGCGGCGAACGGGCCCAGGACACACCGATCAGCGTGGTCGGTGCGAGTGTCATCGGCGGTGAAGCGGCAGACCGTGCGCAGTGGGCGACCTTCGTCGGATTGCTCGCATCGATCAACTTCTTCCTCGGTGTTTTCAACATCCTGCCGCTGTTGCCGCTCGACGGCGGGCACATCGCGGTCGTCTTCTACGAGAAGATCCGCGATTGGTTCCGCGCACGCCGCGGCCTGATTCCGGGCGGCCCGGTCGACTACACGAGACTCCTTCCGATTACTTACGTATTCATCGTGATCGGTGGCGCGTTCATGTTGCTGACACTCACGGCTGACATCGTCAATCCGATCAAGATCTTCTGACCGTGTGAGAAGGGGGACGGTTGCCGCGCGGTAGTGCGGCGATCGCCCGGCTAAACTTGCAGTGAAGCTATGAAAGAAGGCACAGACGTGACCATCCCTATCGGACTGGGAATGCCCTCGGCACCCGCAGCGATTCTTGCTCCTCGACGCAAGACACGGCAGCTGCAGGTCGGCACGGTAGGTGTGGGCAGCGATTTCCCCATCTCGGTGCAGTCCATGTGCACCACGAAGACGCATGACGTCAACGCAACGCTCCAGCAGATCGCAGAACTGACCGCGTCCGGTTGCGACATCGTCCGTGTCGCCTGCCCGCGTCAGGAAGACGCGGACGCGTTGTCGATCATTGCCAAGAAGAGCCAGATCCCGGTTATCGCGGATATCCACTTCCAGCCGCGCTACATTTTCGCGGCAATCGAGGCGGGATGCGCTGCGGTGCGCGTCAATCCGGGCAACATCAAGGAATTCGACGGCCGCGTCAAAGAGGTAGCCAAGGCTGCCGGTGACGCGGGCATTCCGATCCGCATCGGCGTCAATGCGGGATCGCTCGATCCTCGGTTGATGGAGAAGTACGGCAAGGCGACGCCCGAAGCGTTGGTCGAGTCCGCGCTGTGGGAAGCCGGGCTGTTCGAAGAGCATGGCTTCGGTGACATCAAAATCTCGGTCAAGCACAACGATCCGGTGATCATGGTCGAGGCTTACCGCCAACTCGCTGCCAAGTGCGATTACCCGCTGCACCTCGGCGTCACCGAGGCGGGCCCTGCGTTTCAGGGCACGATCAAGTCCGCGGTCGCCTTCGGTGCGCTGCTCGCGGAGGGTATCGGCGACACCATCCGCGTATCGCTCTCTGCCCCGCCGGCCGAGGAAATCAAGGTCGGCAACCAGATTCTGCAGTCGCTGAACCTGCGTCCGCGCAAGCTCGAGATCGTGTCGTGCCCCTCGTGTGGCCGTGCACAGGTCGACGTCTACACACTGGCCGACGAGGTCTCTGCCGGCCTCGAGGGAATGGAGATTCCGCTTCGCGTGGCAGTCATGGGCTGCGTCGTGAACGGGCCGGGTGAAGCGCGTGAGGCGGACCTCGGAGTGGCGTCCGGCAACGGCAAGGGCCAGATCTTCGTCAAGGGCAAGGTCATCAAGACGGTGCCCGAGGCTCAGATCGTCGAGACGCTGATCGAAGAGGCGATGAAAATTGCCGAAAGCATGGAGGGTGACGCTTCGGAGGGTGCACCGGTCGTCACCGTGAGTTGAGTGATTGCCGGATGAATCTTCCCCGTCGGTGTCAGGTTCGTGGCAATCTGAGTGCATCATGATCGGGTAGTGATATTCGTGGACGCGCAGTCGAGTCGAGGGGGTTGACGGATGCTCAAACTCCTCGGAGCCAAGCAGGTCGGAAGTCGAGATCTCGAGGACGTCCGGGCGGTACTCGACGCCGATCCGGTGGCGGCCTGCATGATTGCCGCGCGTGTCGAAGAATGCGGCGTCGATCCGCGAATGATTCACGGCGAGCTGTGGAGTCGAGGCGGGCCGTTGTCTTCCCTGTGCTTTGCCGGGGCGAATTTGGTTCCGCTTCGGGGCGAGCCGGATGACATTCGGGCATTCGCTGACCGTGCCTGCCGGATTCCGCGTATGTGCTCGTCGGTAGTCGGACGCGCCGAGTTGGCGTTGCCGCTATGGGAGATGCTCGAGCTCGATTGGGGAACTGCGCGGGAGGTCCGCCCCGAACAACCTTTGCTCGCGGTATCCGAGCCGTTAGCGTGTCCGTCCGATCCGCTGGTCCGGCAGGTTCGCTCGGACGAACTCGAGATCTATCTTCCTGCCGCGATCGCAATGTTCATCGAAGAGGTCGGCGTCGATCCACGTGCCAACGACGGTGGGCGCGGGTACCGACATCGTGTCGCAAGTCTGATCGCCGCCGGGCGAGCGTGGGCGCATATCGATGACGGTCAGGTCGTGTTCAAGGCCGAGGTCGGTTCGATGTCTGCGCGCTGTGGCCAGATTCAGGGTGTGTGGGTCAATCCCGAGTTTCGGGGACAAGGCTTCGGCGTGACCGGTACAGCGGCTGTAGCGGAGTCGATCATGGCGACCGGTCGCATTGCGAGCCTGTACGTCAACAGCTTCAATACGATTGCGCGGTCGACCTATTCGCGCGTGGGGTTCCGGCAGGTCGCGACCTTTTCGACGGTGCTGCTCGACTGAGCGTCCAAGTTGCCGGCAATGGTCGCGCCTACGCTGGGTGGAGCATTTGTCGCCCTACTATGGGGCTCGATGAACACTCGGCATTTCTCTCGTAGTCGCTCGGCCCAACTGTTGGCCTCCTGCACCGTGATTTTCATGGCGGTGGGGATCAGTTCGTGTACTCCGAAACCCGCCGGTCCCGAGCCCGTTGCGCAGCAGTTCCTGAGTGCGTTCGGTGACAGGGACATCGACGAGGCAGCGAAACTGACGGACCGGCCTGATTCCGCGGGTCCTGTATTGAGTGACACCTGGGATGCGCTCCAGGCGGAGTCGATGACTGCCGAGACCACGTCGGTGAAGATGAACGGTGATACCGCGACGGTCGGCTACACCTACGAGTGGCACCTTCCGAAAGACCGCGTCTGGACGTACGACGGCGAGCTGCAGATGGGACGCAAGGACGGCGACTGGTCCGTCCGGTGGAGTTCGACGGACGTTCATCCGCGTCTCGGTGACAAGCAGACGATGTCGTTGCGGGCAACCGCAGCGCCGCGAGCGCGGGTCAACGAGCATTCGGGGACCGATGTTCTGGTGCCGGGAATCGTCTACCGAGTGAAGTTCGATCGCTCCAAGAGCAACGACATCATCGGTTCCGCAAACAGTCTCGCAAGTGTTCTCGGTCGGTTCGATTCGTCGCTGACGGGTCAGTCGATCGCCGAATCCTCGACGGCCGTCAAGGGCGACTATCTGGTGACCAGGCTGCGCAGTGACGACTACGACCAGGTTTCGGCGCAACTGGGAGCCATCTCGGGAGTATCTGTCTCGGACGAATCGGATCTCGTCTCGACGGACCCGGAGTTCGCGCCTGACCTACTCGGGCAGATCAAGAAGACGATCATCGACGAGGTTGACGGTAAAGCCGGCTGGAGTGTCGTCACGGTCAACCAGAACGGCGTCGACACCGACGTGCTGACCGAGACTGCGCCGCAACCTGTTCCGTCGTTCAGTATCAGTCTGGACCGTAACATCCAGATCGCTGCGCAGCGCGCGGTGAACGTGAACAAGGACCAGGCGATGATGGTGGTCATCGAACCGTCGAGTGGGGCCATTCTGGCCGTTGCACAGAACAAGGCGGCGGACCGTGACGGACCGGTCGCGACGATGGGTCAGTACCCACCGGGTTCGACGTTCAAGATCATCACGGCGGGTGCGGCGATTTCGACCGGTCAGGCAACCCCCGAGACGATGGTGCCGTGCCCGGGCCGGATCGAGATCGGTGAGCGCAGCGTCCCCAACTACAACGAGTTCTCGCTCGGCACAGTGCCGATGGCAACGGCCTTCGCGCGTTCGTGCAATACGTCCTTCGCCAAGCTGGCCAGCGAGATGCAACCGGACACGTTGACCACTGCCGCAGCGCAGTTCGGTATCGGCCAGGACTACAACGTGGTGGGATTGCCGATCGATTCGGGTTCGGTGCCGCCGGCGTCGGATCTGGTCCAGCGCACCGAAGACGGGTTCGGTCAAGGCAAGGTCGTGGTCAGTCCGTTCGGAATGGCGATGGCAGCTGCGACGGTCGCGAACGGTTCGACTCCGGTGCCGCAACTGATTTCGGGGCGCGAAACCACCATCGACGGCGAGCGCCCGGCGATCACGCCCGCCATGGTCGACGGCCTGCGCGGAATGATGCGACTCGTGGTCACCAGCGGTACTGCCGAACGCGTCGAAGATCAGGGTGAGGTGTACGGCAAGACCGGTGAAGCCGAGGTCGAAGGGGGATCGCATGCGTGGTTCGTCGGCTATCGAGGCAACCTGGCCTTCGCGACTCTGGTTGTGCGGGGCGGAAGTTCGGACAACGCCGTCGCAGTCACCCGCGACATGCTCACCGCCTTGCCGGAAGGCTACTGACTCGTCAGGGGAGCAGTCCCAACCTACGGGCGGTCACCACAGCTTCGTGGCGTGAGCTCGCGTCCAGCTTGCCCATCGCGCTACGCAGGTAGCTCTTCACGGTCTCCGGGCGGAGGGAAAGCCTTTGGCCGGCTTCGATGTTGGTGCAGCCGAGTGCGACTTGCGAGAGAACATCCACTTCACGTGGGGTGAGCGTGACGTCGGATTCGGCGTCGACGGTAGGCCGTAGCAGGTTGGCCAACCGCTGGGAGAGTCCACGGAGTTTGGTCTGTAAGTCGGTGTCTGTGACGGTCTGGGCGACACTGCGTAGTTCGGCGTGGACTCCGCGGATCTCTTCCGAAGACATACCGTCGGCGGTGGTCGCGGCGGCAGCCTGCAGTAGTTGCAGGCGGCGGTCGACTTCGTCGCGGATGGCGAACTCCATCCCGAGGCGCCGGGATGCGCTGACCATGACGTCTGCTGTGCGGTCACCCAACGGAGCGGAATCACGGATCGCGGCGTAGAGGACAGCGCGCGATTTGCCGGACACCATGACCGGAACGGCGATGATCGAATGCAGGCCCTCGCTGAGAACAGGCCGGTCGAAGTGATGAGTGATGGACTGCGAATTGCCGTAATCGTTGACGGTGATCGGTGAACCCTGGGCGACGACGCGTCCGCCCATGCCCGAGCGCGGCGGGATGGCCAAGCCCTTGAGGTTGTTGGTGCGGGTGCCGACGAATTCGCTCAGGTGCAGGGTTCCGTCCTGGACCTCGCCTCCGAACAGCACGGGAACAACGCCCTGAGCTGCAATTGTTCGGAGTTCACCTCGCATAGCGTCCCCGTCGCGGGGACGCAGAAGTGACGAAGCATGTCGGTTCACGCAGGTACCCCTTTCTGGGGGTAGTGAAGTTCTCTTGTGAGCTAGATCATAGGGGGTGAACAGTACGTATGACGAGCCGCCAACGTAACCGGTCGGGCCAACCATACGACGATCGATAAGGAGCAAGTTGATGAGCACCGATCCCACCGCACGGGTGCGCGAGCTGCTGGACCAGTACGACACCCCGCATGCCAGCGCCGCAGAATTGCTCTGCGATCGGCATCCCGCGGATGGCGTTGCATTCACCGTCGTCGAGGCAGACCTTAGCTCGGTGGACCTCACTTACGGTCATCTACGTGAGCAGTCGGCGCGTTTCGCGGCAGCTCTGGCCGACCTCGGAGTCGAGCCGGGTGACAACGTCGCGACGTTGATGGGCAAGTCTGCGGACCTCGTGGTCGCGCTCCTCGGAATCTGGCGCCGCGGCGCGGTCCACGTGCCGTTGTTCACGGCGTTCGCTTCGCCGGCCATCGCCTTCCGCTTGACGGCCAGCGGCGCGAAGGTGGTCATTTCCGACGCCAATCAGCTCGAGAAGCTCGCGCCGGGTGAGGACATTCCCGCCGACGCAGCGTGGCAGGTCGTCGTCGCGGGCGGTGCGGCCGGTGACGAGTTGGACTTCGACGCACTTGTCGCAGCTCAGGATGCCGAAGACCCGAAGGGCGCTGCTCAGGCAGTCGGCGGCAACGCACCGATGGTGCAGTTGTTCACCAGTGGCACCACGGGAACACCCAAGGGCGTTCCCGTTCCGGTGCGCGCGCTCGCGTCGTTCCACGCCTACCAGGAGTTCGGCCTCGACGTCCGCGACGACGACGTGTTCTGGAACGCCGCAGACCCGGGCTGGGCGTACGGGCTGTACTACGCGTTGCTCGGCCCGCTTGCCGCCGGCACGCGAAGCATTCTGCTGCACGCCGGCTTCTCCGCGCCTCTGACGTGGCAGATCATCGAGAAGTTCGGTGTCACCAATTTTGCCGCCGCTCCGACCGTGTACCGCAGTCTGCGCGCCGACAAGGCGCCCGTTCCGGAAGGCATCTCGCTGCGCCGTGCGTCCTCGGCCGGTGAGCCCCTGACCCCGGATGTTGTTGCGTGGTCCAAGAACTCGTTGGGCGTCGAAGTCCGTGATCACTACGGCCAGACCGAGCACGGCATGTTCATCGTCAACGCCTGGGCCGACGGTCTCCGCGAAGACGTACGCCCGGGATCGATGGGTCGTCCGTTGCCGGGTTGGTCTGCCGCTGTGCTGGAAGACAATTCGGATGACATCGCGCCGGCTCGCACTCAGGGACGCGTTGCGATCGATACTCACAACAGCCCGTTGATGTGGTTTACCGGGTATGTCGATGCGCCCGAGAAGACGAAGCAGCGATTCAGCGAAGACGGTCGCTGGTACATCACCGGTGACGCCGGAATGACGGACGAGGACGGATTCTTCTTCTTCTCCTCGCGCGACGACGACGTCATCATCATGGCGGGCTACCGCATCGGCCCCTTCGACGTCGAGAGCGTGCTGGTCATGCACGAACACGTCATCGAGGCCGCCGTCGTGGGTATGCCCGACGAGTTGCGCGGCGAGGTCCTCGAGGCGTTCGTCGTTCTCCGCGAAGGCGTCGACGGCGACGACGAACTCGAGAAGGAACTGCAAACCCTGGTGAAGAAGAAGTTCGCCGCGCACGCGTACCCGCGCACCGTGCATTTTGTTCCGAACCTGCCCAAGACCCCGAGCGGCAAGGTTCAGCGGTACATATTGCGGAAGGGATAAACCCCCTGCTGTGCGCCTTTATTAACCCCCGGCGGTTAATAAAGGCGCACAGCAAGGTCAGCGCCGCCGGATTCTGCCGACCACCATGAGGGCGACCAGGGTGACTGCAAGCAGCAGCGTCGTATTTGCTGCCGCGAGAAATACCTGGCCGCGGTCGGTGAGTCCGAAGATGCTGACCGGCAGAGTCTTCCAGGTCGCCGGATAGACCATCACGGTAGCGCCCAGCTCGCCCATCGACAGTGCGATGGAAAGCCCGGCGGCCGCACCCAACGCTGGGAGCAGCAACGGTAGCGTCACCCGCGTCAGGACCCGCACGGGCCCGGCGCCGAGTGATTCGGCAGCTTGACGGTAGGCGGGATCGAGCCGTTCGAGCGCGGCCGATACGGAACTGAAGGCGAAGGCAAGCACCAAAACCGTGTGAGCGAGAATCACGATCCACTTGGTACCGCCGAGCAGCAGCGGGCGCTCGTTGAAGGTGATCAGCAACCCCAAGCCGATCGCGACCGAGGGAACTGCAATCGGCAGGTGGAACACGGCGTCGGTGATGCGCCGCAGCCACATCGGCGCCTCACGAGCAGCCAGCGCGGCCCAGGTTCCGACGATCAGAGCAAGCGCGCCCGAGATGAACGCAGTCTGCAAGCTGACGGTCAGGCTGGCGAAGTTCTCGTCGGACAGCGCCGTGGAGAAGTTCTTTCCACCGAGATTCGATGGAAGTGGCCCGGTCCACGATCCGGCCAAGGCAGCCGCGACGACGGTGGCGATCGGCGCGACGAAGACAACCGCGACGACGAGGGCGAAGAATCCGAGTACGAGAGCCCTAGAGCTTCGGGTCCACAGCAGCACGGCTGCCTCCCATCAATCTGTTGAACGTGAATCGGTAGAGGCAGTACAAGCCGAGCGAGAGTGCGACTTGAACCGTCGCGATCACTGCCGCTCCCGGCAAGTCGAAGGTGACGATGCCGCGGGTGTAGATGAGGACCGGAAGGGTTACGACGTCTTTTGCTCCGGTGAAGAGCACGATGCCGAATTCGTTGAGCGTCATCAGAAGGACGAGTGAACCACCGGCCAGCAGGGCCGGCCACGCTTCCGGCATCACCACCTGTCGCAGAACTCGGACAGGAGACGCGCCGAGACTGGCTGCAACGTCGAGCTGTTCACGCGGAATCTGGGTGAACGCGGCCAGTAGCGGTCGGACGACAAACGGCGTGAAGAAGGTGATCTCGGCCGCGATGACTCCGAACGGCGTGTTGAGGAAATTGAGCGGACCGCTCGCGTCGCCGGTGATGCGAATGATCAACGCGTTGACGGCACCGGCCGTGCCGTAGAGAAACGTGAACGCCAGCGTGATCAGGAACGACGGCAGGGCGAGCACTGTGTCGATCAATCGGCCAACCACCTTGGATCCGGCAAACGGAACGAAGGCAAGCACCAAGGCGAGGAAGGTGCCCAGCACCAGGCAGCCCAGCGTCGACGCCACGGCGATCTGGATGGTCCGCCAGAGTGCGGTTCGGAACAGCTCCGAACCGAGCACGGAGGACCACGTGGACAACCCGGTGCCGCTCTTGGTGCTCAGCGATTCCGTGAGGACACGCGCGGTGGGATAGACAGCAAACATGAGGACAAGAAGCAGTGGCGGTAGCGCCCACCCGATCCGGTGCCACGGGATCGGGTCTTTGTGCTGGGGCACAGCGGTTTCGGGGCGTTCCAAGGTGGTCGTCATGGGTGGCGATCCGCGGGAACCAGAACGCTGCCGTCCGTGGGCAAGACGACGCCCACTTCTGTGTCGACCGGTCGTTCGTCGTGCCCTGGAACATCTGCGTCGACGCGGACGTCGTCGAGACCCTGGACAGCCAGTGTCAGACGCGTCGTGGAACCGCGCCAGACGCTCGAGACGATATGTGCCGGGAATGATCCTCGCGCGCCGACGCCGGTTACGCCCACCGCATGTGGACGAACACACAGGTAGGCGTCCATGTCGGACTCCCATTCGATGTGCCCGATCTCGGGCTGCGGGGCGTGAGCAGTGAACGGCGTGCCACCGATCGAGACCAGTGCGGAGGTGCCGATGACGCGTGTGACGGTGCAGGGCAGCAGGTTGGCACCCCCGAGGAAGGCCGCGGTGAAGCTGGACGGTGGACGCTTCCACAAGGCCTCGGCGGTGTCGATGTCCGCGAGTCTGGCGTTGCGCATCACTGCGATTCGGTCTGCGAGCGCCAGGGCTTCACTCTGATCGTGCGTCACGTAGAGCATGGCGGTGTCAGGTAGTGCTGCGCGCAGTCTCGCCAGTTCGCCGAGCATGCTCTCGCGAAGTTGAGCATCCAGGGCGGCCAACGGTTCGTCGAGGAGGAGTACTCCAGGGCGAATCGCCAATGCTCGGGCAATGGCGATTCGCTGCTGTTGACCGCCGGAAAGTTCACGGGGAAGGCGCTTTCCGTACGCCGACATCCCGACCATGTCGAGGGCTTCGGCTACGCGAGGGCGGATCTCCGACCGCGGCACGCGATGGGCTCGGAGTCCGAAGGCTACGTTTTCGGAAACTCGCATGTGCGGGAAGAGGGCGTACGACTGAACGACGACGCCGATACCGCGCTGTGCGGGAGGCAGATTGGTGATGTCTCGGGTGCCGAGCTTGACGGAACCGGACGTGGGGCGGACAAATCCCGCGAGGGCCTTCAGCGCGGTCGACTTCCCGGATCCACTGGGCCCCAGCAGTGCCACAGTTTCACCCGGTGCCACTCGCAGATTGAAATCGACGAGGGCATGGGTTGCGGTCTTTCCACGGCCGTAGGCGACGTTGACGCGATCGAAAGTGATTGCCGGAGCGGAATGTTCGATCGCTCCGTGAACACCGACGGTCTCGGGGAGCGTCCGCCCCAGTCTGGTTCTTGCCATGATCAGCTCCCGGTGGCTTTCTGGTAAGCGGCGATGTCGGCGTCGAGCGAGCTGAGGACATTGTTCCAGTTCGGGGTCCAGACGTCGACGCCCTGCAGAACTCCGGAAGGCGTGTTCTTGTCGCTGGATTCACCGGCGTTGCTTCGGACGTCCTCGCGGACCGATACGCCGAGTGCATCGGTGGCGACGGTCTTCTGGGACTCTTCGGAGAGCAGGAACTCCATCAACTTCTTGGCTTGTTCGCTGCTGGGTGCGCTCTTGGCGAGGCCCATCACGTAGGGCAGTGCAATGGTGGTGCGAGTGCCGTCGGCTCCAGCGGGGAAGAAGATGTCGAACTTCGATCCGTCGTCGGCGATGGACGCGAGGTTCATCTGGACGTCACCGTTGGCGACCAGGAGTTCTCCGTTGCTGACCTTGGGCTGGAGTTTTCCGGTGGAGGACGAGGGTCCGACGTTGTTGGCCTGGAGCTTTCCGAGGTAGTCGAGGGCGCCTTCCTTGCCCATCAGATGCTGGAGCAGCAACAACACCGCGGTACCGTCGCCGGCCTGCCCGGGCGTGGAGTACTGCAACTTGCCCTTGAACTGATCGGTGAGCAGGTCGTCCCAAGATTGTGGAGCGGGTGATGCAGTCGGATTGGCGATGAACGAGAGGTAATTCTCGACGACGGGTACGTACTTGCCGGCGTCGTCCTTCTCGTCGGCAGGAACGGCGGAGGTGTCGATTCCGCTGGGCTCGAGCAGACCTTGGGCGTCGGCCTTCTGGATGAACGGCGGCAGCGTGATGATCACGTCTGCCTGTGGGTTGGACTGCTCCTTCTCGACGCGGGAGACAACCTCGCCGGATCCAGCTTCGACCAGGTTGACGGCGATACCGGTCTGCGCGGTGAAGGCGTCGAATCTTCCCTTGTACCAACCGGACAGGCCGTCGGCGCTGTAGACGGTGACGGTCTCGGTATCTGATCCGGCGGCAGTGCCGGTGCCACCGCAGGCGGTGGTGAACGAAAGGACGGACACGGCGAGAGCGGCCGCAGCGATGCTCGGGCGTAGACGCATGACGATTCCTTTTTCGGAGGTGAGATCAGGAGTGGGTGAGGAGTTCGGCGAACTCCGTCACGGACGGGACGATGTGGGTGGCACCGGCTTCGCGAAGTTGCCGTTCGTCGTGAGCGCCGGTCAGAGTGCCGGCAACGATCGATGCGCCGGAGCGAATGCCGCTGAGCACGTCGTTGGACGTGTCGCCGAGTACGGCGATCTGGTGGACGTCGTCGATCGAAAGTTTGAGCAGGGCAGTCAGAACCAGGTCCGGGTACGGTCGACCGCGACCGGCCTCGGCGGGGGAGAGGGTGAGATCGGCGAGGGATTCCCAGCCGAGCGCGACGAGGAGTTTGTCCTGCGTCGATCGGCTGAACCCGGTGGTCAAGGCAACTTTGATGCCGGCCTCGCGCAAAGTGGTGATGGCTTTCTCGGCGCCGGGGATCGGCTCGGCCAGGCCCTGGTCGATGAGGGAATCGTAAGTGGTTTCGAAGGCGGCGTTCGCGGCTTGGGCGCGGGATTCGTCCCCGAAGATCGCCCGGAACACGACGATCTTCGACTGGCCCATCGTGTCGAGGACGTATCGGCGAGCGGCGTCGGCTTCGGTGCCTTGGGCAGGCAGTCCGCCGGCTTCGGCAGCGGCGGCGAACGCGCGAAGCACCAGTCCGTCGTCGGCGACGGTGGTGCCGGCCATGTCGAGAACGGCAAGGGTGATGGGAGACATGAGAAGTCTTTCTTGTCGGAAGGATTCAGAGACCGAGCTGGTCGGCGGTGTGTTCCGCCAGTGCCGGGCCGAGCGTCATGCCGCGGCCACCGGGACCGGCAACCACCCAGACGTTGTCGGCGGCTTGTGCGCGGTGAACAAGTTGTGAGGGGTCGAGGCACTGGCTGTAGACGCCCGCCCATCGCTTGACGATGGGCGGAAGATCGCGTCCCAGAAGTGTTTCCACGACTCCGGACAGATGGCGATAGGGCGCCTCGTCGACGTCGAAGTCGAAGGGCTCCTCGTATTCGTGGGTGTCGCCGATGGTCAGGCCGCCGTGCAAGCGCTGCACGCACAGGAGCTGCATGCGGTGCTCCTCGGCCGTCGGTTCCTGCGGCTGCACCGTGCGAAGGTGATCGAGGGCAGATCCGGCGAAACCGGGGTAATAGCGGAAGCTGTCACCGTCCGCGATTGCGGTGGTGAGCTTTTCGCCGAGTGGGGCTGTCTGCATCATCTGCAGGCGCACACGTCGCAACGGGAGATCGCCGGCGAGATCGCGGGCCAATCCGCCGAGTGTTGCTCCGGGGCAGACGATCACGAGATCGGCGTCGAAGTTGCGACCGTGATCGTCACGGATGTGTACGCCGGAGGTGTTCGTCGTGATCTCGCGGGCCTCCGTTCCGGCGTGGAAGGTGTAACGGCCGGTGGATTCGAGGTAAGAACGGATGGCGGGGAGCGCTTGCCGTGACTCGACAGCGGCGTCCAGGGTGCAGTGCAGTCCGCCGAGATACTTGCCCCGGAGCGCGGGGTTGACGACGCGAACGGCGTCGGGATCGAGAAGTGCGAACCCTCGGTTGTCGGCGTCCGGCCGAGCGAATGCTTCCTGCGCGACCGCGACCTCCTCCTCGGTGCGCATGAGGGTGATGGAGCCGGCCGGGCGGTATCCGACGCCGGGGACACGGGCGGCTAGGTTCGCCCACAGCTCGCGCGAACGCAGCGCGGCTTCCAGTTCGTTGGGAGCTCGCCCGGATACCCAGACCAATCCGAAGTTCCGTACCGTTGCACCGCGGGCTTCGGGCTCGCGTTCGAGATGGATGACATCGTGTCCCCGGCGGATTGCCTCGTCGGCGTGCGCCGTTCCGAGGATTCCTCCGCCCACAATCAAAATTCGCATGTAGAGATAGTGACGTTTGGTCTAGACCAATAGGGGGAATCGAGACGAACTCCAGGTTAACAATTGGTATAGACCGAATTCTTGTACGCTTGCGCCATGAATCAGCAGACGTCCACCGGGCCGGGGACCTCGAGCGTCGTGATCGAACCCGAGTTGAAGTACTACCGGGTGCGCACCGAGATCGAGACCATTCTCAGCGGGCTCGACGAGGGTGATTCCGTCCCGTCGGAGCGGGAACTGGCGGCGCGGTTCACCGTCGCTCGCGAGACGGTTCGTCAAGCGCTTCGTGATCTTCTCGTCGAAGGACGGATCGAGCGGCGGGGTCGGGGCACCGTCGTAGCGAGTCCGAAGTTGGTCCAGCCGCTGTCGATTCGTTCCTATACCGAAGGCGCTCTGAGTGCTGGGCGAGTGCCCAGTCGTAAGGTTGTGACCTTCGAACGAATGTCAGCCGACGACGGTCTCGCGACGGAGTTGGGTATCGAGTTGGGCGACAGCGTGGTTCATCTCGAGCGTGTCCTCTTCGCCGACGGCGAGAAGATCGGGCTCGAATCAACCTTCCTGCCGGACAGCAGGTTCGGTGAGATGCTCGACGCCTTCGACGCGACGACGTCCCTGTACGCGGCTATCCGCTCCATCGGCGTGGTCTTCGCCTCTGCTACCGAACGGATCGAGACGGTGCTCGCGTCACCGCGCGAGGCAACACTCGTCGAGTCCACCACCTCGATGCCGATGCTTCTGTTGCACCGGACGTCCGTCGATCCGGAGGGTGTGCCGATCGAGCGCGTTCGTTCGCTCTACCGTGGTGACCGTATTGCCTTCTTGACGACTCTTCGCGAGTAGGGGGCGTTGAGGGGGTCTGCTGTTACCAGGAACGACAGGCACTCCCAGGGCCGTGGAATCTGTTCTGTACTGGACTCCGTCAAACGAGAGGACAGTGAACATGGCTGACAAGAAGGTCTGGTTCGTTACCGGCGCAGGCCGGGGCATGGGAGTCGACATTGCGCAGGCGGCTCTTGCTGCCGGGCATGCGGTGGTGGCAACGGGGCGTGATGCGGACCGTGTTTCTGCAGCGATCGGTGAGCATGACGACCTGTTGGTGATTGCCTTGGACATCACCGACGAACAAGCCGCATATGCTGCGGTGGACACTGCAGTTGCACGATTCGGTGGAATCGATGTGCTGGTGAACAACGCCGGAAACTTCTACGCCGGGTTCTTCGAGGTTGTCAGTCCGGCCCAACTTCGCGCTCAGATGGAGACCAACTTTTTCGGGCCGATCAATGTGACACGGGCGGTGCTGCCGGTGATGCGTAGGCAACGGAGTGGGCATGTCGTGACTGTCAGTTCGCTTGCGGGGCTGGTTGGTCAGGAGTTTTGCGCAGCCTACGCCGCGTCGAAATTTGCGCTGGAGGGCTGGATGGAATCATTGCGATTCGACGTCGAACCGTACGGAATCGGGACGACGATCGTGGAGCCGGGATTCTTCCGGACCGAGCTGCTTGTCGAGGGTGCGTCGTCGATCTGGCCGGAATTGTCGATAGACGACTACGACGCTCGGACTGGCGAGACCGTCGAAGCGTGGAAGAGTATGAACGGTGCCCAGGGTGGGGATCCGGTGAAACTTGCCGCGGCACTTGTGGCACTTGTCGATTCGCCGCTACCCCCACGTCGTTGGGTCGCCGGCGCCGATGCAGTGTCCGTGGTCGAGCAGAAAGCCCACCAACTGCTGGAGCAAGTCGAAGCCCACCGTGGTTTGTCTTCGTCGCTTGCCCACGAGGACGTGACGACCTGATCCGAATTCGTCAGGTCAGGGGTGTGAGGTGAACATGTCCAGGAGCCCCTGGGGTGCGTTCTCGCCGAAGCACATGTCCAGTCCATCAGCCGACTGTTGTGCAGACGCGGCGCTGCGCGGGAACAGTCGCTCTTCGTAGGCAGCAAGTCCGTCCTCCGTGCTGCTGTGTGACGCGATCGCCTCGCCGAGTTCGGCGCCGTCGAGCATTGCCAGGTTCGCGCCCTCTCCGGCAAACGGCGACATGACGTGCGCTGCGTCCCCGAGCAATGTGACGCCTGGAGTACGGCTCCAACTGTGCCCGATGGGAAGGGCATGGATGGGGCGAGGAGTCAGCGTGCTGTCCGCTTCGGCGATCAGTGAACGCAGCGACTCGTCCCAGTCCGAGAAGTGTTCCAGCAGAATCTTCTTCGCGATGTGATCGTCGGAGAAGTCGACACTCGCCGCCCAGTTCTCGGGAACTCGCAGGGCGGCATAGATGTGCAGACTGTTGTCGGTCTCACGGTGGGCAAGGAAGCCTTTGTCGGCGCTGAGCGCGAACATCATTCCGCCACCGATTGTTTCGGCGGCATTGGCGTGTTGGTTGTCGGCGTCGTGAAGGTCGAACTCAACGAAAGATATTCCGGTATAGGCAGGAGTGGCGCTCGAAACCAGTGGGCGAATTTTCGACCACGCGCCGTCGGCGCCGATCAGGAGATCGGTGGTGAAGTGGGTGCCATCGGCGAGGTGGACTTCGTGTCGACCGTCCGGCAACGGATGTGCACTGCGGACCTTGGCTCCCCAGTGGATTGTTTCTTGTGGAATTGAGCTGAGCAGTAGGTCACGCAGCTGGCCTCGGTCGATTTCCGGGCGGTCACCGTCTCCGGTGTCCTGCTCGCTCAGGTGCACGACGGCATTTCGATCGAGGACGCGTGTCTCTTCACCGCCTTGATGAACGAGGGCGCGGAACTCGTTGTACAGGCCGGCGGCACGAAGCGCGATCTGGCCCGAGTCTTCGTGGATGTCGAGCATGCCACCCTGGGTCCGCGCTGTTGGTCCGGATTCGAGATCGAATACCGCCGAATCGACGCCGCGGAGATGGAGGACTCGGGCGAGGGTGAGGCCGCCGAGGCCGGCACCGATGATTGCGATGGGATAGTGATTCATGGTGGATTCCTAAGAAGTGAGTGGGGTGTTCTCGATGCCCGTGATGAGCGTGCGAAATCCCCAGGACAGACGTGCGGTGGGTTCACCGGCGAGTAGAGCTGTTGCATGGCCTGCGACGAGGGGGTGCGTCTGCGGGTTTGCGTTCCGGATTGCGTCGGTCAACGCGCTCCATTGGGCATCCGAGTCGGCGGAATTGTTCGGCGCCGAGTGTTCGGCAGCTGTGGACGTCGCGTACTGCAGCAGCAAGTCCACGCCCCACGCTGCTTGACCCGAAGGGACTTCGCCTTCGTCGAGTAATGCCAGCAGGCGCTCGAGCAGGCGTACGTAGTGAACTCCGCTGGGCCGGGAAACGAGTGCCGACTGGGCGAGACCGGGATGATCGAACAGCACGGCCGTGTAGGAGGTCAAGACCTGTTCGAGGCGGGCTTGCCAAGTGCCGGAAGAATTTTCGGCGAGATCCACGGCTCCGAGTAGTTCGTCGAGAACCGCGGCATGCAGCTCGACAGTATTGCGCACGTACACGTACAGCGACGCCGGGCCGGTGTCGAGTTCGAGGGCGAGTCGACGCATCGTCAACTTCTGCAACCCCTCCGACCGCAAGATTTGCACCGCGGTACCGACG
>JADGMW010000014.1_pt1 | contig 18265 bp, 10 predicted proteins | sample 8641801 | NCBI WGS metagenome assembly JADGMW01 (sample SAMN16272018, study PRJNA661076) | feces metagenome | isolation source: fecal sample from diarrhoea affected cattle A | host: Bos taurus | place: South Africa: Lokaleng Village, Mahikeng | collected 2019-09
TTTGATAAAACGAAAAAAGATAGGAGCGAAAGACGGGAATAGCTCCTAAACCAAACATTTTTTAATAGAACATCCCGGCTTATGGCTGGGATGTTTGCGTTTAGGAATCAGCTTCGAGTGATTTTACTTTTTCGTAGATCAGATCGCTTTCGTAACCTTTTCGCAGTAGGAAGTCGCAGAACTTTTTTCGTTTCTTAAGCGGATTCGGCTCGCGGATCGATTGCCAATGACGCTCTGACAACGCATCAAACCCCTGGTGATAATCCTGTTGGTCGATTTCCTTTAACGCGCGATTGATGTTTGTCTGCGAAATGTGCCGCGATTTGAGCTCGTTTACGATCCGAACTTTTCCCCAGTGTTTAATCCGGTTTTTCCCTCGTGCAAAACTGCAGGCAAACCGCTCTTCATTGAGATAATTGTGATTAATGAGATGAACAATGATTTCATCGGCATCGTTCTGGAAGACGTTGAGCTCGCGAAGTTTTTTTTGCACGTCGAGATGACAACGCTCCTGATAGGCGCAATAATTTTCGAGTTTAAGTTTGGCCTCGTGCGGAGTTATTGAGTTGAAATTCAAACGATATCGATGTAGTAGGCGTTCGTGTTAATAATTTAGTAACGCAAAGTTATTGAATTTAAGGAAATTACGACTAATTTTGGTGTCCCACATCTACAACATAATCTTAATCAACTGCTTGCGTTTTATACTTAAGCAAATGAAACTTAGAATACTTTTTATTGTTGTATGTTTTACATTATTCGCTGATAAGTCTTCTGCGCAAATTCTTGCGTTTGATTTTACGGGTGAAGAGAATGTTAATTCATCGTCTGCGGAGATTAAGGATATAAATTTAGACTCTTCTGGTACGATTACGCGAGGGCCGAATGCACCTGCAAGTGCGGGGCTGAATTCTTTCAGATCCGATGGTTTTAAAAATAACGGTATTAGCGCTACAAATACTGATTTTTTTCAAGTGACGTTGTCCTCTGCTTCGGGTTATATTCTATCTCTTTCCACCATTGATGTGAAGGCAAGAGGAACGGCGTCATTTGCTAATAGTCCTGGTGTCACCCAGCAATTTGCGTATAGCTTAGATGGAACGAATTTTACGTTGATAAATTCACCCCAAACAATTTCTGGTGCGATACAAACCCTCGCTCAAATCAATCTTAGTGGCATAGCAGCACTTCAAAATTTACCGGAATCTGCCACGGTAACGTTGCGTTATTATGCGAGTGGTCAGACACCGACCGGAGGTTGGGGCTTCTATTCGGAGTGGGCGGGTGATTATGGTTTAGCTATTGGAGGTTCAGTTACCCCTGCCGGAAAAATCACAACCACCAGCGGCGATTGGAACAATCCTAACATCTGGTCACCGGTTGGCGTGCCCGCGCCGGGTGATATTGCAACCATTTCGACAAACCATGTTGTTTACACGACTACCTCAATCACCCGAAGCGCTGCAACAAATGTTATCGGAACTTTTGAGCTTCGCAATGGCGGAAATGTTAGCGGAACCTCGTTTACCTATAACAACGCGACCGGAACGCTGAACTTTAATTCGGATGGGAATTATAGTGTAAGCGCCGGAGTTCCGTGGTGGCCAAATGGAGCCGCCGTCAGACCTGTAAATGTTAACGTGCTTCGCGGCGGATTAACGATAAACAGTACGCGTGAAGTACCTGGAAATTTTACAACCGGGGATAATCTGACATTTGGTGTCAGGATTTCCGGCTCATTTGAGTTAACCGTATTGGGCAATCTGCAAATAAACAAAGGTGGTTACTTCAACACCGGAAATTCGCCAAGGTACGGCCAGGCTTCAACACTTATTTATAATGTAGATGATACCTACGGAAGAGGATTTGAATGGACTCATGGTACGCTTGTAACTCCGTTTGCACTTACGCGGGGATATCCGAATAATGTTACGATCAGGAATAATACGGTTTTAAATTATAACAACGGAGCGCCGGCGCAACCGAAGGCCATGAAAGGCAATTTGTTGATCGAGTCGGGTTCGAGCTTGTATATGGATTATGGTACGATGTCGCCCAACGGATCGCTGACCGTAGGTGGAAATGTGACCAATAACGGGAATCTTGCGCTTGGAATTGCCTTTGGCGACGATTTGAAACTTGGTGGAAATTTTGTTCAAAATGGTGTTTTTATTCCGAATGGCCGTGCGGTTTGCTTTATTGGAAACGGCACCCAAACCGTTTCAGGAGCGGGAGTTCTTTCCATTCCGTATGTGGTTATTCAGCCGACTGCGGGAACCACAAATGTTCAATTGCTGTCAAATTTGAATGTAACCGCGCCAGCTAGTGGAAATGCGATCAGTTTTGTTGGTGCGGGAAACACGCTTGACATTAATGGAAGAACACTGACTATCGGAACGTCGGGAGTTGGAAATACGGTCAGTGGTCCGGCTACATTTCGCGGCAGCGAAACTTCAAATCTTACGCTGTTGGGCGCAGGCACGATTGGCGATATAGGTTTTACCCCCGGGTTCCAGGATCTTGCCACATTTGTTGTGAACAGAACTGTAGCTGCGACGGCCGTCCGATTGTCGTCGCCGCTGATGATTCAGACCAATCTTTCGCTTGTTAACGGAAGTGTCGATCTTGGCAACAACCCGCTTACAATTGGCGCAACTGCTACGATCACCGGAGCGTCAAACACCAGATACATTATTGCCGATGTCAGTAATGGGGCAAATGCCGAATTGCGAAAAGTATTTACATCTGCTGTTGCTACGCCTTTTACGTTTCCAATTGGTGATGCCGCGTCGTCAGCTGATGGTTCGCAGTATTCGCCGATGTCGTTTAATTCTTCCGGTGGCTCTTATGGCGGATATATCGGTTTTGCGGTACACGATATCACGGAACCAAATTTAGACGCACCAACCAATTTTATCACGCGTTATTGGAAAATGACGTCCAGCGGCGTGACACCATCAAGCTATTCATTGGCGGGGACTTTTTTAACCGCGGATCAAAACGGAACTCCATCGCAATATTTAAGCAATCAGTGGAACGGAAGTCAGTGGCTTAATAACGGAGGTCCTTCCGCGACTGTGATGAATATTACGTCAAATGTGATTGCAGCCACAAATCATTTTACGGCCGGAAGACGAACCGCCGATATTAATGTTGCCAATGGCGCGACACAATATCCGAACAATGCAACCTATAATTTTGGCGATGTATTGATCGGGAATAACCTCGCGTATACCTTCACGGTTCAGAATCTGGGACAGACAACACTAACATTTTCGGGAGCTCCGGTGTTAGTTGGCTCGCCGGTTTTTTCAGCGAGTGCTTTCGGAACAACAACTCTTGTTTTCAATGCATCGCGACCGATAACGATTACGTTCTCACCAACGGCAGTCGGCACATTTTCGGGAAGCATCACCTTTACGACGAATGATCCTGACGAAAGCGTGTATGTTGTAAATTTCACCGGAAACGGGATCGTGCCAACTCCTGATATCAATGTTCGGGGAATTGTGGGCACCAATCCGACGATCGCAAATGGAGATCTGAGTCCGAGCGGACTTGACAACACCGAATTTGCGGCAACGTCAACACCGACTACAAAAACCTTTAGAATCGAGAATGTTGGAATTGCAAATTTAGATGTGTCATCAATCACGGTAACAGGTGCGAATCCTGGCGACTTTATAGTTGTTGACGAATCGCCTTATCTTATCGCGCCGACGGCCGGTGCGAATTACTTTGATTTTACCATTACTTTTTCGCCGACAACAAGCGGAGTCAGAAACGCCATCATCAATATAAACAGCAACGATCCTGACGAAAATCCGTATACGTTTATGGTTCAGGGAACCGGTGAAAATCCGGAGATCGCGGTTCATGGCAACGGCGTGGAAATCGCTTCGGGAAGTTCCGTTCCGGCGTTGTTCAATGGGACTAATTTTGGCAATGCGAGTATTTTTGGCGGAAACCGCGTGCAAACATTTACGGTGTCGAATTATGGCGATGTGACGCTGAATATTTCGTCTGTAACGATTACCGGTGCTGATGCGTCGCTGTTCACCATAACAAGCACGCCGGTTGGAGTAATTGCGGGCGAATCAGCCCGGATGCTGGTAATCACATTTACACCGACATCGGTTGGAGTGAAAAATGCCTTGGTTACGATAAATAATACGGATGGCAATGAAGGTGTTTATACGTTCGCGATTCAGGGAACCGCAATTGATTATATCGAATGCGGATTGGGCCCGATAGAGACGATTGCGCAAAATACGTTTGAAGTTACACCGGCGCCGCTTTACATGGCGTATAGCATGACGAAGGAAACCGGCGCGGGGAATTTCTCAGAAGCAGCGGTGAATGGTCGTGGTCAATCGCGATCATCGGCAAGTCCGGCTTATATTGGAGGTCGGGCGATCCAGGCATATGGTTGGAGCGGAAACAGTAGCACCCAGCGCGCTATTACCGTTGATTTCGCAACCATTGACGCGTCTGAGTTTAAGGATGTCACACTTAATTTCCAGTTGGGAGGCTATTCGACCAATAATACACAAGGACCCGATGCCGGCGATAAAGTTTCAGTTTTTGTAAGTAGCGATAACGGGACAACGTGGTCGAACGAACTATCGATAAGCGGTAGTAATAGCTCGATTTGGAGCATTGTCTCGTCGCCGGGTTCATTGACCGCAGATTTTGACGGCAACAATCTGGAATCAGAGTTTTCGGCGGATAATGGTTCGGTAAATACAGGGCCGAGAAACATTACACTTCGCAACCTTCCAAGTTCTGCGCAATTAAAAATCCGACTGGTTTTTGCCATTGACAGAACTGATGAATTCTATGCGGTTGACAATGTGATTTTGCGAGGTAAGAAACCCGCGATTTCAACATGGAATGGAACAACTTGGTTACCGGCGGCACCAACATCGTCAACAGTTGCCATTATTAATGGGAATTATTCTGCCGGAAATATATCCGCTTGCCGATGCGAAGTAAATCCCGGCTTTACATTAACAGTTAACCCGAATCAATATCTCGATGTTCAGAGCGAGATTGTTAACAATGGTACGGTCAACGTTGAAAATAACGCGAGTATCGTTCAACATAACAATGCAGCTGTGAATGTGGGGTCGGGCTTCAACATTCGCAGAACGACAACACCATATTATAAATTTGATTACACTTATTGGTCATCGCCGGTTGCAAGTGCGACGATCGGTGCGACGTTCCCGACCTGGCGTCTGGATTATGCGTTTCAGTTCAGGACTGATCTTTTTGCAGACGTTTTAGCGCCGTTCGATGGTTTTGATGATGATGGAAACGCCTGGCAAAATGTTTCAGGCGCAACAACAATGTCGGTTGGAAAAGGCTATGCAATTATGGGGAATACCGGAGGTACGTTTCCGGCGACCGCGTCAGTTACATTTTCGGGAACTGCAAATAATGGAATTGTGACCGTTCCGTTGCAGCTGAGCGCAAATAATGGGGTCAGCAACGACGATTTCAATCTGGTTGGAAACCCGTATCCGTCCGCCATCAGTGGATTGGAATTTATCAATCAAAACCCCGATTTTGCAGGAACAATTTACCTGTGGACGCACAAAACTCAGATTTCAGGAAGTGCTCCGGGACCAGATGCCAACAATTTCATAACGGAAGATTATGCGATGTTCAATAGTTCGGGCGGCACGGCAAGCGGAACCGGAAGCGCGACTCCAACAGGATATATCGCGTCTGGACAAGGGTTTTTCATCGAAGCCATTACGCCGGGTAACGTTACATTCAACAATTCGATGCGTAACATTAGCTATCAAAACAACAATTTTTACCGATTGGCTGATGTTACGTCGGACATCGATAGAATCTGGTTGAACCTTAGAAATGAGACCGGATCATTCAGTCAGATGCTATTGGCATATTTCGATCACACGACTCTTGGATTTGATAGGGGGTACGACGGAATTGTGAACAAGTCGAGCAACAGTATCAGTTTCTACACTTTTATCGATAGCGATCATTACCGCATTCAGGCAAAACCGGGATTTGAGGAAACCGATGTGACACAATTGGGTTATTCGACCACAGCTGCCGGAAGTTATTTTATTGAGATTTCACAAACTGAGGGAGCACTTTCAGGCCGTCAGGTGTTTGTGGAAGACAAAGTGTTGGGAACAATCCACGATTTAACCCTGTCACCTTATTTCTTTACTACTGAATCAGGTCAGTTTGACGACAGATTTGTATTGCGATATTTAAATTCGACACTTGGCGTGAATGATCCGTTGACCGGTGAAAATGGACTATTGGCTTATGCTGAAAATGGTATCGTAAATGTTAAAAGTTCAACTGAAGCGATTTCGGGAATTACAATTTATGACATGCTCGGCAAACGAATTTTTGAACGTGCAGACATCGGAGGGAAAGAGGTGCAAATCAGCAACTTAAAATCGGCGCAACAATCGTTGGTAATTGTGGTTACTTTAGCTGATGATCAAGTAGTTAGGAAAAAGTTGATATTCTAAAAATCGCGTGCCAAACATCTTGCCTTTTATCGAGGTTTTTTACCGTTCATCGACATCATAACTATCTGTAAATCTTTAATTTGTATGTTCGCACTCTCCCAATAAAATCTTAAAATGGGCGCTTGCCCGACGAACATGTTTATGAAAAGAATTTTACACAGTTTGATGGTTTTGTTAATGTATACCGGAATTGCTTTCGGACAAGCAAACCTGTCAAATACTCAACCTACAACAACAATAAATTTTTCGTCAACAACCCAAGCCACAGTAAGTCACGGTGCATTTAACGGTGGTGGTTTTTCTCCGGCAGTTGTTACCGGAAGGTTGAATTCGAATGCATGGGAAACTTTAGGTTGGGAAAACGGCAATCAGTTGTTCGGCGAACCAGCGAGTAATCCTGCTCATGGTCGAGGTGCTGTTTCAGGCGGTGTGGTTACCGAAGGAATTTATGCTTATACTGATTCCCCTCATTCAACCGCAAATCCGGCGTTATTGATTCAACCCGGCGACGATAATTTTCTTCCCGGAAGCCTTACTCTGCGAATCAAAAATACGGGTTCGCTTGCAATCAATCAGTTGAGCATTTCATACAATGTATATGTGCGAAATGATCAGGCAACATCAACATCATTCAACTTTTCGCACTCAGATGACAACGTTAACTTTACAGAGGAAAGTTCATTAGACTATATTTCGCCCGACGCGGCCGATTCTTTTCAGTGGACATTAATCGAAGCTGCGCCTGCACGATCGATCACTATTCCGGTAAACATTAGTCCGGGAGAATTCTATTATATTCGTTGGTCGGCAGCGGCGGTTTCAGGAATCGGCCCGCGTGATGAGTTTGGTCTCGACGATATTGTGCTTACCGGATTGTTTGGTGCTCCGGCTCCCGAAATAAATGTAACCAGTGCTAACAGTTCAGCTAATATTTTAAATAACGACCTGACGCCATCAACTACAGACGGGACTGTTTTTGTAGATACGTTCACAGGAAGCAGTCAAACTTTGGTTCCGTTTTGGATTCATAACCTTGGAGCTGCCAATCTCAATGTATCGAGCATCGCAGTCGAAGGCGCGGATCCTGCTTCATTTACGGTTACTACTTTTACTTCGGGCAACATCGCTCCAGGATCGCATCGAGAAATAAATGTGATCTTTCAGCCAACCAGCGTCGGAATGAAGTCGGCGATCATCACCATTTACAATAATGACAGTAATGAGAATCCGTATCGATTTAAAATTCAGGGATTAGGGAAACCGCCTCAGGCCGATGCAGAAGTCTATGCGATACCGGCATTGTCTTCAGCGCAGATTCACAGTACATCGATGATACCAAGTACTGCAAATAAAACATTATTTCCGGACACGATTGTCGGATTAGAAAGTGCGGCATTTCAATATCGAATTAAAAATACGGGCGGTGGAACAGCTTTAGTGCTTACAGATCCGGCACCTTATATCTATTTCTCGGGTAATAATCCTGAAGATTTTGTGCTTACCGAAGTGATTACCAATCCCAACATTAACGTGGGCGCAAGCCGGACGTTTTCGATCAAATTTGTTCCTACGCAAGGCGGAATCAGGTCGGCAATTGTAACTATTCCAAATAACGATGTGGTTCCTGATGTGAACGGAAACGTAGAAGGTCCGTACACGTTTCTTATTCAGGGAAAAGGTGTTGCTCCTGAAATCGATCTGACCGGAAATTCGCAGTTAATTGTTAATGGTAGTACGGTTCCGGCGTTGTCTAACCATACATTTTTTGATTATGTAAACATCGCTTCAGGACAAGTTGACAGAACATTTACAATTAGAAACTCGGGAGATCATCCGCTCACTGTTGGGGCGGTTACAATTACGGGGTCGTCTGGGTTTTCGTTATTGTCAACTCCGGCGTCATCAGTTCCGGCAAATGGAACTACAACTTTTACAATTCGTTTTAATCCAAGTGTAATTGGGCTTAACGCTGCTGTTGTTAGCGTGGTCAACAATGACGCGAACGAGAATCCGTACACTTTTTCAATCAGTGGTTACGGCATCGATTACATTCCGTGTGCTACAACGCCAACCGAAACAATCGCGATTCAGGATTTTGAAATAACGGCTGCCACGCCAACATGGAACCACGCAGTTCTTCCTTCATCGTTGGTGCTTACAACTCAATTGGGTTATGCGCAAAGTGGTGATGGTGGCGGATCTCAGCAATTTATTGGATCTCGTGGATTACGGGTGAAAAATGGCTCAGGAATATTTAATCTTGCTTCGGTAAACACCAGTCAATATAGCGAAGTGGAACTTAACTTCAAGTTGAGTTCGCTTTCTGCCAATGTCAACGAAGGTGCAGACAGTAACGATCATGTGTCGGTATATATCAGTGTCGATGGCGGAGCTACGTGGTCGCGGGAAATTCAGGTAAGCGGCAGTACAAACGCAAAGTGGAGCTTTCAAAGCGGAACTGCGATTGCCTCGGGATCCTATGATGGAAATAACGTGCCGGTGCAATTTGCGCCATCTTCAACCGGATTTATTACCAGTCAGGGTTATGGCGTAGTTTCATTGTCAAATTTGCCAAAAGTGCCGAATCTAATGGTTCGCATTACCATGGAAAATAACAACGTTAATGAGATTTGGGCAATTGACAACATCGCCTTATTTGGAAGAAGGGAACTTTCAACCACATGGAACGGCTCAAATTGGTCGGCGGGCGCTCCAACATCTTCTACCAAAGCGATTATCAACGGGAATTACGACACGGCTTCATTACCAAATATCAACGCGTGTAAATGCGAAATCATGACCGGACGTACCGTAACGGTGAGACAAGATGATTTTCTATTGATCCAAAGCGATTTTGTCAACAATGGTACTATTGTTATTGAAAATGGTGGAAGTCTCGTTCAAAAGAACGACTTTGCTGCAAATGCGGGTAATATCGTTGTTAAAAGACATACGACGCCGGTTACCCGATATGATTTTACTTATTGGTCGTCGCCGGTTGTGGGCGAAACATTGTATGATCTTTCGCCAAATACACTCGCAGATAAATATTTCCAATTTGAACCTACTACTAACATTTGGCAAAGCATTCCGTCATTTACGGTGATGCAGCCTGGAAAAGGATATATTGTAAGAGCCCCACAAACGTTCAATGTCAATACCCCAACGCCTTATACTGGCGGTCAGTTTACAGGACTTACCAATAATGGCTTTATCGACACTGCGGTTTTGGTTGGCGCGAGTAATTGGAATTTAATCGGAAATCCATATCCTTCAGCAATTGATGCAGATTTGTTTTTGTCAAATACAGCGAACGCCTCAGTTTTAGGTGGAACAATTTATTTCTGGACGCACAACACGCCAATGACAAATAACGTATACACTGCCGACGACTATGCCTTGTACAATCAGGCAGGTGGAATCGGAACTGCGGCCGCCAACGGTGGAATCAATAATACAATTCCGACTGGGACAATCGCGTCAGGTCAGGGATTCTTTGTGACTGCTACCGGAAATGGCAACGCAACATTTAACAATGGCATGCGAATCACCGGAAATAATATGGCGTTTTTCAGACAGGGCAATGTGGTTGCAACGCCTGCAGGAACGGTTGACAAAAATAGGGTCTGGATAAATATGACAAATTCGGCTGGCGCGTTCAAACAACTATTAGTCGGATATTTTGATCAAGCTACCAACGGAATCGATCGCGACTTTGACGGTGAAATTCTAGAGGGTGGAAACGTGATATCTTTCTACTCGACGCAGGATGAGCAGAAATTGTCGATTCAAGGTCGGGCAATGCCGTTTTCAATTAACGACATCGTTCCACTGGGTTACCGAACGTCGATTGCAGGCGAATTTAAAATCGGGATTGAAAAGAGAGACGGACTTTTGGCATCTCAAAACATTTATCTTGAAGACAAGGTGCTGAACATTATTCATGATCTGACCGCAGGTTCATATACGTTTGTTACAGAAACAGGTACATTTGACAATAGGTTCCAATTGCGTTATGCGAGTCAATCGCTGAATGTGGATGAAATCGCGGTTAGTGCGTCAAAGGTAATGGTAACCTCTGACAATGGACGCATTGCCGTGAAAGCTGATCAGGACATTCGCGACATTTTGATTTACGATATTGTAGGCAGATCGGTTTATAGCGCATCTGCGATTAACAATAACTATTTCGAAATATCTTCGGTTGTATCACAACAGCAGACACTTGTTGTGAAGATAACGCTTGTTGATGGCACAATTGTAAATCGGAAAATCGTCAACTAAAGGTTCATTATTAATTCCAAAAAAAATCCCGTCATGATCATCAGACGGGATTTTTTGTTTTATAAGTTTTGAAGTTTTCCTTTTACGGCGGCTTCGATATTTTTTTCGATTACATGACCCGGTCGGGACCAACGGGGTTTTTCTCCGAGTGGCTGATAGCTCGAATCTTCAGCCTCAACAGTTTTAGGCTGCGACACTTTTGTGAACGGCTTTTGTGGTTTTAAACCGAGCATTTCAAACATTTTCATGTCTTCGTTTACATCCGGATTTGGTGTTGTCAATAATTTGTCACCGGCGAAAATAGAGTTCGCGCCTGCAAAGAAACAAAGTGCCTGACCCTCGCGCGACATATTTGTACGACCAGCCGACAAACGTACTTGAGTATGTGGCATTACGATTCTGGTTGTTGCAACCATTCGTACCATATCCCAGATTTCAACCGGAGATTCTTCCTCAAGCGGAGTTCCTTCAATCGGAACCAATGCGTTGATAGGCACAGATTCAGGTTGCGGGTTTAACGTTGAAAGTGCAACAAGCATTCCCGCGCGATCCTCAACGCTTTCGCCCATTCCGATGATTCCGCCGCTGCAAACAGTAACATTTGTCTTTCGGACGTTATCGATGGTGTCAAGACGATCCTGAAATCCGCGGGTCGATATTACTTCTTTATAATAATCTTCTGATGTGTCAAGATTGTGATTGTATGCGTAAAGTCCGGCTTCAGCTAAGCGATGCGCCTGATTTTCGGTAAGCATTCCGAGGGTACAGCAAACTTCCATGTCGAGTTTGTTGATTGTACGAACCATTTCAAGAACCTGGTCGAATTCGGGTCCGTCTTTTACATTTCGCCACGCAGCGCCCATGCAAACACGCGAAGACCCACTTGATTTTGCCCGTAGCGCCTGAGCTTTCACCTGCTGAACCGACATCAAGTCATTTCCCTCAACATTGGTATGATATCTCGCCGCTTGAGGGCAATAGCCGCAATCCTCTGGGCAACCTCCGGTTTTGATCGACAGTAACGTAGAAACCTGAACTACATTTGGATCGTGATGTTCGCGATGGATCGATGCTGCTTCGAAAAGCAAATCCATCATCGGTTTGTTGTAAATTTCTATAATTTCGGCTGCTGTCCAGTTGTGTTTAATATTGGCCATGTAGTGAATTTTTGTGCTTTCAAAAGTAGTCAAATAACGATTAAGGAAAAAAAATCATTTAAATAATCGGCGCTAACAAAAAATGCCTGTCGGGAACAGGCATTGATCTATATAATAGTATGGGATTAGTCGACTTTGTTGATGACTTCAACTTTGCCTTTCCAATATTGCATCAGGCAATACACAACGATGAACGAGGCAGCCGATGATTCGAATAACAATAGTGAGAATACATATTGATAAGAGGATACTTCACCGCCACCAATCAGAAAGCCGGTCGACATTTCTTTTAGGAACGCTTCGCCACCATTAAAGTAGATATACATCAGTAAGGCTGAAATGCTTAGGATTGCACCAATTGTTGAGGTGATAAACCCCGAAATGAAGTTTCTGAAATAACCGGTAATTCCGTGGTCGATGTTTCCTTTCAGTGTCCGGTTTACGCCATAGCCGACAAATAGGATGTTGAACAATCTAAGGAACGAGTTGTTCGAAAGCCCGAGAACCTCCAAAATAATAAAGTAGATGGCGATTAGGGCAAAAATGATAAATCCGTTTAGCAGTTCTCTTTTAAATTTCATGATGTTGGTTTATTTGGTAGAGTTAGTACACATTCGTAAGAATATCAACCTAAATTTAACACAATTTGACCAAACATTCCGCTTTTTAATAAAAATTTAAAAGGGTAGCCATAGTTGTCACGGTACCGAAATAGTTGAGGGCAGGTTGCACCAGCGATGGGCAGCGGCGTCCTTTTATTGCGGAAAATAGCTTTAAAATGGAGTACGATCTATCTGGCAATAAAAGACATAGCAGACAGCGCGGCGCTTTGCGGGTGCCCAAAAAATAGTCGGTTATAGATTGGCGATAAACCTGCGTGTGGCTTCGAGATCTTTTTTGAGTTGCGACACGAGAAAATCGACTGAATCGAATTTTTGCTCGTCGCGGAGTCGCTCAACAACTGAAATTTCGAGCGTTTTATCGTACAGATCGCGGTCGAAATCGAGTAAATGAACTTCAATGGTGCGGTTTAAACCGTGAAGTGTTGGCCGATTTCCGATATTCATCATGCCGAAAGTATGGCGGTCGGCCTTGACGATATAAACGCCGTCGTGTGGAATCACCTTAAAGGGGTCGTTGATTTCAATGTTTGCGGTCGGAAAGCCAATGGTTCGCCCAAGTTGCTGACCTTTAACAACTTTTCCGGAAAACATGTAATTATAACCTAAATACGAGTTGGCAAGCGCGACATTACCACTGGTGAGTGCCGTGCGGATTTTAGTTGAACTCACTGAAACATCGTCAATTTCCTGAGCTGTGATTTGTTCGACTTCAAAGCCGTATTTTTCGCCGAAAACAATCAGATCGTCGATGTTTGCAGCGCGATTTTTACCGAAGCGATGGTCATGGCCGATAATAATTTTAGCCGTTCCGAACGTATCGACAAGCACATTTTTGACAAATTCCTCAGCAGAAAGTTGAGAGAAATCGGCGTCAAAAGGATGGATAACCAATGAATCAAGGCCGGTTTGCGCGAGCAGTTGCTTTTTCTCGCCGAGTGTATTTAGCAGTTTGATATCGGGTTGCCCGCCGAGAACCATTCGGGGATGTGGGAAAAAGGTGAGGATAAGCGATTCATATTGGCCGTTATTGGCACTTGCGATGATTCGCTCGATGATCTTTTTGTGCCCGATGTGAACGCCGTCGAAAGTCCCGATGGTGACCACAGTTGGTTTTACCTTAGTATATGATTGGATCGAATGGAATACTTTCAAGGCCGTAAATTTATTTGCCGTTATAGGTTGTCATGGTATTCTGGAGTCCGCCGGTGCCGAAAGATTTGATGATTTCGCGCGATAATTCGAGGCGCTCCGGGAGTTTTTCGGTTTCTGAAGCGTCCCATTCGCCCAGCACATAATTAACTTGTTGCCCTTTTTTGAACTCGCCGCTGATTCCGAATCTAAATCGCGGGTAAGCGTCAGTTCCGAGCGTTTCCTGGATGCTTTTGAGTCCGTTATGCCCGCCATTGCTGCCTTTAGGGCGAATCCGTATTGTGCCAAAAGGCAGGTTGAGATCGTCTGTGATGACCAGTACGTTTTCGAGTGGAATGTTTTCCTTTTCGCACCAATATTTTAGCGCTTTTCCGCTGAGATTCATATAGGTATTTGGTTTGAGCAATATGAATTTACGGCCTTTATACGAATATTCAGCAACCGAGCCGTAGCGAAGTGAAGCAAAATTGAGCCCTTCTTTATCAGCAAAATAGTCGAGGACTTTAAATCCGATATTGTGTCTGGTGTGAACGTATTCGGCGCCTATATTGCCCAATCCGGCAATGAGAAATTTCTTCATTGAATCGTCTGATAATTCTTTTTTACCTTTAAATAATTGCAAGAAGCGGTTAATCATGGCTGCAAAAATAAGCAAGATTTAGCTGGCACGCCTTATTAAAGGGTTTAAAATAGCGAGAACGGATTTGGGATTGATGAGAAATCAGATTAGATTTAGTTAAAATTTGTAACTATCTGATTTATAGATGGTAAAAAGTTTCGCGATAACAAACAATTTTTTGTAGATTTGGCTTCCATAATTTAACAATATCTATATGAAAAAAGTTCTATTTTCACTTTTCCTCTTAGCTACCGTGTCGGGTTTTGCCCAAAGAACATGCGGTTATGATGAAAAGATAGCTGCTTTGAAAGCAAGTGACCCGACATTTGCGGCGCGTCATGCACAAACCAAGCAGCTTATTCAGAGCGAAGCTACATCGCAACAGCGTTTGGCTTTGGCTCCTACTGAGGTTGTAACCATTCCGGTTGTTTTCCATATATTATACAGAGATAACCAGCAAAATATCAGCGATGCGCAAATTAACTCGCAGTTGGCTGTTTTAAATGCTGATTTCAGAAAATTAAACGCTGATTTCAACTCGGTGGTTCCGGCTGCTTTCCGCCCGCTGGCTGCCGATATGGAAATTGTATTCGTAAAAGCCGCATTCACAGAATGGGGAGATCCTACAACAGGTGTGGTTCGAAAATATGTAGAAGCTCCTTTTAACTTCGACAATCAATATTATACAAATGCCGGTTCGCCTGCGTGGAATGTAAACTACTACTTAAACATTTGGGTAGGCCGATTTACTGATCCAACGCTGCTTGGGTTTGCGTATCCTCCGGCAGCTCTTGGGGCGCCATTTGACGGTCTTTGTATCGGAGATCAGTTTTTTGGAACCACGGGAACAGCGATAGCACCCTATAATAAAGGTCGGACTGCTACGCATGAAATTGGTCACTACTTTGGTCTGGAACATCTTTGGGGCGACAGTAATATTTTTCAGGGTGCATCACCAGCTTCATGTAATATGAGTTTTAACAGTGACGGTGTTGCAGATACGCCGGCCCAATGGAATGCTCATGACAATTGCACGAGTTTCCCGAACTTTACATATGCTTGTGGAAATCCGCCAAACGGAACTATGTTTATGAACTACATGGATTATGTTCCTGACGCATGTATGGCATTTTTTACTCAAGGTCAGAAAAATGTCGTTCGAAATGCGATTGACAATATTAGATTAGGTTTGTTGTTTTCACCTGGATTAAGTGTCGATAATGTGGAAGCGATTTCGGCGATTACAGTTCATCCAAACCCGGCCTCGACGTACTTCACAATCACTTCACCTGAATTTACTGTAGAAAATGTTCATATTTACAATACAACAGGTCAATTGGTGAAAACCGTTAAAGTTGACCAGTCAAATGCTAACATCTCTATCGAAGATCTTGAAACCGGCGTTTACTACCTCAGAATGTACGATAACAAGCAATATTTGAAATCAGCCAAACTGATCAAAAAATAATCGCAGCAATTTAAAATCAAAACCCGAAGCAATTCGGGTTTTTTTATGCCTTTGCGCGAGCCAATCTTCAATAGAGGATTGATTGTCCATCGCTGCCTTTTTGCATCAACCCTGCGGAGTAACTATTGCTTGTCATTACCGCAAAAAAAAACACCGACGTTAGCCGGTGTTCTATATTCAATAAGTTTAAAAGAATTACTTCTTCTTTCCTTTTGCAGGTCCTGCTTTTGCAGCTTTTGCCGCTTCTTGAGCCGCTTTCATCGCCGCACGTGAAATTCTTACCTGAGCAACAACAGTGTTGTCTGGGTGAAGCAACTTAAAGTTATCTACTGCCAATTTCGTAACATAAAGTTTGTTACCCATCTGCAATTCAGAAATGTTAGCCTCAACAAAATCAGGAAGGTTTTTCGGCAACGCTTTAACTTTCAACTTACGAGTGTTAAGCGTTAAAATTCCACCACCAAGTACACCTGGAGACGTTCCTGTAACTTTCACAGGCACTTCCATAGTTACTTCTTTATCTTCAAATAGACGGAAGAAGTCGATGTGCAAAATCTTGTCGCTCACCGGGTGAACCTGAATGTCTTGCAATACTGCCTCAAATTTTTTGTCACCCAAATCAATTGCAACTGTGTGCGCATTTGGAGTGTAAACCAGGTTTTTAAAAGCAATTTCCTCTGCAGAGAAATGCACAGTCTGATCTCCTCCGTATAATACGCAAGGAACCAATCCAGCATTACGTAAAGCTTTCGTCGCCGATTTGCCCACGCTTTCTCTTTCTGATCCTTTAATTGTAATCGATTTCATTGTAAAAATATATAGTTAATAAAAATTCTATTTTGGGCGTGCCCCTCGGCTCGCGGCTGCAAAAGTAATCATTTATTTTTAACTACCTAATAGCCTTAGCCTTCGGGTCGGGCTTTTCGCGGTGCACGGCACCCGGCTTCAATCCCTCACGCAGATACTGCCTGATTGAAAACGTCAACTTTACGACAATGTTTTCCGATGGCAGAATCCTGTTTCAGTGAACTAGGTCAAAAACTTTCCGCTGATCGAATTGTTGTAATGAACCATTTGCATCACTTCGGCAAATAGCGGCGCACAACTTACAACTCGTATTTTGCTGGTCTGTTTTTTAAGCGGAATCGAATCGGTAACGATTAATTCGCTTAGTTGCGAGTTTTCGATTTTCTCATAAGCGTCACCTGATAAGATCGCGTGGGTACAAATTGCACGAACGCTCAATGCACCTTTCTCAATCATAAGGTCAGCTGCTTTTGCCAATGTGCCTCCGGTGTCGATCATGTCATCAACCAGGATTACATTTCGGCCGGCAACCTCACCAATGAGTTCCATGCTGTCGACTTTGTTTGCAATTTTGCGTTGTTTGTAGCAAATGACCACATCCGACTCCAGGAATTTTGAATAGGCATAAGCTCTTTTAGAACCACCCATATCCGGCGATGCGATTGTCAGGTTGTCGAGGTTTAAGCTTCTTACATAAGGCAAGAAAACTGTTGACGCAAACAGGTGATCTACCGGTTTCTCGAAAAACCCCTGAATCTGGTCGGCGTGCAAATCCATTGTCATGATCCGCGTTGCGCCGGCGGCATCTAGCAGGTTTGCGACTAATTTTGCCCCGATCGGGACGCGGGGTTTGTCCTTCCGATCTTGTCTTGCCCATCCGAAATAGGGAATTACGGCAGTGACGTGGCGCGCTGAAGCGCGTTTTGCAGCATCAATCATCAGGAGAAGTTCCATCAAATTGTCGGCGCTGGGAAAGGTTGAGCAGATTATAAACACTCGTGATCCTCTAAGCGACTCTTCGTAGGATGGTTGGAATTCGCCATCGCTATATTTCGAAAAAGTTACTTTACCAAGCGGGATTCCGTAGCTTTCAGCTATTTTCTCCGCCAGATAAACGCTTTGTGAACAGGCGAAAATTTTTGCTTCCGGTTCAATGTGCGGCATCTTAATTATTTGTTTGGTAGTTAGTTAGTTGTTGTGTTGGCCAAACTGGGTGCAAATTTAGGAATTTAATCCAAGTGCTGTGAATTTTTTACTGCTATTTTGTTTGCCAAGGCGAAATATTTTTTACATTTGCACCACTGCTAACAAGCCCGGATGGCGGAATTGGTAGACGCGCTGGTCTCAAACACCAGTGGGAAACCGTGCCGGTTCGATCCCGGCTCCGGGTACAAAAGCTTCCTCTTTTTGAGGGAGCTTTTTTTTTTGTTCGGGATCAAACCTTTTTAGGTTTTTCGGCTCCGGGTACAAAAGCTTCCTCTTTTTGAGGGAGCTTTTTTTTTTGTTCGGGATCAAACCTTTTTAGGTTTTGCGGCTCCGGGTACAAAAGCTTCCTCTTTTTGAGGGAGCTTTTTTTTTGGCCCGGGATCAAACCTTTTTAGGTTTTGCGGCTCCGGGTACAAAAGCTTCCTCTTTTT